>Ga0302185_10000054_pt1 | contig 107078 bp, 94 predicted proteins | sample II_Bog_E1_1_FD_200231 | JGI IMG/M metagenome (GOLD analysis project Ga0302185, IMG submission 200231) | Peat permafrost microbial communities from Stordalen Mire near Abisko, Sweden - II_Bog_E1_2 | ecosystem: Environmental > Terrestrial > Soil > Wetlands > Peat | place: Sweden: Abisko... | reverse complement strand
ATGCAACCATTCTTGCTATAAGCTCTGTAGACGATGTTATTAGTAGGCTCGCTAAAGAAATTCCTCGATACCAGGAAGAAATTATGAAGAATTATATAAAATTACCAACTTGACAAAGTAGGATTAATGAATAGTTTTAAAATATATTCGATTATTTATATGATTATTGTTCAACCCATAAAGTGTTATCGTTTCATTGTGAATGGAATGTACTATATTAACGGCCTTTGCAAAAGTTAGGTTGAAATGTTATCTTTCGATGTGTTTTAATAGTAGCAGGAGGAAATATTAATTTGAAAAATATATTTTAACGTATTCATCCACTCAAATTAAAGGTCTTATCCTTGTTTTAAATATATCAACATACGTATCAAATGGAATTCTTTGAACATTTAGAACCCTTATTAAAAACATTCTGGTTTATTGCTATTCCAACCAGTTTGGTTTTCTTAATTCAAACGGTAATGACATTCATAGGGGCAGATGCTTCAGATGGATTAGATGTTGCTTTTGATAGTGATCATCATGATTCTCCATTTCAACTTTATTCTTTACGAAATCTGATAAATTTTTTATTGGGTTTCAGTTGGACCGGCATATCTTTCTATAATAGTATACGTTCTGCCTTTGTTTTAACAAGTATTTCCATTGCTGTGGGTATTTTATTTGTTTACTTGTTTTTTATTTTAATCAAGCAAATACATAAACTATCGGAAGATAATTCTTTTAAGTTTTCGAATACACTTAATAAAACTGCAGAAGTATATCTGAATATACCTGCACACAAAAATGGAAAAGGAAAAGTATTAATCAGTGTAAATGGTTCTATACATGAATTAGATGCTATGACCGAACATGAATCGATTCCCAATGGATCAATTGTTATTGTTGAAAGAATTGAAGGTAATAATATTTTAATCGTTAAAACTATATAAGTATATATGACATCGTTAATCATTATTGTAGTAGCTGCTGTGGTACTTTTTGTTACCATTACAGCACTAATTTCCAGGTATAAAAGATGCCCTTCGGATAAAATTCTTGTTATTTATGGACGCACAGGCGGTACTTCCGCAAAATGTGTACATGGTGGCGGGGCCTTTATCTGGCCTGTGATTCAAGATTATGCTTTTTTGGATTTAAAACCACTATCTATTGAAGCTAATTTAACGAATGCATTAAGCCGTCAAAATATACGTGTCGATGTTCCTTGCCGTTTTACGATTGCTATTTCAACTGAAGCGGATAGTATGAATACCGCAGCAGAACGGTTACTGGGATTGTCTTCCGAGCAAACACAGGAATTGGCTAAAGATATTTTATTTGGACAGCTCCGTTTGGTTATTGCAACTATGACGATAGAAGAAATTAATTCAGATCGCGATAAATTTTTAGATAATATTTCTAAAAATGTTGATAGTGAATTAAAGAAAATTGGTTTGAAATTAATCAACGTTAACGTTACGGATATAAAAGATGAATCCGGCTACATTGAAGCATTAGGTAAAGAAGCTGCTGCTAAGGCTATAAATGAAGCTAAAGTAAGTGTCGCTGAACAGGAAAAAATCGGGGAGACGGGAAAGGCTTTGGCAGACCGTGAGAAGGATACACAGATTGCAGAGACGCACCGGGACAGGGATGTGAAGATTGCTATTACTCAAAAAGACAAAGAAATCAGTATTGCTTCAGCAGCTAAAGATGAAGCTATTGGTAAAGCAGAGGCACAGCGGGATACGCGAGTAAAAACATCTGAGGCAAATGCTATTGCGATTCAAGGAGAAAATGAAGCTAAAATTGCTATTGCTAATTCAGAAGCATTAAGAAGAGAAAAAGAAGCGGAATCATTACGGATTGCTATTACGGCAGAAAAAGTACAACAAGCAAGGGCTTTGGAAGAAGCTTATGTTGCCGAACAAAGAGCTGAATTAGCCCGTTCCGAAAGAGAAAGATCCACTCAGATAGCCAATATTGTTATACCAGCTGAAATTGCAAAACAACGCGCAATTATTGAAGCACAGGCTAATGCAGAGCGCATTAGAGAAAATGCTAAAGGCGAGGCAGACGCGATTTATGCAAAAATGGAAGCTGAAGCAAAAGGTTTGTATGAAATATTAACCAAGCAAGCAGAAGGATATAAAGAAGTGGTAGCTGCTGCTGGTGGTGATCCTACTAAAGCTTTCCAATTACTACTCATCGAAAAATTGCCGGAATTGGTAAGAACACAAGTTGAGGCGGTTAAAAATATTAAGATTGATAAAATTACTGTTTGGGATTCTGGAAATGGCGGTGGTGAGAATGGAAATTCCTCTACAGCTAATTTTGTATCTGGAATGATGAAAACAGTTCCTCCTTTGAATGATTTATTTAATATGGCGGGTCTTAATCTTCCCAACTATTTAAAAGGAAATGATCCTGTTGAGTCTTCTAAATCAGAGGATAAGGTAGAACCTAACGTTGATTAAAACACTTCTCTTATAAGATTTCCGATAGGACTAAAGTAGTTATTCTACCTTAGTCCTATTTTATTTATATTTGTGCCTGATGAGCGGAATGAGTATGCGATTTTTATACTTTTATGCTCAGTAATGCGTTGAAAATTAAGATATAAAGAATAACCGATTTACCTATGATTATTGAACCTAGAATGCGCGGATTTATCTGTTTAACCGCTCATCCGAAAGGATGTGAACAGAATGTCATCAATCAGATCAATTATGTTAAATCGAAAGGCCCTATTAATGGTCCTAAAAAGGTATTAGTAATTGGTGCATCCACTGGATTCGGACTTGCTTCAAGAATTACCAGTGCGATCGGTTCAAATGCTGCAACGATCGGTGTATTTTTTGAAAAACCTGCTGCAGAAGGAAAACCCGCTTCTCCAGGTTGGTATAATTCAGCTGCTTTTGAAAAACAAGCGGAATCAATGGGTTTATATGCCAAAAGTATTAATGGGGATGCTTTCTCAAATGAAATTAAACAACAAACCTTTGATCTGATTAAAGCGGATCTTGGGCAAATAGATCTTGTGATATACAGTTTAGCTTCTCCGGTAAGAACAAATCCGGTAACTGGAATCACGCATAAGTCTGTTTTAAAACCTATTGGTGCTTCATTCAAAAATAAAACAGTAGATTTTCATATCGGTAAAGTTTCAGAAGTTTCTATCGAACCTTGTACGGAAGAAGATATTCAGAATACAGTGGCTGTAATGGGCGGTGAAGATTGGGCTATGTGGATGGATGGATTAAAAAAAGCAAACTTACTTGCTCCTGGTGCAACAACTGTTGCTTACTCCTATATCGGACCTGCTTTAACAGAAGCCGTATATAGAAAAGGTACAATAGGCCGTGCAAAAGATCATCTTGAAGCTACTGCTTCTGTTATTACGGATGCATTAAAGGATATAGGTGGAAAGGCTTATGTGTCGGTAAACAAAGCATTGGTAACTCAGGCAAGTTCTGCTATTCCGGTTATTCCGTTATATATTTCATTGTTGTATAAAACAATGAAAGAAAAAGGAATTCACGAAGGTTGTATTGAACAAATTCAACGTTTGTTTAGCGAACGTTTATATACAGGTAAGGCTGTGCCTACAGATGATAAAGGCCGTATCCGTATTGACGACTGGGAAATGCGCGATGATGTTCAGGCGCAAGTAGCAGCCTTATGGACACAGGCAGAAACAGAAACATTACCTGCTATAGGAGACTTGGAAGGATATAAAACAGACTTCTTTAATCTGTTTGGTTTTAAAGTGGACGGTATTCACTATGAAGAAGATGTTAACGAAATGGTTGGCGTGCCGAGTATATCCTAAATGCACAATAAATTAAAAAAGTACCCGGTTGAGAATCCTATTATGTATTCTTAATTGGGTATCTTTTTTGAATTACTATACCATATTTATTAAATGTATGAAGCTAACGAGTATTCAAATAGTGAATTTTACTACTTCTGATTATTCAGAATTGCTTCGGTTATTACTTGAATTACATTCAACGTACTTCAACAAGTATGCATCTCCCCGAATTAAGGAATTACAAGAGGAGAAAAATTTAAAAACATCTTATGAAATATATCTGAATGATATTGCTTCGAATAAAGACGATGTCTGGCATATTCTTTTGGCAAAATCAGAAACGGATAGTATCGGATTTATTATTGGAAGCATACAGGAGGATAATAGTTTTATATTAGATAAAGCAGGAATTGTTGAAGATTGGTTTGTTGATGAATCTTACAGAGGAGAAGGTATTGGTTTGAAACTTTATCAGGAACTTGAAAAATGGTTTATATTAAAAAAATGTAAGCAGGTGTGTTCTGAAACCTGGCAGGGGAATGAGTTAAGTATTAATTCGCATTTTAAAAATGGATTTTTTATTTCAGGTGTTACATTTGGTAAAAAGCTATAAACGCACGCAATTACTCATTTCTGAAATTGCTTTGGAACAATACCTTTTGCTATATTATCTTTAGAAAATAAATACCTAAACTGCTGTTGCAAGTACCTACGATATATTGAATGATGAACGAGTACATTGAAAGAATAAAGCAAGTAACGAATCCATTAAGAGAGCAAATCATTAATCATAAAGTATACTCTGTTATCAATGATTTAGACGATCTTAAAGTGTTTATGCAATATCATATTTATGCCGTATGGGATTTTATGTCTTTGTTAAAAACACTTCAAAATAATCTGACTTGTACTTCTGTTCCTTGGTTTCCAAAAGGATCTGCTGATACGCGACAACTGATAAATGAAATTGTACTGGGTGAGGAATCTGATATAGATGAGTTTGGTGAAAGGAAAAGCCATTTTGAATTGTATCTGGAAGCAATGAATCAATGTGGGGCAGATATTTCTCAGATTAGAACGTTTATTGATGTATTACAAAAAACTGGAGATTTTCAGACAGCATATTCAGACTCTGGAACACCTGAGGAAGCTCGACGATTTGTTGATTTTACTTTTGAAGTGATTGGGAGCAATAAAGATCATATTCAATCAGCTATTTTTACATTTGGTAGAGAAGATTTGATTCCAGGTATGTTTCTTTCTATTATAAATGATCTGTATAGAAACGTTCCTGATAGCATTTCCATATTCAAGTATTATCTGGAAAGACATATTGAGGTAGATGGAGATCATCATAGTCATCTTGCTTTACAAATGACATCAAATCTGTGTGGTGCCAATGAACAATATTGGAAAGAAGCTGAAGATGCTACTATAAAAGCATTGCAAAAACGGATTGATCTTTGGGATGGTGTTTACGGTAAATTGACCAAAAATAGTAATAAGACTGCTCAAGTCGATTTATAGCAAATTCATATTAGCTACTTGCAAATAAGATCGAGCCTTATTTAAGGCTTCAATTACAGCGTTTGTGACTTGTTATTATAATTTAAATCAAGTTTCATATGTTTATTTTTATTGATCTGAATAAGCTATTCTGAGTTTAAGATTTAAGAGATTGGATTTGCAATTGTCACACACAATTATTGTTATTGTTTTTCGTTCATTTATAAAAGGCCTTTCAAAATATCGATTGAATCTGGCTTATAAATTCTGAAGACATCCTGAAAACTTCAGAATGTCTTCAGGTAAACTCAATAATTAACAACGCTATGAATCAAACAGTGAAAATTTTAAGTATACTTTTGCTTTTTATAGTAACGAATAGTATGTACGGGCAGACTAATCAGCAGAAAGCTATATTGTTAAGTCAGGACGCAACAAAACTGATCAATGAAGGTAAACCTGAAAAGAGTATAAAATTATTGGAAGAAGCTCAAAAACTTGATCCTGAAAAATTTGATTATAGCTATACATTAGCTTATGCACATTATGTTCAACATGAATATCATCGTGCGATTGAAGTACTAATTAAAATTATTAATCATAAAGATATCACAGATGATTATTACCAGCTTTTGGGCAATAGTTATAGCAATGCAGGAAATAATACAAAGGCTGTTGAGACATTCGAAGAAGGTTTAAAAAGATTTCCTCAGGCCGGAAATCTTTATATGGAATTAGGAAACATTCAACTTACTAAAAAAGAATATCCAAAGGCTTTGCAGTATTTTGAAAAGGGAATAGAGGTTGAGCCGGAAACTCCTTCAGCCTATTATTGGGCTTCCAAAATATACTGCACTTCAGAGGATAAAATATGGGGAATGATTTATGGAGAGCTATTTATAAATATAGAAAAGGATCCTAAACGGAAGGCTGAAATCAGCAAGCTTTTATTCGAAACGTATAAAAACAATATTACCTTCAAGGATAAAGAGGCCGTAGCTACTTTTACTTTTTGTAAGGAAGAGCCAGTTAATGTAAATGCAAAATCCGATTCTACGAAATATAAACTCCCTTACTGTATGATCTATCAACCTACATTGATTATGTCAACTGTTTCTGAGAAACATATTGACCTAGCCTCGTTGAACAAAATACGGGAAAGTTTTGTAAAAAATTACGTTGATAAAAAAATGAATCAATATTATCCAAATATACTTTTTGAATATCAGTATAAGATATTACAAGCGGGTCATATGGAAGCCTATAATTATTGGGTTTTGAAAGATGGGAGTGAGGAACATTTTATGAAATGGAAAATGAAAAATAAAGATAAATGGGAAAGCTTCGAAAAATGGTTTGCGGATAATAGATTGCTTCTAGATGATACCCATAAATTTTTCAGAGGGCAGTATTAAGAGATTGTCTAATGGCGTACAACGAAAAAATAGCCGACAGAATCCGTGAAGCATTGGTTGATGTTCCAAATGTGGAAGAAAAGAAAATGTTTCGTGGTATTACTTTCATGGTAAACGGAAAGATGTGTATCAGTGTTGGTGATGATGAAATCATGTGTCGCATTGACCCGGAACTTCATGATGAAATACTGGCGAAGAGGGGATGTCGCACGATGATGATGAAAGGCCGTGAATATAAAGGATATGTTCTGATAGATGAAGATGGAATGAAGACAAAGAAGGATTTTGACTTCTGGATACAACTTGCTTTGGATTTTAATATACGAGCAAAGGCTGCGCCGAAGAAAAAGAAAAAATAGTATTCTATATTTGATTTCATTAAACAATACATAGAATGCCGACTATTGAGCTGATTACAGAAATTAAAGGAGATATTTTCATTTGCTTTGATTTGTCAAGAAGTATTGATCTGCATCAAATATCTACGGCTCATACAAATGAAAAAGCTATTGATGGAAGAATAAACGGATTGATTGAATTAAATGAATTTGTCACTTGGCAGGCAAGGCATTTTTGCATCACTCAAAAATTGTCATCAAAAATTACCCAATTCAGCAGGCCGTTTCATTTTAGGGATGAACTTCTTAGAGGTGCTTTTAAATCCTTGGTACACGATCATTTTTTTGAACAAAAAGAAAATTATGTGATCATGAAGGATGTATTTGTTTTTAAATCTCCTTTCGGATTTATCGGTAACTTATTAGATAAACTTGTACTTACAGAATATCTACAAACATTACTGATTAATAGAAATAATGTTATTAAAGAATATGCAGAAACGGATAACTGGAAGTCTGTTTTAGATGAAACAAAATATCTATAAATCCATTTTTTTTCAGTTTTATTTATTTTTTGTATTTCTGTTATACAACGTATAGCTATTAAAATCAAAGATCATCTTTCCTATTTTTGGTTGATTATCGCCTAATAAAAAACCGAATGGCTGCATTTCAGGTATTCGGTCAAATATTACCTTCATGATTGCCGTTAATGGAATTGCCAGAAACATGCCTGGTATTCCCCATAAGGCTCCCCAAATCAACACAACTACAATAGATACCAGCGCATTCAATTGTACTTTAGAGGCTACAATTCGTGGAACGATTATATTATTATCAATAAACTGTATTACTATATATACAATTAATACATAGATCGAAGCAATATAGGACTCCGTTGCAAAGGCAATTAGCATTGGAATAGCAAGTGCAATTAATCCGCCTATGTATGGAATCATATTTAATAAAGCACCCAAAATACCTATCAGTACGGCATATTGAATACCAATAATTAATAGACCAACTGAATTTAGTGCTGCAATAATAGCTGCTTCAATTAATAATCCTATCAAATAACCTGTAATAAGTGATTTTGTCTCAACGAGTACTTCAACAACCATATTGTGTTTTTCTTTAGGAAACATGCGAGCTATAAACTCCAGAAACAATGGTTTGTAATATAAAATCATAAACACATATACCGGTAATAAAAAAACAAAAGAAGCCAATACTCCTAATGAATAACCAATCACAGGAGTAGTTGCTTCCATCAACGAAATTTCTTTTTGACTGATCCATTTTTTAATCTGAATGGTTGTGATATTAAATGTATGAGAACACCAATGAATCAATTCATGTGATAGCCAATTGAATTTACTTTTGAATTGAGGAAATGTTTCAGTAAAATTCATAACCTGATTGGATATCATATACAGTAAGATTGCCATTACTACCATTGAAAGCAAAATACTTAAAATTATAGCAGCTATGCGTGGAATTTTATATGTAGTAAGTTTATTTACGATAGGATTCAATAATATACCAATGAGTGTTGCGAATATTAAAGGTATGATGATGCCCTGTCCAATGTAAAGAATAAAGAAAAAGGCAGTAATACCCAAAATGATCTGGGTTAATTTGGAATAAGCAGGCACTATTGAATATTTAATACTATTTTCCATAAATAGATTTTAATGGTTCTATATTTTTTAAAATGTATTGATTACAATAAAAATTAGTCCCCCGATCTATCCTTATATATAAAAGACCAGGGGATTGTTTTAAATATTATAAACCAGCTATATGCTTGTGTAGTTCTTCTCTAGTTTTATTAAGTTTTTTCTGTAAACCTTCAAGCATTTCATCTAATTTACCTTCAGCTATTAATAGATCTTTATCTGTTAGCTCCGTAAATTCTTTTTTTAGTTTTTCTTTTGTTACTTGCCAGTTGTGTTTTATTTGATCTAGGTTTTCCATAATTCTTTTGTTTACGATAATTTTTTGGGAGTTATTGATTAGAAGTTAATCTGCCGGACTGTAATACTTTATTGTTCCCGGTTATTTTATACATATACACTCCAGAGGAAAGCTTTCCAGTTTCGATAGTTGTTTGAGGTTGAGAAAGAGGGGTAGTTAAAACAATTTCTCCTAATACATTATAAATACTCCATTCACAGTTAATCATTTGAGATGGATCCTGAATCACGATGTTTGTTATCGTGCTAAAGGGATTTGGAAATATTAAAAACATGTTGTTAACATTTGCATCAATGATAGGTATAATAGCTGTAGTTATATTACAATCTGAAATAGCGGAACTAGCAATAATAGCAGACGTGCTTAGAGCTCCACTGGTTGTAAATGCTTTCCCATTAAGTGTAACACCATTGTTAATGCTTATGGCTCCATTATGACAGATAATAATTCCGTTGAAAACAGAATTGTTATTGATACTCACATCACCTTCTACTTTCCAGAATACATTTTTTGCCTGTGTTCCATTTGTTAAAATAATATTTGAATAAACGCTGGTAGAAAGAGCTCCATTTATCTGAATAACAAATACGGCATCGCTATTTCCTTCCGCATTGAGATAAAGCGTATCTGTTAAGACTGTTGCCGCGTTTAACAGATAGATATGAGGAGTAAGAACTAAATTATTTCCGAATTGTGCCGGGTACAATAATTCAATATCATACGGCATTGTATTTATTTTATTATAAGCCGTAAGTAGATCAGCTGCACAAGCTGCTGTAGAGCCATCTGGACTTGGATGAATGGTTCCTGTTACATTTGATGCATTAAAGCCTGCTGTTAAGCCTGTATTTGTTCCTATATCACCCATAACATGCGTTATACCTGTATTTGTAACAGATCCATTTCCGGAAAATAATCCGTAGCAAGCTGCCGAAACAAGTGCTGGTGCAGCAGGTCCTGTTAATACTGTACTTCCGCAACCAATAGGCATATAAGCAAGTACTCCATCAATATTGATAGCACCAGTTGTTGAAAGCGCTCTTCCTTCCAATGTATCACCTGTATTCATACTAATAGCGGCATTGTTTGCAATAATGGTTCCACGCATTGTGGTTCCTGAAGCCATACTTACTAATCCTTCTACTTTCCAGAAAACATTACAGGCCTGTGCACCATTGATTAATTTTATTTTTGAAGCTGCATTTGCGGAAAAGGCTCCTTGTATCTGAAATATAAAAACAGCATTATTGTTGCCTTTTGCATTCAATATAAGATCCAGATTTAATGATGTTGCTCCGGATAGTGAATAGACTCCGGCAATAAGTGTATCTCCATTTCCTAAAACCAAGGATGTTGGGAAGAATGTTGCAACCGTTTTGTTCAGTTGATTATAGGCGAGCAATAAATCTGTTGCGCATTGGGCACTGGCACCATCATTATCATTCATAACGCCATTCACATTCCCAAAGGAGGTACTTGAACCACTGTTGGTTCCTACGTTTCCTGTTATCTGAGAAATTCCTGAATTAGTAATTGCTCCATTTGATGAGAAAAGAACAAAATCAGCAGCCGTTCCAAGATTAGGTGCCTGTCCGAAATGGATAAGCGGAATTGCAAACAGAACAGATGCAGTTAGAATTCTAAGTAAATTTGTTTTCATAGCAGTTGAATATTAAGGTTCGATTAAGAATAATTTTTCGTGCCCAACGTTTCGCCCCATTGGACACGAATGGATTATTGTATTGAGGATAATGAATGTTTTTATGGTTGTGTTATTGTGTTTTTATTAAGAATTACAGCAGTTTGAGCAAGGGCACGTCCATTAAGTGATGCACTTGTGTTAATTGTAATACCTGTTTTACATAGAATGATTCCCTGAAATTGAGCTGTAGTTCCAATGGTTACGTCTCCAGCTACTTGCCAGAAGATATTATTAGCTTGGGCTCCTCCGACAAGGGTTATGTTTACTGCAGAACTTACAGAAAGATTTCCTGCAATCTGAAAGATCCAGATATCATTCGGGCCACCGGAAATCGTAAGATTGGTTGGTGCAGTCACTGTATTGGTCCATTTATACAGACCCGGTGACAGTGTTTTACCTCCAATATTTCCGCTGCCAAATTCAACAAAGTCTGGTAAGGTTCTTCCTGCTGCATCATTATACGCTGTGGTCATGTCGTTCACGGCTGTAGTCAGATTAATAGGCGTTGGAGCAGCCATATCTGCTGCATATAATTTACCTGTAATCTGACTTGATGTAGCATAGCCGGTAGCATTAGTTAATGAAAAACCAGTAATGTATGAAGTAGCTGCCGGACTTAATCCTAAGTCTCCCGTAATATTTGAAATTGAAACATTACTGATTTCCGTTTTAGCAAGAATCACATAATTGATGGAAGAACCTAAATTCACTGTTGATTGACCAGTAGTACTTCCTGCTGTAGTAAAGCTCCACTGGGTACTTGTAGCAAGAGCGTTACCTGCTATATTTTTTGCGCCTGTTGTTATTGTAGCCGTATAGTTTGTTGTGGCAAGCAGATTATTGGCAGGATTAAAGGATGCTGTTGTTCCTGAGAAAGTAACTGTTCCTGTAATTACTGTGTTTCCTTGTTTTAGAATAAATGTCGTATCATTTATCGTTGAAGGATTCATTGCTTCATTAAAAACAATTGTAATAGTTATGTTTCGTTCCACGCTTATGGCATTATTTAGCGGGCTCGTTGATACTACTGTTGGATATAATGGGGTAGGATCATTTGCTGTTGTGGTTTTACAACTAAATACTGACAGTGTGAACAGCGATGTAAAGAGATAAATTATAGTAGGGAGTTTCATAGGATTTGGAAGGTTAGTTCGATTAGAATGTTAAACCAAAGTATTTCATTGGATTATTGATTTATTCTTTTGTAATAGTATTACCTGCTAATACAATAGCACCAGTTTGTGCAAATGCGCGTCCATCCATACTTGCTCCGGTATCGAATGTTATGGATTGCATTACCAAAAGAGTACCTTTAAAAACAGATGTTGTTCCGAAGGTTGCAGAACTACCAACTTGCCAGAAAATATTGGAAGCCAAAGCTCCTCCGCTAAGAAAAACCTGGCGTCCTGAAGTAGTAGTCAATGAAGATGCTATTTGTATGATAAAGACAGCACTTGAGTTTCCTTTTGCATCAAAAGTAAGATCACCGGAGGAAATAGCTAATGAAGATGTAGACTTATAAAGTCCTGGCGTAAGTGTTAATCCTCCAATATTGCCCGATAATGTTACCATGTCAGTACACGTTCTTCCTGCCGCATCATTATAGGCCGTAGTTAAATCAAGTTTAGCTTGATTCGCAATAGCATCATTGATGTGTAAGGTTCCATTTAATATGCCTGGAGGGAAGCCACCTACAGAAGTACCAGGACTTAAACCAATATCTCCGGTAATTACGGTAGCGCCAGTATTGCTGATTGCTGATCCAGACAATAGTGCTAAGGTTGCCGTACCTGCCAATGGTACCGTAGCTTGTACAGTTGTTTGAAGAGGTATTGTAGTTGTTCCGGAAGGACCTGGAGTACTTGATTTCTTACAAGCTGAAATAAATATAAATGATAGTAAGGCAAGGCTAATTAGAATTTTGTTCATGATAGTTTGTAAATGGTTTGTGAATAGATTTTCACCTTACAAACTTGCTCATGTTTGATTTGCTTTCTGTTACATAAGTATAGGAAAGAGTTACATGATTCACATGTTAATTCATGCACCTAAAGTAACTCAATAGTAAAAGCCTTGTTTTTTAGTTCGAGCTTGAGTAATTCAATAACATATATTATTAATTGAAAATAAATCAAAAAAATAAAAAGCTCAATTATCAATAATGTCGTCAATGCGATATGAACTGCTACTAGGATAAAACTCCAGACTATTAATTATTTTGTTTTTCTAGTTGAAACATTTTTTTTCTATCAGTAATAATCGCTAGTGCTTTGTCGTATAATCCGTCGTTATAGGAGCTGATTTCCGCATTAATATATTTTACCGTGATATTGAGTTTTTCTGTTACTTCTTTTCTAAATCGTTCGGATTCATTATATAATTCATTACTGAACATTTTATTATTGCATTCAGTAATGAAGTTAAAAGCAATAATATCCTTATTTAGTTTCGTAGTGCATATCACCGGATGATAGTCTGTAAGTTTAAAATTGTATCCGTGAGGTTTGATACCAAATAAATTCAGATCAGAAGAATGTTTGAATTCATAGCTTATTCGAGCTACTTGCTTTTTTGATCCTCTTGGATTCTCAATCATATCAAATTCCTTAGAAAGAAAATGGATATGTATAGGTTTGATTATTTCACAATCTGAAGCTTCTTTGGCTTTCTTTTTTTTACTGAAACTGGAATTAGAAAAAATATCTATAGGCAGGCTATATAATTCAATGAATTGATTTTTGACTCTTTTATTGAGAAACTCTTCAAAAGTTCCTTCATTAAAAAGCATTTGTATATCTCCTCTGTTTTCAGGAATCATCATCATAGCGTTGAAAGATGTTAACAGTGCTATAATATAGATAATATAGTTAATATAAAAATGCAAAAAATCAGATATTTGTATTTTTATTGGGACAACCTTTTTCTTTTGTATTATTAAATTGATAAAAAACAGGATTATATGATAGGGTCGAAAATATTTTCTTCAATAGGCTTTCAGTGATTAAGTTCGAATCAGAATATTTCAATAAATAACCAATTTTTTCACAGCATAATTATTATAAGCATCGTTCCATTGAACAAAGTACATTCCTGGCTGCAGTTGAATATTCATAGAGGTACCAGAAACTGTCAAGCGTTCAATTGTTTTACCAAGTTCATCATATACAGTAATCCAACCTTGTTTTATACCTGATTGGGTTGTCTGGATAGTAATATTTCCATGTGAAGGATTCGGGAAAACCGATATATCAATGGTTGACGGTTGTGGTTGTAAAATAGCGGTAGGACTGTTTGTAGAATAATCCAATATAATTATATCATAGTATTTTAGGTTATCTACATTAATGGTAAGGGTAGAACCATTGTACGTTGATGTCAGTAATTTGTACCCGGAATAGTCGGGCGATTTTACATATATAGTTTTAGGAACGGAATCTAATGGTATTGAAACTGTAAAATTGGATTGGGTGCTAATTCCAGTTCCGATGACGTAATTATGGTTTACTAAATGAATAGAATATCGGCTATAGGAAGGTTGTAGCATGACGGAACTATTAATTTGAGGTATTGAAACTGTTGCAATTTTCGAAAATATCTGGTTCGTATGATAGAAAGACGAATCTGTTTTATAAAAAGCTGAATAGCTTGTCAGAAAATCCAATACACCTTCGCTTGCTGCCGTTGGGTCTCCTGGTATCGATGTTCTCAAGTGAAAAGAAGGGAATAGTCCATTTGCATAAGCCTCTGCCGCATAGATCTGCCAGTAATCCTGTTTCTGATTGAGCGGAAAATTGGAATAATTTGACATCATTGTAGTTGGCCAGTCTATGAACAAAACAACCGGTGCCGTTCCAGCAAGATTTTGGCTTCGTTGATACAAACTTCTATAGACGGCCTGAAGTGAGTAGGTGCCATCCAGATTGCTTCCCGATACAGGGACATAATTGGCTTGTGAGCCATTATTATCCTGATTATAATCATACATACCTACCGAATTGAAATCAACATAGGGAAGCAGGCCATTACTGGTAATAAATATCTCTTTATTATACGTTGTGCGTGCATATTGCCGAACCTGTGTAACTATATCTCTCCAGTACTTGGTTGTATATTGTGCGAGAAACGTATTGCTTATAGTATCGGCACGGTTGTCCAATACTTGTCCCCATTGGACAGAGAGGGGATTGGATGGCGTCAATGGATTGGATTGCCAGCCATTTGTTTGTAAATAGGTACGGTAGTTGAAATTATTGGATAGATCATTCAGGGGTTTTGATGTATCAATAAAATTTGTCGCTGTCATGCCAAATGTATTGATCCAGTCAGATTGGGTATAGGAAGGAAATTTAGCTGCTAAATAAGCATTGAAATCCGCTAATGTATAATCATCAAATCCTTCGTTACCATTATATGTTGCACCATCGTACCCGCTTAAAACTTCATCAAAAAAGAGCCCGTTAACTCCACCATCAATCTGAATTTTGGCAATATTGATCAGATATTGTCTATAGGCAGGATTGGCAATATTTCCTCTAAAAGCCCCGGAAACAATGTTATTATGCGGTACTAAGTTATTTGAAGCGTCACGGGTGACCATATCTTTAAATTGAGCCGAGTCTGTTGCTTCATCATAGAAATATACAGTGGCGGTTAATCCTCCAATAAAAGCAATATTATTATTATGGTATGTAGAAACAATTGGAAAGCTATAGTCGCCGGGAAAAAGTCCATCTCTATCCCATTGAGCCCAGGCTCGGATAACCATATCCGGTGATAAATGGTATACCTGTGTATCAGCAGTATTTAACCAATATTGACTGAAACCGAACACGGTATACTTGTTCATGAGACCAGGAACAGGATAGGGTGATTGGGCATTACTTTGTATTATCGACAGAAATAGAAATGCTATCAGTAATTTTTTCATCTTGATAATTTATACGGAAATTTATAAAAGAGTTCACAAAATCTCTTTACATAAACTGCAAATTCATTTACATTTTGGCGAAAACACAGAATTGTAAATGTATTTTACTTTTCTGAACGATATTCTAGTGGCGAACAGTTCGATTGTTGACGGAAGGAACGGTTAAAATGTGTCACGTTACTGAAACCCACTTTATAAGCAATTTCATTGACTGGCAGATTTGTTTCTTTCAGCAGTCTCCTTGATTCACTCAGACGAATATTGTTGATGTATTGTTTGAAAGAAACATTGAAATGTTTTTTTAGTTCCGCAGAGATTGTTCTGGAACTTATTCCAAGATTCAGTGACATAGCAGATAAGCTCAGTTCAGGATCAGTATAGTTTACAGAAAGGTAAACAATTGCTTTATTCAGAATCTCATCATTTGTTTCAGTTAATTCAATCTGCTGATAAGGAATTACGTTTGGTTTGGTACGAACTTCCTTTTTTCTGACGTAAATCAGTCCTGCAAGCAATACATAATAGATAAAAGAAGCTGTAAGAGCATATAAAAAAAATGGTATGTAGCTTTTGCCTAGTGTGATGCTTCGGATGGTTATGCAATCTTTTGTATCAAGCGGTAATAAAACACCATTGCTGAAACTTAATTTCATGACTTTATCCATGTGAGGTTCGCTCAGATCTTTTTCTCTTATACCAACAAGCGGGTACCACCATATAGGTGTTTTAAAATCTTTCAGCCATATCCGTTGTATACCAGGTTGATGCTTTGTTGGCAGTTCATAAAGTACATGCCGAAAGCTGAGTGGTATATTTTCTTTTGTATAACCTGGTTCATACGTATTAAGAAAAAACTGTATAGCTTTGGTTTCTTTGGTATATAGGTCCAGATCAATATAATCATATTGAGAAAAATCAGGGAAAGGATCCTTTTTAGGCTTTATATTTAAACCGGCATAAGGGTAGGGGAATCCTTTATGTAAGGTATAGGAAACTGAAACGCTTGTATCGTCTATATGAAAGCTATGTACCTGTGATGTACCTTGTTCGATACTATCCGAGTAAGCACCGAATGTATTGGATTTAAGCGTATTTGGAAATAAAGTGTACGGACGTTTATAAATAAAAATAAAGAATATGGGTATCAGAATGAACGGAAGAAGAAATTTTAGCAAAGACATGATTGGATTGTAATGAAAATATAAGTTATGAAAAATAGATTTAAAAAGCCTAAGACTGAGCGGGAAATGCTTAAAGCTTTCTTTTATAAATTGTTCTTTTGGGAAATTTTAGCTTTAAGTCTTCCGTATTAAGCTTAATAACTTTTAATTCCCCTAATAATTCCGTATATTTAATTAAGAGTGTCTGGGTGATTTTTAACCGGTATAACCAACAAAAAGCAATGATGGATAGAATGATTAAAAGAATTTTAGTACCTCTGTTTATAGTTATCACTTTTCTGGCGTATGGGCAAAGTGATAAAGAAAAGGCACAATTGCTTGGTGAAACAGCTATAAAGCTTATGGATGAAGGAAAGATTGAGGAGAGTATGCAATTGCTGGAACAGGCTCAGAAGCTTGATTCAACTCGTTTCGACTATCCGTATGAAATTGCTCTTGCGCATTATCAGTTGAATGATTACAATGCTACCATAGAAATATTAGAGAAAATTTCGGGATACAATGATATCACAGATCATTATTATCAGCTCTTAGGGAATAGCTATGATAATATCAAGAATACAGATAAGGCCGTTGAAACCTATCAAGCGGGTTTGAAAAAATTTCCTGAATCCGGTAGATTATATCTGGAGTTGGGTATTATTCAGATGAGCAAAAAGGAATATACGAAAGCAGTAAATTATTTTGAAAAAGGTATTGAGGTTGAACCTTCCTTTCCTTCTAATTATTACTGGGCCGCTAAATTTTACTGTAGTTCTACAGAAAAAGTTTGGGGAATGATTTATGGAGAAATTTTTATGAATCTGGAACGTAATTCAAAGCGTACAGCTGAAATCAGCAAATTGCTTTTTGATACTTACAAGAGCAGTATTACTATTTCGAGTAAGTCATCCATGTCTATTCATTTTTGCCATCAGATGGTTATGAATGCAGATGTTCTTAAGGATACATCAAAAATGAAGCTTCCTTTTTGCATGGCATATGAAATGACTACGCTTACTTCAATGGCATTTGAGAAAAAAATAGATATTAATTCGCTGGATAATATTCGGGATAATTTTCTTTCTGCCTATTTTAAAAATGGATATAATACAACCTATCCGAATGTATTATATGATTATCAGCATAAAGTACTTGATGCAGGATACATTGATGCCTATAATCATTGGATCTTAATGAAAGGGGATGAAGATAATTTCAATAAATGGCAAGCAAAAAACAAAGATAATTGGGATAAATTTTTGACCTGGTTTAAAGATAATCAACTGCATGTTGATGCATCAAATAAATTTTTGAGTAAACAGTATTAAAGAAATGAGTTATTAGTTGTCAGGTACCAGTTACTAGATCTGAGGTCTTTTGTTCTAGTAACTGGTAACTAAAAACTAGTGCCTATTTAGCTTTCATCTTATTGCCTTTTGCATCATGTGTTACCTCTGCTAAATCATTAGTTATTATATGAGATCATTAACAATATTTATTATTTTGGGTACAATGTTTTTTTCTTGTTCGGAAGAATTCATAAATTTCAAAAAATGCTATTTAAATAATGATTCCGAAAAATCAATCCATGATTTGATTTCTATCTCTGGTGATACATTAATTGGCCTAAAATGGAATGGTGGATTAATTATTACGAAAGATGCAGGTAAAACGTGGACAGATATTTCTGATAATATTCATTTAAAAAACATTGTAATCGATAAGCAAGGAATACTTTGGGGACTTAATAGTTGGATTGGAATTCATGAAGAGTCATCTTCAAAGATATTATTTTCTAAAGATACAGGAAGACATTGGTGTGAAATAGAATTTGATGTAAATCAATTTTTTCCTATAAAATTCTTTTCTGAACCTAATGAGGATCTGGAGGTCGAAACTTATAATCATGGTATTTATAAATTGACAGGTAATAATCCTAAAATTGATTGGACATTTATTGATGCAATTGAATATAAGGGTGTTGGTAATATTTCTTGTTTACGATATAAAATATCGTCAAGTAATATTCTTTTTAAACAAAATAGTAATGGATTATGGGACTCATTAATGTCAATACCTAATATTTCCATTCCTTTCAAAATGTTAGAATCTAATGATACGATTTTTATTGCAGCAAGTGGATACGGTGGATATAAACCTTTATTTGCAAGTGTAACGAAAGATTCAATAATAAAAGAATATAATATGGGAGGGGTGCAAGCATTAGGAATTATTTGTGATAGTAAAAAGCGAATATGGACTTTTGGCGATGGAGGAATTTTTTTATTCAATAATAATGAATTAAAAAAAATGTATTGACGATGTTTAAATTCAAATATTAATATCGATTTTCCGGTTCTGATTTTAAATAGGTATTTTTTATACAGTGTATTCCAATTGATTTTTTATTATTGGATTACGTCATGGAATATTTATTTTGTAGCCTAAAACTTTTCGCTTTAGGCATTTCGCCTTAAAATCGGTAACTTCATGTGTTGTTTAATCACTTTTAAAACCCATATTTTACAACAGAATGAAATACTTTCTTGTAATTATCACTCTGCTATGCATCATTATTTCATGTACCCGTAGTTCTGATACTAATTCCGTTATTAATGAAAATAAGGATACGCTCCCTGTTTTATATATTACGAAACAAATAATTACAGATGTAAAAGGGAAGGTGATTCAAAAAGATTCAATCTTTGTCATGGATTCATCAAACTTCAACATGAGTCTTCACTATACTGGTGAGAAGAAAGGCCATATTGCTAAAAAAGATATTGATACATACAGATCATTAGAAGGCTTTAAAGAAGAGTTTGCCATTATATCTGACAGAAATGGGCAACCCATGTACTACAAAGGTACTATAGACTTTTTAAATTATATGTCGGAGCATGGCTATGATATGATGGATCAGAAGGTGGGCAATTATGTTATCGATTATAGGTTTAGAAGGAGGTAGTGTTCGGTTTCTTCTTTCAAACAGCAAAAAAAGATTCCAGATTCTGGAGTGTCAGGATTTCTACGATTGGTAAAGTTAAGATCTTTCAGCCTTTAGCATTCAGCTTTTTGCCTTCAGCCTTAATCAATAGGCACACACAAATCTACAACAAACTTTCTCTCGGGATGTTTTCTGAAATCATTATGATGTATTTCAAAAGAAGGTCTTTCAGTGGTTTTGTATCCATGTTCGTTTAGCCAGACATACATGCTTGTCCATGCTTTTTCAAATTCTTCACTAATTATTTCAAAACGGCCGGTAATATATTTCCCTTTAGCTATCGTTTTTAATCCTACTGCACCATCTGCTTCAACAGCTTTATCAAGTAAGATACAGGCACTCATCCGAACTTTATCCGACGGCGTTATTTTATAACTGTCGTGATAGATCAGAATCATTTTTAAATCCGGTGAATCAAGCAATCCTTTATGGCCTGACCATTTCAGCAAGCGTTCAAAGGTACTCTCCAGGTGATCATGTCCAATGTGTGAGATATATGCCAGGCTCATGGTTGACAGTTCTTTTACTTCAATATGTGTTTGCATGGTTGTCCAGTTAATTAGATCCGTAATACGACAAAGATATTCTTCAAAGACCAGGATCTCTTGACTATTCTTGCTTTCTTCTTTACGGATCTTGCTATATCTATCCGGACTCTGTCTCCGGAATGCAGTAGGACTTATTCCATAAAACTGTTTAAAGGCCCGTGTAAAAGCAGAATTACTATTGAATCCATATTGCAGGGAAAGTTCTGAAATAGAGACTTCCTGTTTTCTTATCAATACAGAAGCACTTTTTTCCATGCGTTTCCTAAGAACATAAGCGTTCAATGTTTCCTTGGTTATTGCTTTAAAAATTCTGTGAAAATGAAAGGGAGAATAATTTGCAATAGAAGCAACTGTCTCTAATGATAGTTCTGCATCCAGGTTCTCTTCAATATAAGTGAATACACGGTTGATTCGTTTGATGTATTCATCCCGTTGTAGCAAAGTACTTGAGCTCATGCTATCAACTGTACTATTAATTGGTATAACCTATTATTTCTATTTTAGCGCGGTTTGCATCCTTTTCAATACTAAATCCATCATAAACATCTATTTCCGTGGTTATAGAATCAGTTACTATAGAATACACTCTCATTTCATTATCATCACGTTCCAGCTGATATTTCTTATTTCTAATATAGTACACAAATCCTTCATCAAATCCATTCGTAAAAAAATTCTTAGCCAACCATTCTGCCTTATTAAATAGAAAGGTTTTATCATGAAATACAGATGAATCGGTTTTAAAGGTCGCACAATATGAAAAATGATTGCAACCTCCAATATGTAATATTAAGGTATCTCCATTTTCTAATGGCACAATGGCTTGTTTTTCTTTATCGTCCCATATATAGGATATATTCTTATTGAACTTTTGAAGAGCTTCTATGGTAAATTTAAATGTACTGGTATCGAATACACAATCATCGGAAGAATTGTTCGAGTTTTGCTGTTCTATCGAACCTGTTTCAGAGTTTTTCAGGGATGCACTATCCGTTTTTTCAGTATGTTGATCAACCGGATTTTTTTCTGCGTGTTCGCTGTTTGAGCAAGAAAACACAACAAATACGCTCAGTAGTAGTAACCTCATAAATCTATCTTCTTCTTGTTAATAAAAGAGTTCGGCTTTTGTTGATTCGTATTCTGCGTTGAATAATTAAATTTATTCTTCGAATAAGACGTGTTCTTCTTCTGGATTCATTCAGTCTTCTCTGAATAATTGTAGCACTGTTTCTTCTTCGCCTTTGAAAGCGTCTTCTTTGATTACCCATACCACTATCATGGATTGATACCACAAGTTAAAATCTTATCGCAGATAAACCTATAGCGTTTACTGTCAGGAAGTTTTTGAGAGTTTAATTCTAAACTCATTGATCCTGTAAACAGAATTATCTAATTAAGTATGAATATTTTACTATATATTACCACACTTAATTCACTTTTATCAATTTATCCAATTTTTATCTTTATGAAAAAAAGTATTTTAATTATTGTCGGAATTACAATTATAATAGTAGCAGCATCCGCTTTTATGTTTAACAGAATAAGCACTGAAGAACAACATGCAACTTGTTATGGAAATAATCCATGTCATGCATGTTCAAGCTGCAAATATTGCGGGCATTGTGCCAAAGGAGGAGGAACTTGTGGTGTTTGTCGATGATTAGTAGAGGATACATCGTTAATGTTTCATTTTGATTCAGCTATTTTAAACATTTTATCCGATCTAAAATCCAGTTTTAAGTTTAATATACATATTTCCATTTGCAGTGGCCTATTGTTTTTAGATAAATTGCTACTATTCAATATCTATTTTCTTTAATGGTGTATTTTTGCTAAATGAACCTTCATAAAAATCGAATATAAACGGTTAAAAGGGCAAATTGACTTGCACATTGGTTTTAAAAATTAGTATCTTAAGCCTCTGAGGGCAGCTTAATAAATGTTTATCAAAAAAGCGAGATGATGATCAGAATAATGAAAACGGTTGCGGTTATGGTTATTTTAATAATTCTTCTAGGGATCATTCAAGTCAAAGGGAAGGTAACTTCCTGCAACGTAAAGGACACAGCTTTGAGTCGTACATTTATAAAATCAGGCGATGTTAAATTTCAACAACAGGATTTTGAAGGAGCAATCAAGGATTATACAAAGGCTATTGAATATAATTCAGCAAGTTTTTTAGCCTATGGAAACAGAGGTTATTGTAAAAATAAATTAGGCCAATTTGATGAGGCAATAACAGATTTCACAAAGGCTATTTCCATAAATGGAAAAGATTGGATTTCATATAGTGGAAGAGGGGATTCCAAACAATCAACAGGTGCATTTGAATCTGCCATTGAAGATTATACAATGGCTATAAAGGTCGTTTATCCGGATACAATCAGTCAATGTTTTTTTGGAAGAGGTTTATGTTATTCCAGATTAAATAAATTTGAAGAAGCTATACGTGATTATAATGTATCTATACGAAAGAACCCAGAATTCCAGGGGGCTTATATGAATCGTGGTAGAGCCTATCTAAGTACGGAGCAATACGAGAAAGCAATTGAAGATTTCAATATGTATCTGTCATTTAAAGGAAGTAATCCGGTTGCATATTATTTCAATGGACTTGCTTATTTGAAATTAAAAAAAGCTGATTATGCTATTTATAATTTTAAATTATTTATGAAAGTACTCCCACCGGAATCGGCAAATCGATTTAACTATGGAGAGGTTTATTTAAGCTTAGCAGATTCCTACTCTTTAAAAAATGATCCGGTTAATGCTAGGGACAATTATACCAAAGCTTTTGAAGCAGATCCGGATTATCAGAATGACCCCCTTATATATGCTGAATGGGCCAAATCTGAATATGATTGGAGCAATTTTACAAAATCAATTGATTTATACAGTAAGGCCATTAGTAAAGCAACAGTAGAAAATCCTGTAAAGCCGGACTACTACTATTATATGTCTCTTTCTCAAGTAGCATTAAGGGACACACTAGCAGCAATGCAAAGCTTAAAAAAGGCTATAGAACTGGATGAATCATATTATCCTGCTTATACTTTACGTGTACAAACCTATTTTGAAAAAATGGATTTCAAAACACAGAATATTGCGGATCTTAATAAGATGATTGGTTTTGTTAAAAGGAATGAGGATAAAGCTAAATTACATGCCTTAAAAAGTTTATTAGAATTAAATTTTCATGATTATACAGAAGCAAAATCAGATGCAGATAAGGCAATTGAATTAAATCCAAACGATCCGTTTTATTACTTGTATCGTATATTGGCTTTAAATCTAAGTACAGCTATTTCTTATACAGAGGAGGATAAAATAGATGTTCAGAAAAATCTGGATAAAGCCATTCAATTAAATGATTCGCTATGGCAACCTTATCTGCTTAAGGCTGTTTCTTTTTTTTGTTTTAAAGATCAGAGCTCTGCCTGTATCAATGTTAAAAAAGCACACGAACGTGGATTGATACTTACAGAGGATAAGATCACAGAAGTCTGCTCAGGTAAAATTAATAGTAAAAAAATGCCCTTCATATCAAAATTGGAAATACGTGAAATTAAGGAATCGGCATGGCCTGTAAATCCGGAACTACTTGTTATTGAAAAGTAGTAATAAGAAATTTAATTAGTTCTGAACTTTAGGGTTGAGTAATAACATAGTATTAATTGAATGAACAAATCTGAAATTTAAAAATGGAATGAGGTTATATTGAATGTTGAAATTTCTAAAACCTTAAAGACTTTCTGCAATAAAACCCACCTTTTTAAGTATTGAAATAACATCGTCTTTCTTTACTATATTTGTTTCAATTTTTAAAATTTTATCCGGGTTATTGATATCAACGGTCCAGTTATTTGGTCCAACCAATTCATTTAATGAAGGAGTAACTCTGGCAACACAAGCACTGCAATTAATATTTGTTTTTAATATTAATGATTTCATGACTATTGTATACGTTTTTATAAATGTCTGAATTTTAAACGAAGACTATTGCTTACTACGCTTACCGAACTTAATGCCATTGCAGCACCAGCGATCATAGGGTTCAGCATAAATCCGTTAAAAGGATATAAGATACCTGCAGCAATTGGTATTCCAATAAGATTATATAGAAATGCCCAAAAGAGGTTTTGTTTAATAGTTGATACCGTAAATTCGGATAAGCGGATGGCCTGTGGAATTTTACTAAGATCTGAAGATAATATGGTCATATTGGCAACATCTATCGCGATATCACTTCCTTTACCCATGGCAATGCTTACATCTGCCTGAGCTAGTGCATTACTGTCATTAATACCATCGCCAACCATAGCAATGATTTTCCCTTTTAGTTGTAATTCTTTTATGAAGCTTGCTTTTTCTGTGGGCAATACCTCGGCTTTAACATGCTTAATACCGGTTTGCTGGGCTATTGCAGCAGCAGCAGATGCATTATCACCCGTCAGCATGTATACCTCAATACCTGATTTCTGTAAATGTTGAATCGCTTCAGCTGAATGCATTTTTACCTTATCTGTAATAGCCAGTACTGCCAAAGCTTCGGTTTCATTGGCGAAGAACAAAATGGTTTTGGCTTCCTTCAGCCATTTTTCGCTCGCTTCTTTTAGCGTTGGATCAATAACAATATGATTCATTTCCAATAAACGAATGTTTCCGGCATAATATGTCTGATCCAGGATTTTTCCTTTTACACCAAATCCGCTTATACTTTCAAACTCATAAACGGGAAGGTTTTCCAGCTTGCCGTAATACATGAGAATTGCTTCGGCTAATGGATGTTCAGATTGTGATTCCAGAGAGACGAGCCTTTTAATTGAAGACTCATTGTTATTAAGCCATCGTATGTCTGTCACAGTAGGTTTACCCTCTGTTATCGTACCTGTTTTGTCCATGACAAACACATTTATTCTACGTGTTGCTTCAAGACTTTCTGCATCTTTAATTAATATTCCATGTTCGGCTCCTTTTCCAATGCCAACCATAATCGCAGTAGGAGTGGCTAATCCTAAAGCACATGGGCAGGCTATAATCAGTACTGTAATCATTGCCAGTAAACCTTGCGTAAATCCTTGTTCCCCTCCGAAAATTGCCCAGATGGTAAAACTTAGTATAGCAATGCCTATAACTACTGGAACAAAGATACTTGCTATTTTGTCTGCTAATTTTTGTACCGAAGCTTTACTGCCTTGTGCCTCTTGTACTAGCTTAATCATTTGGCTAAGAAAAGTATTCGTACCTGTTTTCTCTGTGATAAATTGGAAACTGCCTCTGCGATTAATTGTTCCTGCCAGAACCCTGTCATTTTTTTGCTTAAAAACCGGCATGGGCTCACCACTGATCATACTCTCATCCACATAGGAACTACCGCTGATAAGCTTTCCATCAACCGCAATTTTTTCTCCTGGTTTCACTAACAGGATATCGCCGATTTTAATACTTTCAACAGTCATGTTCATCATATGTCCGCCTTCGTGTATCATAGTTACTGTCTTAGGCTGTAATCCCATTAATTTTTTAATGGCAGAGGATGTATTGCCTTTGGCTTTTTCTTCCAGAACCTTTCCCAGGAGAATAAATGTAAGAACAACAGAAGCAGCCTCAAAATAGACATGAGCGTGTAATCCTCTATTCATCCAAAAATCGGGGAACAATGTGTTAAATACACTGAATATATATGAAACGCCTACACTTAATGCTACTAATGTATCCATATTCGCGGATCCGTGTTTTGTCTGTTTCCAGGCATTCACAAAAAATGGTGCACCAGTATAGAAAACAACAGGTGTCGATAATGCCCACATAATATAATTTGCGTAAGGGATGTTCATAAAGAACATTCCAATGACAGCAACAGGTATAGCGAATAGTCCGGCAAATATAGTTCTGTTCAAAAGAGTCTGGTAATTCTTCTGATGCAGCTCTTCTAATACGTCTTTTGCTTCCTTACTTTCATCTATCATCAGATCGTAACCGATTGATTGAAGTGCTGATTTCAGTTTGCCAGGATTGGTAATGGTTGGAATATATTCAATTAAAGTACTTGCATTCGCATAATTTACGGCTGCGTTTATAACTCCGGTTTGCTGTTGAAGAATGCTTTGAGAGCTACTTGCGCAGGATGCACAGCTCATATTGAGAATAGGAAAAGTTTGTTTTACAGTGTCTACGTGATAGCCTATGTCCTCAATATCTTTAACAATTCCAGTGAAGTCTACTTCGCCCTTTTTGAAAGAAACAAGTGCTTTTTTATTGTTTACATCTACACGATGTGTTTCTATATGAGGATTCTTAGCAAGTGTTTTATCAACGATCAGAGCACAATGTTCACTTTGGACGTCGCTTAAAGGTATATCAAAAATTGTATCTGCATTTTCCATCCCTCATTATATTCTTTCAAAACAAAGATAAATAGAGTGGGCTTATCTTTCGTTATATAATATTTGTTAGAAGTTACAAAATTATACAACGTTGAAGTTAAAATAGAATACAGTATAGTATTAGCAAAATACTATTAAAGTTTCTTCGAATTTGGAATACTTATTATAAATTCTGTGCCTTTACCAGGATGTGAATGGACGTCTATTTGTCCTTGCAGCTTATTCAATGTTTCTTTAACTATATACAAACCTAATCCATCGCCTTCATTCATACTTGTAGCTCTGAAAAACATTTCAAAAATATGCTGAAGATATTCTGTATCAATACCGATTCCATTGTCACTGATATGAATAATACATTCGTTAGTTGTGGTCGTAATTTTTATATTCAAAAAGCACTGTTCCTTCGATAGATCTGCATATTTAATTGAATTTGAAATGATATTGTTTAATACAATTTGAATTCGTCTGCTATCGGAATAGAATGTAATTTTATCATTGAATTCAGTTTGAATCAGTATTCTCGAAAAATTGGATAATGAACCCAGATTATCAATAATATTGTATACAATTTCAGAAAACGATACTATTTCCTGAGCTACTTCCATTCGGGTGTTTCGTGAGTATTCAATGACATCTTTTACTGTTTCATCAAGTCTCATGACAGATCGTTCAATACGTGAAATATATTCACTCAACTCATCATAATTATTATTGAGTATGTCATATGATGCTATACGGGTGAGACCAAGAATGGATCTTAATGGTGCACGTAATTCATGTGATGCACTATAAACAAATCGATCAAGATCTTTACCTGTTTGAATAAGTTGGAGTTCATTTTGTTTTAGTAGCGTAACATCTTGCACTGTACTTAGCACAGATACTATTTTTCCTTCAGTATCAAATTCAGGAACACAAATGACATGTGCATAACGGAAGTCACTTTCCGATTGCAGATTCTCAAAATAATATGAAGTTGTCTTTCGGGTTACGACTGTCTTGTCAATAATAAATCGAATTCCTCTACAAAGTTTTGCTGAAAAACCAGCCTCTTCCGGCGTTTTATTAGAATAGAATTCCGGAGCATTTCCGGTTGAATTCGTAATAGCTTTATTTATATATACAAACTTGTGATCTGTGGTGATCCGTGCAATAATATCTATAGAATTTTCAGCTAAGGTTCTAAATTCTTCTCGGCTCTTAAGCAATGCCTTCCTGGCTTTCGTTTTATCTGTTACATCTCTGACAATTACCTGCTCTGCCGGTTGTCCATTAAAGATGAAGGAAACAGCAACAACTTCTATGTCCAGAATTTCGCCTGTCAGTGTGATGGCCTTTTGTTCAGATATAATATTTTTATGATTGTCGGCTGAACCTATGCGATTCTCTACTTCCTGAATGGAATCAGGATGAATAAATGACATAACAGAGGCACCTATCAATTCATTCATGTGTTTTGCTCTAAGAAGCTTTACTCCTGAAGGATTCGCAAATAAAATTCTTCCATCATTGCTTTGAATATAAATGGCTTCTGGAGAAATTTCCACTAATTTACGATAGGCTTCCAGACTCCTATTATATTCAATTTGAAGAGCCCTTATTTCTGTTAAATCAATAGAAACACCTAAAAGCCTTAACTCACCATCGGCTTCACTGATTAGTGGAACCTTTGATGTATATAGATAATATTTAATTTCACCGAGAGTTATAACCTGCTCTGGAAGAATACATGATTTCTGAGAGGTGACAACGACATCATCACTCTCTTTAATAACTCGATATTCTTCTTCATTGAAAACGAAATCAATATCAGTCTTGCCTAATAGTTCATCTGGCTTTTTACCAAATAGTTTACCCTGCGCTGTATTGGCAAGCAAATATTTTCCATTCTGATCTTTTAGAAAAATCGGATGCGGAACCAGATCAATGATGCGGCTGAGCCAATGATTAGTATCTTTTAATGTTGCAGTTCGTTGCTTTACGATTTCTTCCAGTTCTGCCCGTTCACGTTCAAGATTCTTTTCCCTTCTATGCAAATCAAAAGCGTTCATCACTTGTTTAGCCAGTAGTATTAATGACTTTTTCTGTGTGTCCGAAAGGCTTCTAGGGACTAAATCTACTACACAAAGAGCACCAAGCCGGAATCCATCGTGATCTATTAACGGAGCCCCACAGTAATAGCGAATATGAGGATCACCAACAACCGAAGGGTTATGACGGAAGTAATCATCTTCTAATACATTTTTTACTTCAAAAACAGATTCACTGCGAATCGTATATTCACTGAAAGATAAATTCCGATTTAATTCTCTGAAATGATTTCCGTAAGATGTTAGAAAGCTTAACCTTTCTTTGTCAACGAGTGTAATATAGGCATGATCAGTCTGGCAAACAGAAGCAGCAAGTTCTGTCAGATCTTTAAACTCCTGTCGGCCCTCGCTATCTATCAGCAAATAACTATGGAGAGCCTTAAGTCTTGACTCTTCATAGTTTGAAGAATAGTTCATATTAATGTCCTGTATCGTATCTATCACAAGATGCCGCGTTTGCCTGTTACATTTACTAATGATTAAATTATATTTAAAAAATGATTATGATGTATGTATGTAAGAATTCATTGTAAGTTATGCATTACTAAAATACGTTCATCCAATGAATGAGGACGATAGTTATATAATATTTAGATAAAAGTTTAAATGCTAAGTCAGAAATTGAACCGTTTTGAACAGATTCTTAAAATGTCATAAATTAATCTTTATAAAGTATTATATTTTAATGTTCTCAGCAATGAAACGAGAGTGGTTCCTTATTATATATTATTAATAGGCTTTCTACCATTACTTCCTATGATTTTCTTGAAATCACTTGGTGTGATACCTGTTTCTTTTTTGAATTGACTGGAAAGGGCTTGTAAGCTACTATATCCTAATTGATCTGCAATTTCTTTGACACTTAATTCATCATATGTAATAAGTTCTTTAATACGTTCTATTTTTTGGAGAATCATAAAACGTTCGATGGATTTTCCTTCCACCGAAGAAAATAAAGTACTTAAATGTGTGTATTCCATGTGAACGGCATCGCTGATGTATTGTGACATATTCATTTCCATAGAAGAAAAAATGCCTTTTCGGATGCCTTCAATAATAAGAATTTTTATCTTTTCAATGATCCTTGATTTTTTATCATCAAGTAGTTCAAAGCCATTATTTTCCAGAACTCTTTTAATCGCCTGTAATTGCAGTAGAGTAGGAGGGTCTTGTAATTCGGCTTTTCCCAGCTGAATGTCTTTTGTATGAATTCCTAGTTGATGCAGCTCATCTGATACCACCTTGATGCATCTTGGGCAGACCATGTTTTTAATAAGAATAGTGGTATTACTTTTTTGATCCATATACCTTACATTTTAGACATGTCATGACCTTCCATCGGAGTGCTTCCCTTTCTGAAAATATACTCACTATTCAGCAAATATCCTCCTGAAACAACAACTTCTTCTCCGCTTTCTATGCCGGATCGTATTTCGATTTTATTTCCACTTTCAAAACCTATTATGACCATCCGACTTTCAAATGAACCATCTTTTTTCTTGATCCAGACAGTAGCTCCTTTTGAATCCTGCAATACAGCATTTATTGGAAGGGCTATTGTTTTGCGTGGACTTTCCTTTAATGTTATATTCGCTTGCATACCAGGTTTTAAATTCATATTCGTATTAGGTATTTCTGCACGAATAAGATTGATCTTCGACTGAATTTCCAATTGAGGTGCTGCAAATGAAATATGACTGTTCCATGTTTTTTCAGGGAAACCATCAACACGTATTATTATGGGTTCATTTGTTGTAATAGTTCCGGCTTCCGTTGAATATAGTTCAGCTTCTACCCATAAGCTGCTCAGGTCAGTAATATCAAACAAAGAATCTCCATCCATTACATAATCACCTTCTGTTATAGAAACACTTGTTACAATACCTCCTTGTTTGCTATAAATCGAAACAGTGGGTTTGATTTTCTGATCCTTGTTTGCAAGCGCTTCTATTTGTGATTCTGACATACCCCAGAGCAATAATTTATTTTTTGCACCTTCGGAAAGCTGTGCAAAACGATTCCCGGATTCAGAGAATTGTTTTGCTTGCAGTGTCGCTATAATATATTCTTTTTGTGTTGCCTGTAATTCTTCGCTGTATATATCATACAGAATACTGCCTGCTTTGATCGTTTCTCCGGGATTCTTGATATAAAGTTTTTCTATTCTTCCGGCAACACGGGTGCTTATTTTATGACGTGTATTTTCATTCACAATCAATTGTCCGTTCAGAATTTTCTCACGACTGAATTCGGTTTCGTTTACAATACTTGTACGAATATTTGCCAGCTCAATCTGTTCTTCGCTCAATCGTATACCATTTTGCTGTTGATGCGGGTCAATGATTATCTTCGTCAGATCCATCTTGCAGATCGGACATTTGCCCGGTTTTTTTTCTATTACCTGTGGATCCATGGAACAGGTGTAAAAAACATTATCAGGTGTTTTATCTTTTGTTTCCGTGTTGCAGGCATTTAATAAAATAATTACCGGAATCATCAATGATATATAAATATGTTTATTCATATAGGTTATTCTTTAACACTTATAAAACTTTCACTGTCCACCAGATACGACGCGTCTGAAGCTATTATATCCTGTTCTGTCAAACCAGTTAATATATTTACATGATTGTCTATTCTGTTCCCAACAGATACCTTGTAAGTCTTGAAATGACCGGATTCGAGTTTGAAAACAACGGTATTTCCATTCCCAAGATCGAGTATAGCAGAAGATGGAATCCATAATCCTTTCTGTGAACCGGTATTGATATGTGCATTCACCAGTGAACCAATCTTGAATACATGATGATCGCATTTGTCCAGATATACCCTTACACTGACAAACTTAGAATCTTTCTCCAGCATGGGTTCAATAAAACTGATTTTGGCAGTTAAAGGATTATCAGGTGCAACTTCCGAAATGATCTCCACTGCCTGACCAACCTTAATCTTACTCGCGTCCTCGGGATATATTTTCAGAATCACCCACATGTCTGCCAAACTGATAATATTGAATAATGCTTCACCTTTCTTTATATACATTCCTTCCTGAATATTGAATGCTGTTTGCGAATCATTCATACCATTGGATGTAGGTTGATTCATGGGCATAACCGTCATAGTTAATTCATTTAGATTTCCCATTTGATGAATATGCCCGTCTGATGTGGCATAAACGGAAACAAGATATTCTGCTTTTCTTGTTTTGGAAAGTTTCTGTACTTGTACATCATTCATGCCCAGAAGTATCAGTTTTTGTTTGGCGGCATCAACGAGCGCAGCATCTTCTTCATTATTGTTTAATAAGAATACATATTCTTGCTGTGCAGTAAGCAATTCAGGGCTATATACATCCATGATCTTTTGTCCTTTTACAACTTCCTGAAAATTGTATTTGACATATAATTTATCAATTCGACCACTATATCGAGAGGCTATCGCCGCACTGTTTTTAGGATTATAGGATATATATCCTTTTGCTGTAACATCTTCCTGTATGGTTTTTAAAACGGGTTTAGTCGTTTTAACCTGAGCAATGACAGACTCATTAACTGGTTCTGTAATTGTCCCAAGATTCAGTCCGCTTGTTTTACTTTCCGTTACTTTTATTACCAGATCCATACCGCAGATCGGACATTTACCCGATTCGTTTCGGATAATCTGGGGATGCATAGGACAGGTGTATACTTTTGAAACCGCTTCTTGTTTTTTTATCAGCTCCATTCCGCATACCGTACATAATCCAGGTTTATCAAAGATCAGACTGTCGCAGAACATGGAACATACATACAGATCTTTTTTAGCGTCGTTTATATGATCATTATGCTCCATGTGCGTATCAGTATGATTTCCTTCATTATTGCAGGATACTAATACAAACGAAAGGACAGTAACCCAAAGAAAGAAGATATTATTTTTGTTCAATAGTCTTTTCATATTCTACCTGAAGATTCAATAGTTCCTGTTGCTTATTTAATACTTCCATTTTTGATAACTGTAATGCCTGCAATGCTTCCAGAACTACAAACAAGTCTTCTGTATTTTGTTCGTAGGCAAGCAAAGATGTTTTGTGATTTTTTTCAAGCGCTGGAATAATACTTTTGTTGTACATACTGATCTGTTGCTTCTGCGATCGGATCCTGAATTTCAGGGATTCCAAGGTTCCAGTTGCCTCATTAATAATTGCATCCTTTTGTTTCTGATATCCCTGTATCTCATAGTGCAGTCCCATTACGGTTGATTTATACATTTTTGATGACCAGGGAGCAATGGGAATACTGGCCATACCCATCAGTGTAAACAGGTTTGCGTTGTTGCCAAAAGAGAACATATGACCATATTGAATACTGAAATCGGGTTTTAACTTACTTCGTTCGTATTGTTGTTTGTATTTTGAAATCTGTATGTTTTTATCAATCGCTGCTAAATCGCTTCGGCTCACTATCAAAGTGCTGGTGTCTGATTTAAGCTGTTCATAGTTTTGAATAGTAATACTGGTATCTACATCAAATTCAAGAAATTTATCACGATTCATTAATTGATTCAGGTATACTCTTCTCCAGTTGATTTCGCTTTCAAACATGATGCGTGTATTCTGTATCTCTGCTAGGTTTGCTTTAGCTTTGTATATGGAATTAAGTTTCTCTTGCTGATATGGATATCGGATCTCAGAGGTTTTAATCACATAATTTATTAACTGTTCCTGTTCATCAAGGATGTTAAGCTTCTTTTTCAGAATCACCCATTCGTAATAAGTCATCTTAGCTTTGGCAAATAATTCATTTCGGGCAACGTTTTTATTGGCTATTTCTACCGCAGACATACTTCGCATATATTCCTGATTCGCCTTTAGCTTCGAAGGATTAGGAATCATCTGTTGCCCCTGAATCATAAAGGAACCCATACCATTATAACCTGTATTATCAGCTTTCCACATAGATGGATTATAGGGAGTCATCCAAAATCCTCCCCCGATTTGCGGTGCTTCCCAAGCTTTTGCACCTTTTGCATACGTGTTCAGTGCGTTTGCCTGCGCATCATACATCTGCAATTCAGGATTATTGTCTATCGCGGAAAGGATTGTATCCAGTTGCATTACCTGAGCATTTAATACCAGGTTTTGTGATAGAATGAGTAGTATTATAATTGTCCGTATCATATATCTATTAATGTTCTACTTCCAGTACATCTATTTTACCAAATTTTCGTAATTCATATTCTTTTGTCATTTCAAAAATCAACGGAGTTACAAGTAATATGTGTGTTGAAGAAGTCAGTACTCCGCCAATCATAGGTAATACAATCGGAAGCATCACATCACTTCCTGTTCCTGTTGCCCATAAGACAGGCACCAATCCGAATAAAGCTACAGATACGGTCATTAATTTAGGCCGCAAGCGTTTTGCGGCTCCGTTTATAACATATTCCCGAATATCTTCGTTGGTGATGCTTTCATCCAATTCTTTCTTTTTTTCTACCAGTTGATGCATCGCATCATTCAGATATATCACCATGATGATTCCTGTTTCTACAGCAATACCAAAGAGTGCAATGAAACCAACTACTACAGCAACGGACAAATTGACCTGATAAAAATAAATCATATATGCACCGCCAATTAAGGCAAAGGGTATTGTCAAGAGACTAAGAAATGCTTCCCGTAAAGAATGAAATGCAAAGTATAAGGCAAAGAAAATGATGAGCAATACAATAGGTATAATGATCAGCAGCGTTCTTTCAGCACGTATCAGATTTTCATATTGCCCACTCCATTCAATAAAATAGCCTTTGGGTAATTTGCTGATCTTATTGTTTAGTTTCAGCATAGCTTCATTAACGGTGCTGCCAAGATCTCTGTCTCTTACATTGAATAATATGGTTCCTCTCAACATTGCATTTTCTGAATTAATCATAGGAGGTCCTTCTGATAAATAAATATCAGCAACTGCCGAAAGTGGAATAGTACCATAGCTCATTGTCTGAACAGGTGTACGTTTTATTTTCTCAATGCTATTTCTATATTCCTGAGCAAACCTTGCATTGACATTAAAGCGTTGTCTGCCTTCAATAGTAGTTGTTAAATTCATTCCTCCCAAAGCAGACTCTACAACCATATTTACATCATCTTCACTCAATCCATAGCGTCCTATTTCATCTTTTTTAATAGATATGTCCAGGTATTTACCGCCTGTTATAGGTTCTACATACAAATCTTTTACGCCATCAATTCCTTCCAGTTCTTTTTTTAACATTTGAGAAAAAGCATTAATGGAATCCAGATTCTGTCCATATACTTTTAAGCCAACATCGGTTCGAATACCTGTTGAAAGCATATTGATACGGTTGATGATTGGTTGGGTCCAGCCATTTACAACACCAGGAATCTGAAGTTTGGCATTAAGTTCATTAATGATATCTTCTTTTTTTATTCCTGTTCTCCATTCCGATTTTGGTTTTAATAACACAATTGTTTCAATCATACTGATGGGCGAATTATCAGTCGCTGTATTCGCTCTTCCTGCTTTCCCCAAAACAGATTCTACTTCAGGGACAGATTTAATCAACTTATCCTGTATCTGTAATATTCGTTTGACTTCGGAATTAGAAACATCGGGTAAGGTTACAGGCATGAACAGAATCGATCCTTCATCAAGCGGTGGCATAAATTCTTTGCCCAGACTCATTAATAGTGGAATGCTGATAACTAGTGCTATAATATTTATCCCTATCGTTGTTTTCCTCCACGTTAGACACCAGGTAATAATAGGAGTATAGATTCGTTCCAATACTCTGTTGATTGGATTACTGGATTCCGGTTTAAGTTTTCCTTTCATAAAGAAGGATATCAATACAGGTGCCAGTGTGACAGCAAGGACCGCATCTACGATAAGAATAAATGTTTTTGTCCAGGCCAATGGATGAAATAGTTTACCTTCCTGGCCTGTTAGCATAAAAACCGGAAGAAAGGATGCTATAATGATAATGGTTGAAAAGAAAATTCCTCGCCCTACCTGTTTGCAGGAACGTTCAATGATGTTTAACCTGTTACTCTCATCAGTCAGCTGCATAGATAGGTTTCTATGACAATTTTCAGCCATTACAATTCCATTATCAACGATTACACCAATAGCCAAGGCAATACCCGTCAATGACATAATGTTGGATGAAATGCCAAACATATTCAACAGAATAAAGCTGGCAGCAATAGTAATGGGTATCTGAATGATAATACTTAAAGCACTTTTCCAGCTAAACAGAAATATAATGACTACAAGTGAAACGGTTAATATTTCCTCCCATAATGTATGTTTGATAGAATTGATAGCCTCTTCAATAAGAGAGCTTCGGTCGTACGCAACTTTAATCGTTACACCATCTGGTAAACCTTTTTCAAGATCTTTGATTTTTATTTTTACGTCGCTGATTACTTTATCTGCGTTTTCGCCATACCGCATCACAACGATACCACCGACTACTTCGCCTTCTCCATTATGATCAAAAATGCCTAAGCGAATATCTCCACCCATTTGGACGGTGGCCACATCCTTGATCCGGATAGGAATCGTGTTGTTTACGGATATAGGAATATTTTCAACATCTTCGATTCTTTTTATATAACCAAGTCCCCGAACAATATACCCCATATCACTCATCTCAAACTTGCGACCACCAACATCGTTGTTATTTGATTTAACGGCCTTAAGGAGCTCCATTAAGGTAAGCTTATAATACGTCAACTTGTATGGGTCAATGCTGATTTGATATTGCTTTTGAAAACCACCAAAGGAAGCAACTTCACTTACTCCTTTGACGGTCTGTAAACCAAACTTAATGTACCAATCCTGTAAAGCACGCTGTTCACCTAAGTCAATATTTTTTGCATCCAGATAATACCAGAATACATGGCCCACGCCTGTACCGTCGGGTCCGAGAGTAGGAGTGATGCCTTGCGGAAGTAGGCGTTGAGCATAATTAAGTCGCTCCAGTACTCTGGTTCTGGCCCAGTAGATATCTACGTTGTCTTCAAAAATGATATAAACAAAACTCATCCCGAACATAGAAGTTCCACGAACATTTTTGATCTTCGGTATACCCTGTAGATTTGAAACCAACGGATATGTGATCTGATCTTCAATTACCTGAGGGCTACGTCCCATCCATTCCGTAAAAACGATAACCTGATTCTCCGAAAGATCCGGTATAGCATCAATCGGATTTTCTTTTACTGAATAAAGTCCCCAAGCAAAAATACCTGAGGCTATCAACAGTACAATAAATCGATTCCTTATGGATAAGGATATAAGTTTGTTTACCATAATGCTTTTTACAAATTATTTCTCGTCTGTTTAGTGACGAATGAAACATCTATTATTTTTATTTTCTGCGTTCGTAATGACAACAACCCATCAGATTTTTATACGTCGCATCACTAGCCTTTACTTTATCTGTATCATGCCCGGCATCTGCGATAATCTTTTGAATGGCATCAAGGCTAATCATTTTAGGATCGTATACAACAGTGAGCATTTTTGTTTGTACATCCCAACTTGCTTTTTTGATGTTTTGATTTTTAAGCAAGGCACTTTCAATTCTGTTTTTGCACATAGTACAGTTTCCATACACTTTGAATGTCGCTGTTTCGTTTTGTACAGATGCTGATAGATTGAATGCTACCAATGATAAAATCATAGCAATAATTATTGTGAAAATTCCTTTTTGAGCTTTCATATTTGTTATAAGAATTAGATTTAGGTATACTTTTATAATTAATATCCTTTCGGTATCGTTTTACAGATAGAATGAATAATGGCTGATTCCAGATCAGTCGGATTATGAATTTTGTGATTTAGATTAAGTGCACAGAATGCGGCACTTACTAGTGTAGGTCAAAAGAATAAAATTCAAATTAAAAGGGAACGTATCTGTATATAAACCGGGGTTTTGGGAGGCCCTGTTTCAAATACGTAAAATTGACCTTTGTATGTATTAAGGACAGCATAAATCGGAGCATTAATAACATAATGCATAACTGGTATAACTGAAACAAAGGCAGCAAAATCAAGTAAATGAATGTTTGATTGAGAACCTAACTGATCATTTACAGAAAGATGCGTTTGTGTATCTTTGCAGCAGTTATTCTTTTTTTGGTTCTTTTCACACGAATGACAGCTTTTTTTCTCGATGCTTAATAGCGATATAGAAGCAATTTTTTTTCCGCAATAATGCGTATTCATCACCAGCCCTATATTGAAGACTGAATAGAATACCAAAAGCATTATGCTGATCATTCGTTTCATACGATGCAAATTAACGAATATTTTACACTTGTGTTGTTATATTTATTTGACTATTCTTTGTGAAATTTTGGCTATTAAGCGACTATTGATCAAAACGTAATTTTATCAATAGCCTTAAGACATTCTCAGAATAAATTATTTCAGAAGTCCTTCAGGTACTGTTGCTCCTAAATCCTGCGCATGTTTGGCATCTTTTATAGACTCCTCATTTCTGCCAATAATTTTTAATATTTTAGCTCGTTCAAGGAAATAAACAGGTGAAGTATTATTGATTGAAATGGCTTTATCAATATCTATCAATGCTTCCTGAAATGAGTTTGTTTTAGCTTTGCATACAGCTCTCTCAACGTACAAATCACCATTATTATATGGTTCGAAGCGGATTAATGCATTAAGACTCTTTATAGCGAGTTCATTTTGATTTGTAATGATATAAATAACGGCAAGGTTGTTTAGCCCTTTTTGGTTCAATGAATCAACGAGTAATCCTTTTTGAATATCTATCAGAGCTTCGTTATATAATTGTAATCCCGCTTTACATACACCCCGATTAATAAGAAGTTTAGCTGTCAATAAGTTATTCTTATGTCCTTTGATTGAATCAATCGCATAGCCTTTGTTATAATATATCAGAGCAGAATCCAGAAATTTTCTTTTTTCTGACATTTCGTTTGGTGTATTGCCGTTCAATGAAAAAGCATAATCTGTGTATGCTTTACTTAGATTGTTATATGCTTTTTCTTTCTCAGCTTGAAGTTCTAAGGCTTCTTTGTAATAATAAATAGCTTTTAGGTAGCTTCCTTTTTCAGTATAATAATCTGCTGCATTTGACCATGGAATGTAACTATCCGGATACAATTTTAATGTATGCTCCCAGAGTGTCCCGGTATTTTTCCATATTTTAATCTGCGCATTTGATACGAAAAACATCGCAATAATACAGATAACCATACCTGAATAAGTAATAGTATTGAATGTCCGTCTCTCAGATAATAGCCATTCAATTACTTTAGCTGCTAAAAAAAATAATCCAAAATAAGCGATATATGTATATCTGTCGGCAAGAAAACATTGTCCTGCCTGCACAATCTGAAGCATGAACATAACATTGACCGTAAAGAATGCGAGTCCGGTAATGATACTCGTTTTTTTTCTAATCCATGCCCAACGAATGATAACAAATAAACTTATTGGAATACCGATTAATGCAAGGTAAAACGGCACAGTAGGTTTTACCGGATAAGGGTATAAAGGAGAAAGAGGATAAGGTAAAATAGCTTTATATAAATATACAAAATAGGAATAAGCACCAATGCTAAGGTTTCCTATCATGCCATAGTTAAGACTGTTTTGTTCTGATTGTATCGCACCGGATTTTTGCAAAAAGAAAATGTTGATGCAGCCAAATAGCAGAGATAAAGTCCACCACGGCAATTTTTCTATAATTAACAATTTAGGTTTATACCAGTTTCTGTTAAAATAATAATCAATAACCAGAAATGATAAAGGCAGTGTAACGGCTTGTATTTTTGAAAAATAGGAGAGTATGGAACAACCAATGGCCAATATATACCATTTTGATTTATTCTTATCGGACTTAATATATTGAATGTAAAAGTATAAGGCAAGGAGAAAAAAGAAACCGTATAAAACATCTTTCCTTTCCGTTATCCATGCTACTGATTCAATCCGCATCGGATGAATACCGAATAAAATAGCACCAAACAGAACGGCATATCTGTTTTTTAACATATTCGCGAGAATACAATATACGGTAAATGTACAGGCAACATGCAGCAAAAGATTTGTCAAATGGAACACCATTGCGTGTTTGATAGGATCATGTGCAAAAAAGTATTTTTCGATTGCAAAACTCAGTACTGGTAATGGAATATATGCACCTAAGACGTTTGTTTTAAATATACTGATTACATTTCCCCATTTCCATTCTTTAGAGAAAGCTGCCAATGTTTCATTTTTCAATACAGAATCAATATCATCCCAAGCCAGAAATTCAAATGACAGGCAGCTCTTTAATCCCCAAAAAGTTATAGCTACTAGTATTGCAGCTAGTGGCCATGAAAAAGCTTTTTCATTCTGTTGAATCAGTTCTTTATTCCCGCTTTGTATAGGTTTAGCTTTTGCTGTATCAGTACTTATAGGCTTTATCTTTTTTTTGCTCTGAGCCATTGTAATTATTCTGGTTTTAGCACGATTAAACTGGAAAATAGTATATAAATATATAAGATTTTGATCCAAATTGACCTCATTTTCAGATTAGCTCCTATATTTATATGATAGAAATCTTATTTAGTGGAATCACAGCCCGAAACTATTGAATAATATTTAAATAGTAATTAAATTGTTTATTGTGTTGTTTTTTCGATATGCTTCTGCATATTAAGGTATTATAATAAGCTATTGATATTGAGAGAATTTTGTTCTTGTTGTAAGAAAATATTTTGAAAATGTGTTTACAGAATTAATATATCGTGTTATGAGTATAGTGAGAAGTGAGAATAAAAAGGCATTATTTTATTCATCTGTTTTTTTGGTTGGCACCGGACTATTTGTTTTTAAATATAGCTTTTTTACTAATTACTATACAGGGGCCTTCCTGGGATCCTCATTTGCTGTATTGTCAATAATATGTATGTTATTTATTTATAAGGATTATTTGTATACAGCTAAGTTATTATGGGGAATAGGTACGCCTTTATTGATCATTATTGCACCTGTATTCTATTCCGTTCATAAAACATCTACCTTATTCAGTTTGGGCGATGCACTGATAGGTGCTGCCTTGTTTGTTATTTATTCGTTCCATGAAAAACGTGAGAAAGCAGGCATGTGGTTATGCATTGTATTATTCATGCTTAGCATTATATTTTATGACCAGATAATTATACAGCACAGTGTGCCAGGCTTGGATTATTCATTCGTTACAAATAATTATATTCATTTTAAAGTTACACAGGTTTTCCATTTCATTTCCCTAGTGTACCTAATACTACTGGTGAAAATCAGTAAGGGTAATATTGAAAAAAAGCTGGCGGAACAAATTATTCGTTTCAAAGAATTTACAGCTAACCTTCTCCGGCTTTCAAAAACAAAAAGCGTACACTCAGGAATTATTTCAGAATCGTTAAAAGAAATTGCACCTTTCGCCTCCATAAACCTTCATGTATCAAGAGTAAGTATTTGGGAATATGATGAGGGTCTACAGGCAATAAAATCGCTGGTTTGTTACGATGGTATTGAACATACATTTCTGGATCCAATAATTTTATATCGAAAAGATTTTCCTGTTTATTTTTCGCATCTATTAAGCGAGAAAATGATCGTTGCCGATAATGCTTCTGAGAATGAAAAAACAAAGGAATTTAAGGATTCTTATTTACTTCCCAATTCCATAAAATCTATGATGGATTTCCCTTTTTTCATAGATGGAAAATTTAAAGGAATAATGTGTTGTGAAGAGCAGCGAAACGAAAAGACATGGACCGAAATTGATATACTCTTTGCACAGACAATAACGATGTATATCAGTATTATTTTTTATTGTGCAAACCGAAAAGACCAGAATGAAGCATTGAAAAAAATTAATAGTAAAATACTTAGCGAAAATGATTCTTTATTAAATGATCTTGATTGGAAAAGTCAGGACCTTGCTCAGATGAAAATTTTTTTAAATGATCTATCCTTTAAAAATGCTCATCATCTGCGTGGACCATTGAGCCGGATTTTGGGTTTGCTTTTTTTATATAAGAAGGATGATAATATCGAAAATCGAGAATTATATATCGAGTATATTTCACAATCTGCAGCTGAGATGGATCAAATTATCAGGGAAATAGGACAGGTATTAAATAGTAGAATCTGATTTTTTCGAAACTATCTTTGTCAGGAATTTGCTTTGAACATTGAAATCGCTTGTGCAGGATGTTATAAGATTTTGCGTAAATACTATTATACCTTTGTATTTTATATGTATATTTGTCTATCTGCAAAACATTCTAATGGAATCATAAGTCGCCTTATTATCCTTAGTTAGCAAAATTGTTTATAAATTGAATCAGGCGCTTAAGATATTTCTGGCATGTATTTTTGTTAGTTTTCCTTTATTTTTAAAGGCACAGGATTCTATTCGTCAAAAAAATAAAGCTTACATTAAAGATTCGGTTGATTTTGAGGGTAGACATCATAATTTAATTGATGTTATTGATGTTGGAAGATATTTACTTAATAAAGATCTGGCTGCACGACATTATTCAATCGTTAATAAATTAGCGAAACCTCACGTATCTATTGTACCAGCGGCTGGTTATACACTTGCAAATGGATTTGCTGTTGCAGTCAGCGGTAATATAGCTTTTTATACAAGTGATTCTTCCACGCAGAAAATTTCCAATATTGTCACTAGTTTGGCTTATACCCAGGATAAACAAATTATACTTCCTCTTGCCATAAATTATTGGTCTAAAAATAATAAATACAATTTTGTGACCCAATGGCGATATATGAAATATCCTTCGCCTAATTATCAGATACTGGATAATACGACAAGTGTTAAGAACTATACCATTGATTTTTCATATCTGGAACTTCATCAGACTATTTTCAGGAGAATTACAGAAAATTTTTATGGAGGATTGGGGTATTATCTGGATTATTTTTGGAACATAAAGGAATTAGGTTTACCGGCCAATACTAAGTCAGGATTTGAACAATATGGATTCAGTCATAAGGAATTTTCGTCAGGTCTGATTTTTCGCATTTTATATGACTCTCGTTTAAATCAGATAAATCCGGATGGCGGGATGTATGCAAACATTGAATTCAGACCTAATTATATGTTTTTAGGAAGTCATAGCAACTGGGAGTCCTTAATAATGGATTTTCGGAAGTACATTAAATTTCCTAACAATTCAAAAAATATACTGGCATTGTGGAGTTATAATTGGCTTACATTATCCGGAAAGCCATCTTATCTTTTATTGCCATCTACAGGTTGGGACGAAGCATATAATACTGGAAGAGGTTATATTCAGAGTCGTTTCAGGGGACGCAATATGTTGTATCAGGAGATCGAATATAGATTTGGAATTATGCATAACGGATTGATTGGTGGAGTTGTTTTTGTTAATAATCAAATATTTACATCCAATACATCCGATAACATTGTTACCGTTGCTCCTGGCTGGGGAACTGGTATTCGAATTAAGTTTAATAAATTTTCCCGTACCAATATAGCCATTGATTACGGTTTTGGACTCGATGGTTCTCATGGTTTTTTTGTGAATCTGGGAGAAGTATTTTAATATTTGTTGATTTCAGGTGTGCACTAAATGATAGTGTATTTTCAGAATATTTTATTCTGATTGCCATAAGTTGGGGAATTGTCATATTATCTATGAAAATCATGTTCTCTCTAAAAAGAATTTAAATTCAAATGCTTTTTAGCATTTCACATACCTATATTTTTCAACTATATTTATTCAGTATTTGATAGTTTTATAAAAACAATCAAGCCATGCTTAAACGTCCGATTCCATCAACAAAAGAATTATTGCCAGTCGTTGGGCTGGGTTCTTGGGCACAGTTTGATGTAGGTGCATCTTCCTCTGAACGAGTATTGCTGACAGAGGTATTAAAAGAGCTTGCATTGCTGGGTGGAACGCTCATAGATTCATCACCAATGTATGGACGATCAGAGGCAGTTATCGGCGAACTTACGGCCGCGTCTGATTTTTCGGATACTTTTTTTTATGCTACAAAAGTATGGACAAGCGGCAAGCAGGAGGGGATAGAACAAATGGAATCTTCTATGCGGAAAATGCGTCGTGATACAATGGACTTAATGCAGGTTCATAATCTGAAAGATTGGCAGATTCATTTAAGTACGCTGCGTCAATGGAAAGATGAATGTATTATCCGCTATATAGGAATAACACATTATACAACAGCTTCGCACGAACAGTTAGAAAAAATTCTTCTAACAGAACCTATAGATTTTGTTCAATTCAATTATTCAATTGGTGTTCGTAATGCAGAAAAAAGATTGCTGGATGCTGCAAGAGATAAAGGTGTTGCAGTTATTATCAATGAACCATTTGAAAAGGGTAATTTATTTCGTTTGGTAAAATCGAGTAAATTACCAGGTTGGGCTTCTGATTATAATATATCCAGTTGGTCTCAGTTTTTCCTATCGTATATACTCTCACATCCGGCTGTAACCTGTGTTATACCTGGAACGTCTGATCCTAAACATTTGATTGATAATATTGGCTCAGGCTATGAACTGTTGCCGGATGAACAGGGTAGAAGAAGGATGGTAGAATTTATGCAGGGTGGTTTTTAATCAAATTAAGAATAATGATTATTCGTTTAATTTATTTTTTTATTGATATAACTGTCTTTTGATAAGGCAACGATGTCCGAAACTTCAAGAATATTTTTCTCATAACCCTTCGTTACACTATGAATCATCGCTATACCTAATTCTTTTAACGAACATCCATGTTTGGAGAAAAATAATTTGATCAGTGGAAATAGCCAGCCAAGATTTTTATATAAGCCCAATGTGTTTTTTAATCCTTTTGTAGGTTCTAAAAAGCCAGGGCGAAAATTATAAACCTTTTTAAAGGGTAATTTCATTAAGTCATTTTCCGTTTTACCTTTTACTCTTGCCCACATACTTTTCCCTTTTTCGCTACTGTCTGTGCCAGCACCTGAAACATAACAGAAAACCATATCAGTATTCAATCTGCTCAATGTTTGCGCTGTATTCATGGTTAGTGTATAGGATAATCTATAATATTCAGGTTCTTTTAATCCAATAGAGCTGACACCTAAACAAAAATAACAAGCATTGTAGTTTATGAGCTGGTTTTCAATGGTCGTTAAATCAAAAAAATCGTTGTGAATGATTTCTTTTAATTTAGGATGTAATATACCGGCTGGTTTTCTATTTATGATCAATATGGATTCTACGTCGGGGTGCAATAAACATTCGTGTAGAACACCTTCACCCACCATACCGGTTGCACCAGTAATTATCGCTCGTATTTTACCTTGATCTGTGCTCATAGTATTTGTATGATAAAATTAATTATTGCTGATAATCACTTTTACCTTTCCCCATGGCAACTTTAGGGTTATCATAAGTTCCGGTTACGTGGAATGGTATTTTGATTTTATCAATTGGAATAAATTCGATTTTTACCAGGTAATTAACAGTACCTCCACTTATGTTATTATATCCCTCGATGTCAGTATTGAGTCCATTAATTTTTAATGTAAAAGGTTTAACGTATAATTTATTATCACGAATTTCTGTATCAATTGAAAAATCTTTCAAATCAGGATCTTTCACTTCTTGTTTCTGTGCCTGCTTATTGATTTCATCAAACATTTTCATGCCGTTTATTTTTGCATTTGCAATAGTAACGTTGCCTCCGCCAACCAGCGTCTCCATTTTTATGGTAGCATCTTTATTTAGTTCCCCTGCCAATTTATAACTAACAGTTACCTTACCATAGGTATCACCAGCAGCAGGTGCTAAATTGCGGATCAGTTTAATTTCTTTATATGCTTTATTAATATCGAGTTCTTTGATATTAAGGGATAAATCAAATTTCGGATGTTTCAAGTCACGTGTATCATATACAGCATCTAAACCAAATGTTGCATTTAATGAATTGAATCCGGTTTCTTTTAAAGTAAGCGTTCCATCTTTTATCGTTATTTCACCTTTCATGTCGGTAATATGTACATCTTCATATAATACAGTGCCCAGATCAGAATCAAAAACAAAATTGACATTCTTTGGTACCTCCCAGACAGCCGTTGAAGAAGCGGATGACGAACTCGAAGATGATGCAGCGGAACTGCTTGGTGAACTTGAAGGAGTATTTGTATCAACCCATTCCGTTAAATTTAATGTGTCACTCGTTAGTGTTAAATCACCTGTGATAATATCATTATTTGCTGTTACAAAATACATGTAATTAGATAAATCACCGGTTAGAGCGAAATCGCTTTTTCCAAATTCACCTTTACATCTATCTAATATTATTTTGGAAGGAGTTAAACGGAAGTATGCATCAGAAATGGATATTGAATTTGGAAGTGATGATGATTGATAAAGAAAATTGGTTATTTCTACTGTTCCGTTGCAGGATGTTTTTGAATAATTACTATTTTCAAGATCGGCCACAGATCCTTTCATTTCAATATCTGAATCAATGATACCTTTTAGCTTTACACCATCTACCGGATAAACTTTTGTAAGTTTCTCAAGATCAACCAAGCCTTTTATTTTCAGATCATAGTTCATTTTATTCATATCTTCAATAAATCCGGTAACAGCGAATGGTTCGCCTTCCATCAGATACGTTAATTGATTAATGGTAATTCGGGTATCTTCCGGTTTACCATCATTATTTTCAGCGTTTGCAATAAAATGAATATTCTCAATTGGTTCCGGATAGTCAGCGGTTTTTAAATAACCATTTGTCAAATTAACAGAGGCTTTTATTACAGGAAACTGATGTTTGTCTTTGTTATAATTTCCTTCTGTTTTAATATCAGCCGCAAACATTCCTTTCATAATTTGCCCTGGAGAGGGATACAACTTTTCAATGTCTGCCAGGTTAATATTTGCTTTGAAATCTGATTTGATATAATAGGATTCAAAACCTTTCAGAAGCATACTTCCGCTGATTGGGTTTTCGCCTAAATACATTTGAAGAGTCTTTAAATCTATTGTTGTATGTTCAGGGTTCCCATCTGTATTATCTCCTGTTACAAATAAATTAATGTCGTGGAAGGTAGCATTGGCACTATCATATTTGACTTTACCATCACTGAGCGCAAGGTTCAGGTGAAAAGCAGGAATGCTTTGAATTTTCTTTGATTTTTTATTTTGAATAGCTTGATACGTTCCTTTTGCTTTTAATTCAAAATTAAGTTTGCCATCAAAGTCCATTCCTTTAACAGGATAAACTTTTTCAATCGTTTCCATTGCAATTTCAGCAAGGATATCAGCGTCAATTTTCATAGTACTTAAACCTTGCACTTTAAAACGTCCGTGAATGGGATGTCCTGATATATCCATATTAAATGTGCGAAGGTCAAATATAGTGCTGTCAAGAATACCATATTTATTATCCACTTGTAAATCAAATTGAATGTCCTTTACTGCTGTAGGTTGTGCATCTATTTTAAACATAGCATCTTTTACATTCAGATCAACGTGAAATACAGGCAACACTGTGGAGTCCTGAATATATTTACCTTTCACCATTCCACTGAATTGCATTAACCCGTCCGTTGTTATTTCCTTAAGTTCTTCTAAATATTTTCCCGGTACTAATGACAAAATATTATCAAAGGAAGTTTCTTTAGAAGCAAATGATATGTCAAGATCATAGCCATTTTGAAGCATCGCAACTTTCCCATTCACTCCAAAAATAAACTTATTGATACCAAGTGTATTTTCTTTAAATGTATAGGTGTTAGACTTTAAATTCATTTCCATTATTAAGTCTACTGTAATTAGCTTACGATGGAAGTATTTTACATTATCATAGACAAATGAAAAATGATTAATAGATGTTTCTGTTGAATAGTCAAAAATATCAGAACTGAAATCGCCTTTCCCAACATGATCAATACCATCCATTTCAACCAGCATATTACTTGTTTGATCCAGATAGTGTATGGTTCCTTTTTTGATAATGAATTTATCAAGTACAATGTTTGTTTGTTCTGTTGTGTCTGTTGCTTCTTTTGTAGTTGTATCAGCCTTAACAATATTATAGTTAGCATGGCCGTTTTTCAGGACAATTACATCAATCAAAGGTTCGTTGAGCGATATACTTTTTAGCTCCGTTTTGCCCTGTGTTAAAAGTTTAAACCACTTAAGTTCTAAATCGATTCTTTTAACATTTGCCAGCGTATCTCCTTTAAATTCATCTATTCCATAAATACCAACATTTTGTAGAGATAAGGTAAGATTCGGAAAATGATTAAAAAATGAAAAATCTAATTTATCAAATTCTACCGTTGCATTAATATTCTTATCAATTGCCTTTTCCAATTTAGCTTGGAGGTCTTTCTTATAAAATTGAAGAACTATATAGGGTATTATCGCAATTAGAATTAAGATAATACTTACTGTAAGAAAAATTTTTCTCTTCTTTTTGCTAAATGTAAATTTCATGATGATATGTATTATGAAGGTTGCTACAATATATTGAAATATATAGACATAGTACAGCGAAAATAATAAGATATAGTTGTAAGCTATTGAAAATGATATTATTAATAATAATCCAGCACAGAGTTTTGTGAAATTTTTACTGATATTAACCGTTGTGGTTACTGATAAACAATTACTTCCCCATTAATGAATCTGCATTAATCGGCTGGTTCAACTTCATCATATCATTATACTTTTTATTAATAATATTCTGATAACTTATCGCCAGCTTATTATTGTTGTATTGAGCAAGTGATTTGGATAACCATATTTTAGCACTGTCCAGATCCCCTTTAATTTCAGCTGTAAGTGCTAAGTTATAACAGGCTTTGCTGCATAGTTTCTGGTTTTTAGAAGTAATCAATACACGATTCCAATTAAAAGCGGCTTCATCCCAATTACCAGCAATCGCCAATCGGCCTGCTACAGCCATAGGACTTTTACCTTTTTGTATGTATATGCTTCTTTCATCGTTTTGAAAAGAAGGGGAAATACGTGTCTCATACATTTCACCGGCAGCATAGCATGCTTGATTTACAGATTGTTGTTTTTTTGTTAGCGCTAAAATTGCTTCACCCAGATTGGTTCCCTCAGAATTCCACACTTTTGAATAGGTATAGGAATATTGATCTTCTATCGTTTTATTATTCGGATCATAGATACGGAATCCAACTTTAATAGTGACCTTCTGCGTCACATAATAGTGGGTAACAGGAAGGCTGACACCAAACTCATTCGTCAGTTGTGATTCACTGTCTTCATGCGTGATACTGCAATCGGAGTGAAATGTTTCCATAGCAATGACGGCATCTGTGTGGTTGTCTGAACAGATTTTGGAAATAGTATCCCAACCTATAGGATGTGGAAAAGATGTCCCGGTTCCCTCACCGACATATTGAACATTTGTAAGAAAGCTTCGGTAACGGGGCGACCCTGCCAATGCTTTATTTAGACCTTCAAGAATATGTTGACGTCCCTGAAGATTCTGATTATAGCTTTCGCCTGAAAGTACATCTTCGACAGCATTTAATTTATTGGTTGCAGGTAATGCGCGGTTTATAAGTGCTAGGGTATTTACATCTTTACTAAGGTTTATTGTTCCTGGTTCCAACATTTTTACAGTTAGTGTTGTTAGACTGGAGCATGAAAACAGTAAAAATATAAAAGAAAGAATTCCAAAATAGTGGTATTTCATAGGTGCTTTTTTCATTCGTGTATTCAGGATATTTGCTTATACTTTTTCGATCACTGTAAGCCATCTCATAGTTAAACAAAAATATCCGGATTTTTTAGTTTTTCCAGTCCATTAGACTTAAAAGTAATTTATGAAATATCTTTTATAATGATTTGTGTTTGCTAGCTTCCCAACCGAATATAGCCTTTTGACGGACACTGCCTCAACGATATTCTCCGGTAATTCCCTTTTTTTTATTATACGGTAGCATCGTAATTTCCCTTGCGGTATTTTAATAATACTTCCCATACTTTTAATTGAAGGGGAGTTCCTTTCATATGAAGTTTGAATTTTTCAGCGGAAGAACCAATGTTAAAAAAGCGGATGACACTTTCCTGAAAAGTATCCGTTTGCTCTCGAAAGGATGCTGCATGCCAGGTATGTTTGAGTTCATTAATTACTTCAAGTGCATTTTCATCAAAGAAAGATATCTGGCAAATACCTTTGTTCGTAGAAGCAACCATATAATTACCGAAAATACTTTCCTGAATACTGTAGTTGATAATCAGATTCGAACCACCCTGTTTATATTCGCCAGGTGTCATTCCTTCTATTCGTACAAAAAGATCATGAAGGCGACTCGTTCCGGATAAACCCGTTTCATAGGCTGCATCAAAAAGTTTAGTGTTCGAATGCAGAATACCTTTAGCGTGTTCTAAGCTTAAATATTGCAGAAATTTTTTAGGACTTACGCCAGCTCATTCAGAAAAGGTACGTTGGAAATGATGTGGACTCATATGTACAAATTTTGCAACTTCTTCCAGATCTGGCTGGTTTGTTGCATGTTCATATAAATACGTGATCGCTTCAGCTATTTTTGAATAATGCTTAACCATTATCGTGTTTTTTTCATTTATCACAAGTATAAAGTAAAGTACGTAATAAAGAAATCCGAAACTTGCGTTATTGTTAATTTTATGTCATGTGCATGTTGTGTCGATGGATGTAATTAAATTTTGTATGAATGTATATATTAAATGAACGAACATTTATTTTGAACGTACTGGTATACACAATAAAGTAATCGTAAAAATGAAAAATGTCAACGTTAAGACATCACTTAAGGCATTTTTTATCCTTATTATAGTATTGAGTTCAACGAATACCTACGCTAAAATGAGCGTTCCTGAGATTGTTGTTAAAGCTTTATATACCAGATTTCCTGATGCTGAAGATGTTATCTGGAAGATGTATTCCTCGGATCAATTTATTGCTTCTTTTATTTGCCGCGAGGAAGAGGTTCATGTCTTTATGAGTAATGATGGGACATTTATTGAAATTAATATTCAATTAAATGAGGAAAATATTCCAGAATCAATTGCCAGTCAGTTAAATAAAATTCAAAATGCAGTTGTGTTTTATGTTTTGGATACAACAGATGCTAGTAATTTCCGGTGCTATAGGGCTAAAGTAAAAGTTAGTAATCGGACCTATGAACTCATTTTTGATAAAAAACAAAATCTCATTTCACAAAGATTGATGAAATGAAGTATACAAAAATTCAATGCATATCTTTTTGCTAAATTTCCTTTTCTTAAGGCACTTTAACATACACCCAAATGTATGTTTTGAATATTTTTTTGCAGATTTTTAATCATAGATTTTAAAAGTTCAAACATATAGTTACTATTTAAATAGTTCAATAACATAAAATTGTCGGTTAAAATCTCCCCTTATTTATTGAAATAGTGCTTTGTATATGACACTATATCAGTTTTTTACGATTTTAAAAAATGCTTTTTTGTTAATTGCGGGTGATTCTTTTGCGTTAGAATACCTATAATCACTAAATAATTAAAACAATGAAAAATGTTCTTCAATCGCTATATACATTAAGCATTTTTGCTCTGTTCATATTTATGTCTGTTTCTGCTCAAGCTAAAAATGGTATTCCGGATAATGTTGAGCAAACCTTAGCCGTTAAATTTCCGAATGCAGAACACATCGCCTGGCAACAATATCTAAAGGATGAATATCTGGCTACTTTCATTATGGATGAGGAAGAAGTAAATGTATTCATCAGTAATAAGGGTGAGTTCATTGAGTGTCATATTCAACTGGATGAAGAGCATATGCCTAAAAAAATACTAGAGCAATTATCCAAAATTCAAAATGGGGGAGATGTTCACTATATTCTGAATACTATCACGGCATCAAATTTTCAGTTTTACAGAGCTAAAGTGAAAGTGGATAATAAACATTTTGAATTCATCTTTGATCAATATGAAACCTTGGTTTCCGTTAAACCGATAGATTAATTTGTATCATTAATAATTGTATCTTAGCCTTACGTAAATTCAAATTAGATGAAACGTAAGGCTAAAATTTTGTTTATACAGGTAGATAGTGATGAATACTATTATGTATTATTGGGAAGGAGAGTTTCATCGGGTGAATCGTTTTGGTGGATACCAGGCGGATCTGTTGAAACAGGCGAACAGGAATTCGAAGCAGCGTTGAGAGAACTAGATGAAGAACTTATTTTGACTTCCGTCTTTACTGAAGCGCTTCAGTATTTTATTCATGCATCAACAGAACCACAACAGATTAAATACCAGTCAGAGAAAGCCGTTAATACAATCTTTATTGTTCCTGTAAATATTCGGACAAAGGAACTTCCGAAAATAAAGGATGAATTTGAAGAATTGCAGTGGTTTAATTTGGATTCACTTCCCCCGAATATGTCCAGGGAATTTTCATTTATAAAAACAGATTTTACAGAAATAATCAGGAATAGTATTGTCTGATTGAAGAAATGATCAAATAATAATTTTTAAATCATTCCTCGCGATTTCAATTCAAGATATTTATTGATTGAATTTAGCGGCAGCTCTTCTGGTTTAGACAAAATACTTTGTATACCATATTTCTTTAGTTCATTCACAATGCGTGTTTTTTCCTGCATCATTTTTTTAGCCATGGTTTGCTGGTAAATCTCTTCTGTATCTTTGGCATTGATTAATGAAAAATTACTGAGTTCTGTATTTTCAAAAAAGATTACAACAAGCAAGTGGGATCTATTGATTCTCCTTAGGTATGGTAATACACGTTCCATGGCTTGATAACTTTCAAAATTACTGAATAAAAATATAAGACTACGTCCTTTAATTGTTGTGCGTATTGCCTGATATAATAACTCGTAATTTGATTCCAAAAGATGTTCACGCTCTTTGTATAAAGCTTCCAGAATATTTTTTAATTGACGACTTCCTTTATCGGGCTTAACCAGTCTGTTTATTGCATTGCTGAAGGTAAGAAGTCCTACTTTATCGTCTTTGCGTAAAGCTGTATTGGATAGAACAAGTGCTGTATTAATGGAATGGTCCAGAAGCGTTAGCCCATCAAAAGGCATACGCATGCTTCTGCTTTTATCAAGGATACAATAGATTTGCTGTGATTTTTCCTCTTCATATTGATTTACCATTAAATCATTTTTCCGGCTTGTAGCTTTCCAGTTTATACTTCTGTAATCATCACCACGTACATAATTTTTGATTTGTTCAAATTCATAACTATGACCTATTCGACGTAATTTCTTTATTCCATAGTGATGTGAAATTCGGGTGAATGTTTTCAATTCAAGTTGCTTCATTAACAATATAGAGGGATATACCGCTACAGCCTGTTTGGTTTGTAATTCATAACGACGTTCAACCAATCCCACAAGGCTTTTGATGAACAGAATGGTGTTACCGAAAACATATTCACCTCTGGATAATGGTCTTAATGTATAATGGATAGTCTGTTTTTCGCTTCCTTTGATTACTGTAATAATATTAAAATCCCTTTTTTGAAATTGGTCCGGGATTTCATCTGTGAGTGAAACCGTAAAGGTTATGGAACTCATATTCCTCAGCGAAATATAAATATTGTTTTCAGAGCCTAAGGACAGAACATTAGGTGTTCTGCGTACGCCTATAAATTTTATCCCGGAATTAAATAAAAAAAAGGCATCTGCAATAACTATTATAGCAAGCACTGCGATACTTATTTGGGCCGGAATAAGTAGAATAGGGAAAGGATACGATGCCAGCAACAGGGAAATGATTCCCGATATTACTGCAAAGAAACGTAATGTTAAAAAGATATTATTATAAAACCTTATCACCTTGGAACTTCTATTTTTTCTATAATTGATTTTATAACACTTTCAGTAGTATCGCCTTCCATTTCTTTTTCAGGTGTTAGTATGATCCTGTGGTTTAATACTGGGTAGGCTACATATTGTATATCTTCAGGGATAACAAAACTACGTCCGCGCATAGCTGCAATCGCTTTGCAGGTTTTAAGAATTGCTAAAGAAGCACGGGGAGAAGCACCAAGATAAAGATCCGGATGGTTACGGGTATTGAAAACAATCTGTCCGATATAATCCAGTAGATGTTCTTCTATATGAACTTTCTCAATTTGTTCTGAAATAAATACAAGATCATGATAGTTTAATATCGAATGAATACTTTGTACCACGCGATTGCTAAAGTCTTCTTTAAATCTCCGAAGAATACGTTTTTCTTCTTCCAGTGTCGGATAGTTTAATTTTATTTTAAAGATGAAACGATCAAGCTGAGCTTCCGGTAATTTATATGTTCCTTCCTGTTCTATTGGGTTTTGAGTCGCAATAACGAAGAATGGAAATTGCAGCGGATGAGTGATGCCATCCACCGTAATTTGTTTTTCTTCCATTACTTCAAATAAAGCCGCTTGTGTCTTTGCCGGTGAACGGTTGATTTCATCAATCAAAACAATATTCGAAAAAATAGGACCTTTATTGAATTGGAATTCAGAATTCTTGATATTGAAAATCGTTGTACCAATTACATCCGTAGGCATTAAATCTGGGGTAAACTGAATACGGTTGAAATGAACGTCCAGTGTTTTAGCCAGCGTTTTAGCTGTTATTGTTTTGGCAATACCGGGTACACCTTCCAGTAATACATGCCCGCCGGAAAAAATTCCCGCAAGCAGCATATCCAGCATTTCGTCTTGTCCGACAACAACTTTGTGTATTTCATTTTTCACCTGCAGGATCATGGTGTTAAGCCTGCTGTATGAATCATCTGCTGTAAAAGAAAATGTATTTTCCATTATGAATTTATTTTTTGATAGATGAATTGCATGTTGATATAAAAGCGATGTAGATCTTTTGTAGAAATTATATTGCCTGCAAGTGTCAGTTTTTTATAATCTTTAAAAAGTTCTGAATAACGATCGGCTTCAATGCCTGATTTATTGGAAATATATTGAATAGATTCCGTATCGCCAGGTTTTAGGGTGATGCCATATTTTTGCTGAATCATTGAAACAAACAGGCGCATATTTAATTGGATGAGTTTCCGGTGATTTCCAATTTGAGCATATAATCTTCCTGTTGTATTAACGTATTCTATACTTGTATTTGTTACTTGTTCGATTACAGGAATGATCCTTTGTTTTCTTTTACTTTTAAAAATCAGGAATAATAATGTTGTAGATAGAAGCAGGTACCAAGCCCATTTTAGAGATTCAACCGAAAGTATATATTTTAAATATTCTTTTCTGTTTTCAATGTTACTTCCTCCTGAAGGGAGTTTGCTGAATTCATCCCAATATATTTTTTCATTGCTTAGTACTGAAAGCGCGTGTTCTGTATACGCCAGTCCGTTTTTATTCTTTAAATAAAAATTTGTAAAAAGAATCGGATTCGTATGTACATAAAGCATCCCTTTTCCGTATGGAATCCCAATCATATTATACATCAAACTATCATCTGCCGTTTTAAATGAAGATAGAATTCCGCAATTCAAGTCAAGATCAGTCGATGGACTTACTCCAATCCAGTTATAGGGAACTTCATTGTTCCATATTTTTATTTTAGGCGAATTAAAAGAATAAACAACATTGGTATCCGCCATAGGTGAATAATACCGAATAGCTATTTTTTTACTTGTATTTGTATGTGTTAAAAGCAATGTGCTGTCGCTATAAATAACCGGATGACTTTCTATTACTTCTTCATTTATATACGTTGAATCGCTTGAATATTCCTCGCTGGAATCATGTAGATCATTGATTACCATTGAATCCGAAGTGAATGTTTCTTCATCAGAATAGATAGTCGTATCTACAACTACATCATCAGGGACCGGAACGGGTGCTGTCAGTGTATCGTTATTCGTTTTAGTAGAGTCATAAATGAATATTCCACCGCTTCTTAAAACGTAACGGATGGAATAAGGAAGTTCATTTGCCGCAATGAAAGCAGTATTACCATTTTTAATAAATGTAAAAAATGTTTCTTCATCTTTTTCATTCAGATTAAAACTTTTACCAATGAAGATATAGTTTCGGTTTAATGAATCTTCGGATGTCGGCAAAACCCGGAACAGTGGTTTTTGAATAATGGTATTTTTAAGAAAATATTTATCCTTGATTAATTCCTGCAATAAGTATTCTCCATAGGGATCTTTTGAATCACCCTTATAATGTTCTTCCCAGTTGATTTGTTTTTTAGAATTAGAAATAATAATACCTATAAGTATGACAAATACTAATATTCCAATAATAACCCATGCAACAACTGACTTATTTTTCATTTGGAATATGGAATTGGATATTAAAAGTTTTAAATAGGTTACTTGCTACAGAAAACATTGTTTCATCGGGAATAAGCTGGCCATACCAGATTGTTTCGTAAATGCGTGTCAGATCGGAAAAGTCTTTCGCGTTAGCATGCTCAGAAAATTCAGAAACATAATGACTATTGGTCTTATCGGCTTTCCATGTAATAACACCATTCATATGCATTAATTGCAAAGTGGTTAGATAATATATGCGTATCGCATTTCTTAAATCACCATCCTTAATATAATTGGATAGTAATTTTTCCAGAGGCCATTCAGCTATATTTTCTTCTTTTAGTTCCGTATCATCTATATCAATCTTTATAGATTGTTTTACCGAAGCATTTTTATTTACTATAGCAGGGATAAGTCTTGCTATAATAAAGCCAAGGATTCCCAATATCAGAATAAAACCTATAACCTTTAGAACAGGAGCTAAAAATGAAAAATCAATACTTTTATTTTCAGTCTCTTCTTTTTGCTTCTTTTTTTCAGGTTCTTTCTTCTTTTCTTCCTCTGTATAATCAAGACCGGATGATATACTTTCCCATTTCTTTTTATTGAGGGTATTCACTTTATAATCCGTTGAATCAGCTTTCACCTGGGGAAAAGTGCCAACAAAATAGAGTGATAAAAGAAATAGTAAGTGTAATGGCTTCATTTGTCTTCTGACCAGCTTAATTGAATTTTATGAGTTAAATCACTGGCACTTTTAATTTCTTTAAGACTATATAATTTCCAGATAGTACCATATAGCGTTAAGGGTAATAAATAGCAGATGCCGGCATAATGAAGCAGAGTGTAAAAGCTGATGTAAATCCAACGAATCGTTTCAGGTTCCGTCTCGAAATTGAATAATATGAATTCAATAAAAAAGTAGGTGAAAGGAGACTCTACGAAAAGGTAGTATAAACACATGAATAAACACAGCATACAAAAAATACCAACAAGAGCTACGTATTGACCACTAATATAATATAAGGTTCTTTTTGTTGCTGTAAAAGGATTACAATCTTCCAGTATTGAAACAGCTGCGATTAGTATCAGTGCCGGGGCAAATAGCGGAATTGAAAGATATAGGATTATGTCTATATCTATGAATACAATACAATACAACAAAACGGAAACGAATAGTACCTTGTAGAAATGTTTTAGAAAAAAATGAAATAGAGAATCTCGTTTTATTGAAACCTGGGTATAAATGTTCCATATCACAAACATTAGAATAAGTGATAGATTAAATGCATTTATAGCATGAATATATATGGGTAGTTTGGTATCAAAAAAATATTGAAAGAAGAACCATTCACGATAATCAATATACTCAGGCAAATAGGAGTGTAGACAGAAGATTAATGTAATGCATGAAAGAGTCAGTGTAATAATGCGAATTGAAGCATTTGAAAAGAAGAAGTGATGAAACATTGAAAAGGATGCTCTGATTAATTCTGTATCGCTTAATATATTATGTTCGTTAGGTTTCGTATAGGTTTGTCCTGTAATTTTTGTTTGTTTAATCAAAGGCGAAAACCCTTGCCTGTTTTTTACAATAGGATAAACAATAAAATAACCTATAATGAAGATGAGAGAAAGGAAAATCAATATAAAGCGAATGCTGTCCGGTGTTTGGGTATATCGTGTTAAGAAACTTTCAATAATTGCTGCAAAAACCGTAATTGGCAATGTGCCCATCAGTAATTTAAACGCATTCATGGCAGACCGCTGAAATGCCTGAATTCTTGAATATGTCCCTGGAAAAACCAAACCACTTCCAAGCCTTATGCCTGCGGCACCAGCTAAAACCATTCCGGCCATTTCAAGTGTTCCGTGCAGCCAGATTGTTAAAGCCGATTCAGTAAATAAACCTTTTTGAATAAAAAAGTATTGAAATACTCCAACCATTATTCCATTATAGAACATAATAAGGATGGAGCCTATTCCTAGAAAAAGACCGCTGGCAAATGTTATAAAATCTACTTTAAGATTATTTAATGAAATACCCATGAACATGTCAATCTCTTTTGATTTCTTGTAAACGGCCATTGGATCACCTTTTTCAATATTATCGATGGTCATGTTTACATACTCATCACTCAGTATCAATCGAACAAAGTTGGAATCCTGAATAGCCGAAAATACTCCGATTGAAACAGATAAGATGAAGACAAACATGCTTATAGAGAGTTCTCTCCGGGAATCCCATACGATCTTTGGAAGCTCTTCTTTCCAGAAAAAAACGATATCAGACCAACGGGAGCGTCTGTTTTTATATATTCTTGAATAAACTTTTTGGGCAAGATTATTCAGATAGAGTCTTACAGATCTGTTTGGGTAGAAAGTTCTGGCATACGATAAATCATCGCTGACCTGAATAAACAGATCGCTTAGTTTATCCGGGTCTTTTTCCTCTGAAGCCAGGTGCTTTTCTAAATCTATCCACTTTTTTTTATTTTGCTTTATAAAAAGTGATTCTTTCATTTAAAAACAGGTAAATTTATCAAACTAAAAGCCTTTATTGACAGATATGAAAATGCATAATTATATGTCAATAGTAGAAAAACATTTTAAAGACACAAAATTATAAGCTGATTAAATATACATTTTTTATGTCACACATTGAGATACAGACGACGCAAAATGTTGTAATTGAATATGAGGCGGCTCCATTGCGCGATCGTATTATTGGTTTCCTTTTGGATCTTTTTGTACTATCTGCAGGAACAGGGGTGATTGCACTCATCTTTACACTCGTTTTTCAGAGCGAATCATTCATTTATTTTGTAATTCTTCCTCTTGTACTTTTCTATAGCCTTGCTTTTGAGGTTTTTAATAATGGAAAATCCATTGGTAAAATGGCATTGGGCATGCAGGTTATCCGTTTTGATGGTCAGGAGGCCAGGTTGAATGATTACCTTACCCGCTGGGCATTTCGTTCAGTTGATATCTTTTTGAGTTTTGGTGGATTAGCAAGTATTATGGTAAGTGTTACAAAAAGTAATCAAAGATTGGGCGATTTTGTTGCTAATACTGTGGTTATTAAATCAAGACCAACCTATACAGTTACATTGGAAAATGTTCTGAAGAAAAAGAGTTCTGAAGGTTATGAGCCTAAGTATCCTCAGGTAACACGATTTACCGAAGAGCAAATGCTGATTTTGAAGAGTACTTTGGATAGATATCAAAAATTTAAAAATAATGCACATACTGATGCGATTGAACTTTTAACATCAAAAGTTGCCGCCGGAATAGATGTTCCCGTACCTAAAAAGAAAGTTGAATTTTTAAAGCAAGTGCTGAAGGACTATGTAATTCTGACCCGGTAAACCTTATTTTCTTTTTTAATTATGTATGCATTTAAAATTTTGGATAATGAATGATCACTTCTTTCGTTATCAATTAATAGCATAAAATCCTCATATATCAACACATGTTCTTGTTCTGCCTGTGTCTGATTTTTTTAGTATATTGCTTACATAGCTTCATCCTAAGAGGATATGAGGATCTATTAGAATAGTAAAAAGATGAGTCAGCGGGTCTATATCATTTGTATTTTAATGAGCATAATGTTTTTGTACTTTGATACTAATGCTCAGGATACAGTGCGTATAGGTGTTACTGGACTTACATGTTCGAGTTGTTCAAAATCCGTTGAAGAAGAAATGCGAAAAATTTCTTTTGTACAATCTATATTTATGAATCTGAATAGCAATGAAGCTACCGTTATTATTGATGATTCACAGCCCGTGGATTGGATGAAACTTGCTAAATCTGTATATAATGCGGGGTTCTCGATAGGTTATTTTTATGTCCCGGCCTGTGGAAGTAGTAATGTCTATTTTGGACAAATGAGCTGTGGAGATGTTTATCACTATATAGGTTCTCAACAAGTACTTCATCCACAGGAATACTATGTATTAGTAGGCAAATTTTTTATGGATAAAAAAACATTTGGTAAATGGGAAAAACAATTGAAATATTTGCCTAAAGCTATGACTAATGTTCCCATTTACTATTACTACTGATAAATGTGGCGCATTATATCACTCATTTTAATAAATTTCATTTCAGTTCTTGTTCATGCACAGGAACTATTTCCTGATGCAGAACCCGCTTCGACTGTACCTAAAGGAGTATTCGGCTATAGGTTGATGCATAAGAGTTTTCAGGAAACATCGTCTTATAGAATTAAAAATTGGTATGGCATTCGAGTGATGTATGGAATAACATCAAAATGGACGATCAGTACAACTCTTGGAATATCCAATCATCATTTTCAAAAGTTCCCTACAGATATTTATAATTATTTTTTTAACCACCATTTAAATATTTATCCTGCTCCAGGATATCATATTGAAGGGTTGAATTTTTACACCAAGTACCGATTCTTTTCCCTCGATAAGCATCACCAACATTTACGCCTTGCTGTTTTTGGAGAAGGTTGTAAGTCATTTATTGCACACGATGATGCCGAACCAACATTAATGACAGATAATTCAGGAGTGGGGGTAGGGCTGATTGCAACATATCTTTACGAACGCTTTGCTGTCTCCTTAACCGGAGGTTATCTTAAACCATTTAAATATTATCAAAGCAATATTGATATCACGTTTAAGTCCGGAAATTCTGCCTATATGGAACTTTCTACCGGTTATCGGATATGGCCGGCAGCGTATTCTTCTTATTCAGATTTCAATATAAATTTTTATGCTGAATTTATGTTTAAAGAATACGGTGCAGCCAAGGTCGAGCAGTATGGTGTTCCTGTAGATTTCGCCTATTATTCTCAATCGTATCCCTATGCATACCTTCAGCTAAAGCAAAACGCATACATTGATAGCCGTTTTTATTTGCAGCTTATTGAAAATTCTAACAGTAGGTTTGATTTGGGGTTTGCAATACCTCTTGTAAGCAGGTCTTACACGTATTGGGGACCAATGTTTCTTGTTCAATATCAAACGTATTTGTATAATGATAAAAAAAAGGTAAAGAATAAGCCTATAAGTAGTAGATAGATAAGAGGGCTTATAAAATGATTAATGCTGAATTTTACGTATTAGATTATTGCCTTGATCTGCTACATATACATTGCCATAACTATCTACTGCTACTCCCGTAGGCCCATTAAATTGAGCATTTATGTAATAACCATTGATTGCTCCAGGGACACCTGATCCTGCCAGGGTAATTGTTAATCCAAAGGATGTTACTTTACGGATCATGCAATTGGCGTAATCTGCAACATAAATGTTTCCAGAAGCATCTACTGCAATACCTGTTGGATAATAAAAGGATGCATCAGTACCTGTTCCTGTAGCTGATCCAGTATTACCAGATCCTGCCAAAGTTGTTACTATTCCGGATGGTGATATTTTTCGAATTAAATTGTTGTTTCTGTCCGCTACATAAATATTTCTGCCAGCATCTAAAGCTACAGAAGCAGGTTGATTAAATGCTGCTGCTGTTCCAATTCCATTAACAGATCCAATTGCACCGGAACCAGCAACTGTTGTTACAATGCCGTTTGTACTTATTTTACGTATTAGATTATTGCCCTGATCTGCTACATATACATTTCCTGAATCATCTACTGCCAAGCCTGCTGGTGCATAAAAGGTCGCAGTGTTTGCAATACCATTAAAAGATCCTTGACTGCCAGAGCCAGCTAATGTCGTTACCATACCGGCAGCTGTAATTTTACGAATCATATTATTACCATAATCTGCTACATACACATTTCCTGAATCATCTACTGCCACTCCCGTTGGATAGTTAAAGGATGCAGAACTTCCGGTTCCGTTTGCTGAGCCTGGATTGAGAGAACCCGCCAAGGTAGTTACAACAGAACCAGCTGTTATTTTGCGTATCAGATTATTAATTCGGTCAGCGACATAAACATTACCCATCGCATCAACAGCAACTGATGATGGACCATGAAAGGAAGCGTTAGTACCGATACCATTCTGCGAGCCATATATATTTGCACCCGCAAATGTGATTACAACATTATTGGATGTTAAATTATTATTGTCTTTTTTGCATGCTCCTATAACAACTAGTATGAATAATAGAAAAAATAAACTGTATGGTTTCATTTTTATTTCAATTCAAATTAAATGATAGATTTTTAATTTTTTCTTAAACAATAATTCTAAAACTATATTTAGTTTTTCGGTACCAATAAAGATACAAATTTATGAAGTAATTTACTTCTGGAACTGAATGAGTCTATTCCATTGGTAAAGCTTTCGGACAACATTATGTGGGTAGGTTTTCCTTAAAGTTTATACCAAGTAAAGAATACTTAATAAAAATGAACTTGCTCACAAATAAACTCTCAGAACTAGTGTTATATTTTATTTTAGTAAAAAATTAAATCATCAAGTCCTCTGCTTTTTTCATTTGCTTATCAAGAATAAAAGTGCCAAATGGAAGTAATGAAGCTATAAATGCCCAGGTTATTTGTTTAAAGGACCATTTTAACCGAAAAAAGCCTAGCATAATAGCATTGATAAAAAGTATAAATAACAAACCATGAATCCATCCTGTGTACTTAACGGGTTGAGGAATGCCTCCAAAGTATTTCAAAGGCATGGCTACAAATAGTAAAAGTATATATGAAATACCCTCACTCACGGCGATATATCGGATCATTTTAGATACTTTTTTTATTGCTAAGGGGTCAGTTGGAATCATGAGTCAATCCGTTTGTTTTGCAGTTAAAGGTATTCCTTTTATTTAATTGAGGAAAGCCTTTCGATAAAATTAAAAGGCACATAAAATGATTACTGAACATCTTTTTCAATTCAAGCTAACAAATCCGTATATTGCTACTAGGATAAAAGTCTGGAATAAAGTCATATTGTAAGTGTTTGTTAGTATGGTTGTTAAAAAAACATATAAAAGGATTTTTAAGATTGTACTCATTATTTTTTCTATTCTGGCCGTTCTTGGAGGTGTTTTTTTCTTCATTGTTGCCTTACATGAACCGATAATTAAAAATTCAGCTTATTATACTTCCTTAAAAAGAGATTCAATAAATAATGGATGGACCTGTGGTGCAAATTGGATTCATAAGAATGATTTGGGACTATATGAAATGTATCTGGAGGGAAGTCCTTACGAAAGAGGATACATCAATGGTTTATTATCCCAGGAGTTAGTGAAAAGGCAGGAAGATTTCTTTGTTGGTCGTCTTAATCAAATGCTCCCATCTTCTGTACATCAGTACCTTCTTAAAATGTTCGTATTGTGGTTCAATAAAGATCTTGATGAAAATATTCCGGAAGAGTATAAAGAAGAAATTTTTGGAGTTTCGCAATTTGCCTCTCCTGATTATTCCTACATAGGTGTGCCTTATCAGCGATTATTAAATTACCATGGGGCTCATGACATAGGCCATGCCATGCAGAATATGAATCTTGTCGCTTGTTCCTCGTTTGGATTATGGAATCAATATACAAAAGACAGTAGCATATTGATTGGCCGTAATTTTGATTTTTATGCTGGTGATGAATTTGCTCAGGAAAAAATAGTATTATTTGTAAGACCCGATAAAGGGTATAATTTTATGATGGTCACCTGGGGGGGCATGACAGGCGTTGTTTCCGGCATGAATGAAGAGGGAATCACAGTAACATTGAATGCGGCTGCATCAGATATTCCATCTGCAAGTGCTACTCCGGTATCTATCGTATCAAGAGATATTCTTCAATATGCAAAAAATATAGAGGGGGCATTTGCCATTGCATTAAAATATAAATCATTTGTTTCAGAATCCTTCATGATTGGTTCAGCAAACGATCATAAGGTTGTAATTATTGAAAAAACTCCGGATACAACTATTATGTATTCAGCCCCAACAGACTCACGAATTTTGTGTACCAATCATTTCCAAAGCGATTATTTTTTGCGTGATCCGATCAATATTAAAAATATGAACGAAAGTCCGACAGTTCATCGATTTAATAGATTGAATCAATTATTGCCTGAGAAAAATCAATTCACTGAAACAACCGTTGCTACAGTATTAAGAGATAGATTTGGAATGAACAATACCGATATTGGTATGTCTAATGAAAATGCTTTAAACCAACTTGTAGCACACCATGCAATTATTTTCAATCCCGATAAAAGAATGGTTTGGGTTTCATCAAATCCATATCAGCTGGGAGCATTTGCTGGCTATGATTTAAAAAAGATCTTTTCAAAGCAATTTAACATTAAGAATTATCCTGTGGTTTACGAATCCAATCGTACGATTCCTGCAGATTCCTTTTTATTTTCTTCAGGATATAAGAACTATGTTTATTATAAACAAATCCATCGTAAAATGACGGAGTCCTCTTATTCAGCGCCACTTTCTGATCAGGAAATAATTTCTTTTCTTCATTCAAATCCGGAATATTTTGAAACCTATCTTTTAACAGCAAATTATTATATCGAACATCTGGAGTATCAGAAAGCATTGGTTTTGCTGAAGAAGGCTCAGACGAAAGTGATTCCGCGGAAAGTGGACAAAGATAAGATTGATAATCTTATTAAAATGTGCACGGAACATATATGATTCTGGGAATAGGTGTAGATATTGTAGATATTGAAAGAATTAAACAAAAGGTTAGTTCAGGATCGGGTTTTAAGGAGTATGTATTTTCAACTGTAGAAATACAGAGCTGTGAAAAAAAAAGTAATCCATATGAATCTTTTGCCGCCAGATTTGCTGCAAAAGAAGCTTTTTTGAAAGCATTGGGAACAGGTATTGATCTAAGCTTTGAATTACATCATCTGGAAATATATAATGATGAAGTCGGAAAACCCTATTTTACTTTCTCTAAACATATTAAAGAACATTTATTAGCTGTCCTGGGTTGTATTCCGGAGGTGCATTTAAGTTTATCTCACAGTAATCAGCAGGCAATCGCATTTGTCGTATTAAATAAAAATTAAATGAATCTCCCGTTTGATACAGAAGAGCAAATTATTTCAAAGCAATCATATGCTCTTCGTTTACAGTTACAATATCTTCAAACATATTCTCCTTATTACAAGCGGATTTTTAAAGAACAATGTATCGATATTAATGCTGTTCAATCACTTGACGATTTGACACGTTTGCCAATTACTACAAAGGAAGATCTGAATCAATATTATAATGAAATGCTTTGTATTGCACCGGAACAGATAGCTGATACCGTTGTTACTTCCGGGACCTTAGGAGAACCGATCCCATTTCATTTATCCGAAAAGGATATTCAACGATTGGCTCATAATGAATTTCTTTCGTTATCCTTGGCAGGAATTACAAGTGCAGATAAAGTTCAGTTAACGGCAACCATGGACAAGCTTTTTATGGCTGGAATGGCTTATTATCTCGGACTACGAAAAATTGGTGCTGGTGTTATCCGTGTCGGTCCTGGGGCTCCGGAACTTCAATGGAATACCATTAAACGTTTTAAACCGACCGTATTTATTGGAGTACCGTCCTTTATTGTTAAACTGTTGGATTATGCACACACCAATGGAATTGATCCTAAACAAACATCTGTAACAAAAATTGTTTGTATCGGAGAGGCAATTCGCAATGAAGATCTTTCATTTAATAATTTAGGAAAGAAAATTATTGATCGCTGGCCGGTTATGTTGCACTCAACCTATGCGTCAACTGAAATGAGTACAGCATTTACAGAATGTGATGCAGGTAGAGGTGGGCATCAATTGCATGACTTGATTATTACAGAATTATTGGGGGATGATGATAAACCCGTTAAAGATGGTGAAACAGGTGAGCTTGTTATAACCACCTTAGGCATCGAATCCATGCCTTTGCTTCGTTTTAAAACCGGGGATATTTGTCGTTTTTATACAGAACCTTGTGTATGTGGTCGAAATACAAAAAGGGTCGGGCCGATTGTCGGCAGAAAAAAACAAATGATTAAATTCAAGGGAACAACCTTATATCCGCCTGCATTAAGTGAAATACTGAATGAAATCGACTGTATTCAGACCTATTATACGGAAATATATAGAAGTGATTTAGGACTGGATATGATTCGGGTACATGTTGCCTGTAAAGCGGAAAATGATGAAAATGATAAAGAAATCAAGGATCATTTTAAGGCTAAAATTCGTGTAACACCGGAAGTCATTTATGAAAAAGCAGAAGTTATCGAAAAAATCCGCAACAGTTCGAATTTCAGAAAACCCGTTGATTTTATTGATAAAAGAAATTAAAATATATTAACTCGTTGATTTTTAGTATTTAATTTGGTTTCGATTGTAGCATTTTCAATTAAATGGTAAATGTTTTTACTAACATCGATGTTTAATAATAAACAAAACACTAGTTTTGGCCTTTGAATAACTTTGTAGTTTTGAATGATAGTAATAGGAGACAATCAGTTAACATTAGGTCAGATAGCAAAATGCCTGTATCAAAATGAGCAACTTGAGATAAGCAAAAATGCGATCGACAGGGTAGTTAAAAATCACAAATTTCTGGTTGATTTTTCAAGAGATAAAATAATCTACGGTATCAATACAGGTTTTGGTCCGATGGCTCAATATCGGGTAAGTGACGAAGACCGTAAAACCCTTCAGTACAACCTTATCAGAAGTCATTGTTCGGGTACTGGCAATATTTTAGATCCAATATATGTGAAGGCTGCAATGATTGTACGTCTTAACAGTTTTTTGATTGCTAAATCAGGTGTACATGAAAGCCTTATTTATTTGCTTAGAGATTTAATTAATAAAAATATCACTCCGGTTGTATACGAGCATGGAGGCGTAGGCGCTAGTGGTGATTTGGTTCAGTTGGCACATTTAGGTTTATGTCTAATAGGTGAGGGTAATGTGCATTATAATGGACTAATCCGCGAGGCAAAGGATGTATTTGCAGAAACAGCAATAAAGCCAATCGATATTCATATTCGTGAAGGTCTGGCCGTAATGAACGGAACTTCATTTATGACAGGAATAGGAGCAATTAATCTGATACATGCTGCCAATTTGTTGGATTGGTCCGTGAATGCTTCTACCTTGATTAATGAAGTGATTGCTTCCTACGATGATTATTTCTCCGAAGAGCTGAATGAAGTAAAACTACATACCGGACAACGTTCCATAGCTCATAAAATCCGGACTCGTCTTGAGGGCAGTACATTAATCAAGTCTAGAGCGAAACATTTATATAAAAAGGTTGATGAAATGTACTTTGAGGATAAAGTACAGGAATATTATTCTATTCGCTGCGTTCCTCAGATATTGGGTCCCATTTCCGATACCATTGATTATGCTGCTGGTATAATCGAGAATGAAATCAACTCTGTTAATGACAATCCTGTTATTGATGAGTTAAATAATAATATTTATCACGGTGGTAATTTCCATGGTGATTACATTTCACTTGAAATGGATAAGCTTAAAATAGTAATTACTAAATTATCCATGCTTGCGGAAAGGCAGATAAATTATTTAATGAATAATAAATTAAATAATTTATTGCCTCCTTTTCTTAATAAAGGAACGTTAGGGTTGAATTTTGGTCTACAGGGAATACAATTCACAGGTACTTCTACAGTAGCTGAGTCACAAACCTTATCGTATCCTATGTATTTACACAGTATTCCAAATAATAATGATAACCAGGATATTGTTAGTATGGGAACCAATGCTGCTTCATTATGCAGCAAAGTTGTTGAGAATGCGTATCAGGTAATGACCATTGAATTGATGGCGCTTACTCAAGCAATAAATATTTTAGAAATATACGAGAAACTATCCCTTCATAATAAAAAAATTGTGGACTCTATTCAACTAACGTTTTCTCCTTTTAAGGAAGATGTTCCTCAATACAAAATAATACAATTGCTGGTGGATAGAATTCGTATTTCAGAATCTAATACAGTTTCCGCAAGCATAAATTAAATCAGGCGAAGAACAATGAAATATGCTTTAATAACTGGTGCTGCAAGAGGAATTGGAAAAGCAATTGCTATAAAATTAGCCAATGAAGGTTATTATGCTCTTATTAACTACAAATCAAATGATGAAGAAGCTAATAAAACATTGGAGCAAATCAGAACAGCGGGTGGTGAAGGTGAATTGCTGAAATTTGATGTTTCAAATAGAGAACAGGTAAATGCCGTAATAGGGAATTGGTTTGAAAAACATCCTGAAAAAGTAATTGAAATTTTGGTAAATAATGCCGGTATACGTTCAGATAATCTGATGATGTGGATGGAACCACAGGATTGGGATAATGTTTTGGATACAAGTTTAACAGGTTTCTACAATGTAACAAAACAGATTCTTAATCCGATGTTGTTAAACCGGTATGGTCGTATTATTAACATTGTGTCGTTATCCGGTCTAAAAGGTGTTGCAGGTCAGGTTAATTATTCTGCTGCAAAAGCGGGTATGATCGGTGCAACAAAAGCATTGGCACAAGAAGTTGGTAAACGTGGAATTACGGTTAATGCGGTTGCTCCTGGATTCATTAAAACCGATATGACACAGGACATAAATGAGAAAGACGCTAAAACAATGATACCTCTGAATCGATTTGGAGAGCCGGAGGAAGTGGCGGAATTAGTATCTTTTCTGGCCTCGCCTAAGGCTTCGTATATTACCGGAGAAGTAATTTCCATTAATGGGGGATTATATTCCTGATGAAAGAATACATTGATATTAACGAATTAATTAGATTAGGTTAAATGGCTACATGGGATGGTAAATCAAAAGGTTCAAAAGCAGGGTATTCTTTCTTTGTTTTTGTTTTAACCAAGTTTGGTTTATTCCCAACTTATTTTGTGTTATATATTGCTTCATTTTATTTTTTTTTGATTCCGAATAATGCCTGGAGTTCCATATATTCTTTTTATAGATCTCATATGCACTTTTCGATTATTCGATCGATTATAAGTGTGTATAGAAATTTTTACATATATGGACAAACGCTGGTAGATCGTGTAGCCGTTATGGCTGGATACGGGAAGTTTACCTTCACATTTGAAGGGGAAGAAAATCTGATAAAAATGGTTGAAGATGGAACAGGCGGATTGCTGGTCAGCGCGCATTTAGGGAATTGGGAAATTGCCGGGCATCTTTTATACAGGGTAAAAGCTAAGATTAATATCGTCATGTTTGAAGGGGAGCATGAGAAAGTGAAAAATTATCTGGACAAAGTAAAAGGAGAAAAAAATATTAATGTTATTGCCGTAAAAGATGATATGTCTCATTTGTATGCTATAAATGAAGCGTTTGAACGAAAAGAATTGGTTTGCATGCATGGGGACAGATTTTTAACTGGCGCACGGGTAATAGAAATGCCTTTCTTGGGTGGTACTGCATGTTTCCCCAGCGGACCGTTTTTGATAGCTTCCAGATATAAAGTTCCTGTGAGTTTTGTATTTGCAATGAAAGATAGCAACACACATTATCATCTTAGTGCTACTACTCCTGAAGTATTTCATTTTGAACGAGATAAACAAAAGCAGGAAGCACAATTAACTTTGGCTCTGAACAAATTTATAGTTTTGATAGAAAAAAAAGTATTCCAATTCCCTAATCAGTGGTTTAATTATTATAACTTTTGGCAAACAGGTAAACATGGCAATAGTCAATAAGGATAAAATATCATCAATGAAATTTTATACAGAAGAAAAATATTCTGCATTAGATGCTAAATACGAAGCTCAAAAGATTGCCTTTGCGCCTTTTGTATTTCAGGCATCTAAATCGTTACGTGATTTAGGTATTTTGAAAATTGTAGAAGAGGCTGGAACGCAAGGTATAAGTTTTCAAGCTATAGTATCAAAGTTAACACTGCCTGAATACGGTGTTCGGGTCCTTGTGGAAGCAGCTTTGGGTATGGGTATTTTAATCTGTAAAGAAGATCTTTATATTCTTACTCGCGTTGGTTATTACATCCAGAACGATCCTATGACCCGCATTAATATGGATTTTGTCCATGAAGTAAATTATCAGGGTTTTTTTCATCTTGAGGAATCGATTAAAAATGGAAAACCTGAAGGGTTAAAAGTTTTCGGAGAACATTGGCAAACGTGGTATCAGGCTCTATCTTCCGTCCCTTCTAAAGTTAAAGAAAGCTGGCTTGCTTTTGACCATTTTTATTCGGATGATTCATTTGGTCAAGTGTTGCCAATCGTATTTAAGGAGAATCCCAAGCGAATATTAGATGTTGGCGGCAATACAGGTAAATGGGCTTTAAGCTGCGTTCATCATAATCAAGAAGTACAGGTAACGATTGCCGATTTGCCCCAGCAGATTGCTATGGCAACTGAAAATATTAATAAATTCACAGCAGGAAATAGAATCTCATATTATCCTCTGGATATTTTATTAGAAGATTCCGTTTTGCCTACTGGATTTGATATAGTATGGATGAGTCAATTTTTAGATTGTTTTTCTGAGTCTGAAATCATAAATATTTTGAAAAAAGGGGTAAACGCATTGAATGACGGTGGGAAGTTGATTATAATGGAAACTTTGTGGGACCGTCAGAAATATGAAGCCGCTTCATTCTGTTTGCAACAGACATCATTATACTTTACATGTATTGCCAATGGTAATAGTCAAATGTACCGTTCGGATATTTTTATTAAATGTGTTGAAGCAGCAGGGCTAGAAATTATTGAGGATATAAATAATGTTGGAATAAGTCATACCGTATTAATTTGCAGGAAAAAATGATTTTTATTCCTCTTCCAGATAAAAACATTCTCAGATATATTCCGCAACGAGAACCAATTGTTATGGTTGATGAATTGCTGGAATCAAAAAATAATAAGACAATCACAACTTTTAAAATAAAGATTGACGGACTATTTGTTCAGAGTGAAACATTACACGAACCTGGATTGATTGAAAATATTGCACAAACTGCAGCAGCAGGAGCAGGCTACCAATTCGCATTAAAAGAAGAAGCTGTACCAGCTGGGTTTATTGCTGCAATAAAAAATCTTCAGATACATCATCTTCCAAAAGTTGGAGAAGAATTAATAACAACCGTTGAAATTCTGGAGGAAGTATTTGATATGTCCCTTATAAAGGGCGAAATTAAGGTGAATGATTATGTTATTGTTGATTGTGAAATGAAAATTGTATTGAATAAATAAGCATGAATATTCTTTCCGAAGAAACTGAAGTGCCTGTAAAGTTTAGTGAAGTCGATTCACTTAAAATTGTATGGCATGGGCATTATGTAAGGTATTTTGAGGACGGGAGAGAAGCTTTTGGTTTGAAATATGGGATGGGTTATATGGATATATACCAGCATGGTTTTACCAGCCCTATCGTTAAAGTTGTTTGTGATTATAAAAGACCGTTAAAATACGGTGATATAGCTGTTGTTAAAGCGCAATACATGGATTGTGATGCAGCGAAGCTTATATTTAAATTTGAGATTCGTCGTAAATCAAATCTTGAATTAATTGCAATAGGTGAAACAACTCAGGTTTTAGTAGATCAAAATGGTGATTTATCACTTACCGTACCTGATTTTATTCAGGAATGGAAGCTTCGGAACAATTTGAGATAATATGAAGGATCCTATATACATAATTGCTGATAACATTATTAGTCCATTGGGAAATACTACCCAGGAAAATTTTTTGCACATAAGCGATGGTAAAAGTTCCATTCAGGAATATCAACATCCTCAGATTGGCAAATATTTTGCCTCCTGTTTTGCTTCGGACCAGTATCATTTCACGGATTATTCTTCCAAAGCATTTACTCCGATTGAAGCCTTAATCATTGATTCAATCCAGCAATTACTTTCACAGATCTCAATACAAGTTGGTAGCAGAGAGGTTTTGTTTGTTTTTTCTACTACAAAAGGAAATATTAACTTGTTGGGGCATGATACATTTGATAAAAGTCGCATGCGATTAAGTGTAATGGCTAAAACAATTACGGAGTATTTTAACAATCCCAATGAACCAGTAGTTGTATCAAATGCTTGTATTTCAGGTCTTCAAGCGATACAATATGCTTGTTTTGCCTTGTCTCAAGAAAAATACAAATATGTTATTGTAAGCGGCGCAGATATGGTTTCAGATTTTGTACTGGCTGGTTTTAATTCCTTTCAAGCATTAAGTCCATTTCCATGTACACCGTTTGATAAAAATCGGGCTGGATTATCTCTGGGAGAAGGTGCCGGAAGTTTACTCCTTTCGACGGAATTACCTTTAGCAGAATGTATAGAAATTGCCTCAATTGCTTCGTCAAATGATGCAAATCATCTTTCTGGGCCTTCCAGAACAGGAGAAGGTCTTTCAAATGCCATTCATAATGCATTACATTTGTCTGGAAATAAGGGGGAAGATATTGACTTAATTTCATCACATGGCACAGCCACGATTTACAATGATGAAATGGAGTCACTGGCATTTCAGACGGCAGGTTTGTTGTCAGCTCCTGTACATAGTATCAAAGGAAATCTGGGACACACACTTGGTGCTGCAGGTCTAATTGAAACAGTGCTCTTGGCGGCTTGCATGCGGAATAATCAGCTTTTACCTTCTTATGGATATAAAGAACAAGGAACATCTGTAAATTTGAATATTATAAAAGAAAGTAAAAAAGCTACTATTCGGAAAGCGCTGAAAACAGCATCTGGTTTTGGTGGAGGAAATACTGCCGTTGTATTAAAAAAAGCGATATGAATCTATTAATTTCTTCATATTGCCGCATTTATTCAGATTCGGGAAACACTGAAAATATAATTATTAAAACATTTGATAATGAGTTAATTGAGTCGAATGATTCCGTTCTTTTATATAAACATTCTGAAATGGAATATCCGAAGTATTTCAAAATGGACCAAATTTCCAAGTTTGGAATATTGGCCGCTGAATGGATGTTTAAAAGCAATAATAGACGAAATAACTATCAGGATACTGAGATAGGAGTCGTGCTTTCCAGTGCGAATGGCTCAATGGATACGGATCTTGAATTTAATAAAACAATTGAATCCAAGGACAATTTCTTCCCGAGTCCTGCTATATTTGTATATACACTCTCAAATATAGTCATGGGTGAGCTTTGTATTCGTTATAAAATGAAGGGTGAGAATGCCTTCTTTATTTCTGAAAAGTTTAATGCTGATTTGCTAATGGATTATATTACAGATCTATTAGTGAAGAAAAAAAGTGAGGCGATATTAACCGGATGGATTGATTATATCAATGGAAAGCCAGATGTTTTGCTGATTTTTGTTGAAAAAGGTGTAGAAGGTAAAATGAATTTCAATAAAAAAAATATAGAATTATTATACTAGTGCCATGAACGAATTGATTGCCGATCTTAAAAAAGAAATTATTTCACAATTAAACCTGCAAGATATAACACCTGAAGAGATTACTGATGATGCTCCGCTTTTTGTAGATGGCCTTGGTTTAGATTCTATCGATGTATTAGAACTTATTGTATTGCTTCAGAAAAAATACGGTGTTAAAATTAACGGCGCACAAGAAGGTAAGTCTGTATTCTATTCTGTTAAAACAATGGCAGAATTTATTCAAGCTAAACAACAAAGTTAATTGCTTTCATGGCAAATAAAGTTCTGATAACAGGCATTGGTGCTGTTTCTGCAATAGGGCTAAACATTCAGGAATTAAAAGACTCCATCTTGTTATCAAGATCAGGTATTGGCTATTATGACAGACTGGATTCCACATTATCAAGAAAACTTCCCTCGGCTCAAATTTCATTAAGTGATGAGCAAATAAAAAGTAAGATCAAAGGACTCAAGAAAAAAATAACATATTCCAGAACATCTTTATTGGCAATGCTTGCAGCTACAGAAGCGATTTCAGTTGCTGGATTAACTCGACAAGAATGTTCAGGGGCTGCCTTGGTATCTTCATCCAGTTCTGGCGGAATGGATAAAGGTGAAGTTTTTTATAAGGATTTTATTTCTAACACTAAAAAGCCGAATCTTAAATTTGCTTTAACACATGATTGTGGTGATGCTACAGAAAAAATAGCGGAGCTTCTGGGTATTGATGCATACATCACGACGATCAGTACGGCTTGTTCCTCGGCAGCCAACGCGTTGATTCATGCAAGCAGACTCATTAAATCAGGTATGGTTGATATTGTTATTGCCGGTGGCTCTGATGCGCTGTGTCGTTTTACCGTGAATGGATTTAATTCGCTTATGATCTTGTCCGATCAGCCCTGTAAACCTTTTGATAGAGATCGTACCGGATTAAATTTGGGTGAAGCAGCCGGATATTTTGTATTGGAATCTGAGGCATCTGTGTTGCGAAGAGGAATAAAGCCATTGGCTGAATTATCTGGATATGGTAATGCCTGTGATGCCTATCACCAGACGGCATCATCTCCGAATGGAGAAGGAGCTTATTTGGCCATGAACCAAGCTATCAAATCAAGTGGTTATAAACCAGAAGATATTGATTATATAAACGCTCACGGAACAGGCACCTTGAATAATGATCTTTCCGAAAGTATTGCCCTAAAGCGTATTTTTAACGAAGAGGTACCACCGCTAAGTTCTACAAAATCTTTCACGGGACATACCTTAGCTGCAGCTGGTGGTATTGAGGCTGTATTGGCAGTACTATCCATTCAAAACGGATGGGTTTATCCTAATCTGAACTTCTCTAATAAAATTGAAGAAACAGGTCTGGTACCAGTTACTCAGCTTTTATCAAATAAGAAGGTTAATCACATACTTTCCAATTCGTTTGGTTTTGGAGGAAATAATTCATCTCTTCTGATATCAGCATGTTAGTTAAGAATATCTACATAAATGGCGCAGCCTGCATTTCTGCACAACACACGTTTGATGAAACATTTTTCGATGGAAACGTAATCGGGAAACATACAGGTTACCGGAAAGTATTGGACCCGGATTATAAGCAATATTTGAATGCAACAGCCAGCAGGCGATTCAGTAGATTGATAAAAATGTCTTTGGTTGCAGCTCAGAAAAGTATTTCCATGGCAACTATCATTACGCCTGAGGCTATTATCACAGGAACAGGCTTAGGCTGTCTGGAAGACACGGAAAAATTCTTACTTTCAATGATTGAAAGTAATGAAACACTTCTTTCACCCACTGCATTTATTCAGTCTACACACAACACCATAAGCGGACAGATTGCGATGATGTTATCCTGTAATTATCCGAATTACACATACTCAAGCAGATATTTTTCATTTGAATCATCGTTGCTGGACGGCGTATTAATGCTAGAGGATAACAGTGCGGAAAATGTAATGGTAAATGCAGCAGACGAAATAACACCATCTATTCATACTATTACAAAACAACTTGGAATCTGGGATAGAGGTGAATGTATTTTGAATGAAAATTCTTTTGCTGTTACTGCTGGAGAAGGTGTTGTGAGTCTGATTTTATCAAAGGCTCAAAATAGTACATCACTTGCACGCATAGCTGGATTGAAACTGTGTTTTAACCTCGGTCATGAGCAATCCATTGAAAAGCTTATCTATAAATTTTTGGAAGAGTGTGACATGAAAACTTCCGATATTGATGTGGTTATTTTAGGCATGAATGGAGAAACGGAGAGTGATCAATATTACAATAATGTATCGGCTTTATTTTCAAATTCTTCACTTGTAGTATACAAACATTTATTCGGTGAGATGTTCACTTCATCGGCTTTTTCCTATTGGCTTTCATCTCATGTAATACATAAAGGAAAGATTCCTTTATCATGCCTGCTTAACAATAAAACTCCTGCTAAGATTAAAAAGATTCTTATATATAATCAGTTTCGTGGTAAGTATCATTCCTTATGTTTAATGACCGATGTTGAAGTATAACAGGTTTAAATATTTCTTTGGTGCCGCATTTTTTTTAGTGTTAGCCTGTATGTATACAACCGGCTTTTTTTACTGGTGGGTGATAGTATTAATGATTTCAATATGGCTTATTTATATATCAGTCGGGGCTTTCAGAATGAGAGCAGGTATTTTTTTAACTTCTATCTGTAGTATTAAAAGTCATAACGAAAATACTCTATTAACATTTGATGATGGTCCCGATCCGGAAATTACACCTCAAATTCTGGATACTTTAAGGGGCTTAAACGCTAAAGCGATTTTCTTTTGTATTGGTAATAAAGTTGAGAAACACCCGGAAATTGTGTTTCGAATTGCCAATGAAGGTCATATTGTAGCCAATCACACGTACAAGCACTCTAATTTTTTTGGATTTTCTTCAACAGAAAGAATTAAAAAGGAAATTGAAGATACAGAGCAATCCATTACAGATATAACCAAACGCTCGTATAAATTATTCAGGCCGCCGTTTGGAGTTACGAATCCCAATATTGCACGTGCAACTAAAGCATTGGATTATAAAGTTATTGGATGGAATGTACGTTCATTCGATACGGTGAGCCGAAACAGGTTAGGGGTTTTGAAACGAATAATGAAGAATCTGAAAAGCGGCGATATTATATTATTTCATGACACAGTATTAATAACACCATCTATTTTGAAGGATTTTATATTGCTTGCCAGAAATAAGGGTTTTACATTTGAAATACCATCAGAAATATATTTAAGTAAACAGTAATGAAACAAGGTTTTATTTTGTTCGGGATAGTAATTGCATTGATCTGCACATCAAGTATTGTACAGAATGATCCATATAGTGCAATGAAAGATATTCCTGATTTTAAAGTAAAGATGAAACAGAAAAATCAGTCCGTTTCAACAATGAAGTGTGATTTTGTTCAGGAGAAGCAACTATCATTCATGGCCCAGAAGGTTATTTCAAAAGGTAATATGAAATACAAAAAACCGGATATGATGAAGTTGGAATATAGTTCACCTTTTCAATATATTATGTCTTTAAATAAAGGGAAAGTTTATGTTAAAGATAATGGTAAGGTTAATAAGTTTGACACGCAAACAAATAAACTATTCAAGTACATTAATGATTTAATGATCAGCACTGTTCAGGGTAATGTACTCGATAATAAAGATTTTAAAATAGTCTATAAAGAAAATAGTAAATTGTATCTGATCGAGATGGAGCCAATACAGGACGCAATGAAAGAATATATCAGTAAGGTCAAAATTTATATTAATAAAACGGATTTTGAAGTCATAAAAACTGAAATGTCGGAGAAATCCGGGGATTATACATTGATAACATTTCTGAACAGAGTATATAATATAAGCCTGAAGGATGAAGAATTCATGGTTCATTAATATATGTATTGCAGCAATTATATTGTTAATTACTTCTTGTGTTACCAAGTCTGTAATTAATTCTTCGGAAAAAGAAACGTATAATGGTCATATAAAAAGTCCATTTTTTGACAAAGATTCTGTTTGCTTTTTCAAAGCAAGTATATACACCTATGGAAAATCATTGAGTGGCATACTGGCAATAAAAAAACAACATACAGACACTCTGAAAGTGTCTTTTTTTACTGAAATGGGCGTTAAATTTTTTGATGTACTCATTTTTCATGATTCCTATCTTATTGTAGATTGCATTCCCCAATTAAATTCAAGGGTAATTATGGAGACGTTGACGGAAGATATACGGTGGGTTGTTTTATGGAATCTAAATGATTTATCACAACCTTTGCAGATTAGCTCTCCCAAAAAAGAACTATTGGTTCAATATTTTTATAAAGGGAACTGGATTATTGGAAAGATGTCTTCCAATGATTTTCCTGATAAAATAACCTATGCTTATGGCAAGAAAAAAATACCTAAATTTGATGTTACTTTTAACGAATATTATGATGGTATTCCTAGAAAAATAGCCGTAAAACATCATAAATTTGATTTAAGGATACATTTGTCTTATATATCGTTTGCCAATTAATAATGCTTGTTCAGGATCTGTATTATATAAAACAAATTAAGTCTTCTGATGGAATACAGGCAGTTATAGAAATTAATGCCGCTCATCCAATATTTAAGGGACATTTCCCCGGAATTCCTGTTTTGCCAGGAGTATGTATGATCCAGATTATAAAGGAGCTTATTGAAATCGAAGAGAAAATTTCTACAACATTGAAACATTCAGATATGATTAAGTTTTTGTCCATGGTAAATCCGGAATTAAACAATATTTTGGATGTGGATATAAAATTTAAAGAGCGCACATCTGATTATATTGCATATAATGCAGTAATAAAAAACGAAGCTACTATAATAATTAAAAATTCAGGTCAATTACATATTAATTAACATTACGTTCAGTGCAACCGAATCTTCATTCCAGGTTTATTCAATATAAATGTTGTGTATTAATACCAACATATGATAATGCATCAACATTGGTTCATGTGATATCATCTGTTTTGGAATATACAACCAATATAATTGTCGTAAATGATGGTTCTGTTGACAATACAAGAGAAGTATTAGCAAAATTTCCTCAAATCGAAGTCATTCACCACAATAAAAACAAAGGTAAGGGAATGGCTTTACGAACAGGTTTTAAGCATGCTTTTAGCAAGGGGTATCTGTATGCTATTTCCATTGATTCGGATGGACAACATTATGCAGAGGATTTATATAAATTTATTGACCTGTTGGAAGTACACCCTAATGCTATCATTATGGGTGCCAGAGATATGAATCAACCGGATGTACCCGAAAAAAGTACTCTAGGCAACCGATTTTCCAGCTTTTGGTTTCGGGTAATAACGGCTATTAATCTTTCAGATACACAGTCCGGATACCGCTTATATCCATTGATACCGATTAGCAAAATCAGATTTTTTACTGTAAAGTATGAATTTGAAATTGAAGTAATGGTTCGTTCGGTTTGGAATGGAGTTGAAATTATTTCTGTACCGGTTAAGGTTTATTATCCACCGGTTAAAGAGCGAATAACCCATTTCAGACCTTTTAAAGATGTAACCCGAATTACCTTACTGAATATTCTCTTTGTATTAATTTCCGTTTTTTGGTATCATCCGTATCGTTTCTTTAAGAATTTCAGTTTCTCGGATCTAAAAAAAAAAATCTATGAACATACACTAGGTAGTTCTGAATCAAATCAAATCAAAGCCTTATCTATGGGCTTTGGAGTTTTTATGGGGATAATTCCATTATGGGGATATCAGATGTGGGCTGGTATTGCATTGGCCCACTTTTTTAAATTAAATAAAGCGTTGGTTGTAATATTTTCAAATGTTAGTATTCCCCCGATGATTCCTGTTATACTATTTTATAGTAATTATATTGGTGCGGTAATGCTGGGAAATTCAACAGACCTAATGTTTTCTACCAATATCTCATTTGCAGATATAAGTAATTATTTGTTTCAATATATATTAGGCAGCATTGTTTTGTCGATAACAAGCGGAATTCTTGTCTTTATTATCTCGTATCTGTTGCTGTCATTAACTCAGAGGAGTAAATCTTAATAAATCTTATTAGATGAATCGATTAGTAGTTTGGTTATATGAATTTTTTAAAGTGCATAAAATTGCCCTTTATTTAATTCTTGCAACTCTTTTTATAGCTCTTGGTTATTTTACTTCCAGGATTAAACTGGAAGAAGATATTACCAAAATGATCCCTGATGATGCCCAGACTATCGATTATAAGTCAACAATCAAGAATATAAAAATTCTGGATAAAATTATTGTTAGTATTTCTTCGGATAGTTCTGACATGGAAGACTCCTTGATTGCTACCGCAGAAATTTTCGTAAACACACTAAATAAAAATACGAATGGTTTAAATCTTGTTTCAGATGTTCGTTATAAAGTTAGTGATGAAAAAATGGTAGGGATTTATAATTTATTATATAATAATATTCCAGCTTATCTTACCCCTGATGATTATAAAAGAATTGATAGCATAACTTCAGACTCGAGTATTAAAGAATCTATTGAAATTGCTTATCATAAATTAATTTCTCCTGCCAGCCCTATACTTAAAAATTTTATTTTAAAAGATCCTTTATTAATTACATCATCTGCTTTAAAAAAATTGCAGGGTATGCAGGCTGAAGATAATTATGTACTGCATAATGGATATATTTTCAGGAAAAATAAAAAAACATTAATACTATTTATTACACCTACACATACCCCTAATGAAACACATATTAATGGAATACTTATTGATAAAATAAATGAGTCCAAGCAACATTGTAAAGCCGTTGCTCAATCCTTTAATATAAATTATTTTGGGGCCGCAGCTGTAGCCGTTTCAAATGCCAGGCAAATAGAAAAGGATATAAAAGTAATAGCATCTGCAGCACTATTACTTATTCTTGTTTTTTTATATCTATTCTATAGAAGTTGGTTATTACCTTTGTTGATGATTTCACCGATAGTTTTTGGTGTAGTATTTTCGTTATCTTGTATTTATTTTATTCAGGGAACAATATCAGCTATTGCAATAGGTGCCGGAGCTGTTATTATTGGAATTGGACTGGATTATTCTTTTCATGTTTTCGCTCATTATCAGCATACGGGTTCAATTAAGGAAGTTGTTAATGATATTGCAACACCAATGCTTATTGGTAGCATATCTACTGTAGGAGCCTTCTTCAGTCTATTATACGTTCATTCTGATATATTAAGTGATTTTGGATTATTTGCTGGATTGTCGTTAATCGGAGCATCATTATTTTCGCTGATATTTCTCCCACATTTAATAGAAAATTTTCATTCAGGTAAAAAATCTGTTTATCTGATCAATGAAAGAAAGTCAGAATCTTTCATTATGAAATTCATTAAAATTAATCCGGAAAAAAATAAGTGGATTGTTACCATTGTTATTCTATTAACGGGTGTTTTTATTTTCTTTTCTAATAAAGTAGAATTCGATAGTGATTTATCTCAGATAAATTACATGTCAGAAGATTTGAAAAAAGCAGAAAATAGTTTGTATGAAAGTGATACATCTAAAGGGAAAAGTATTTTTTTAATATTTAAAGGAAAGAATCTTGATGAGGCATTATATAGAAATGAAAATGCCTTAGTTATCATTGATTCATTACAAAAGAAGAATATTGTTCATCGCTATGCCGGAATTTCGAGTTTAATACCATCGGATTCCATTCAATTTGAACGTATTAAATATTGGCAACAATATTGGACACCAGAGAAAATTGCACGCATCAGACGTTCTATAAATCTTTATTCAGCCGAATTGGGATTTAGACCCGAAGCCTTTGATGAATTCTATAAAATGATTGATAAAAAGTATGATAGAATTAATACCAATGAAGTGAGTTTTTTAAAAGAAGATTTTTTAAAAGAATATATTCAGGAGGATTCGAATGGAGTGGCAGTGCTTGCCAGTATGAGATTACCTACTGATATTTCAAATGATGTTTACAAACCTTTTGAAAGAATTCCAGGACTAACAATCTTGGATCGACAACTTTTCTATAATAAGTTTCTATTGATTGTAAAGGACGATTTTAATCAAATACTCTTATCATCTTCTTTACTGGTATTTTGTATTTTACTACTGTCATATGGCCGTATTGAATTGACTTTAATATCTTTTTTACCTATGGTAATAAGTTGGTTTTGGATATTAGGGCTTATGGGCATTTTTGAAATACATTTTAATATTGTCAATATAATTATATCCACTTTTGTCTTCGGATTAGGAGATGATTATTCTATTTTTTTTACAGATGGCTTACAAAAAAAATATGCAGAAGGAAAGGATAATTTATCTTCCTATAAGGTTTCCGTATTTCTTTCAGCATTTACAACTATTGTAGCAATGGGTGCTTTGATTTTTGCTCATCACCCCGCTTTAAAATCAATAGCTCTAATTTCTATTATAGGCATTGGTTGTGTTGTCATTATTTCATACACGTTAATTCCATTATTATTCAAATTGCTAATTTCGGATAGAGTAAGTAAAGGGTTACAACCTATAACGTTATCAGGCATATTTAAAAGTATGTTTATTCATGTATACTTGGTCTTCGGTAGCTTTATTACGTTTGTTCTTGGAGCAGTATTGTATGCGATTTTCAGTATCATTCGCACAAAACATATTGCATTATTCTATAGATATTTTTTGATGTATTTTGCACGTTTATTCATGTTGACAATATTCTTTGTCAGGAAAAAAATCATTAATGAAAGACGCGAAGATTTTTCAAAACCGTCATTGATTCTTGTGAATAATCAATCCTTTCTGGATGTTTTTTTGATTTTGACATTAACACCACGGGTTGTTTTTTTAGAGAAAAATGGAATACCCAAATTTACTATTTTGACACCTTTAATTTATTTGACACAAATTTTTATTAATAAGAAGAATAGTAAAAATGATCAGGAATTTATCAGTAAATCATTGGCAGGCGGTTATTCCGTAGTAGTTTTTTCTGAAATAAAATGTGCTGATGATTATAATGTAGCGGATTTTGATGATCGTATTTTATCAATTATAAATAAACAACCAATACCTATAATTCCGGTTCTTATATATGGATCAGGTAAATGCTTGTATCAAAAGGATTATCTATATAATCGTGCAGATATTTTTATTAAAATACTGGATAAAATTGAGCCGGATACCTTGGCTCTATATATTGATGATTCAAGAATACAGTTGATTAAGGAACATTTTATAAAAGAGTATAAAGCACTTAAGTATTCTCTCCCGGCTTCGGTTAATTATTATCAGATCTTGTCCTCCTATATTTTTAAAGGTCCGGTGCTTGAATGGTATTACCGGATTAAAGTTCAAATGGAAGATTCTTATAAGCAGTTTGATGAATTAATACCTGTTTCCGGTAAAATTTATGACCTTGGCTGTGGCTACGGATTTTTAGATTATTTTTTAAACCAAAAGTCAGAATTAAGAACTGTCGTTGGAGTTGATTATGATAACAACAAAATTCTTGTGGCCAATCATTCATATCTGAAAAATGACCGGATGACGTTTATTGAAGATGATGTGATGAATGTTGATGTATATTTGGCCGATACTGTTTTATTATTGGATGTATTGCATTATCTATCTGTTGAAAGCCAGCAGAAATTAATTCGTAAATGCTTTGATGGTTTAAATACAGGAGGGAAATTGATTATCAGAGATGGAGATTCTTCAAAAAAATCGAAACACAATGGTACAAAATTCACCGAATTTCTATCAACTAAAGTATTAATGTTTAATAAAAAAACAGAAGAACATTTATGTTTTATTTCATCTGAGATGATCATAAAAATACTCCAGGATTTTAATCTGGAAGTACAGGTTATAGATAATACTAAGTATACCTCAAATACCCTGTACTATATTACAAAGAAATAGCATAGGCGGGTGAGTAGTTGGTTATTTTATGATTCATCATTATCAGGCTTTCCGAGTAATCTTCCAACCAATAATACAATAAAGAGATTGGACCAAACAGCTTCAATGATACCTAGATTTTGAATAACAGGAATTGCTTGTAAAAAGGCATCATGTCCGCCTATGATGGTCATACTATAATAGATACAAACGGTATAACTTTCCAGCCCTAATTCCAGGGGTAATCCCATGCTGCCTGGGTGAACAATGTTTATTATATCGTATAAACTTCCGAATGAAATTCCAATCATCAGATAAATACATGCTGCTCCCCAAATTTTTTCAGCTGACAATTTCCTTCCTGTAAAAATATCAAATACTGAAAAGTAGATAACTGTTGCTTCAACACAGAATAAAGTAAAATGAATAGCGAACAAATAAGGTCTTTTGGCTTCTACTGTGGAAAAGAAATCATAAAAAGGGTTAACCGTTATAATCGCAAGAATATAAAAACAGATAATGACTACGAATATTGTTTCAATAACAATGACGTTATCCATTAGATTTCTTAATAAATCCCATAAAACCAATACATAAAGGAAACCAAGAATCAGAAAAAGTATGTCACGTATTAGGTTAGAGGTATCTAAATCTACTCCTGAAATTGCCAGAATTTCTTTCAGAAGCATGGCTGAAATAATAATTACCATTTGCAGGTAGACAATATTCCTGTAGTCTTTTTGCTTTTCCTGATTAAGTTCGTTGGAATTTAATCTCTTTTTTTGAAGAAATTGAAGTGGACTCATGAAGCGTTTTAAATAATTTAAGTTTCAGATTTATAGATGTTTAACTATATCGTCTGCTTTAATTCTGATTAACTGTCTTATATACGTAAGCATTTTACTTTTAGCTTCAATACCTGAATATAATTTGATTCATTAATTTTTAGCGAGTATTCCTCTTTCAGATTCAGGTATTTCTAAGTTGTTTCTTGATTTAATGTATGAAGATTGAATTTAAAACGTTTGTTTCCAGTCAATTTTGGCAGTTTTAACTGTTTTTAAATTATTTAATAAATATTTACAAAAGACATAGGGGTAAAAGCGATTTGGCTTGTCTCAATTATATAAATGATAAAACCATGTTTCGAGACACTATTAAACAAACCCTTTTAAGAATTCTTACGAAAGAATTACTTATCAATAGAGACCGAATACACTCATTTGTTTTCTTTGATAGAGATTTGGATATCAATGAAGACGAATTTAACAGATTACTTTATTTTGTTGAATCATCATTTGATATTGTCATTCCTGAAAATCAGGTAAGTTTACATTCAAGACTAACCGATTTGGTTATGTGTATTAATAACCAGTGGGTTACAAATACATTCCTTGGTAATAATAGAATGAGTGCATAATTATTTAACCCTATGAGATTGTTTAAAATCTGCTTTCAGTATTTTTAAACAATCTCATAAGCATTAAATCTTCTGCTGATGAGATTGGAATCTCTATCTAAGAGTTCTGTTCTTATATTTTTTATTTTCTAAAGTTCTTTAACCTTGAATTGCTATTATAGCCAATAATTAAAAGTTTTCATTTAGTATCTTGCATATGAAATTATCTTTCATGGTATGATTTATATTATTTTTTAAAGAAAATAAATCATAGTAGGTTAAAGGATAATTACTTAAATTATTTTATTGAATCGCTTACTGAATTGATGTATTCGGTTTTATAGATAAAGTACAGAGCATATGGATTTTAAAGATTATTATAAGATTCTCGGAGTAGATAAAAGCGCTAGTCAGGAAGAAATCAAAAAAGCATACCGAAAATTGGCTGTGAAGTATCACCCGGATAAAAATGCTGGCGATAAAAATGCTGAAATCAAATTCAAAGAAATTAATGAAGCAAACGGTGTATTGAGTGATGCAAAAAAACGTGCTGAATATGACCAATTGGCGGCAAATTGGAATACTTATGGCGGACCTAATAATCCAAACCAAACCGGCGGTAATCAAAAACGAAGAGGCTCATCTACCTATAATCCGGATGACTTTGCCGGTGGGGATTTCAGTGATTTTTTCAATACTTTCTTTGGACAAACTTCAGGGCAAACAGGTCGGCGTACACGATATCGTGGTGATGATTATCAAACCTCTATAACAATTAGTCTGGTAGAAGCTTTTTCAGGTGTAGAGAAAATAATTACAGTTGATAATCAGCAATTACGAATTAAATTAAAGCCAGGTACAGAAGATCAGCAGGTAATTAAGCTAAAAGCAAAAGGGGGCCCGGGTATAAATGGCGGAGAGGCTGGAGATTTGTTTATTACAATCAATATAATGGAAGATAAAGATTTTACCAGAAAAGGTAATGACCTTTATTGTATATTATCCGTTGATATCTATACAGCAATTTTGGGGGGCGCTGTTGATATTAATACACTCAAAGGGCATATTAAAATGAATATACCGGCAGGAACAGACAATGGAAAGATTCTTCGCCTTAAAGGACAGGGAATGCCATTGTATGGAAAGGAAACCACAGGAGATTTGTATGCCGAAGTAAGTTTAACCATCCCTAAAAATTTGTCAGAAAAAGAAAAGGAATTATTCAGACAACTCTCAACGATGAGAGAAAATGTTTAATAAAAACTTGAAACTATTCGTGAAAACTTAATGATCGGGTAATAAATACCCTTATGTAATGAAAAATTATAAGAAATATTATATCATACCTGCACCACCAGACGAAGTATATTTAGCCTTAACGGTGCCTACTACAATTCTTTTATGGACTGGTGAAGAAGCCATTATGTCGACCGAACCTGGTTCCGAATTTTCACTTTGGGATGGTAGTATTGAAGGGAAGAATCTGGAATTTATTGAAAATAAAAAAATTGTTCAGGAATGGTATTTTGGAGATCAGGAAGAGGCATCCATAGTAACAATCATTCTGCACGATGATAATAAAGGCGGTACTTCAGCAGAATTGCGTCATACAAATATTCCTGATACAGAATACAATGATTTTGTAGAAGGCTGGGATCAGTCGTATTTCGGAGCTTTGAAAGAGTTTTATACAGAAGAATAGTTCATAGCAAGTAAATAATTCGCTCGCTACAAACTAACCATTCGGTTGTATATATGCGTATTTCGTTCAGGCCTCGTCTTTAGTTGTCTTTACAAGCCCAATTCCGGAAACAAAGAATATTATACCAAGAATGATTGTAGTTACGACAAGCTTCCAATCTTCAGAAGTCGAAGTTCCAATAAAACGATAACCTCCATATAACAATATTAATATGCCAAGGCTCGTTAAAACGGTACCAAATATTCTTTTTAAATTCATAGAGATAGTTGTTGTGGTTGAAAATTGTGAGCCCAATATCGCTTTTAACAGATTGTCTTGAAGCTAAATACTCTCAATAAGTGTAAGGTGAGAATAAACTATGCCATTATCTATTTTTTCGCGTTAATTAAAAGATTAATTTTAGAAAAAATAGTCTCTACATAATATAATACCCTAAATGAAAAATCAAATCAAGATCTTGTTAACAGCGTTTGTAGTACTGCTGTTTTATTCTAATTCATTTGCCCAAAAAACAATTGTTGAGAAGTATGGACAACTTTCGGTTAAAGGTAACTATATGGTTGGGCAGTATGGTGATACGGTACAATTACGTGGAATGTCCTTTTTCTGGAGTCAATGGATGGGGCAATATTATAATGGAGATGTCGTAAAATGGTTGCGTGACGATTGGAAGTGCACGGTTGTACGTGCAGCAATGGGCGTAGAATCGGGTGGGTATCTTGAAAATCCGGATACAGAAGTTCAGAAAGTAATCGACGTTGTAGATGCAGCTATTTCAAAAGGTATTTACGTAATTATAGATTACCATAGTCATGAGGCTTACAAAAATCCCGAAGCTGCGAAACGTTTTTTTGGACAAATGGCAAAGAAATATGGTAAATATCCAAACGTTTTGTATGAAATATTTAATGAACCTTTACAGGATGCGGCTTGGAACAAGAATCTTAAGCCATATGCAGAATCCGTAATTGCCAAAATTCGTGAGTTTGATCCGGATAACATTGTTATTGTTGGAACAAGACAATGGTCTCAAATGGTTAGCGAAGCAGGGATGAATCCTATAAGACAGCCGAATATTATGTATACCTTACACTTTTACTCAGGTACACATCGTGAATGGTTAAGACAGGAAGCTCAGAAGGCAATGGATTCAGGTATCGCTTTATTTGTAACGGAATACGGTACATGTGATGCTTCCGGTAACAGTAATCTGGATCTGGAAGAAACAAAAATATGGTTTGATTTTCTAGACAAACATAAAATCAGCTATTGCAACTGGTCGATTGCTGACAAGGCAGAGACTGCATCGGCGCTTAAACCTGGAGCAAATCCATTTGGTAAATGGGAATTATACGATCTTACTCCATCAGGAATATTTGTTCGTGAAGATTTAATTACTAAAAATGGACCGATTTTTAACTCATTAGTTAAAAATAATCCAGCAGGTTCTACTACAAAAACTAAAAACAATTGATAATTTGTTTCAGTCTGACTGACATTGAAGAATTCATTCAGACTGAAACAAATCATCAATTTAACATTGCTAATTCCGTACCGAACATTTCAGAATGAATTATTTTAATTAGAATTATGCGACTACTGGTTATTTTTACAATTCTACTTTTTAATAATTCTTTGTCATTTGCTCAGCAGTTATGCACTAAAAGTGAAGTAAAGACGGAAATAATCATCCGTGCCAATTCTGATAGTATATGGAAGGTACTTATTAATACGGAGGATTATTCCAGTTGGAATCCATATATTTATAAGGTTTCAGGAATGATAAGTAAAGGTAAAATGGTATCCTTTCGAATGAAAGGGGATAAAAAGGATAGAGTGTTTTCAGCTAAAATATTGGAATTGGATTACGGGAAAAGATTTGCATGGGGAGGTGGGTTATTGTTTTTTTTGAAGGCCAAACATTATTTTATTCTTGTTCCAATGGATGATTCTACTACAACACTGATTCAGGGAGAATATTGGAAAGGATTATTTGGAAAGTCTCTTGGAAAAAAGGTTTATAAGGATGCCTGCGAAAATTTTGTTTCAATGAATATAAAATTAAAACAACTTGTAGAGAAAAATGTTGATTGATTAAATTAACGTTATATTGCAAGCAAAATTAGAGTCTATATCTTATAAATCTTTTTAATAATCTTCAGAATATAATCATATTTAAATACTAGTTTCAAACATCCATTAAACAATACACTTATGAAAAAATTATCGTTTTTATTTTTATTGGCAATAACGTTATTAGCCAGTTGTACAATTGTACGTCCAGGAGAAGTAGGTATGATTCAGAAAATAGGAGTCATTAAACCTACGCCTGTATTAGCAGGTCCAAGAGCATTTAATCCTTTCGTAACAAAAATCATCAAGATCAATGTTCGTGTAACTGAGGTATACAGTCAATTGATCGTTCCAACAAAAGAAGGGTTAAGTATTAATGCTGAATTGAGTTTATTGTATCATGTTAATGCCGATAGTGCCAAAAAAGTATACGTTATGTTTGGTCGTAACTACGAAGAAGTTGCTATCATGACAAACTTTAGAGCTGCAACCAGGGAAATAACAGCGAAGTATTTTGCTACGGAATTATATTCTACAGAAAGAGAAAAAATAGAAAAAGCTATCAAACAACAATTGGTTGACGCCGTTTCTAAATATGGTTTTATGATTGATGCTGTATTGTTAAAAGATATTATTTTGCCAGATCAAATTTCTAAAGCTATTCAAAATAAAGTACAAGCTCAGCAGGAAGCAATGCAAATGGAATATGTTATCTTGAAACAACAAAAAGAAGCAGAAAGGCTAGTAGTAGAAGCGGAGGGTATTCGTAAATCTCAGGACATTATCAATCAGGCTATGACACCTGTAGCATTGAAATATAAGTACATTGAAATGATGAAGTCACTTTCAAATTCTCATAATGCTAAAGTTATTCTTACGAATGGTGATGTACCAGTAATATTGGGTAACGAATAAATACTAAAGGATACATATATAAAAAAAGAGCCCTGTAAATGGGCTCTTTTTTTGTTTAATAGTAGGTAATATAATGTAGTATTAAAGGCTCGTTGTAAGCCAATTTTTTGCACTGGTATAAAAGTCTTTTAATTCTTCAATCGTAACTTTTTCTTTATTCTTTATTTTAGCTTCGATAATATCTCCTTTTGAAACAATCTTCTCGCCTGATTTTTTTGCTTCACCTTTTTCTTTGTTTACAAGATTCTTCAGATGTACTAATGTGTTTGAAAACATTGATGCAGATGTTGAAACACTATCCATAGGAACAACGATCTCTTCCTCTTTAACAATGATTGTATGCACAACAGCTCTTTCTGCTTTTAGAAACGTATTCTCAAGTTCAGAAACATCCTTGATTTCTCCCTTCTCAACTTTTTTATCTAAATCTTCTAAGGCTGCCAGTCCAGCTTCTGCCATCGCTTTAGACTCTCCAGTAGCAGAGCTTGTTTCATGCTTATAAGCCTTAGTACCTTCTTTAATATGTGCTGAACATTCGGCATTATTTTTATCAAGGAAACTGATTATAGATTCTGAAAAGTAAAGATCTGAAGCTTTATCTTCTATTTCAACTTCTCCTACAATCACTTCAAGTGAGTCGGGTGCCGAATTGCTTCCTTCTTTTCCTTGGTCTTTACAACCATTTAATACTGTCATTGACGCAAGACTTATAAGTATAATATAATGTTTCATAATTGGTTTGTATTCTGGTTTAGTATGATGTTTATTCTGTTTTTTATTTGAAATGAAAAGATAATAAATCCTATTCCTGCAGTTATTAGACCCAATCCAGTCCAGATAACAATGGTTAACGCCCCATCAAACGGATCAAGCAAAAGAAATATTGAAAATAGAATGGTTAATATTCCAAGGACCAATAACCATATCCATTGTGAGATATTAATATGTTTTAAATCCAGCGATGCTTTAATTCCCATACTTCCTCTTATTAATAATACAAATCCAACAAATATTGGTAGTGTTTCCAGTGATAAAAGCGGATGTATATATAAGACAATGCCGATAATAAGATCAATGATTGCTGAAATCAAATACCAAATCCAACCCTTTAAATGGTGATTGTTTGAAAATGCAAATAGTAATCCGCTTAAACCAGATATAAGAAAGCTGATTGTAAAGAAAATGCTTAGTCCAACATAACCATCCAGCGGGTTAATCAAAACGAATATTCCTGCTGATAAGAACAATATGCCAGCCAATAGTATAACCCACCAATTTTTAAACGTATTACTGATATCTGTATTAAACATGATTTTAGATTTATAAATAGAAATTTTGTACTTCAGAGAATGTGTATTTAAATTATTTTTTCAAAGCTATTCGTTCGGATAGCGAATCTAAATGATACTAAATAGATTTAAAATTGACAAAACTCATATTTGCATAATTTTAGTCAATGAAAGACAATATATAAATGTATTACATAAAAGATATCTATTGCATATATTATATTTGGGTTGGCTACAATGAAAAATTTTGGCCGGATAATGTTTGATATATTATTTGTCGTTTTATATGCTTGATTGGAAGAATTTATATAGTCCTAAAAGATTGGGAGCAGAGAATCGAGTTGAATTTGATCCCGATTCAATCAGAAATCCTTATCAAAGAGATTATGACAGGCTTATTTTTTCATCACCTTTTAGACGCCTGCAAAATAAAACTCAGGTATTTCCTTTGCCGGGAAGTATTTTCGTTCATAATCGTTTGACGCATAGTCTGGAAGTTGCTTGCGTAGGACGTTCTTTGGGAAGTATGATTGGACAGCGCATCGCAAAAGAATACGAGACCGAAAATCCATCTTTTCAACGATTTTATAATTATGAATTAGGTTCAGTGATTTCTGCTGCCTGCCTGGCACATGATATCGGAAATCCCCCTTTCGGACATTCGGGCGAAAAAGCTATTTCAGCGTATTTTCAAAGTCTATCTAATCCTGAAATTGATTTTCTTAATCAAAATATTACAAAGAACCAGTTTATAGACCTGATGAACTTTGAGGGAAATGCAAATGGATTACGATTGCTTACCCATCATTTTAATGAGCAATATGAAGGTGGAATGCGTTTGACATACACAACATTAGCTTCTATGGTAAAGTATCCGTGTGAGTCATCTGCGGGTTTACAAAAGGGGATTTTAAGCAGAAAGAAATACGGTTTTTTTGATTCTGAAAAGGAAACTTTTCAGAAAATAGCCACTGAATTTAATCTAATACGTAATTCAAATGAAATTTTGACTTATGCTCGCCATCCTTTTGTTTTCTTAGTTGAAGCTGCTGACGATATCTGTTATCAGATCATAGATTGGGAGGATGCTTATCGCTTAAAAATTATTTCATTGGAAAAGACTATTGAAATTTTATTAGAGTTTTTCCCGGATACTGGCATCGATAATAAAGATAAGATAAAATCAATCATTCAAAAAATAACAGATAATAATCAAAGGATCGCCTTTTTAAGAGCAAAAGTAATTAATACTTTACTGGAACATTGTGCAGATATCTTTTGGGAACAGAAAATAAACATCTTATCAGGGATCTATGAGAAAAGTTTAACGGATGATTTGCCCGAATTGATTAAAAAACCTTTTAATGAATTGAAAAATATTTCTAATAAGGAAATATATAATTATCGATCTGTAATTGAGATTGAATTGGCTGGTTATAAAATTCTGGGAGGTTTATTGGAAGAGTTTATTCCAGCTATTTTGAATCCGCAGAAAATAAATTCTGAGAAATTACTAAAACTGTTACCCGAACAATTTACCTATAAAGGAGAAAATGTTTATTTCAAAATTCAATCTGTAGTAGATTTTGTTTCTGGCATGACCGATGTATACGCGGTAGATTTGTATCGGAAAATTAAAGGTATTTCATTACCCGAATTAAAGTAGGAGTTTAAATAATAAAATAGTTGCATTAATTTCTTTTAATATTATTCAGATCAAAAGAACACATTTTTGAATAATAGATCATTTTATTGATTTATTTTTTTATTGATTATATAAAATAATCCATTCACCGATTATAAAAAGTCAATTCAATAAATGATATATTTTTATTAAAACTCTTCATAAATAATAACAACCGTAGTCTTTCTTATTGCGTTACGGATCACAGAAAGGGTTTATAATTTATTATTCTATAATAATTTGATACGATCATTAACAACTTTATTATAAAATAAGTACTCACAAAAAACGATTATACCATGGAACAACTAGAAAAAGAATTAATGGCATTCAAGTTAACAAATGAATCAATTATTACAATACTTTTGAATAGTAACAATAAGAATACCCTTGCCGAAATTTTACCAATTATTCGGAAGTACACCAGTGCAATTGTAATAAATTATAAAGTAGATCTCAATGCAATTGCTTTGGTAAGTGTTGGTAAAAACACGATATCTCTTTCTTGAATTTATTTTGCTTACGGGTTAAACAAGATTTATCTCAAGGTAGAGATGTATCTTGTTTTTTAAATTTAAAATATGGGTAAGCGATTCGTGTAACACAAGAGAATTAGGAAAACTGAAAACATTTAATTTTGATTCCATGGCTTATTAATCCAGTTGTAATCTTTTCTAACAATGCCAGTATATTTTTATTGTCACCGTGCACACAAAGTGTTTCTGCAGAAATTGATATTTTTTTTCCGTTCAATGTTTCTATGTAACCATTCATTATAGCATTCAGTATTTGCTCCAATGATTTATCGGGGTTTTCAATTAAAGAATCATTCTGTGTTCGTCCTATCAGATTTCCATCATCTCCATAATACCTATCTGCAAATATTTCACTTCCTGTTTTTATATTGATTGATTTTGCAGCTGAAATCAGATAACTATTACAAAGACCGTATAAGATTAAAGAATCGTCAACGTCTTTTATTGCTTGTGCGAGTATGTTGGCCATATCAATGTTTGATGCAGCCATGTTGTATAAGGCTCCATGTGGTTTTACATGATGCAGCTTGGCGCCCATTTCTGTTGTAATGGATTGCAATGCATAAATTTGATCTGTAAAAATATTATAATATTCAGATGCTGATAGCAGATGATTTTTTCTGCCGAAATTTTCTTTGTCATTAAATCCCGGATGTGCTCCAATGGCAACATTATGCTGCAATGCCAGATTAACGGTATATCTCATAATATCGGAATTACCTGCATGATAACCACAGGCAATATTTGCAGAACTGATAAAAGGCATTATTGCTTCATCGTTCAGCATACCTTCTCCCATATCACAATTTATATCAATCGATTTCATCCGTAAATACTTTTAGGAATTTAGCGACAACTCTTTTTTTTAATTGATCAAGTTCAAATCGTTGTTGTAAAAAAGATTGTTCAGCTTCTTTTTGAGAAACCAATGTAAAATTAATTATTGAATTGGGACCGAGTTGTGCAAGTTTATGAATGTCTGCACTGATTACATGTGCTATTTTAGGATATCCACCTGTTGTTTGATGATCAGCCATAAGAATAATAAGCTGTCCGTTAGGCAGAAACTGTATTGTGCCGAGTGTAACACCAGATGATAGACGAGTAGGGGCATTTTCAGACATCGATAATTTGTCAGATTGGAGTCTATATCCCATACGGTCACTTTGCATCGTAAGTTTATGTTGATTTAACTGAAATATATTTTTTGATTCTTCTGTTAGCCATTTGAATTCAGATCCTATTGTACATCGAATCAATCTTGAGTTAATATAAAATCCGGAGAGGTTTATTTTTAAAGGTATTGTATCGAAATTCTTTTTATGAAAAATGGTATTAAATAGATACTTGGTTTGTTTGTTTTTTAGTAAATCTCCTTTCTTTAATATACGTCCTTTATATCCGCCAGCAGAAGCTTTATTATTCGTACTGTAACTATGCAGCCAAAGCTCAGCTTCCCACCCCCCATGTATGGCAATATAAGCTCTTACACCTTTTTTGCGCTTTCTAAATTGAAGTGTACTGCCAGCATTGATCTTAATTGTATTGTTGTTTGAAACAGGAATGTCATCAATGTATGGACTAAAATCTGCTCCGGTAATTGCAATTAGTGTGGTTATATCAAATAATAAAGAGGATGCTGGATAGTGAAGTTCTAGCAAGGGTTCTGATGAACTATTCCCTACCAGTGCATTAGCCATTTCTGCGGCAATTCGATCCATGCAACCATTTACATTTATGCCTTCATGTTGAAATCCCGTTCTTCCCATGTCCTGGATAGTATCATAAACGCCATGTTTTACAACAGTTATATTCATAGTTGTTGTAGACGATTAAATTCAGTCATTGAGATCGGTGTAAATATAACATTATCTCCAGGTTGTAATAAACAAGGATTCTCTCTATTGCTTTTGAATAATTGTACAGGTGTTTGGCCAATAATGTTCCAACCACCAGGTGAATTTAACGGATAAATGCCTGTTTGTAATCCTGCGATTCCAATAGATCCTGCTAATATGTTTGTGCGAGGAGTTTTTTTGCGTGGTATTTCAAGTTTTTCATTGAGACTTCCCATGTATGGAAAACCTGGAAGAAAGCCTAGCATGTAGACTCTATATACATTATTGCTGTGTAAATGAATTAATTCTTCCGTTGAAAGATTTTTATAAGTGGAAATTTCTTCAATATCAATCCCTACCGAAGGGTGATAACAAACGGGTATTTCAAAAAAGCGGTTTTCGGTTGGGTATTCATTACGTTTGGTATGTAATATTTCCTGGATAATGTTTTGAAGATACTCAAATGCTGTTTTTGAACGGGAATTTTTTCGAACTTCAATTATATCATATACAATGGAGAGTGATGAGTATGCCGGTATGATATCTGTTATTCCAGGAATGCTCTTTTGTTTTAATGTTTGAAAAAATGAAAACACAGTCTCCGATACGTTGCTATTAATTTTATCACCAAAATGAATTGTTAATGCAGTATCTCCTAAGGGTTCAATTATTGGGATAGTATCCATACGTTCAATTCAATTTATTTAGAAATTAATAATTTCCTAATAACTATCGTGTTTTTTACAATTTAATTTCAACTATATATTTCTTACTCATATGGATTTGTCCTTCAAATAGTTTTTCTTTAAAATGTAGATTCAGAGGCATTATTATTGAATTGGAATTTTTCTTTTGAGATGTATTTACAGAGACACTTTATTGGAATGATTATAGTTTTATCAAACATCAACTAAATTTTAAATTTTCATCTCTCAGCTGTACAAATATTTGAATATTTTTTGTTAGCCGGTTTGAATATTTCATCAATGATAAATACAAATAATCTACTTGTTCAGATCAAGGAAAAGCTTAACAATAAATTAAAATAATTCAATTTTTGAGTTACTTTAAACCTCCTAATTGTATATATAATCGTTGGGAAAAATGTTTAAACTAAGCTAATTTCCCTTACACTCTATCTCTATCTACCCCAATAATTAATTTAAACAATAGGTTATTCCTAATTGTGTTTTATTGCTATATAAACATAGTAATAAAATTTATTTAAATAGTTCAATAAAATTGAACGAAATAAAAAATTAAACGGTTAGATAGAATGCTCTCAATCACTACAGCTTTAGTTAGAATTAAAAGGGAAATACGTCACTTGATAATCTTTGCCGGAATTCTCTTTTTTCCACAATTTTCTTTTTCTCAAATAGTTCCAAATATCAATAGTGGAAATCCAAGTTTCCCATTTCCACAATTTCAACCTTATACAGGTGCTCCCAATACATTAGCTAATAATAATCCAGTAGGTGTGCCTCATGCTGAAATGGAACAACGCATCAGAGATGCGTATACGATAATGTGTAACAACCTGACATATAACATTGCTGGCGGTGCTCCAATAACAGTTGCAGGCGTAAAATATATTAATCCCTTAACTGCTTCTACTAATAACTGTACATGTGCTGAGTCCGACGGTTATTTTTTATTGGCAGCGGCTTATATGGGAGACAAAACAACTTTTGATGGGTATTTTATGTGGGCCCACGATCGTGGTTTTCAGAAAACACAACGTTATGTAGATGGAGTAGTAAATTCACCTGGTTATAATTACAGCCCTGGTATTGAAGGAGCCGGTTCTTTTGGAGCACCGGAAACAATAGGCGGAGGGTTAGGAGGAAATTCCGCAGGAGATGGTGATGTTGATATTGCATTAGCCTTACTTGTAGCCTGGAAGCAATGGGGAGATTTATCTGGTATTACTCCCCCTTCAACGGGTGTTCAGATTTCCTATAAACAGGAAGCCATCAAATATATTACCACGTTGACGGATACTGTAATTTATGCTCCATCATTGCCAATTAAAACATACATAACCGGAGATATAGGTATGGATGGTTATATGAAGGGAGGGGATTCTTGGGGTGAAGAAACGAATTGGGCAGCAGGAGGATATTTAGGATTAAAATCACAAACGAATGGTCCACAAACCAATTATGTAGATTATTATGCCCCGGCATATTTCAGAAGTTTTGGAGATATGCTTACAGCAGAAGGATTATCTCCTTGGTGCATTAATCAATACAGGAGGGGAGAAGCCGCTGGTGATTGGATAATTGGTCAAGCAATTGCTCAGGGTTATATTCCATGGGCAGGACAATACACTGTGAATGGTACAGCAGTAACTTTTGCAAATTTTACAGCATCAGAAGATCACCGGTTTGCCTGGCGAACAATTTTGAATTATGCCTGGCATGGACCTCCGGTTAATACTTGGAATCCAACCAACCATACGTACACAGCTGGAACCAATTCGTATGAATTACAGGCAGCGAATACACTGTCAACTTTTATAAAAAATACGAATGCTGCTCCTTATAATAATGCGTGTATGACCTATAATACATTGAGCTATGGTGGTCCTGCAAATTTGCGCTGGAGTTATACGCTTAACGGTACTGGACAAGGAGCTTTTCCATTGAACTGGGGACATGGAAGTGGATCGCCAGCAGCTGTAGTATCTGGTGATGCAGATCTTATGGCAAGAATGTTCAGGCATATGATTATTGAATGGGGGCAATCCAATGGCGGAACTCAGCAATATTTAACTTCACAACCAATCTATTTTCACGAATGGTTTAGGCTGCTTGGTATGCTTGTCTTAACAGGTAATTTACAGGATCCAATGAGTTTTGCTGGCTTTGGATCTAACATGAAAGTGTATAAATCGGTCGATAAAACCTTTGCTTATACTGGGGATACCGTTACTTATACTATTTCCTATCGCAATTATGCCAGCATAGCTGCCTCTAATGTTGTTATTAATGATAATCTTCCAACAGGATTGACGTTTCTTTCAGCGACAAAAGGAGGGGCAGCCACAGGTAGTGCGGTTACCTGGAATATTGGCACTGTGCCGGGTTTTGTAACTGGAGGCCTTGCGGCTACTATTGATTCCGTTGTAGTTAAGGCAATTGTGGCTCCAACGGCTACAGGACGATTATGTAATGTTGCGACGATTACCACTACGAATGGTACGGGATGGACAAGTAATGTATATCCAAATAATAATACAGCTGTAATGCAACGAAATTGCGTGGATATATTACCATCAAGGCCATTGTCAATAAGCAAACTAGCATCTAAAGCAACGGTACAGCCAGGAGATACAATTTCCTATACGATTAAGGTAAAGAATAATTCAGTACCGTTTCTGAATGGAGGTAGGATGGGAGTTGTTGTAGCTACTGGTAATAATGGTGTTCCTGCGAGTAATAACAGTTTGTATTTTAAGTATCGGATATATCATGGTGCTCATGAAGCTTATATTGATTATCAGAATTATAGAGTATCATATTACTTAAATAAAACAAACGGTGGAACATTACCGACTTGGGTTTTATCCACCACAATTAATGAAGGGGTAGGATCAACACCAACATTGACACAAGAAGCATTGGTCCCTGGAGCAAATTGGAATCAACGATTTATTCTTCAGTTTCCTCCGCAATTGGCTACCATTACCCCTTTCTTGTATATGTATTCGGGTAATGCTATTTCCATACATCAGGGTGCCTTGATGCCTCAACGATTAGTAGCATATATTCATGATTCAGGCTGGTTAAATTGGAATTGGACGACTGATTGGTCCGCAGAAACTACAATCTCAGCAGCAGATGGTGATCCATATTGGCCAATTGCTAATGATTGGACGGATCCTCTTTTACCGAATCAGCCGGTATTGAAATATTCTCCGGATGCTTGCAGTAATAACGTTACGACTACTTCAACAAAACAATTGGTTGAAGAATGGGATGGGTATACATGGAGACGAATTTATGGAAATGCTCCCGTAACCGGAAGAGAAATTCAAAATGTAGTAATAACGGATAATTGGCCAGCAGCATTAACGTTTGGTGGATATTTCCCGGGAACTCCTACTGGTACAATGACAGGTAATACTATTACATGGCCTACCGTTCCTTTAATGCGGATAGGGGATTCGATAGTCTACAAGGTATGGGGAACAGTTAAAAATAATGCCTATTTCGGATGTGGTACCATACCAACACCTTCCAGCTTTACGAATACAGCCAATGTTTCAGCATTAAATGAATCAGCTACCTCCAGTTCTGCTGCTACTACTGTACAATGTCCTGTTGCAGCTCCTGTTAAGTTGATTTATTTTAATGGCACTATGCAGCATTCAAATGCTGTTCTTAGTTGGGCAACTGCAAATGAACAAAATAACGATCATTTTATCGTAATGAAATCATACGATGGTATTCATTTTGACTCATTGGCGAGTGTTAAAGGAAACGGAACAAGTTCATCTGTTAATAGTTACTCATATACTGATAATGGCGTAGATGCACCTATTGTATATTACAAATTGATACAGGTTGACTATAACGGAAATCAGACAGCGAGTAATGTTGTCGCTCTTCAGAATGATAGCTATTCCAAGCTTCTTGTTTATCCAAATCCATTTGGAAATGACGTAAATATAAAGATGCTAAGCTCTGTTAATGAAGCGATCTCTTTGAAAGTAATTGCAGTAACCGGAAACATAGTTTATAGCTCCGATGAGTTTTTTACCAATCAGGTTATCACCCTTGGCTCTGATCTTGCAAGTGGTGTCTATATTGTTCAGGTAATAGATGGAGAGGATATTCAAACCGTAAGAGTAGTTAAAAGTAAATAATCCAATCCTATAAGTTTGCATAAGCATGAAAAACTAATGGCCTCATTTCAATACTGAAATGAGGCCATTAGTTTTTGATAGGAAGAGAAGACAAGAAAATAGTTGTTAGTTCTTATCTTATCACCGTGATATTCGTTAACTTTTTATCATTTAGCAGAATTACATAATATCCGGCATCAGCGAGGCTTCCGTCAGACTTAGTACCGTCCCAAACAGCTGGAGCGATTAATTGTCTTATCACGTTTCCTTCCATGTCCAATACTTTTGCTGTGCCATCCTGTTCAATAAAATAAGAATTCATTTGACTGTTGCCATTAGCTACAACAATAACAGGATCACATTTTGGAGGTTTTGGAATAGTAATTTCTGATTGAACAGAACAATTTCTGGAATCAGAAATAATAAAGCTATACTTTCCGGGTTTAATACCTGTAAAGTCAGAGGACATACTTAGAATGCTATCTTTACTCAAATCAGGTTGTAAATAGTATTGATAGGGTGAAATTGATCCTGGCAGACTAAGGTTCGAGAAAGAAATGCTTGCCCCCTTGCTGCACTCATTACTATTAATTACAAATGTATAAGGAGACAAATCCATGCACTTCAGCATGTTTATTTGCCATGAACGGTGATATAACGTTAATAAAGTTAAATTCGGATTCGTTATTATTACTTTATATGAACCTGAATCAGATGCTTGGGAGGAAGGTATAGTAAATGTTCTTGAGGAAGTTGTTGTTATTAAATTATTGTCTTTATACCAAGCATAAGCATTAGTAGTAAGAGTTGAATCTTCTTTTACCGTAAGTTTTATAGAATCAAGAGCACGGATACTTTCTACTGTATAAATACCTGTACTGTCTTGCGGTGCGTATTGAAAATCAGTTAATGAATATATATTTTGTATCGGCAATAATTGATCAAAGGTAAGTTGGTTATTTGCAAGTTGAACACTTGTTAAGGATAATTTATTCGATAATACAGGCAAGGTTTTGAGTTGATTTCCAAATGCCCACAGCGTTGTCAATGTTGTATTGTTATTAAGTGCTGAAAGATCTGTAATCGCATTGCCCCAACATACTAATAGTTGAAGTTTGGTGAGATTCTGTAAGCCAGGAATTTGAGTAATGTTATTCTGATAACAATGAAGTTGAATGAGTGCTGAATTAGGTGTTAAATCTGGCAATGTGTTTAATGGATTTGCACCGATAATTAATTGCTGGAGATTTGTTAAGGTTGATAAATCCGGTAATGACGAAAGATTATTGTCCCAAATGAATAGCACCAATAAATTACTCAATCCGGTTAATGAGGGAATACTGGTTAATTTATTCGAATGACATTGTATTTGTAGTAGACTGGTAAGAGAAGAAAGATTAGGCAAACTGGTCAGTTGGTTATTGTTCAAATACAAATACTGAATATTTTTAAAGGTGGATATATCAGGAATAGTATTGAGATTATTCCCGCTTGCATCCAGTTTATAAATAGATTTGAAATATTGAACACCAGTCAGATCGGAAATATTGGAATTACTAACGATTAAATCAGGACCAAAAACATTTGCAGCAGCTATGTTTAGTAGATTACCGCTCATAACCGAAGGATATGAGGCAATTAATTTGTTTCGGAAATTGGTGTCAGGAAGAGCAATGGTCTGACAGATTGCGTTATTTGTTTCTAATAATACAGCTAGTGTAATTATCAGCAGACAGCATTTCTTCAATATAGATATATACCTTTTCAACTTATCTTATAATGGTCACTTGACCGTTTTCTTTAGTACCGTTGCTATATTCAATAATATAAATATACAAACCTGCATCCATATATTCACCTTGTCCGCCAATTCCGTTCCATTCAGTCATTCCTTGAGTTAGTTGGCTTTTATAAACTTGTTGACCACCTTGATTTAATATGATCATGTAGTAACTTTCCAGGTCATTCCCCTGGTATTTCCACGTTTCTCCATTCTCTGGAGAGAATACAAATTTGTTTTTTCGACACATTTGCTCTTTGACTTCTACCCGAAATGTTTGCTGACAATTTAATGCATCGCTGATTGTAATTGTATGTATGCCCGAACTTAGATTGTTGTAAGAAAAGGCATTAACGATTTCATTACCATCTTTACTTAATTTATAAGGTTCTGTACCTCCGGTAATGGAATTCTTATTAATGAGAATAGATCCTTTATCTTCGTTAATACAACTTGGTAAAGTTTCTATTGAAGCTTTTATAACTACATTTTTGCATAAATCAGTTATTGTATTTGTTGTGTTTAATTTATCTGTCACAGTATTTGCCTGACTTTCTGTATTATTCTTAGTGCCTGTTGTATTTGTAAAATCAGTATTATGCGAATAATCAAAATTTGGTCCAGACGAATTTATTGCATTATTATCTTCTTTGAAAGCAGAATTACTTGTTTGATTGTTTATAGTAAGAGCCGAAGGTTTGTTTGTATTTTTTTCTGATGATATTTCTTCCGTACGAATATTTTTTGTTTCAGAACTTATTTTATTTTCAGTATTAATCGTTTGTTTGGCATTTTCAAAATCAGGCTTTGTAATAGATTGATCTTGTTTGGTCGCTGAATAATAAATAGAACCAGATAGCAAGGCAATTCCTGTAATCGCTGCAATGCCCCAATTTTTCAAACCAGTATTTTTATCAATGTTTGAAATATCCCTGGACATTTGGTTTCTCAACGAATTATATGAAGCACCAATGACGATTTCATTAACCATCTTCTGATATTTCACTTCTTCTGAAAAAGATTCGTCAGCCATCATTTTATTTTGAAATGCTACCAGTTCATCACCTTTCAATTCACCTTGAAGGAATTTATCAATCTGATAATATGTCTCTAATTCGGGCCTCAATTTCTTAATAGATTTACTAAATCAATATCATTTTTTACAATTTTAGTTAATGCCTGTTTGCAGCGATAATGGTTTGTTTTTGCTACATCCTCACTGCTATATCCCATCTTTTCACATATTTGTTTCATTGATAACTTATCATAAATCACATATGAGAGAATCTTTTTACATTTTTCATCCAGTTTACTGAAAACAGCATGCATGGCACTACTTTTCTCTTTGGTTATCAGATCATCCAAATGATTTTTATTATCGGATTCATTTTGAAATTGATCAGGAAACTCATAATTAACCATTTTGGAGTCCCGTCGTATTTTATCGATCCATAAATTTCTTGAGACTGAAAAAATAAAGGCATCTATATCATATTTTTCATCAAACTTATTACTTCTTACTTGATTGAAAAAAATAATTACTGAATCCTGAAATATATCATTGGCATCATCTTTAGACCCTTTATTTTTCATAATGTACTGACGGACTTTCTTTAAAGTAGTTTCATATAAATAAGACAAAGCTTTATTATGTTCACCAGTCTTAATGGATTTCAATATTTCAGATTTGTTGTTTGTCACTTTGATTGTTCTACGTTCCAATACTTAAAATGTAATCACTAATTGTATGATTTTTTAATAATTTACTAGTAAAATCCTATATTGTTTTGAATTGTTTCAATTTTACGTGACTATTTTAAAACGCATTGGCTTATTTATGATCCTTATTTTTGGCTCTGAAGGTATACTCAGAGCTCAGGTGAATAATAGCGCCGATCAGTTTTTTGATCAGTTCTTTCAGAATTATTATTTATTGAATCCAGCCAGTCATGACAGTTCCGATATACTTCGAGTAACTATTGGCAATAGAAGTTTGACCGGATTATTTGCTGGAGTTAACAGAGAATATGTAGATGCGAGTTTACGAATCAGGCATCAGTCCCTTAATCGATTCAGTAGGATAGGTATACTTGTTCTAAGCAGCCATGATGGTGATTTTATTAGCCGAACCAGAGCCTATGGAAGATATTCATGGACTACAGCATTAGGCGCGCGATCTTCCATATCTGCAGGTATTGCAGCTGGGGTTATCAGTTATGCTTTTCAGGGTTCTCAGGCTGGTGGTGGTGGAACTTCTTCAGCATTCGATGCGAATGCTGGCATCTGGTATATGCGAAGAAAGTTGAAAATAGGTATTTCCTATCAACAGATGGTACGTTCTGTACTATCACCTGTAAACGAGAAATTCTATCTTTCACCGTATTTTAATTTTAATATTATTTATTCTACGGATCTTTCTCCATTTGTTTCATTATCTACACATGTTTATGTAAGATATCAGACGCAACAACCAACTATTGTTTCAGTTGCTCCCATTTTTCTTATAAACACAGTTTTTGAAACAGGCGTCAATTATCAATATCAGCGGGGTTTTGCGTTGTTATTTGGTTTGAAATCAATTCGATTAGGTAAAAATTCATTACGTTTTATGGGTTCCTTTTTATTAAGTACCAGGAATCTATCCCGTTCTTCTGATAATGCTTTTGAACTTACTGCTGGGTATTCATTTTAATCTAAAATTAACTTCGTAACAGATTTTTATATTCTAATAGGCTCCAGTGAGATATTAGGTAATATTTAAAAGTTGAATTTTCAGCCATTAATGACAACTATATGTCTAAAACAAGCGTATTAGGATATTTTTGTTATTTTTTAGAATATTCTGTTTACTTTTTGAAAGCTGGTTCGTAGGGTTTCTAGCTAAAAGACAGTTTATGAAGAATCTATATTCGCTTTTTAAAAATTATATCATTATGAATCAGTCCTTTAAAGGAATTGTATTCGGTGCTTTGGTAATCATTTTATTCATGGGGCAGAATGTGAATGCCCAGATGGGAAAATGTAAAGGTAAATACCTTGGTAACGTTATGGATGGTACTACTAATACAGGTGCTGATTTTAATTTTAATACCTACTGGAATCAGGTTACTTCAGAAAATGGATGTAAATGGGGATCAGTAGAAAGCTCTCAGGGAGTATACAATTTTTCCACTTGCGATGTATCTTATAACTGGGCGAAGAGTAATAACGGTTTTTTTAAGTACCATAATTTTGCCTGGGGATCACAAACCCCAGGTTATATATCTACAGCTTCTACAGCCACAATCACTGCGGCTGTGGAAAATTATATAGCCGCGGTTGCTAATCATTATAATTCAATGGGAGGGCTTGATCTGATTGATGTGTTTAATGAACCTGTTCACACAGCTTTGCCAGGAAATTATAAAGCGGCTTTGACTGCTGGTTACCAAGCCGCTAATCCGGGAGGTACCGATCAATATGGATGGATTATTTGGGTTTTTCAATTAGCTAGAAAGTATTTCCCGAATGCAAAATTGTTGTTGAATGAATATAGTATTGAAAATGATCCTAATGGAGCATTGGTAACGTATGCAGCAATGGCAAATGCGATATTAAATGCACCAAACCTAACAGATGGTAATAAAAACCTGATTGATGGGCTTGGTCTACAGTGTCATGCATTCAGTATTAATGCATCAGCAGGATTTACAGCTTCAGAGTTTCAATCTTCTTTAGATAAGTTATATGGCCTGACAGGTTTACCAATGCATATTACTGAAATGGATTTAGATGCAAATCCAACAGAAGCAACACAATCCAGTCAATATCAGGCTTTGTTTCCAGTTGCCTGGAACCATCCTCATGTAGCAGGTATGACATTATGGGGATATGTACAAGGATACACCTGGCGAAATGGAAATGGAGTTGCTGGCCCAACTGGAACAGATTCCGGTATTATGTATGCATCCACGTATAGTGCTAATCCCGGAGGACAGCGACCTGCATTAACATGGATTCAATCTTATATGGCTTCTCAGCCAAATGTGTCAGGTTGTCCTTCGCCAGGTTCTTATGGTCCTGGGTGGGCAGCGAATTCTTGTTCTACTGCCGTTCCGACAGTTACAGCTAAAAAAATATCGTATTGTAAGGGTGCTACTGCAAGTCCTCTGCAAGCCACAGCTGGAACGGGAGGAACGTTAAATTGGTACGTTAATCCTGCTGGTGGATTGCCCAGCAGTACAGCTCCAACACCTTCCACAGCAACAACAGGTACTACATTTTATTATGTATCTCAAACCATTGGATGTGAAAGTTTTAGAGATACTATTATAGTAACAGTTGGTAGCGGTACTTTACCAGCCGCTCCGACGGTAACAACACCTGTAACGTATTGTCAGGGAGCAGCGGCAAGTGCGCTTACAGCCACAGCTTCTACAGGCGGAACATTAAACTGGTATACTACTGCAACGGGTGGAACTGGAAGTACAACAGCGCCAACACCTTCCACGACAGCAACGGGAACGACAAACTATTACGTAAGCCAGACAGTGGGCTGTGAAGGTCCACGGGCGTTGATAGCGGTAACAGTAAATGCAACCCCGGCAGCACCGGCAGTAACAACACCTGTAACGTATTGCCAGAATGCAACAGCAACGGTTTTGACAGCAACCGGAACAGCATTGAAATGGTATACCGTTGCAACGGGAGGAACAGGAAGCACAACAGCCCCGACACCAGTGACAACCGCAACCGGAACTACCAACTATTATGTAAGTCAAACTACAACAGGTTGTGAAAGTCCCAGAGCAACGATCGCAGTAACAGTAAATGCAATTCCGGCAGCACCGACAGTAACAACACCTGTAACCTATTGCCAGAATGCAACAGCAACGGTTTTGACTGCAAGCGGAACAGGATTACTTTGGTATAGAGCAGCAACAGGCGGCACAGGAAGTACAACAGCCCCGACACCAGTGACAACCGCAACCGGAACTACCAACTATTATGTAAGTCAAACTACAACAGGTTGTGAAAGTCCCAGAGCAACAATTGCTGTGACGGTAAATACTATACCGGCAGCTCCAACGGTAACAACACCTGTAACGTATTGCCAGAATGCAACAGCAACGGTTTTGACTGCAAGCGGAACAGGATTACTTTGGTATACAGCAGCCACTGGCGGAACTGGAAGTACAACAGCCCCGACACCAGTGACAACCGCAACCGGAACTACCAACTATTATGTAAGTCAAACTACAACAGGTTGTGAAAGTCCGAGAGCAACGATTGCAGTAACAGTAAATGCAATTCCGACAGCTCCGGCGGTAACAACACCTGTAACATACTGTCAGAATGCAACGGCTGTAGCATTGACAGCAACCGGAACAGGATTACTTTGGTATACAGCAGCAACAGGCGGCACAGGAAGCACAACAGCCCCAACACCCAATACTGCAAATACAGGAACAACCAATTATTATGTAAGCCAGACAACAAACGGCTGT
>Ga0302185_10000052_pt1 | contig 110598 bp, 98 predicted proteins | sample II_Bog_E1_1_FD_200231 | JGI IMG/M metagenome (GOLD analysis project Ga0302185, IMG submission 200231) | Peat permafrost microbial communities from Stordalen Mire near Abisko, Sweden - II_Bog_E1_2 | ecosystem: Environmental > Terrestrial > Soil > Wetlands > Peat | place: Sweden: Abisko... | reverse complement strand
CATTAACCGCTGCTAATGCTATCACATATACTTGGAATCCTGCGATAACATTAAGCAGTAGTAATGGAAGCCCTGTAACAGGAACACCCACAACTACAACAAATTATACCGTAACCGGCACCGATGCCAATGGCTGTGTAAATACAGCAACTTCCACAATAATTGTAAATCCATTACCCAATATAACAGTTAATACAGCTACAATTTGTGTGGGGCAACAAATAGCCTTGCTAACGGCAAGCGGGGCGAGTACATATACTTGGAATCCTGTAAATACATTAAGTGGTAGTTTTGGACCTACTGTAAATGGGACACCTGCAATAACAACAAACTACACCATAACCGGTACCGATAATAATGGTTGCCAAAGCAACGCCACTACTACCATTGTTGTTAACCAGTTACCTATTGTTACTACCGGAAGTGTTACTCCGGGTTGTGTTCCTTTATGTACAAATCTTAGCGTATCGAGTAATTCCCCGCTTAGTAATTATATCTGGGATTTTGGAAACGGACAAAGTCAGGTTCAGCAAACACTTGCCCCTCCGTCCAAATCATTTATAACCGCGACCTGTTTTTCGGTTGCAGGCACTTATGTCATTAACCTATCAGTAACAGACACTAATCATTGCATAAATACAGCCACTACCATAGCAGTGGCTTACCCGCTGCCTACAGCCGATTTTGATTTTCAACCACAACCCATTACAATTCTTGCCCCTCAGGTTCAGTTTATTAATCAATCATCGGGCATCATAACAAACTATACCTGGAATTTAGGAGACATATATAATACTAATGATACATCCTCGCTAATAAATCCTTCTCATCTATACTCCGATACGGGAACCTATATGGTTAGCTTATTAGTTACAACGCAAAAGGGTTGTTCGGCTACTGTTACAAAACCACTTATAATAAAAGAAGCATACGTAATTTATGTACCCAATGCGTTTACACCTAATGGGGACGGAGAAAATGAAATGTTTAAAGCGGTAGGCGAGGGAATAAATAGCTTTAAACTTTATATTTTTGATAGATGGGGTAACAACCTTTTCTATTCGGAAGATATAAATAAAGGTTGGGAGGGTAATTACCTCGGAAAAGGAAATCAGATAATGCAGGAAGATGTGTATGTATGGAAAATAGATTTGGTTGATTTTTCCAACAAAGGTCATTCATTACACGGAACAGTTACTTTATTAAAATAGACCATTTGCTTCATTAAAAACTTCTGTATGAGTTCTCTTGGTATCACTGCCAAAACAACCTTTATGCGATTTTTATTTGCCATGTATTTGAGTTCTTAACCATTCAATAGCCGTTTGTTCGTCAGAAAATATGCGCGAGGAAGAACTTGGTTTATGGAATTTAATAAAGAAATTTCCCAATAGCTTATTGGCTAATAAATCCGTTACAATGGCAACCGCTATGCGCTTTTCAGATTTAGCAAATTCTTCTCTCGCTTCAAAACTGATGTTGCCCGATACATTGGCATTAAATAGTATAGCGTAATTTTTACCTTCAGCCAATCTAACGGCCTCAACAATGGCTTCTTTAGCGTCATTTTGTTCTAATTCTATACCTTCAACTACAGTCATCCGGATTATTTGAGATTCAATAAGTTGTAGAGATATTTTTTTAATACCTAAAGCGTAATTGTTTCTCATCTGCGATAAATACGTTGGCTAATGAATTTTTTAATTTAAAAAGTATTTACCCCGTTTACGGTGGTATACTTCATGGTGTATTTAACACCGGGGTTCATGTATTTATAAGCGCTGTGACTCATCAAGGCCGCTTCATGGAAGCCACATAAAATAAGTTTCAGTTTGTTTTTGTAGGTATTTATATCGCCAATGGCATAAATGCCGGGTATGTTAGTGCTGTAATCATCGGTATTTACCTCAATGGCGCTCTTATCTATTTGCAGATTCCAGTTATCAATGGGACCCAGTTTAGGACTTAACCCAAACAGCGGAATGAGGTTATCGGTTTCAATAGTGCTTGTTTCGCTGGTTTTGGTGTTTTGTACATCTACACTATGCAAATGTCCATTTCCATTGGCTTGGATAAGGTTACTGTTTAGCAGCAGATTAATTTTCTTATCGCTTGCCAGTTGCATTACCTTATTTACCGAATCGGGCGCGCCTCTAAAAGACTCACTGCGATGAATAAGCGTTAACTCTTTTGCAATAGGAGCCAGGTAAATAGCCCAGTCTAAAGCGCTGTCTCCGCCACCTGCCAGCACCACTTTTTTGTCTCTGAACTTTTCAGGGTCAAGCACCATATAGGCAACCCCTTTGCCGTTCTCAAAATTCTCTATGCCTTTGGTATCAGGTTTGCGAGGTTCAAAACAACCCAAACCACCTGCAATAACTACTACCTTACTGTGTATTTGCGTACCCATATTGGTAGTAAGTACAAAATCGCCTTCGCCACGTTTATCCAAGCCTTCTACACGCTCTCCCAACGTAAACCCGGGTTTAAAAGGCTCTGCCTGTTTCATTAAATTATCAACCAACTCCTGCGCCATAACAGTAGGGTAGCCGGGTATATCATAAATAGGCTTCTTAGGGTAAATCTCAGAAAGCTGCCCTCCGGTTTGAGGCAAATAATCAATCAAATGACAACGCATTTTTAGCAAACCGCACTCGAATATGGCAAACAAACCAACCGGACCCGCACCTATAATAGCAATATCAGTAGAAATCATGTTTTAAATTTTTATTTGTTTCATTAGAAAACCATGTGTTCGCCTAAAAAAGGCTCGGGTCATGATTTTTAATTAGAGCGCAAAGGTACAACCTTTTAAAAAATAAATATCTTTACCTGTATGAATTTCTTAAATAAGCTACCCTTCTTAAGAGTCCTCTTTCCTTTTGCAATTGGCATTACCGTTTGGCTTATTGGCAGAAGTGATGTCGCGCTATTATCATCCACTACAGGTACTTATGCGTTGTGTTTGTTACTCTATGTTTTATTGGTAAAACAAAGCAAAACCTTTCTGAAGATTTTATTCGGAGTTTTGCTGCAGGTGTTTTTGTTTTTGAGCGGATGGCTGCTTTGTAAGTATACTAACGACAGACAAAACACAGATAACTATAGTCATTATACGGCAAGCGATATAGAAAGTTACTCGGGTTACATAAGCGAAATTCCGGTTGAGAAAACCAAAAGCGTTAAGGCTGAAATTACCTTGCGACAGATAAAATACAAGGGCAAGTGGCAACCCGTTTCAGGCAAGATGATTGTCTATTTTGAGAAAGCCGATAAAGCCAAGAACGTAGAGACAGGCACTACCATTATATTTACAGGTAACCCACAGGAAGTACAAACACCCTTAAACCCACACGAGTTTGATTATAAAGCCTATCTGAATCTTAGAAACATTTATCACTCTGTTTATTTAAAAGACGAGAGTTGGGATGTAGTTGCTAAGGCGCAAACAATTACCCTCTTTAGTTTCACGCAGAAAATACGCAAACAATTATTAAACACTTACCGACAAAGCGGTTTAGAGAATACCGAATTTGCTATGGTCGCCGCTTTGGTCTTAGGTTATGATGATGAAATTGACAGACCTTTATTAAACGCGTATTCTCATACAGGTACCCTGCATGTATTGTCGGTATCGGGTTTGCATGTGGGTATTATTTATATGCTGTTGGGTTATATGCTTTCCTTTTTAGACCGAAACAAAAAAACAACCTGGATAAAAGTATTTCTCATTTTAGGCTTTCTGTGGTTTTTTGTTTTGCTGTCGGGGTTCTCTGCTGCCGCTGTGCGTGCCGCTTTTATGTTTAGTTTAATCATGTTGGGCAAAACACTTTTTGAGCAGATTGAAACCGCCAACATTGTGCTTGTATCTGCCTTTTTTAGTTTATGTATCAATCCTTTTTGGCTGGCCGATATTGGCTTTCAGTTATCATACACCGCTGTGTTGGGTATTATTTATCTGTATCCTTATTTTAATAATCTATTTGCTTTCTCCTGGGGTTTTGCCAATAAAGTATGGGCTTTGTGCTCGGTAAGTATTGCCGCGCAATTAGCCACGCTGCCTGTTACGCTGTATTATTTTCATCAGTTTCCCGCCTTGTTCTTAATTACTAATTTAATTTTAATACCCATCTCCACGCTTGTTATGTATGGCAGTATCTTAGTATTGCTATTCTCAAAAATCACCATCGTTGCCAATGTGTTAGTTTATATCACAGCCTTTTTAATTAAAACGATGAATGCCTGCGCCGTATTTTTCGATGCACTCCCCTTTTGTGTAATAGATAACATTCATCTTTCCATGATAAACTTAGTATTGCTGTATCTATTGCTGTTCCTTGTGTTTATAAGTATAGAAGAAAGGTCTTATAAGTTATTAATGAGCTCGTTTGCAGTAGCTGTTGCTATCCTCGTCTTTTCTATTTTCTTTGATTTACAAACCAAAAGGAATAACGAACTGGTCATTTATCAAAGCGATAAAACAAATGTATTAGCTGTATTTTCAGGAAACACATACTCTCAGCTTTCTGATACCATACCCGACGACAGACTGCAAAGCACCCTGCGCGAAAACAAAACATATCACGATGTTGTATTTGAAAAGAAAGAGCGACTAACCAACACTTCTTTACTTGTAGTAAACCATAAAAGGATTTTGTTTGCTAAAAATGTAGTCCTTTTAAGTCAACAATTTATTACTGCCATAAAGCCTGATTATATCTGGATTGCAGGCAACTCCCTTAAAAAAGTAAAACTACCTGAGTTCCTTTGCAATCGGGAGAATGTAATTGTTACGGGTAAATTCTATAACAAAAAAGCAATTGCCTGTTTAACCAATGCGTATCTTACATACAAACAAGGAGCTTTTGTCTATACCGGATTTGACAAATAAGTTTTTTATTAGCTTTGTGAACAGATGAAGAAATATTTTGCAATAATAGCTTGCCTTACTATATGGATGGTAAGCGCGCGTTCGCAAAACCTGGTTATACTTACCTGGCCTCAGGCAGAGAAAGACTCTTTTCGTACAGGCAAAAGTTATTATGACGCTGAAATGTATGATTTGGCAGCCCCCATTTTTATAAACCTGCAAAAGAAACACCCCAAAGAAGTTTACCTGCAATATGCTGCCGGTGTATGCGCTCTTGAGCGCAGCGACCTGAGTGCCTTGGCACTTGATTTGCTGCAACAGGCGAACACTAATAAAGTAAACTTGGATGAGGCACCTTATAACTTAGCAAGAGCTCAATTGCTCAATTACAAATTTGATGAAGCTCTTGCTACCCTTAATCAAATGGAGGCTGCTGCTGTTAAGAAACCTATTGCTAAAGAGTTGAAGGAGAAGATAGACCTGCTTAAAATATATTGCAATAATGCCAAAGCACATATAGCCAAACCTGATTCTGCAAAGATTGAGAACCTGGGTAGTCCGCCTAATACGGCCGCATCAGAATACGTTCCGGTATTATCCGCCGATGAGGAAACCATGGTATACACCTACGCGGGAGATTCGTCTATCGGCGGGTTACGAAAAAAGACGGATGATGAGTTTACCTACACCCGCTATTTTGAAGACGTTTATATTACCAAGAACGTAAAAGGAGTATGGAGTCCCGGCAAAAACATTGGAGTTAGTATCAATACAGTTGAAAACGATGCCGCTGTTTCCATATCGCCTGATGGGCACATGCTTTTTACTTACCGGGATGATGGTACCAACGGAGGAGACCTATACGTAAGCTATCTGCAGGGCAATGAATGGGGCTCTCCCATCCCTTTAATGGGCGATATTAATCGCGGAGATACCTGGGAAGGCAGTTGCAGCATTAGTGCCGATGGAAAGACCCTCTACTTTGCCAGCACCAGAAAAGGTGGCTTTGGCGGAAGAGATTTATATACCGCCACCAAAATGGATGATGGTAGTTGGGGTAGAGTAAAAAACATGGGACCTAAAATAAATACCAGGTATGACGAAGATGCGCCTTTTATACATCCCGACGACAGGCTGTTGATATACAGCAGCAATGGCGAAAAGAGTATGGGCAACTACGATATTTTTAAAACCATTTATAATCCTAAAGATACTTCGTGGAGTGAACCCGAAAACGTGGGCTATCCCATCAATACGCCCGATAGAGATAGTTATTATGTGCTGTCTGCCGGCGGAGAGCGAGGCTATTATTCCTCGGGCAAAGCGGGCGGATATGGCCTGCAGGATATGTATAGGGTAACCCCCGGCATACTAAACTACAAACCTGTTTTGCTGGTGGTTAAAGGTATGGTTACCGCCAAAGGGCAACCCGTAGAGGCTAATGTAGTTGCCTTAGCCAATAATGCAGATGAGCCTTTCAGTACAGCCGCTTCCAACTCGGTAGATGGAAAATACCTGCTTAGCCTAAAAGAAGGCAATGATTATAAAATAGCGTTTTCTTTAAAAGGGTATCCCGATAAAGTATTTGATGTGAAAGGCAAAAACCTGCAGGGTTATACGCAAGAAATTATTAATGTCGATTTTTCTGATACCACCAAACCCATAGCAAGCAACCCTGTGCAGGATACTGCGGTTAAAAAAACAACACCTATAAAACAACAATCTGCCGAAGGGCTTTATTTCAGGGTACAAATTGCGGCTTATGAGCATCCTCAAAACTACGATGCGCCTCCTAAACTAATAGAACTGGGCAAAGTAGAAAGACTTGAACTGGCAGATGGCATATACCGCATTACCATAGGCGGAGACTTTAATACCTTTGCCGCCGCCGAAGATTTTTTAAAAAAGGTGCGCCAGGCAGGGCAGACAGATGGTTTTATAACCGCTGTATATAAAGGCAAGCGTGTCTATCTGGATGATTTAACCAAGCTGGGCGTTCTGCATAAATAAACCAAAACCACAATGCACCTATCCTAAATCCTTTAGCTCATCGTTTTTAATTCTTTTGGCTTCGCTGAGTGCTACGCAATTTGGAATCTCAGATGCTGAAACAAGTTCAGCATGACGGACACACACGAGAAAAGGATTTTCGTTGCAAGCTTTCCCCTTTAGCTCATCGTTTTTATTTCTTTTGACTTCGCTGAATGCGAAAAGCATTTGCGCTGATTTACGCTGATTAGTACATCTGCGCTAATCTGCGTTATCTGCGGGAGACTTTAGCACAAAAGGATTTCCATTGCAATCCCTCGTATGTTTGCCAAATAATATCAAATGATTTAGTGAAGAGCATGGGAGACAACAGCAATCCCTGGGTAATCAGGTAAGATATACCGTGCGTTAGAAATGTTGCCCCATGCTCTTTGCTTTACTTAAAACTGAACAGTACTTAGGGAATTTGTATCGAGCAAATATTCCGCATAAAAGCACGAGAAAAGTTTATTTTTCTTCATCTATTATCTTAAGCCAACTCGAGGTATCTTGTATATATTCGAGTCCATCAAGTGGGTACAATAATTTTTTATTATCATCCATTAAGTATTTATTTGTAAACAAACTATCTGTTTTAATTTCAATATCATTTCGTAATAAAAATAAGGTATCATCTTTTATTTTGTAATTACCTTTATAGTAACAAGTCCATTCTATTTCTCGCATTTGAATTTCGAAAGTTTGATTCTTCCGAAGAGTTAAACTACAAGGGATACGTCTATTAGAATCCTGTGTTTTTGCATAAAGAGTTGTTGGACTTTCATATTTGTTTAGTTGAAAACTTAAATAAATAGGGATTATTACTATTAGTGTTGTCAATAAAGGAAAATAATTAAAGGTTTCTTTCTTATTGAAATATTTAATTGTATAAATGGCAACAATAATTATAAGTGTTATGATGTATATTATTGTGAGAAAAAAAAAGAAAATAAAATCAGCCATACCCTGACATCCATCACCAAATACAATTCGTGTCTTGATGATTAGCCCGCCAATAAAAAGCAGAATAATAGATGAATATAGTTTCTTGAGAATTGTCATCCTTTCCTTTTAAATTTTAGCTAACTGCTTCATCCCCCCAAATATAAAACAAAATCCCCTTGCCTAAAACAACCCCATGCGCATAGCCATATACATGGCCTGGCGCACATGGCGGGCATGCAGCTTGGTGGTGCAGTGTTTTAGGTGGGCTTTTACGGTATCTATACTTATGTTAAGTATGTGTGCAATTTCTTTTTTATCAAACCGTATGTATAGTTTAAGCACATGCAACTCGCGTTCGCTTAGCAAACAACGGGCAGGCATTATGCGCTTAAATTTCATGCGTATATAACGTTGTATTAATAAAAATATTGTAAAAAACAATTACCCGTTTGGGTAATTGACTTGCCACCCTGCCCCGGGCTATCTTTGCTATACGTTCTTTGAGAGAGATTTAATCATAAGAGGTCATCCTATCACAACGAGAGGTTACCCTCTTGCATGAAGAGGTTACCCTCTAACAGCGAGAGGTCATCCGCTTGCCACGAGAGGTTACCCTCTTACCACGAGAGGTTATCCTCTTGTAATAAGAGGTTCCCTTTTTACCACGAGAGGTTGCCCTCTTACTGCAAGAGGTCATCCTCTTGTAATGAGAGGTAAGCATCTTGCCATGAGAGATTATCCTCTTAGAACGAAAAAGTAGTATTAACCAATAAAAAAATAAATAAAATGAGTAGCCCAGGAACAGTAATCCCCCGCGAAATAGAGGCATTTAATGCCTGGATAACCACCACTAACGCCTATTTGCTGCTAAACACGCTTGTAGGTAGCACAAGCACCCAAAACGCGACCCGTTTTGGCTTTGGGGCGCTGTCGTACAACAGCACTACACAAACCATTTTGCAAGCCTTTCAGGCGTATTTAGCCCAGTGGCAGGCAAAATACCCTGCCTGGCTGGATAAAAAAGGACAGCGTAGCGAAGCCGTAACCAATGCCCTGCACCTGATTATTGACGCTCTGGTGGCCGACGATAAAACGGGCAACAAATACATACAAAAAATAAAAGCCACATCGGTATTAACCGCTTTAGATTGCACCACGTTTAATCTGCCCGTAAAACTGGCAAGCCCCCTTACCGGAGGTGGCAGCCATGTGCACACCACAGCCCCCGCGGCAACCGCCCGCACCATACCTACCAGCGAGCAGGTGTTTGTAAAACTAATACCCGTGGGCGGCAACCAGATAAAATGCAAATGCTACAAAAAAAGCACCGATAAGCGCGCGGGCAAACTAAAAGGGTTTGATTTGGTAGAGGTTGGGTGGGCCGTATTTCCCAATGTATTGCCGGCAGGCACCCTGCTGCCAACCGATGCCGGCGATAGCCGTTTAACCGCCGGCCACAGCACCAAAGCCGATTTTTTGCAAAGCACCGGCACGGGCAATGCAGGCAAAACGTTTATAGCCTTCTTTAGGTGGGCAAAAAGCAAACACCCCACCCTGGATGGTCCCTGGAGCGGACCCTTTACCTGCACTGTTTTATAGCATTTCTCTCTGTAAAAATAGCATAGTAACAACCTACCAAAAAGTCCTTCTCTGCAAAGAGAGGGATTTTTTGGTTTATATTTGTATTGATGAGATGCTTTATAATACTCTTATTGTTTAGTTGTACTGCTTGGGGGCAAAAAAGTAAAGACACTACAGATTTCATTTGTGGTGTACCTATATATGACATGCCTCATTTTCCAGGTGGAGATGAAAAGCTTAAAAAATTTATTGCAGACAACATTAAATGGCCTTCAACAGATTGGTGTGGTACAGGACAAGTGTATATTAAATTTAAAGTAGATAGTATTGGACAAATAAGTAACGCAACTATTTATAAAGGTATAGATGAGTTAGCAGATAAAGAAGCCATAAGAGTTGTTAGTATAATGCCTAAATGGATACCAGCTAAACGTGACGGTAAAGGCGTTGATACATGGTTTATATTGCCAATAAGTTTCAAACTTAAATAAATCTTGATTTGAAACAATGGACAGTTGCGTTAGTTATTAGCTCAGCTTCTTTTTTATTGTTTTTTATCGGTATCGCTGAACGCTGAAAAACCGGTTGTAGTGTAAAGCCTATTCCCCCTTCAAAGGGGGTGTCCGCAGGATGGGAGATGTTTGCTACTTTTTATATCCCCCTTAAATAAGGGGGAATTGCGCAGCAACATACCAAAAGTCCTTCTCTGCAAAGAGAGGGATTTTTTGGTTTATATTTGGGATGGATGAATGGGGTCAGTATAATTTAATGCTAAAGTAATAGGCTGCAATTGAAGCGATGATATAGAAATAGCATGCTATTCTAATTACCTTCTTTTTTTTAACGGACATTTTTTCTGCTACAACCTTTATTTTGTCATAATTCCATATAGCATAAAAATAAATATAGTTAAAAATTAGAATAGCAAAAGAGTAAAACACAAAAGTATCAGAGATTTTTTTTAATAGAAATTGAATACTTGCAACATTGGAAATTTCCAAGAATGAAATTAAAGTTATAGCTGGGGCAGAATAAAGTTGTTTAGGACTTTTTGCATACCTTTCTAAGAAAGTATATATACAATAATAAAAGTATGCGTAAATCATTTGCTTTTATAATACAAAGCTAAACTTTTGCTTAACATCCGCATAAGGGCTTTTTGTTTTATATTTGGGGTGGATGAAAGAAAGCTTTGAATACATTCCTTTTAAAAAGAGGATTCTAAAAATGCTACTTGTTGTAGTAATTTTTTACGGTATCTTTTTATCAGTTTGCATTTGGACTGAGGAAATTGGTTATATTATATATATGACACTAGTGTTTTTTCTCTTTTTTTTAATGGTTTCTTATCGCGAAAAATATTTTCTTACTTCACTATCTTCGGACAAATCAGGTATTAAAATTGAATATTATCAATTTGCTACACCAAAAAGTGTTTATGTAGATTGGCACAGCTTTAATTGTGAAATTTGCTATCCTTTAAAATCTTCATTTGGCTACTTAAAATTTAAAAATCAAGAAAAATTAATTGGCAATTTTTATCTAAAAGAGTACAAACAAGTATTTGAAATATCTTATCTTCTTACTAAAGCTAAGCATGATGCCAATTTATAGATAATAATTGTGTTAGGTGCTGTGGGACTTTTTGTTTTATATTTGAGGGGTTAAAATAATTAATATGTCAAACAATAGCGTAACACTACACAGAGTTATTAAAGCAACTCCCGAAAAGATTTATCGTGCCTTTACTGAAAATAATACGCTTGCATTTTGGCTTCCGCCTTATGGATATTTAGGTGTTGTTCATAATATGGATGTGAAAATTGGCGGGAGTTACAAAATGACTTTTATCAATTTTACTACAGGTCATGGCCACTCTTTTGGCGGAAAATATCTGGAAATCAAACCAAATGAATTCTTAAAATACACCAACATATTTGATGACCCAAACTTGTCAGAAGATATGACTGTTTCAATTTGGCTGAAGAAAGTTTCTTGCGGTACGGAACTTAAAATCATTCAAGAAGGTATTCCTTCAGTTATACCAACAGAAATGTGTTATTTGGGATGGCAGGATTCATTAGAAAAATTGATAAAACTAGTTGAGCCTGAAATTCCGGATGCGTCAATTCCTGTAAGTAAGAACTAACTTTTCTGTTTCTATAACTACACGCGTTAGGTAGCTCAGCCTCTTTTATTGTTTTCAATCGGTATCGCTTAACGCTGAAAAAGCGTTTGCAGTATAAAGCCTTTGTTGTAAAGTCTCCCGCAAATAACGCTGATTATAGCTGATTTGATTTGCGTAAATCTGTGCAATCTGCGGGAAATAAAACAATACGCGCCCGAACACCCCAAAGAAGCATTATAACTAATAACCCTTACCTTTGCCTTATCATGGCTATCCGCATAGGGCATAAAGTACGTTTCTTAAACGAAAAGGGCGAGGGCATAGTTACCCGCTTTAAAGACAAGAAACATGTTTTTGTAGAGGTGGATGGCTTTGAAATTCCTTACAACATTGATAACCTGGTACTGGTTGATACCGAGATTATTTTTACCGATAAAGAAAATGAAACCGAAGAAGTAGGCAATGAAGCCGTTTACTTTGTGCTGGAACCCGACCACGAAATGCCTTTGTTGCAGAGTAAATACAGCTTTTATTTGTTTAACTCGAGCGCCTACAACATGCTGTTTACCTATTCGGTTAAGGATGGAAACGATTACCAAACGCTAAAACATGGCGAGCTGGGACCTTATCAAAAACTGTTGTTGAAGCAGATTAATAAGCAAGCCTTAGCTGAGTTTGCTTATCATAAAATAGAGCTATTGTTTTTTAAGAAACATCATCATACCTCCCAGTTGCCTTGCGGACAAGTGATTCATATAAACGAAAACATATTAAAGCAGCAGGGCTTTATGCCTAATCACGAATTCAAATATCCGGTGTGGGCAAGCATTTTAAAAGATGATTTTACAGAAGGAAAGAAAATTGTGCAGCAGCTTACCGATTATGATGTGGAGCGACTGAAGAACATTAAAGAGTTTAAGACTGAAGGAAAGAAATCTATACCACACAACAACCCCGCGTTTTTTGTAGAGAAAGAAATTGATTTGCACGCGCAGAACCTGTTGGATTCTTTTAAGCACATGGGCAACCATGAAATATTGCAGGTGCAGCTAAAGCATTTTCAAAAGAACCTGGATGAAGCGATTACCAACCGCTACTACAAAATTGTGTTTATACACGGAGTTGGCAACGGCAGGCTGAAACAGGAGATAGTGGCGATACTGAAAAACTATAACAAAGAAGTTTCCTTTCAGGATGGAGATTATAAGAAGTATGGCTTTGGCGCTACCGAAGTAATTGTAAAGTAATTTATAATTTAAAAGCAATAAGTTAAAAGGTTCCTTTCTTTTAACTTTTAAATTCTTACTTATGACTTATTTAACAGCCTCTGCAAACGCACTTACCCCACAAGGAAAAGGTATGGATTTAAAAATACCATTCTCTACATTCAGCCAGCTAATCAGTACTTTATTTATAAATGGATTAAAACTTTCCAGTTGGTCTTTAGGTTTCTTGGAAGGAGAAATTTTATTCTTTATCTGTTGCAATACCCTGAATACAGAAGTAGGAAAGAACATAGCGAAATTCCAATAACCACTGCGCTCAACCTTAAACCCTGCCTTTTGCATTTTATGTTTAAGCTCTGCTTTGGTGTATCTTCTATAGTGATGATTTACGGTATCATGTTCGCTCCACAAAAACATATAAGCAGGCACAAACACCATGAGCTTACCACCCGGTTTTAATATGCTGAACCAGTTTTTCAAAGCCTTTTCATCAAATTCTAAATGCTCTAAAGAATCGGAAGCAATTAATACATCAAAACTATTAGGTTCAAACTTCAAATCCTGCGCATCCATCTGGTAAGCCTGTAAGCCGCGTTGCTTACACTTGGCAACGGCCTCTTCGCTAAAATCGGCACCGCTTGCGTTTTCAAAACCTAAGTTCTTTAGTTCATTTAGTAAAGGTCCGCCCGCGCAACCAATATCAAGTATCCTGGCTTTTTTATCTACATCTTTCAACAGACTTAAAACAGTTTTACGTCTCGCAATAAACCACCAGTTCCACTCTTCTATCTGATGATATTTTTCTTCGTATTCCTTATCCATAAATTACTTTCTCTTCTCTTTAAAAAACTTCTTTATCAAATCAGAACAGGGTTCTTGCAATATCCCGTCAAATACCCTTGTTTTTGGATGAAGCAACTGATAATCAATCTTACTAAATCCTTTCTTATCATCCTTTGCGGCGTATACTACTTTACTAATCTGACTCCAACCCAAAGCTCCCGCACACATGGGGCAAGGCTCTAAAGTAACATACAGCACGCACTCATTCAAATATTTTCCTCCGATATAATTAGCAGCAGATGTTATAGCCTGCATCTCTGCATGGGCGGTAACATCATTCAATCGCTCGGTTAAGTTATGCGCGCGGGCAATAATTTTATTGTCGCAAACAATTACGGCGCCCACAGGTACTTCATCCGCATCATACGCCTTCTGAGCCTCTTTCAGGGCTTCATTCATAAAATATTCGTCCGTAAATAGCTCCATTCTATTTTAGCAAGTATATTAATTATTTTTCAATTGTCTTGCTGAATAGCCAATCTTTGATTAGCTATTTGTAAATTAGCGACTTATTTTTCAATTATGGAATACAATTTTAAGAAGATAGAAGAGGAGTGGCAAAAATACTGGAAAGACAACGCTACTTTTAAAGCTGATAACAACTCTGCCAAACCAAAATACTATGTGCTTGATATGTTTCCTTACCCATCCGGTGCGGGTTTGCACGTGGGGCATCCGCTTGGGTATATAGCTTCTGATATTTACGCGCGCTACAAACGCCACAAAGGGTATAATGTATTGCACCCGATGGGTTATGATTCTTTTGGTTTGCCGGCTGAGCAATACGCTATACAAACCGGACAACACCCTAAAATTACTACCGAACAAAACATTGCCCGTTACCGCCAACAGTTAGATAAAATAGGGTTCTCTTTTGATTGGGATAGGGAGGTGCGTACCTCAAATCCCGATTATTATAAATGGACGCAATGGATATTCATTCAACTCTTTAATGCCTGGTATAATAAGAAATCAGATAAGACGGAGAAGATAGAAACACTTATAAGAGAATTTGAAACCAATGGTAACGCTAATGTAAATGCAGTTTGTGCGGATACTGAAACCTTCTCTGCCGCTGATTGGAAGAGCTTTACTGAAAAGCAACGCAGCGATGTGTTGATGAATTACCGCATGGCATACTTAAGCGAAGCACGAGTAAACTGGTGTCCTGCATTGGGTACGGTGCTTGCTAATGATGAAGTAAAAGATGGCGTGTCTGAAAGAGGCGGTTATCCGGTAGAGCAAAAATTAATGCAACAATGGAGTATGCGCATTACTGCCTATGCACAACGTTTACTGGATGGCTTGGATATTTTGGATTGGCCTGAACCTCTGAAAGAATCGCAACGCTATTGGATTGGAAAGAGTGAGGGAACGAGTTTGAAATTTAGCCTCATCCCCAACCCTTCTCCAAAGGAGAAGGGGGCTAAACAGCATTGGGAAACTGCCGATGCAAGTGTGTATGATATATTGAAAAAATATGCCAGAGAAAATCGACAACCACAAACTGAGGCAGAAGATAAACTTTGGCAATTGGTTCGTAATAATCAACTGGATGTAAAATTTCGAAGACAACATCCTATAGGTACATACATTGCTGATTTTATTTGTCTCGAAAAAAAATTAATCATAGAAATTGATGGGGCAATTCATAACGAAACAAAAGAGCGTGATGATAACAGAACTGCCGTATTAAATCAATTAGGCTTTCATGTAATTCGTTTTACCAATAAAGAAATCGAAAATAATATTGATGCTGTAGTTACAGCTATAAAAAAAGAATGTGCCTCTCCCCCCTCTCTTTTGGAGAGGGGGCAAGGGGGTGAGGCTTATATCGAAGTATTCACTACCCGCCCCGATACTATCTTCGGCGTATCATTCGTAACGCTTGCCCCCGAGCATGAATTGGTTGATACCATTGTTACTCCCGAACAAAAAGCGGAAGTTGATGCCTATGTTACACAAGCTAAAAACCGTAGCGAACGCGAGCGACAAGCGGATGTGAAACGAGTATCGGGTGTATTTAGCGGAGCTTATGTTATTCATCCTTTCACGCAAAAACAAATTCCTATTTGGATTGGCGATTATGTACTGGCTGGTTATGGCACAGGAGCTGTAATGGCTGTTCCGGGTCACGATTCGCGCGATTACGCCTTTGCCAAACATTACGAAAAAGAACTAACAAAATTATTAGGACATAATCCTATTATTGAAGTTGTTCAAGCTCCCTCTCCTTCGGAGAGGGTGGGGGGAGAGGCCTACGATGCCAAAGAAGGTAAATTGATTAACTCTGATTTTTTAAACGGACTGGAAGTTAAACAAGCCATCAAACGAGTTATTGAAGAAATTGAAAAGCTACACTTAGGGAAAGGCAAAATAAACTTCCGTTTGCGCGATGCCGTGTTTGGTCGTCAGCGTTATTGGGGAGAACCCATACCCATTTATTATAAAGATGGCATACCACATGCCCTGCCCGAAAACGAATTGCCTTTGGTCTTGCCCGAAGTAGATAAATACCTCCCTACCGAAAGCGGAGAGCCTCCTTTGGCGCGTGCTAAAGATTGGAAGTACAAGCCCCACTCCAGCTCTCCCCAAGGGGGAGAGAGCCAAACTAAACCACGTTGGCAAACAGCTGCAGACTCAACATGGAATGAATTAAAAGAGCGCTCAAAAGAATTACGTAATAATCAAACTGATGCAGAGGCTGCGTTATGGCAACATTTACGTAATAATCAATTAGGTTTTAAATTCAGGCGACAACAGGTAATTGGTTCTAATATTGTTGATTTTTGTTGTTTGGATAAAAAATTAGTTATTGAAGTAGATGGTGAAATACATAAACATCAAAAAGAATATGATGCTGCAAGAACTGCTGAACTTGAAAGCATTGGTTATAAGGTTATAAGGTTTGATAATAACCGTGTTTATGCAGATATAGAGAATGTTATAAATGAAATTAAGCAACAGCTACAAGTCCTCCCCGTTGGGGAGGATTTAGGAGGGGCCTCTTATCCTTATGAACATACCACTATGCCGGGTTGGGCAGGAAGCTCCTGGTACTTTTTGCGTTATATGGATGCGCATAATAACAAAGAGTTTGCCGATAAAAAATTAAGCGATTACTGGAAAGAAGTTGACTTATACATTGGCGGAAGTGAACATGCAACCGGACATTTACTCTACGTACGCTTTTGGACCAAAGCCCTTAAAGACCTTGGTTATATTAGCATAGAAGAACCTGCTAAGAAATTGATTAACCAGGGGATGATACAGGGTAGGAGTAATTTTGTTTATAGGGTATTTCAACATGCTGGATTCCATTCGACTAAGGATGTAATTACAGTGCTTCCCGAAATTTTTGTTTCATACAGCTTAGCTAAAAGAATAAATGAGGATGATGTAAGAAAAATAGTTATTGAAGAAATAAATAATATTCTAAAAAGTGATAATGCTACAACTCATATAACATATTCTGGGCAACGAATTTCTAAAAAAGTAGGTGAAGAGTGGGTAAACAATGGTGATGATGAAGTGCAATTAACTCAGCTTCATATTGACGTAAACTTAGTTAGCGATGATATTCTTGATATAAATAAATTTAAAAAATCAAGCCCTAATGCAGAGAAAGCATTTTTTATTTCTGATAATGGAAAATTTACTTGTAGTTGGGAAATAGAAAAAATGTCCAAATCAAAATATAATGTTGTAACTCCTGATATTATATGTGAAGATTATGGTGCAGATTGTTTGCGTCTGTACGAAATGTTCTTAGGTCCTTTAGAACAAAGCAAACCCTGGAACACCAATGGCATTACAGGTGTGCATGGCTTCTTAAAAAAACTATGGCGTTTATTCCATTCTCCCTCTCCTGTAGGAGAGGGTCGGGGTGAGGTCGTTGTTACCAATACAGAACCAACCAAAGCAGAGTTAAAAGCCTTACACAAAAGCATTAAAAAAATTACGGAAGATATAGAGCGTTTCTCATTCAACACCTCCGTAAGTAATTTTATGATTTTGGTAAACGAGCTTACCGATTTAAAATGTAACAAGCGAGCCATCTTAGAACCCTTGCTGATTATCCTTTCTCCCTATGCACCTCATATAACTGAAGAACTTTGGCATCAGTTAGGGCATAAAGAAAGTATTGCTTTGGCACCTTTCCCCATCTTTAACGAAGCCTATTTGATAGAAGATAACTTTGCTTATCCTATTTCATTTAACGGTAAAACCCGTTTTAATATTGAGTTGCCCTTAACCCTTTCTCAGCAGGAAATAGAGAAAATAGTTATGGAAGCCGAACAAACCCACAAATACTTAGAAGGCAAAACACCCAAAAAAGTAATTGTAGTCCCTAAAAAGATTGTAAATATTGTGATGTAAGATTCTCAGTTAGCGAAAGAAGAATTGCGAAGAGTTTAAAATAAAAAAGCCCGTTTTTTACCCTTAATTAATTCAAGTTGCTAGTTAGTGAGGTTGTTAATTTGAAGAGCAAACACAAATAAAATCAGTTTAACTAAGAATCCATTTAAGATAACTGCGTGTATGGTTCTTGGGCCTACATAAAAACACAAGCAATAAAAAATGTGTGAAACCCAATTATTATAATTCACTTTTAGAAAAGCCGCCCTTTTAAAGAGAGCGGCTTTTGTGTAACCAGCACATGAAAAAATTAACTACTTATCTGCTGTTTAACCATTTTCTTAGTATCTATTATTTGTCCGTCAACAATAAGGGTATAAGAGTAAACACCATTGGTAAGGTTGTTGGCATATACATTTAGCTGCCCTTTGCCTTTGATGGTAATGTTTACGTTTTGTATTTGTTTGCCGTTTATATTGTATAAAAGAATTTAGTTTTATATTTGCCTCATAACAACTTATGAAAAAAGCAATTACCACTTTATTTATATTTTTCAGTTGTTATTTTTCTTTTTCTCAGAGCTTTAATGATAATTATGCCCCTATAAGAGATTACCGTCCGGATAAAGAATTTCTAAAAAGCGTTTCGTCTGATTTTGATTCCACACGAATTGCTCAAATATATCCGGGCAGGGGGCAAAAAAAAGAAGTAAAATCTGCTTTTAGAGAAAGTAAGAAAGAGTTACTATCACTTGATACCGCCAAATTACTAATGCGAAATGATACCATTACCAAATACTTACAGAGCTTAGTAAATAAAATCCAACAAAAAAATCCATTACTTAATAAAAGAAATTTTACTGTTTTTACCTACCGTACCGACGAGCCGAATGCTGCTAACTGGGGGGCCGGTGTAATTTTAGTAAATCTTGATTTAGTTTCTAAATATACCCATGAAGAAGAAATGATAAGTACATTGTGCCACGAAATAAGCCATGATTTAAAAGAGCATGTTGTGAATAGTTTGGAAGAAAGTTATGCTATTACACATAGTGAAGAGTTTAAAAAGGAGTGGAAAAAAATGAAGCACTCCCAATATAATCAGTTTAAACAATACGAAGCGCTGGTTACAAAATTCTTGAAAAAAGACAGTAAAAGTAGTCGTGTAAAAGAATTAGAGGCAGATTCATTAGGACTTGTACTATTTTATAATGCCGGATATCATGCCTTCTATGCTTTTCAGGAAATGGAAAAATTAGATTCGGTTGATAACCCTGCCTACAACAATAAAATAGATTATTTTAAGGTTTTTAATTTCCCGTCTTATCCTTTTAAAAACTCTTGGCTTGAGGAAGAAGCTGAAGAAGAAACTATTGGCGGAGGAAATGTGTCGACAAAATGGCCCGATTCTTTAAAAACACACCCCGATTGCAAAAACAGATTAACTGCCCTTAAACGAATTGCTAAAAGACAAAACTACAATCCGGCTAAACCCACAGGTATTAACTCTACCTATAATTACTACAGGGTCAAAGCCTTTTTTGAAATATTAGAGTATAATATGTTGGAGTATAACAGCGGAGAAGCTTTGTATGATGCTTTAGAGCTGATAGGCATGTATCCAAACAATACCTATGTAAAGTGTAGTATAGTAAACTGTTTATATCAAATTTATAATGGTAAAGCAACTCATTATACATCTTTTATGATTGATATGCCGGATAAAAAATTAGCTAAAAACTATAATCAGTTATTGGTGTTTCTTCAAAATGTAAACAGCGATATCATCAAAGAAATTATGGTTAACTATTATAAGGCAAACGTAGAAGGTAAAATAAACGATAATTATAGCGGATATATAGATGCGCTGATAAGCAGTATATATATGGAGCAAAAAGAAAGAGAAAAACTTATTGACCTTTATAAAAAGAAATACAATGATTCTTATTATATATCATTATTAAATCGTAAGTTTAAACCCAAGAAAAAATAACAACTATGAAAAAAACAATCCTATCCGCATTACTTGTTCTAACGTTTGGCTTTTTAAAAAGCCAGGAAGTATTTGATATTACAGGAGTAAAAAGAATTAGTGCCAATGATTTAAGGGCAATTGTTGAAAATAACGAAGTAAAGGGGTATTATGCGTTTTATGCTTTAGATAAAGCAAGTGGCAGCGAGTATCTATACAATCTGGCTATTTTAGATAACAAATTGAAGGTTAAATACTCCGTTGAATTAAAAAAATCAAAGAAAATACGTTTGATGGAAAGCTCTTATAACGGAGACCATTTTTGTTTTTCTTTTGCAGATTTTAAAAAGAAAACAATCGAATATTTGGTGTTGGATAATACTGGCAAACAGTCGGGTTCATATATCATTAAATGTTCAAAAACGGAAATGTCTTTATATGCGAGATATATGCAATCCGACGATGATGGGTATAGTGGAGGGTTAACTGCCATAAAAGGAAAAGGTTTTGTTCGTTATGGGTATGATAAAGAAAAAGGTATACGTATTGAAATTGAAATGATTGATAATACGGGAAAAAAACTTTGGGCAGCTAATTCAGGCGTTACTTCTAAAAAATCGTACGAAAGTGCCAATCCTTTTTATGCAGATGAAAATGTTTTGATTACTGCTATTGCTTCGCGCGAAAAAGTATTAAGTTCCAAAGGGATTAAAAATGCCATTGTGTTCTTTAATACAAATGATGGGAAAGAAAAATTTAGGCTTCCGGTTGTTACAGATAAATATCAAATATCAGCAGGTGGCGCAGCTTTTGATCAGGATAGTAAAACTTATTTCGTGTTTGGGCAGTATTATGGGTTAGAAGATAATATATTTAAAGACGATAGCAAGGGTATGTATATACAAGAGATTGATCAAAATGGGAAAGTTATCCGAGAAAATTACTCTACCTGGGCTGGTGATGTAAACAATTTACTACTTAAAAAAGTGAATAAAGACAAATATGCTAATAACATGAAAGTTTTTATGCATAAAATTGTTCGTACAGCAGATGGAAAAACCTTTGCCATTGGCGAACAATACCGCAAAGCGGTAAGTGCTTTGGGGGTTGCAACCAGTGTATTATCATACGCAGGCGGTGGTCGCGGTGGTAACTCGGTAATGAAAATAGAATTGTATGATATGTTGGTATTTGAATTTGATAACGCCTTTAAAATAAAAGACGTAAATGTTTTTGAAAAAGAAAAAATAAACGTAGAATTACCTAGGGGTATGGGTATGATAGACGCCAATTATTTGGGGTATATGTTAAAACTTTATGGTTGGTTTGACTATGAATTTACTGCTGTAACCGCAGATAGAAAACAATTTAATTCTGCTTACGTAAATTATGATAAACATATTAAAAAGGATGAAGGAAGCAAATATGTTATTGGTAACATATCTTATACAAAAGATAAAAAACTGGTTATTGACCGCATTAATCTTAAAACCAAACCAACCGCATTTTGGGTATTGCAAGCAAAACCTGGATACATAGCCATATTTGAATACTATAAGAAAGAGAAAAAGGCTTCTATCAGATTAGAAAAACTTAATATATAGTTAAGTGGAAATACTTATTAAAAGCCATCCTATTATGGATGGCTTTTTTATTTACAATCATTTTAATTCCTAATTTTAGCTCATTCTAATGATTGTTTTAGGTTTAACAGGTGGCATAGGTAGCGGTAAGAGTACCGTAGCAAAGGTGTTTGAAACGCTGGGTATAAATGTGTATTATTCTGATGAACGGGCAAAGGAGCTTTACTTCCTGCCTCAGGTAAAACCACAAATAGAACAGCTGTTGGGTAAACAAGCTTATCTGAATGATACAACCCTTAATAAATCTTATATCTCCCAAAAGATATTCTCGGATGTTGATTTATTAAAAAAGGTAAATGCTATCATTCATCGGGAAGTGAAGAATGATTTTAACCAATTTGCAGAGAAACATAAGAATGAGAAATACATCCTTAAAGAATCTGCCTTGCTTATTGAGGCAAACCTGCTTACTACCATTGATAAACTGATTGTAGTTACATCAACACTTGCTCTTAGAAAAGAGCGCATTATAAAACGCAATAAACTCAGCGAAGAAGAAATAAATCAACGTATCTCTCAGCAATTACCTGATGAGGAGAAAGTAAAACTGTCCGATTGGGTTATAGAGAATAACGAAGAAAATTTATTAATACCTCAAATACTAAACATACACCAAAGTTTGGTGGCTTAGTATTCCTCTACAGTTTCTTTAATTCGAACAACTTTTAAGTTCGACTTAAAATTAGGCATGTCTTCAATCAAAGTATCCGTATTGCGCTTAACCACCATATTAGGCGTTTTTCTTTTCTTTATATTTAAAATAATTCTGTAACCAAAAAACAAAAGTAAAGCCGCTAAAGAGCTTATGATATACCAAAAAGAAATTACTTCGGGCTGAACGGTATAGTTTACATCTTCCAATAAAATTTGTAATTCATTGCTACCTTTAAATGTGTAATAAAAGCTGCCAACACCCTTTTCATCAAAAGTAACCGACTGGTCGGCGCCATTTACAATAAAATTAAGCACGTGGTTATTGGCAGATAGTTTATAATTATCGGGGTTATTAAACTTTACGATAATCCTTGTATTAGTATTTGAAAAAATAAAACGAGGTAACGTAAAATACATATCGGCATTAGTAAGACGGTTAATTTGTCCACCTGTATTCTTCATTGTTTCCTCTGCCTGATGGGCGTTTGTAATACCCGAAATAAAAAAAGCGATAACACATAAAATTTTTTTCATAACTGTTTTCCTTTAAAGAATATAGTTCTCTATAGCGAAATTAGAAGCTAAATACTTGTTCTGCAACAAAAATAGACTAATGGTTTAATTTACTCGTTTAATGGAAATAAATGATAGCTATCAACTTGTTTTTGTTTTTAAGTCAAAGAGACCTGATAATAAATCTTTTTTAGCTATGTTTTACCAATAATTTTTAAATTGCGGCTTAATTGTACTAAACTTAGTTTATGAGCGAACAGATACTTCGTGCCTTGATGCAACTTTTTGCCATTATTGCAAAAGTTGATGGCGTAACAAACACCGGTAGAAATATTGTTCAGCTGTTCCTAAAGCAACAATTAAACCAGGAGTTGGTTGATCAGTATTTGGTTGTGTTTGATGAGTTTTTAGAATCCCACCACCAGGTAGCTAAGAAAAAGGATGGAAGCGCTAAACGTACCTCGCTGAACTCTGTAAAAGTTCTGAAAATATGTACTGAGATAAATAGGGAGCTTGAGCAGAACCAAAAAATAGTTGTACTCATCAGATTGCTTGAGTTTATCCATTCATCTGATGAAATATCAGAACAAGAAAATGAATTTGTTACTACGGTTGCGGAAACCTTTAACATACCTACCGAAGAGTTTAATAACCTAAGGCACTTTGCGGAAACTAAACAGGATGCTATTGATGCCAAAGAATTATTAGTAATTAACAATAAGGAAGAAAACACCAAAAGCTTTAAGCACATCTATTGCGACCAGTTTAACAACGACATTGAAGTTTGGGTTATATCCATACCCAGTGTGGGTATGTATGCGCTCAAATTGGTTGGCAGTCAGGAATTAATACTAAACGGGCAGGCAATTACGCCTGATAAGATTTATATCCTTACTCCGGGTTCATCTCTGCGTAGTCCTAAAGTTAAACCAATTTATTACTCTGATATTATCTCTAAGTTTTTAGCTGATAAATCAAGTACGGTAGTTTCATTTCAGGCTGTTGATTTAGAATATAAGTTCTCCGGTGGCAAACTTGGTTTACGAGGCATTAATATCAACGAAGAAAGCGGAAAGCTGATTGGTATTATGGGAGGCTCCGGCGCAGGTAAATCAACGCTTTTGAACGTTTTAAACAGTAATGAGATACCAAGTAGCGGAGCTGTTTTAATTAACGGAGTAAACATACATACCGAGAAACATAAAATAGAAGGTGTTATCGGAATGGTTTCTCAGGATGATTTGTTGATTGAGGAACTTACCGTTTATCAAAATCTTTTTTATAATGCCAAACTTTGTTTCGGAAATTTAGATGATACTACCATTGCGCAAATGGTAATGAAAACCCTTACCGACCTTGGTCTTGAGCAAACCCGCGATTTAAAAGTAGGTTCTCCTTTAGAGAAAACAATATCTGGCGGACAGCGTAAGCGGTTAAATATTGGATTAGAATTAATACGCGAACCGGCTGTGATGTTTGTTGACGAGCCTACATCAGGGCTTTCATCACGCGATTCGGAAAATATTATGGACCTTTTAAAAGAACTTTCTTTAAAAGGTAAGTTGGTATTTGTGGTTATACATCAGCCTTCATCAGATATATTTAAAATGTTTGATAAGCTGATGATACTGGACGTTGGTGGCTATCCTGTGTATTATGGCAATCCGGTTGATGCGGTTATTTACTTTAAACGATTGGTTAATCATGTAAACAGCGAAGAAAGTGAGTGTGTGAGTTGCGGTAACGTTAACCCCGAACAGATATTTAATATTATTGAGACCAAGGTAGTAGACGAGTTTGGGAATCTTACCAATAAACGCAAGTTCTCGCCGGCTGAGTGGAGTACGCATTACAGAGAACTTATAGAAAGTAAAATTGGCAGAGGGGGCTCTCATACCGATATTCCTGAAAGTACCTTTAAGGTGCCTAATATGGTAAAACAGTTTATCATATTTGCTACACGTGATATTAAGAGTAAATTAACCAATACGCAGTATCTACTCATTAACATGTTAGAGGCACCGGTATTGGCTTTAATCTTAGCCTTTGTTATACGGTACTATAATACAGACGCCGAAAATGGAAGGGGATATGTGTATCACGATAACGAAAACATACCCATTTATATGTTTATGAGCATTGTGGTAGCCCTGTTTATAGGACTTACCGTTAGTGCCGAAGAAATCATCCGCGATAGAAGAATTCAAAAACGAGAATCGTTTTTAAACCTGAGCAGATATAGTTACCTGTTAAGTAAAGTAAGCATCATGTTCTTCTTATCCGCTATACAAACCATTGCTTTTATATTAGTAGGTAACGCGGTATTGGGCATACATGGCATGTGGGTAGATTATTGGCTGGTATTATTTACCACTTCTTGTTTTGCTAATATGCTGGGCTTAAATATTTCGTCTGCATTTAATAGCGCGGTAACTATATACATTATGATTCCGTTCTTAATTATACCTCAATTGTTATTAAGCGGTGTAATGGTAAAGTTTGATAAACTAAACCCTACTATAGCCAAACAAGGTGGTGTTCCGTTGATTGGGGAAATGATGACCTCCCGTTGGGCTTATGAAGCATTGGCGGTTAATCAATTTAAAGAAAATGAATATGAGCGCCAGTTTTATAAATATGATAAAGCCATATCGGAAGCATCTTATAAAAAGGCATATTGGAATCAGAAAATGATTGCTAAGATTACTAAAGTAGAAGCGGAACTAAATGATGTAAATAAAAACGCTGATACGGAAAAAGACCTTCAATTATTGCGTGATGAATTAAATAAAGAATATAGCAGGCATTCAAAATTACCACGATTTAATGGTACTGAGAATTTGTATTTAGGCAAAGTAAATACAACAATAACAGCGGCACTAAAAATTTATTTAGATGAAGCGCAACCGGGTACACTTAAGCAGTATTATATAAATTTAGATAAAAGTGCCCGCGAGAAAAAAGATCAAATAATTTCTAAACTTACACAAACTCCCGAGCAAAAAGCGGCATTTACAAAGCTTAACAACGATTATGATAATGAAGCCTTAGACGGGCAGTTAAAGAACACCAGTGATTTAGGAGAGAAGTGCTTGGAGAAAGACGGCAAGTTTATACAACGTACCGAGCCTGTTTTTTTAGACCCTGATGATAACTATGGTAGAGCGCATTTCCTGGCTCCAAAAAAGAAATTATTTGGAACGTATTACCAAACATTTTTCTTTAACCTTTCTGTTATCTGGGGCATGTGTTTCATCATGATGATAACACTTTATTTCGACCTGCTTAAAAAATTATTAGATGGTTTGGGTAAACTGCCATCTATGCTTAGCAGAAAGAAGTAATTCCTTATTGATTTGCGATTTGTTTATGTACAATTCTGCTATTTTAATTTAAAAATTCTCGGGCAATAGTTACATGCAATTAGCTTACAGAAAATATGGAGAAGGGCAGCCTCTTCTTATATTACATGGTTTATTCGGACAAAGCGATAACTGGAATACGCTTGCCAAACGCTTTAGTGAAAATGGTTTTGAAGTTTATGCCATAGATCAACGAAATCACGGGTTGTCTCCACACAGCGATGTGTGGAATTACGATGCAATGGCTGATGATATAAAGGATTTTATAGACGAACATAACTTGCAAAACCCTATACTGCTGGGACATTCTATGGGCGGAAAAACGGCCATGTTTTTTGCTTTAAAGTATGATGGAATTTTAGATAAATTGATTGTTGCCGATATGTCCCCTAGGAGGTATGAGCCACGCCATGATATTGTTTTAGATGCCTTGAACGCGGTTGATTTTTCTAAAATAAATACCCGCAAAGAAGCCGAAGCTGTTTTAAGTGAGTACATAACTGATTTTGGCACTAAACAATTCCTCTTAAAAAATATTTACTGGGAAGATAGTTCTACAGGCTCGTTAACCGAAGTTGTTAATAAAATGAACTGGCGTTTTAACCTGCCTGTTATTACAGAGAATATAAATGAAATGATAGTACCTGCGCCTATTGGTAGTAGCCGTGTAAATACCTTATTCCTTAGAGGTGAAAAGTCTGATTATATAAATGAAGCGATTGATGTGCCTGAAATAAAAGAACGTTTTCCTAATTATAAATTGCAAACCATTGCCCATGCAGGGCATTGGGTACATGCCGAGCAACCCGAAGCTTTTTATGAGGCTGTAATGGGGTTTATTAGACCTCTTCGGAAAATCATTTAAGTTTTAGATTTTGGTTATAAAGAGCGGCTATAAGATTAACCCTTAAAGTAAATCTCTTTCTTCTGTTTCTATATTTTTCCGCTAATATTCTAAATATTTTAACCTCTAAAATAACATTTAAAAAAAAGAGAAAATCGCTGTCAATTATGGCATACAACCTTTTTGGAAGAAATACGATATTCTGAGACGCTGCCCTTTAATCTTGTTGAAAAGCCGCGACGGCTACCCCACAACCTTCCTTTCCATCTGTAAAATAAAATCCGATGCAAAAGTTGCCCGTGCTGGCACATTTAAATTCTATTGATTCTTTCACGGTAAATGAAGAACCTCCCTGTACCATATTCGATGCGAAAACAAATTCCTTTTTTGGGTTATTATACAAGTTCATTACCAATTTACCATCAAAATCGCCTGAGCTTACGGCTAAAAACTTATATTTTACACCTCTGTTTAAAGGAATGGTAAAATACTCAGTCATATCAGCATTTCTGTCCAAAAACAAGTTTTGCGATTTGCCTTTCAACTCATCTTTGCTATATTCAGTTAATTTGGCCATCATATCGTTTACCTGAATAATATTGCCTTTCATATCCAACTCTATAAAGGCATACGTAGTATCCAACGCTTCAATGATACCCTTCATACGCTGTGTTTCATAGGTTTGTTCGGTAATATCATAACGAACGCCAATGTATTTTACAGGTTTCCCGTTTTTACCAAGTACGGGTGTAAACACACCATCTACGTAGTAAGGGTTTCCGTCTTTGGCTTTGTTTTTTACAAACCCACGGAATATATTTCCTTTGCCAATGGTAGCCCACATATCTCGGAACAAGTCTTTCGGCATATCAGGGTGACGAACAATATTTTGGTTTGCGCCAATCAGCTCCTCTTTGGTGTATTTAGAAACATCTATATGTTTTTGATTCACATACGTAATGTAACCTCTTAAATCTACTTCCGATACGATACAAATTTCATCAACCGATTTCATACGAGCATCTATCTCACGTTGCAGTTGCGCATTATCTTCTACGGCTTTCGTTACATCGGATGCTATTTGAATAATTTTTGTAATCCTGCCCATATCATCGCGCACAGCAGAGAATACAGAATCGAAATAGACTTCAACACCATTTTTTGAAGTAAATTTAAACTGACCGGCTTTTATTTTTCCACCTGCCAAATCAGGCCAAAAACCATTATAGTCGGCTGCGTTAGCAACCGAGCTGTCAATTACATTACGATGATGTTTTCCTTTTATTTCTTCAACCGAATAGTCTAACGATTTCAGGAAGTTAGGATTAGCCGTTAATATACTTCCTTTCAAATCGTATTCTGCAAATGCAAATGATTCGTCAATAGCTTTTACAACACCTTCGGCAGCTAATTTTTCATAGGTTTGTTGGGTAATATCATAACGAATACCAATGTATTTTACAGGTTTGCCATTTTTGCCCAATACCGGAGTAAACACGCCATCTACATAATAAGGCACACCGTCTTTCGCTTTATTTTTTACCAATCCGCGGAAAATATTTCCTTTGCCGATGGCCGCCCACATATCGCGGAACACTTCTTTCGGCATATCGGGGTGACGTACAATATTTTGGTTTGAGCCAATCAGTTCCTCTTTGGTGTATTTAGAGACATCAATGTGCTTTTGGTTCACATACGTAATATACCCTTTCAAGTCAACCTCAGATACGATACACATTTCGTCAACTGATTTCATACGAGCATCTATCTCGCGTTGCATTTGAGCGGCAGCTTCTTTATCATGCGTAATATTGGAAGCGATTTTTATTACTTTAACGACTTTACCCCCCGCGTCTCTTACCGGAGAGTAGGCGGCTTGTAACCAAACATCATCTCCATTTTTAGCAAAACGTTGGAATTGCCCGTTCTGAACTTTTCCATTAGCTAGATCTGTCCAAAAACTTGAATACTCACCGGTACTTGCGTACGCTTTATCTACAAATAGTCTATGGTGTTTTCCTTTAATTTCTTCGGCAGTATATCCCATTGCCGTTAAAAAAATATCATTTGCACTAAGCACATTACCTGTAGTATCAAATTCAACATAAGCGAACGCACCATCAATAGCGTTTAACACACCTTTCATGGCAGCGGCATTTCTTTGCACCTCTTCCTGCGTAGCCTGCATCTCTTCCATATTTTGGCGCAATTCTTCTTCTTGTGCTTTTAACTCTTCGGCTGCTTGCTTAGCTTCCTCGCGCATTTTTACCTGAGCCGTAATATCTGAAGCGATTTTTACTACTTTAACAATTCGGCCCATTTCATCTTTTACAGGAGAATAAACAGCCTGTAAATAAACTTCTTCTCCATTACTTTTTACACGTTTAAACTCTCCGTTAAAAGTTTTACCACCTTCCAAGTCTCTCCAAAAATTTGTGTAATCAGCGGTTGCAGCATAAGAAGGTTCAACAAACATGCGGTGATGTTTACCCGCAATATCATCTACCTTGTTATAACCCATTGTTTTAAGAAAATTTTCATTGGCGGTAACAATGTTTCCTTTGGTATCAAATTCTATAAAAGCATAAGATGTATCTATAGCATCTAATATGCCTTTCATACGTTGACTTTCTAAAGTAGTCTCTGTAATATCAAAACGAACTCCAATATATTTTTCGGGCTTCCCATTTGCTCCTAATACGGGTGTAAATATTCCATCTACATAATAGGGGCTGCCATCTTTCTTTCTGTTTTTTACTTTTCCTCTAAATATTTTTCCGCTGCCAATGGTTGCCCACATTTCTTTGAAAAGAGATTTAGGCATATCAGGGTGGCGCACTATATTTTGGTTGGCACCAATTAACTCTTCGCGAGAGTATTGAGAAACTTCGCAATGTTTATCGTTTACATAGGTTATATAACCCTTTAAATCAACTTCAGAAACAATGCAGGCCTGGTCTACAGAAAGCATCCTTGCTTCCACTTCTCGAAGCGCCTGTTCTTTCTCTTTTTCTAATTGCTGAACTTTTTGCTTTAAAGCATTTACTTCTTCATTGTTTGCCATATTTTCCTGATTATTTGTTTTTTTTTCGGGTGATGATTCATCTCCGTTTTTCATGTTATTACCAATTGCCATACTTGTTTATTTTTAAATGGTTTAGTTATTACTTGGTTGTGATTGCTTTAATGAATACGATATTTTTTTTATGATTTCTTCCGTAACGGCTTTGTAATCTTTGGCACTGGCAGACTCAGGCGCGTAATCAATAACACTTTTGGCAAATGATGGAGCCTCCGCGGCTTTTACATTATTATGAACCCGGTTATTAAAGACTTCTACCTGATAGGTACTGTTTATATAACTTAATACTTCTTCGGTTAATTTTCTCGATTCATTTACACACACGCCCAACACCCCAAGCACTTCTATCTCTGCATGGGTAGTAAGCTTTATTTCTTCTATAAATTTTAGTATTTGATCCAGTCCTTGTATAGATAGTATTTCTAACAGCATAGGTATTACAACATAGTTAGATGCTGTAAGACCAATTTGTGTATAAGCCCCAATGGCGGGCGGGCAATCAATCAACACATAATCAAAATCTAAATTCTGTAGTTTGCTTTTAAGCAGATACCTGAAATCTGTAACGCGTTTTATTTCATCCTCAACCGAAGTTAATTCAGTAGATGCAGGTAAAATAAATACGCCTTCGGTAGATAAAATAGCGGTTTCGTTAGTTGCGCTTCCTGTCATCCAATCTGTTACTGTGTATGTAGGGTTAGAAACACCTAAAGAATAAGATAGGTTTGCCTGAGGGTCTAAATCAATAACCAACACTCTATTCCCTTTATCTCTGAGGGCGCAAGCTATGTTGATGGTGCTGGTTGTTTTACCGGTACCGCCTTTATGATTAGAAAATGATATAATAACCGCCATATACTTTCTAAAATTAGTATGTCTTTCATCACACTATCTTGGTTTTTAACCCTTATTGCTCTAAACAAGGTATATCACTTAAGCAGCTAAGGGTTTACCCTTATTTTAGCTGTTAGTTAGTGAACGACATATATAGTCATGCCAAAATGGTTGTAGGAAAGATTTACAAAACTCATATGGCTTCCAGAGGTCCCAGTATTAAAAAGCAAAAATTACAATTAATAAAACTTTACTTTTGTCGGTAACATGAAAATTATTGTAAATACACGCTTGTTGTTGGATGGCAGATTAGATGGCATTGGTTGGTTTGCCTACCAGTCTTTAAAAAGAATAACGCGCCAACACCCCGATGTACACTTTATTTTTCTGTTCGACAGACCTTATAACGAGAAGTTTATTTTTGCCGATAACATTACACCCCTTGTTTTATCGCCTCCTGCAAGGCATCCGTTCCTGTATTATTACTGGATGCAGTTTTCGGTAAAGCCTTTATTAAACAGATTAAAACCCGATTTGTTTTTATCGCCCGATGGCTTATTGGCTTTGGGAGCTACCTGCAAGCAGCTACCCGTTATACACGATATTAATTTTGTGCATTACCCAAAAGACCTGCCTTTTCTTACCAGACATTATTATAATCATTTCTTCCCTAAGTTTGCTAAAGAGGCAAGTCGTATTGCAACCGTATCAGAGTTTAGTAAAAAAGATATTGCGGATAGTTATCATATCTCTCCTTCAAAAATAGATGTGGTTTATAACGGCATCCACGATTATTTTGATGTGGTAAGCAATGATGTTAAGATTGCTACTAAAACCAAATACACCAAAGGCTTTGATTATTTTATATTCGTGGGTTCACTGCATCCCCGTAAGAATATATTGAGGTTACTAAAAGCCTTTCATCTTTTTAAAGCAGAAACAAAATCAAACTTTAAGTTGGTATTAGCCGGTGCCATCTTTTGGGGAGAGAATGAAATGCATGAATTAATTAAAAGTCTGCAAATAGAAAATGAAATTGTATTTACAGGCAGAGTCGCTAATGAGGAATTAAAGAATTTAATAGCATCGGCATTTGCATTAACCTACCTGCCTTACTTTGAAGGTTTTGGAATACCTATTGTAGAGGCTATGCAATGCGGCACCCCCATATTAGCAGCCAACACAAGTTGCCTTCCTGAAATTGCAGGTGATGCTGCTATTTATGCGAATCCGTTTGATGAAAATGAAATAAAACATGCCCTACTTACGTTGTACGAAGATGGTGAAATAAGGGCTAATCTAATTCGCAAAGGACTTGAACGAAAAAACAAATTCAGTTGGGATAAAACGGCCAACTTACTATGGCATAGTATTGAAAACACACTTTAGAAGTATTTATTACCTTTGCGCCTCATGCTAAAAAAGACTTTTATAGTACTCTTCACAGCTTTATTGGCTCTGTCCTGTAAGAAAAATGAGAATAGTCCGGTTGGCTCCAACATATTGCCTGCCAGTGATCTTATTTTAGGAGAATATGCCGAGTTGTATCCCGATGTTTCTTATACCAGATTTCGTTTGGCGGATTCGGTTGTTTTAACATCTAACCTATCAAATTCAAATTTATTGGGTTCTGTTAACGACCCTGTTTTTGGAAGAACCGATGCTTCTGTTTATTGCAGTTTTGAAACAGATTATTCCGCTACCGGTGTAGGTGGCTTAGCTCCCGTGGGTAACGAACCCGTATTCGATTCTGTGGTTTTGGTATTGGCATACAACTATATACCAAATTCATCAACAACCTTTGTGGGCGATACCTCCGACCCACTTTCATTAGACATATTTCCATTAAAACACAATATCTCTCCCGATACCAATTATTATTCAACCGGAAACAATTATTACTATACAGGTACAGGCGGTTATTTGCATGGTCCCATGCCTTATGATGCCAGTACAAACTTAGTTCATGGCGGACATAGTTTAGTTTTTAATCCGCATTTATGGTGGTTCGCTCCCATAAAAAAAGACACTAACATACTTGGTAATCCTGTATTAAACATAAGATTAAGGGATGATTGGGGGCAACAGCTTTTTAATACGCTTCCAAATGGTTACCTAAACAATAATACCTTATTTCAAGAGTTTTGTAAAGGGTTTTACATTACTACGCAGCATTCTATTATGCTTCAGCCGTCTTATGGCAGTATATTTTTTGTGCAGATGAATAGTAACACGGGGATTAATTTTTATTACCATAATAAAGGAAGCACTATTATTCCACCACCTATCCGAATTGCCACAGGTGGCAGCAGTTGCGCCCGTCTTGGATATTTCAAACATGATTATGGTATTGCCAGTTCTGATTTACAGCAGCAAATAAGCCCTAACTACGCGGATACAAACCCTTCATCGCCTAAAACAAAAAATGTATTTCTTCAGGGTGCGGGAGGTGTAGGTATTGTCTTAAAGTTTCCAAGTTTACTGCAATGGGTAAACAAAAATGTAGTGATTAATAAAGCCGAGCTTGTTTTAAAACCTGATAAATCGAATTCGGATTTCTTTAATCTTACTAAATACTTTTTGCCCGGAAGACTATATTTAGAAGGAGATACTTTAGGAGGACCTAAAGGGCTTGTTGAAAATGAGTACACTTTTGGGGGGTATTACGATATTACCAATAATCAGTATTTATTTGAAATACCCCATACAATAGACCAGATACTAACTCAAAAAACTTTAAACACAAAATTTTATGTGTCGGTATTTAATGGTGGTTTGTTTGCAGAGCGGGTAGTATTTGGAGGTTCTGCACAAACGCAACCAACGGGTTATCCTATCAAACTCCGACTTTGGTATACAGCGCTTACCAACGGAAGAGAAAAAAAGGACGTTATTTTAAAACAACACCCTTAAACCTTATTTTGTGAGGAGATTTAGGGTCGTTACTGATTACCTCAACCGTTCTGTCTTGCCGGTCATAAGTGGGGGATGTATCAAATAGAACTTCTATACTTGCTGATTTACCTGTTTGCAAAGGTTCTTTTGCGAAAGTAACTTTAGTACAACTGCACTCTGCTTTAGCATCTGTGATAATTAATGGCTGATTGCCCGTATTGATATAGGTGTATGTAAGTTTTACCAGTTCTCCTTTTTTTACAAAGCCAAAGTTCTTTTTAGCATCGTCAAATTTTAGTTGTGGCTGAGCAAAACAAAACGAACTAATAAGTATAACGATAAGAAGAGGCAAACTATTTTTACTCATATCTATAAATAAAAAAATCGGGCACGAAGCCCGATTTAGTTTTTTAAAACAACCCTATTATTATTTTGTGGTAGGTGTGGTGGTAGTTGTTGCAGGTGCTACGGGAGCGGCCTTAACTTCTCCTTTAATAGTTAAAACAGTGCTTGGTGTTTTTGAGTTTGAAGTAACGGTTACTTTTTTATCGAATTTACCTACACGTTTAGTATCGTAGTTAACTTTAATAGTACCCGATTTACCCGGCATGATAGGCTCCTTTGGGCAAGTAGGAACGGTACAACCGCAACTGCCCTGACAGTTACTGATAACAAGCGGAGATTTACCGGTATTTTTAAATTTAAACTCGCGCTGAGGGTTTCCTTCATAATCAATCGTACCATAATCAATGGTCTCGCTTTCAAATTTAATTTCAGGGGCGTTTGGATCGATGTTTGGTGTAGATGTTTCTTGTGCTTTAGCTGTAAAAGCTAATCCAACAAATAATAGAGCAGCTGCAAATACTTTTTTCATAATGTTTATTTTTTTAGATTAATTAATTGTTTCCTTTTTCAACCGGAGCACCTGCTTTTGGCGTATTTCCACCAGTAGGGAATTGTTCTTCCTGTGGAGCCGCTTCAATGGTACCTTTTATTTGTATAGTTTGAGTACCGGATAAAGCGTTCGACTGAACAGTTACCGTTTTAGATATGGGGCCTACACGTTTGGTATCGTAATGAACTTTAATTACACCTGTTTTGCCCGGTAAAATAGGTTCTTTAGGGCAGCTTGGAACGGTACAGCCGCAGCTACCCTGACAGTTACTGATAATCAAAGGCTCTTTACCTGTGTTTACAAAGGTAAACTCGCATCCGCCATCGCCACCTTGTTTCATAGTGCCGTAATCATGTACGGTTTTATTAAATTTAATATCTGCCGTAGATGCGGGAGCAGATGTAGTAGCGGTTGTTGTACTTACTGTTTTCTTCAAGTCTTGAGAAAAACCACTTACTGCCATTAACGAAAAAATACCTAAGCTTAATACTATTCTTTTACTCATGTTTTTAATTTTATTGGTTAGACTTACCATATATCAAATATCGTGCCAAAAATATAAAATCTTTAGGTTAATCCTACATATAAGGTAATCTTTCTTATACTTTAACCTTTTCTCCGTAGTGTTGGGCACGTGTTTTCTTCACATCCTCGCTGGCTAAAAACTCATCGTAGGTACAAACTTTATCTATCATGCCTTTTGGGGTAAGTTCTATCACACGATTGGCAATGGTTTGAACCAACTGATGGTCATGCGAGGTAAATAAAAGTGTGCCTTTAAAATCTTTCAGTTCATTATTCAATGCAATAATAGCTTCCAAGTCTAAGTGATTGGTAGGCTCATCCAGCATTAATAAATTAGCCCCAAACTGCATGGTGCGCGATAGCATACAACGCACCTTCTCCCCCCCTGACAAAACACGACAACTCTTTAAAGTCTCCTCGCCTGTAAATAGCATCTTCCCTAAAAAGCCCCTTATATACGTCTCATCTTTATTAACAGAATACTGTCTTAACCAATCAATCAGGTTATTATCTTCATTAAAGTATTTAGCATTTTCATTGGGGAGGTATGCCTTGGTAATGGTAGTGCCAAACAAATAAGTTCCCTTATCTGCCTTTTCTTCTTCGTTCAGTATTTGAAACAAAGTAGTAATTGCCAACTGGTTTTTACATACAAAGGCAATTTTGTCTCCTTTTCTGACATTTATATTGATATCCTTTAATAACACTCCTTCGGCATTCGATTTGCACAGACCCTCCACATGCAAAATCTGGTCGCCGGCCTCGCGCTCTTGTTTAAATATAATGGCAGGGTACTTACGGGTAGAAGCGGGAATATCATCTACAGCCAATTTATCCAACAGTTTCTTTCTGCTGGTTGCCTGACTTGATTTAGATGCATTAGCTGAGAATCTGGCAATAAATTCCTGTAATTCGGCGCGCTTATCTTCGGTTTTTTTATTGGCATCGCTGCGTTGCTTTAACTTAAGCTGACTCATCTCGTACCAAAAGCTGTAATTACCGCTGTAGGTAGAAATTTTACCGAAATCTATATCGCATATACTGGTACAAACCGCATCCAGAAAATGTCGGTCGTGACTGATAACAATAACCGTATTCTGAAAATCTGCCAAAAAATCTTCCAGCCAATTAATGGTTTCGGCATCCAAATCGTTGGTAGGCTCATCCATCAGTAAGATGTCGGGGTTACCAAACAAAGCCTGCGCCAATAATACACGCACCTTTTCCTTACCCGTTAAATCTTTCATGAAACGCTGATGATAAGCCTCGCCAATGCCCAAACTACCCAATAACTGGGCGGCATCGCTTTCGGCATTCCAACCGTTCATCTCTCCAAACTCGGCTTCCAGTTCAGATGCTTTTATACCATCTGCTTCGCTAAAATCTTCCTTGGCATAAATCAACTCCTTCTCTTTTATAATGGCGTGCAGCTTTTTGTTGCCCATAATTACGGCATCCATTACCGTATATTCATCAAAGGCAAAGTGATTCTGGCTAAGCACACTCATGCGTTGTCCTTTTGGAATATCTATTGTACCCTTGTTCGCCTCAATCTCTCCCGACAGAATTTTCATAAAGGTAGATTTTCCCGCACCGTTGGCGCCAATAATGCCATAGCAGTTGCCGGGCGTAAACTTCAGGTTTACCTCATCAAACAAAACACGCTTGCCATACTGAAGCGTAACATTACTTACCGTGATCATAGTTTAATTATTTATTTACGATTTTATTATTTACGATGTTTGTATTTCAATAGCTAAATAGCCAACCTTTAAATCGGTAATTATTTTAAGGGTGCAAAGGTAGTTTTTTAGCTGTTTATATGGTTAACAGATGTTCTTAAATTTAAAGCCGCAGTTAATATGAAGGATTTGCATCTTGGTGTCTATATATAATTGCCGCAAGATTGCACATCATAAGTGTTTGGAATATGCGGTTTTTAACTTTTAAAACAAATTTCGTCGCTTTAAAACCCTTGAATTTACTCGGCATTAAAAATATTTAAGTGATAAAAAAATAATAGTACAAGGTTCCGAAATTGTAATGATTGCAAATCCTGCCGGCGGTAAAAACCTTGGTGGTGGCGGAACACATATTACAGCGGGTAATTTGCCAACAGCATAATAGGTAGCAACACTTTCTCTAAAAAAACCATGCAGCTATGCAGGGCTTTTTTGTTTTATATTTGGTTTCATAGCAAAGGATAACCTGTATATAAAACAACCAAACTTTAGCTAAGTTTGCAGGGTTGATATAGATGAAGCCTTATCTTACGCGTATTAAATTTCTGTTGGCAAGCTATCTGTTGGCTTTGCTTTTGTTGAGCATTGCGCGCATTATTTTCTTCGCTATTAATAAAACCAATTTCACAGGCATAAGCACCGCTGATTTTATAGCCGTACTTTTTTATGGTTTGCGCTTTGATGTAATAACGGCAACTATTATCAATGCTCTTTTTATTTTTCTAGCTGTGTTTCCTGTATCATTCTTTCAGTATAAAAAATTCAGAACCCTACTTACCGTTGTTTTTGTAAGCACCAACCTATTGGCATTAGCCCTTAATATGGTTGATATGGCTTATTTCCCTTTTACATTAAGGCGCAGCACCGCAGAAACCTTTAGTTTCTTCTTCCAAAAGAATGATGCGGGCACCCTGCTACCGCTTTTTATAAAAGATTTCTGGTACCTGTTTGTACTCTTCTTTTTCTTGTTATTTGTGTGTATGTGGTTGTATAAACGCATAGAAAAGAAGTTTTTGCAAGCATACACCCATGAGGATAACAGCATTAAAAGTCTTTCCCAAAGGAGTATTAGTTTTTTATTGTTAGCCGGACTTAGCATTTTATCTGTACGTGGCGGCTTTCAATTAATACCCATTGGCATTATTGATGCCGGAAATTTTGTAAAACCTCCGTATATCCCTTTGGTTTTAAATACGCCTTTTTGCATTATAAAATCAGGCGAATTATATACACTGGATGAAAAGAAATACATGAGCGAGGAAGAAGCTAATGCACTTGTTAACCCTATAAAAAAGTACGCATACCCTGATGCTGATTTTAAGAAGTTGAATGTGGTGGTGATTATTGTAGAGAGTTTATCTAAAGAATATACCAAACTTGGTAAAAGAAAAAGCTACACACCCTTTTTAGATTCGTTGATGGATAAAAGTTTTGTGTATACCAATGCTTTCTCAAACGGCAAGCGCTCTATTGAGGGCATACCCGCTATTGTGGCTTCTATACCTTCTTTTCAATCCGACTATATTAGTACAGTTTATAGTAATGATAAAATAATGAGTTTGGCCAGTGTGCTTAAAACAAAGGGCTATACTTCATCTTTTTTTCATGGAGGTACTAATGGTACGATGAACTTTAATGGTTTTTGCGCTACTGCCGGATACGATAAATACTTTGGAAGAAACGAATACAATAACGAGAAAGATTATGATGGCAATTGGGGCATTTGGGATGAGCCTTTTTTGCAACGTATGGCAAAAGAACTGGATGAACAAACGCAACCCTTTTTATCTACGGTGTTTACGTTAAGTTCGCACCACCCGTTTATAGTGCCGGAACCCTACAAAAATAAATTCCCCGAAGGAAAGCTACCTATTAATAAATGTATTAGTTACGCAGACTATTCCTTAAAACAATTTTTTAATACAGCCCAAAAAAGCAAGTGGTTTGCCAATACCCTGTTTGTTATTACAGCCGATCATACAGGTAATTCTGAGGATGTTCTATACGGAAATTCTTATGGTAATTACCAAATACCTCTGTTCTTTTATTTACCCGGTAATTCTTTAAAAGGATATGATACCATAGTGGCGCAGCAAGCAGATATTATGCCAACAACATTAGCTATGCTAAAATACAACCAACCTTTTTTCGCTTTTGGAAACAATTTGATGGATAGCACACAAAATAAAAATCGCTTTGCTGTTAATTATTATAATAATGTTTATCAGTATTTCTCTAACGACGAGATGTCGCAGTTTAACGGAGAAAAATTATTAGGCTTATATAATTACAGAACAGATAGTACGCTTGCCGTTAATATAATTAAGGAAAGGAAAGTATCCGATGAAAAAATAAAAGCGTTTATCCAGCAATACAATAACAGGGTTATTCATAACCGGCTTAGTACACAGTAACGCTTATATATTTATAGCCGCTAATACCTTTGCGGTAACATTAGCGTTACTTTCAAAATAAGTATTTAGCTTTTCTTTTACTTCATTAATAGGGTAATTATTGCCTAAGAAGGTATCAAACACGTCCAAAAGCTCCTCGCTATTAGCAACATTTACGGCAGTACCTAATTTAATCAGGTCAACAGCTTCGTTATACTTTTCATAATCATTGCCATAAAAGGTAATAGGAATACCATATACAGAAGGCTCTAAGGTGTTATGCAAACCACTATCAAAACAACCGCCTATATAAGCGCAATCCGCGTAATAATACATTTTGGATAATAAGCCCATAGTGTTTACAACCAATACCTGAGCTTCATTATTAATAGATTCTGTATAAAGAGAATAATTTACCTGATGTTCTTTTAATTGATTTACGGTTTCTGAAATACTGTTATCATCTATATTATGCGGGACAAGGATAAGTTTAGTATTTGTGTTTTTTAGTTTAGTGAAAGCGTTTAAGATTAAATCCACATCCTTTTGATAGGTACTGCCTGCAATGATGAGTTTAGAATTTCCTTTAAAAGAAACTATTTGAGGGATGGGTTTGAAATTCTTTTTTATTTCTAAAACCCTGTCAAATCGGGTATCTCCAAAAACCTCGTAATTAGTAACACCTATTGTTTTTAAAAGCTCGCCCGATTTTTCATCTTGCAGTAATAGTTTGTTAAATGTCTTTAATGATTTTCTGAAAATATGTCCGTACCATTTAAAAAAAGGATGATGAGGCTTAAAGATGGCGGAAACTAAAAAGGTTGGAACGCTTTTTTCTTTTAACCGAAACAAGAAATTAAGCCAGAATTCATACTTAATAAAGATGACTGTTTTAGGTTTTACAATCTCTATAAAATCTTTGGCATTTCTTTTGGTATCTAATGGCAAATAACAAATAATGTCCGCTCCATCCCAGTCTTTAAAAGCCTCATAACCGCTTGGAGAAAAAAAGCTTACTAAAATTTTATAATCAGGACGCTTCTTTTTTATAGCTTCTATAAGAGACCTGCCTTGTTCAAACTCACCATAAGAGGCGCAATGTATCCACACTAATTGCTCTCTGTTTAATTTTGCGACTTTGTTAAAAATAATTTTGCGCCAGTTCTTTCTTCCGTTTACCCAGTATTTGGCTTTTTGTTTTTTTACAGAAGCGATTTTAATTACAAATCCGTAAAGAAAAATAACAAGGTTATAAACCCACATAATATTAGTTGTAGTAAAACTCTTTAGGAGCTTTTTGGTATAGGGGCAGTAACCATCCTATTTTAAAACCTAACAGAATATCTAAGCGTTGTTTACTATCCGAACTCATCGTATCGTATTGATAGCCTCGCAACCCTGTAGTAAATCCTTCCTGAATTTCAACTCCGGCAAACCAGTTAATCATTCTGTTTCTGGCTAAGAACATATAACCAATGAATTGTTCTGAAGCAGGTCCGGCAGTTAACCTGTCATACCCCTTTTTTAGGTTGCCATTAATTTGCGGCAAGCTTTTATCTATATCATAGATGTTAATTTTATGTTGCATATAACCCAAACCTATGTGCAAAAACAAACCGCTGTTTTTATTTTTGGCAAACTTGTTTATAACGGTTCCGATAACCGCGTAAGCTGTAAAACCACGCTCATTAAGCCTTACGGCCCCTGGGTTTCCCGCGCTGCCGGTTATGGTGTTTGAGCTATTGTACATATAGTTTAAAGGATCTTCTTTTACATTGTTGCTGAAAATATAATTGCCCTCCAATCCAAAAAGCAGGTTTTTACCCGTCTTATACAAAAGAGGGGCACCGGCGCTAATGTTATCTCCAAAACGGGTTTTCATGTCTCCAAACGGCAAGTCTCCGGCCATAGTAACACCTACAATCATTATATGATGGCAACTATCTGTGTATTCTATACGACGAGAACCCATCTTTTGTCTTTGAGAAAAAGCGGACAGGCTTATAATAAGTGTTAGAATTAGAAAAAAACGCTTTTTCATAAAATGGTGGGCGAAGATACGGTAAAAACAATTTAGAATGAAGAATCTTAAATGTGGAATTATCCATTATTAACTATCTATTATTAGATGGCGCGACTCAAAACAAATCTTAATTTTTAATTCTTAATTTTATGCGCTATGTACAGGCTTTTAGATTTCTTTTGGAAAAATAATTTACCTCGCTGGTCTATATTAATAATTGATACCATCGTATGCGCTTTCGCCCTTACGTTGGCATTTTTGCTGCGTTTTAATTTCGCGTCTATTCCTCCTCAGGATTTAAAAAACATGCCTATTGATTACGCAATGGTATTAAGTATCAGGTTCTTTAGTTTTCTGTTTTCTAAAACGTATAAAGGAGTAATACGTTACACAGGTTCTAAAGATTCTGTAAGAATATTGCTGGTAGTGCTTTTAGGTAGTTTCATGTTGCTGCTTATAAATTTTATTACACGGTTACTATCAGGGGTTTATTATATACCACATTCAGTAATAATTATTGATTCGCTTTGTACTATGTTTATTATGATTTGTTCCCGATTGGCGGTTAAGGCAGTTTATTTTGAACGTAAGAATCCGGATAGAATCCGAACAAATGTATTGATATATGGGGCAGGGGAATCAGGAATTTTAACAAAAAGAACATTGGAAAGAGACGCTGACGTTAAGTACAAGGTAATTGGTTTTATAGACGATGATATTAAAAAGAAGGGGAGGAGCCTGGAAGGTATTTTTATTTATCCGCCTGATAAGTTAGAGGAGTTAATAAAGGATAAGGAGATTGACACCGTTATTATTTCTATTCTTAATATTTCTTCTGCCAGAAAGAGCGAGATTGTAGAGGTTTGTTTGCAGCAAAATATAAAGGTACTTAGTGTGCCTCCTGTAAGTAAATGGATAAACGGGGAACTTAGTTTAAACCAATTAAAAACCATACAAATTGAACAATTATTGGAACGTGATGCTATTAAGCTTGATGTATCTCTTATAGAACAACAACTTCAAAACAAAATAATATTGGTTACGGGTGCCGCGGGCTCTATTGGTAGCGAGTTGGTAAGACAAATACTTCGTTTCCATCCTAAAAAGGTTATTCTGTTAGATAATGCCGAGAGTCCTTTGCATGAGATGGATATGGAGCTTGCCGAGAAATATAGCCGCGATAGTTTTGAGGTGGTAATGGGCGATGTACGCAGTACAGACAGAATGCGCAATGTATTTAATACCTTCAAACCCCACTTGGTATACCATGCGGCGGCATACAAGCATGTGCCCATGATGGAGAATAATCCTTCGGAATCTATTTTAACTAATGTATTAGGAACAAAAATTACCGCTGATTTAGCCGTTGAATTTGAAGTGGAAAAATTTGTGCTTATTTCTACTGATAAGGCTGTAAATCCAAGCAATGTAATGGGTGCCAGCAAACGTATCGCTGAGATTTATACCCAATCATTAGGAAAAAAAACGGGTATTAAATTTATTACCACGCGCTTTGGGAATGTGTTGGGCTCTAATGGTTCGGTAATACCCAGGTTTAAAAAGCAAATAGAGCAAGGAGGACCTTTAACCGTTACTCATCCTGATATTACCCGTTATTTTATGACCATTTCGGAGGCTTGTCAGTTGGTATTAGAGGCCGGTTGCATGGGAGCCGGCGGAGAGATTTTTGTGTTTGATATGGGTAAGCAGGTTAAGATTGTGGATTTAGCTCATAAAATGATACAGCTATCTGGTTTGACTGAGGGGCGAGATATTAAAATAACGTTTACCGGATTACGTCCGGGTGAAAAGCTATATGAAGAACTGCTCGCGTCAGCAGAAAACACTTTGTCTACCCATCACCCACAAATACTAATTGGTAAGGTAAAACAGTACAATTTTGAAGAGATTACTCAGAAAATAGAAACTCTTATTGGGTTGTTTAACTCGCAAAACAATACCGATATTGTGAGTGCGATGAAGGACTTGGTGCCTGAATTTAAAAGTAACAACAGTGTTTTTGCCGAATTAGATAATTAGGCACTAATGAGTATTTAATATCTTTTTAATATCGGGTTTAAAGTAGTTGTTGCCCTTTAATACTTTACCATCTTCACGAAATATGGGTTTACCTTGTTCATCCAGCTTACTCATATTACTGCGATGTATTTCATCAAATACTTCTTCTATTTTGTGTTGCAGTCCATGTTTTAAAATGGTACCGCACAAAATATAAAGCTGGTCGCCAAGCGCATCGGCAATCTCTATAATGTCTTTATTCTTGCACGCATCAAGGTATTCTTCGTTCTCTTCTTTAATTAAATTATAACGCAGGCTATAGTCTTTTTCTTCCAGCAGGGTAATGTCCTTAGCGTTACCTATCTTAAACACTTCATGAAACTCGGCAACACTGTTTAATTTATTTTTCATCTTGTTTATTTTTAGCCGCAGATTGCGCAGATGCCACAGACAGAATCCGTGCTAATCTGTGAAATCAGCGGCGGTTATTTTTTTGCACCTTGTTTAGCCGCCTTGTATTCCGCGTTTAGTCCATCAACAATTTCTTTTGTAATATCTAAACCCGGCTTGGCATATAACACCGAACTGATGTTGGAAGTAGTGTAAGCCAATATATAATCGAATTTACCGTTGTTGTATTTAGCTATATAATCTGATACCTTTTTAAGCATAGCGCCTCTTTTCATGGCAACTTCTTCACCCAAATTTTCTAATTGTTTTTGCTTGGCAGCCGCATCTGCCTGTTCTTGTTCAAGTTGGGCTTTTTGTTTATTTAGCTCTGCTTCTCCTTTAATTCCGGCTTGTGCCGCCTGCTGAAACTCCTGATAATCATTTTGAAACTTGCTTGCCATGCTGTTTAACTGACTTTCTAAAGCAGCTTGTTTGTTGCTGTATTCTTTAGAATTATCAACGATATACTGGTACTTATAATCCAACGAATCTATATTAAGATAGGCGATCTTAGCATCTTTTAAATCAACATTATTGTTTGCCGATAAAACAACTGGTGTTTGTCCTGTAGTCGGCTGAGTTGTTGCACCCAAAGCTTCTACATTCTTCTTAAGCGACATATTCATGTAGAACAAAATAGCTACAGCTATAATGAGTACTGCGTTGATGATAAGAGGTAATTGTTTCATGTTTTTAATTTATGATTTTATTATTTACGATTTATTCGTTGTCTTTATATGTTCTATTTTGTACTCATGTATTCGCTTCGCTCGGCTGGTTATTGCAATATAAAAATTGTCAATTTATTATTTCAAAGCCTGTGTATTTAACCAATACTTCAGGCACTTTTATTCCGTTTTCTGTTTGATTATTCTCTAACAAAGAGGCTACAATGCGCGGCAATGCCAATGCACTTCCATTTAAACTATGGCATAAGTTTGTTTTACCATTAGCATCTTTATATCGGCACTTTAATCTGTTCGTTTGGAAACTCTCAAAGTTTGATACCGAGCTAACCTCAAGCCAGCGTTTTTGCGCGGCACTCCATACTTCCATATCGTATGTTAAGGCAGACGCAAAGCTCATATCGCCTCCGCAAAGCTTTAATATACGGAAAGGCAGGTTTAGTTCTTTTAATAAACCGGCTACATACTCACGCATTTCCTCTAATATCTGATACGATTTTTCGGGAGTGGCAATCTGTACAATTTCTATTTTATCGAACTGGTGCAAACGATTCAAGCCGCGCACATCTTTACCATAACTGCCCGCTTCTCTTCTAAAACAAGGGGTATAGCCGCAATTCTTAATAGGTAATTCGTTCTCCTTTAATATTACATCGCGATAGATGTTGGTAATAGGTACTTCGGCAGTAGGAATTAAATACAATTTATCTTCTCCCACAAAATACATTTGTCCTTCTTTATCGGGCAACTGACCTGTGCCATAACCACTATCCTCATTCACTAAAATAGGAGGTTGCACCTCCATATAACCTGCCGCAATGGCTTTATCTAAAAAGTAATTAATAAGCGCACGCTGTAGTCTGGCTCCTTTACCTTTATATACAGGAAAGCCAGCACCGGTAAGCTTTACACCCAATTCAAAATCAATTAAATTATACTTGGTTGTCAGTTCCCAGTGTGGTTGTGCGGTAGCCGGAAGCGTAGGTTTCTCTCCGTGTTCAAATACGGTTTCATTATCTTCGGGTGTTTTACCCATAGGAACGCTTACATTTGGTAAATTAGGAACCTGTACTAATAAAGAATGTATTTCTTCTTCTTTTCCTTTTAAAGTATCATCAAGGCTTTTTTCCTTTTGTTTTAATTCGGCAGTTCGTACTTTAATGGTTTCAGCATCTTCTTTCTTCCCGCTTTTCATCAACTCGCCTATTTGTTTGGCAAGGGCATTGGCTTCGGCTTTTACATCATCACTGTCTTTTTGTAATAACCGGCGTTCGGTATCCAAGCTGATTGCGTGAGTAATAATACCATCAGCGTCTTTAAAATTTTTGATAGCCAATCGCTTTAGAACTTCTTCTTTATTCTCTCTTATGAAGTTTATTTGAAGCATACGTTTTTTATAATTTCCGACAAATGTAGAATTATTTGTTAAGGCTTTAACACCTATCCTAAATCCTTTCCAAAGGAAAGAACTTGTAGCGACTTATTCCCTTCTTCTTGGGAAGGGGTGGGGATGGGTGGGCTTATAATCCAATTCCTTCTATAGGTGGTTTCCTTTAATGACGGTTCAAAATCGCAATAAAAATCATACAACTCTTTACGAGTAAATGATTCCCTAAATTAAGATTAGCAAACTCTTATTGCCCAAACAGGTTTTATCTGTAAATTAGCCGTCCGATGATTTCAATAGATAATACCCTTTTATCAGACGAACTTTTTGAAGAGAAATTTGTTTGTGATTTAAATGCCTGCAAAGGAGAGTGTTGCGTTAGTGGCGAAAGTGGCGCTCCGCTTGATTTGGATGAGTTACCCTTAATTGAAGGAGTGCTTGATAAAGTAAAACCTTACCTCAACAAAAAAGGATTAAAGGCAATTGAAAAACACGGCGCTTTTGTATTAGACAGTGATGGCGATTATACTACCACCCTTGTGGGCAAGGAAAAAGAGTGTGCTTTTGTGGTGTTTGATGAAAATAAAATTGCTAAATGCGCTATAGAAATGGCTCATAAAGATGGTGTTATTGATTGGCAAAAACCCATATCCTGTCACTTATATCCCATACGCGTTACACCTCATAAAACCTACGACGCACTTAACTACCATCGTTGGAAAATATGCAAAGACGCCTGTGCCTGTGGTATGAAACTAAATGTGCCTGTGTTTAAGTTCTTAAAAACTCCGCTTATACGCAAGTATGGAAAAGCCTGGTACAACAAAGCGGAAAAGGCTTATAAGGAGCATACTGAACTTAGCAAGAAGTGAAGGCCTTAGTATTAAAATCTACCGGAAATCTGTATAGATTATGTACAGATAAAGGAGAAATACTCATGGCAAACCTTGCCGGAAAGATACGCCTAGAGTTACGCAAAACTACCAATCCGTTGGTGGTAGGAGATAATGTAGAAGTTGAACAAAGCAATGATGGCGCTTTAATTACTAAAATATATCCGCGTAAAAATTACATTATCCGTAAATCGCTTAACCTAAGTAAACAAACCCATATACTGGCCGCCAATATAGACCAGGCTTATTTATTAGTTACATTAGTTTTTCCGCGTACATCAACCGGGTTTATTGATAGGTTTCTGGTTACTACTGAAGCATATAGAATACCAGCCAAAATTATTTTCAATAAAATTGATTTACTGGATGATGAACTAAAAAAAGTACAACATCAATTAGTAAATATGTACACTTCTTTAGGGTATGAGTGCATGGAAATATCTGCCATGAAAAACGAAGATGTAACTAAAATTAAAAATAGTTTAAAGAATAAACTTACGTTGCTAATGGGACACAGTGGTGCGGGTAAATCTACGCTCATTAATAACATACAAGCTAACCTTGGCTTAAAAACAGGCAATCTTTCCGCCATGCATTTAAAAGGAAAACATACTACTACTTTTTCCGAGTTGCATAAATTAGACGGAGGTGGTTATATTATTGATACTCCGGGCATCAAAGAACTGGGTTTGGTTGAGATGAAGAAAGAAGAAGTAGGACATTACTTCCCTGAGTTTAGAAAACTGATGAACCAATGCAAATTTAATAACTGCACGCATACCACCGAGCCAAACTGCGCGGTTATAAAAGCTTTAGAAGAAGGCAAGATTTACGAAGAAAGATACCACAATTATTTGGGCATACTTAACAGCGATGAGACCAACTGGACAGCTTGGGAGAATAAATAGTTCATCATTAAAATAGTTTCGATGGATATAATGCTTGTCAGCAACTAGGGGTAATAAGCCCTGAATAAGAGATTTTATATCTATGGTTCAGTCTTTAAAGGCAAAACCTTTTCTTTTTTTCAACAAAGCTATTTCCAGTCAATCTCTTTCTTAAATTTATAGAATAATCTTGTACTTGTATGTTTTTAATATTTGATACCGAAACCACGGGCTTGCCCCGCAACTATAACGCTCCTTTAAGCGATAGTGATAACTGGCCCCGCGTGGTGCAAATTGCCTGGCAGTTGCATGATGTAAAAGGTAATCTACTATCTGCCAACAGCATTATTGTGAAGCCTGTCGGATTTACCATTCCGTTTAATGCCGCGCAGGTGCATGGCATTAGTACCGAGCGTGCTTTAGCCGAAGGACATGATTTGCAGGCAGTGATGAATGAGTTTGTGGAAGCCGTTAAACAAACAAAATACCTGTGCGGACATAATATCGAATTTGATTTAAGTATTGTTGGTGCCGAGTTTATCCGTTTGGGTATGTCTGATTTTTTTGCCGGCAAACCTGTTATTGATACCAAGAATGATGCCGTTACTGAGTTTTGTGCTATTCCCGGTGGGCGTGGCGGGAAATTTAAATGGCCAAAGTTAGAAGAGCTTTATGTAAAACTATTTAACCAAGGCTTTGAAGCGGCGCACAATGCGGCCTTTGATGTACAGGCTACAGCTAAGGCTTTCTTTGAATTACTAAAAAGAAACATTCTTAAAGTAAGCGAGCTTTCAAGTAGCGAATTACAAACAATAAATTATCTTGCTCCTGATTTAAGCGCCTTACTTTCATCTGAAAAGAAACTAAAGCAGGCGGTGGTTAGCAACGAGCAGTCAGTAGTTAGTACGGCTTCATCTCAAATCTCAAATCTCACTTCTAATATCTCTTTTTCTCATTTACATAATCATACACAATACTCGGTGCTGCAAGCTACAACGGATATTGATGATATGGTGAAACGGGCTATCAGCTTTGGCTCTCCGGCACTTGCCATTACCGATCATGGAAATATGTACGGCGCATTTCTATTTTGGCAAAGTATAGATAAACAAAACAAAGCTATCAAAGCGCATAACGATGCTATTGATAAAGGAGAAAAAGAAGGAACTAAAAAGCAGGAACTAAAAGCCATTATTGGTTGCGAGTTATATATTTGCAAAGACCGGCTTGATAAATCAAAACAGGATAATGGTTTCACGCAGGTATTTTTAGCGAAGAACAGAACCGGTTATCAAAACCTGTCTAAGCTAAGCTCCATAGGCTTTACAGAAGGTTCTTATTATGTGCCTCGTATTGATAGGGAAGCTTTATCTCGCCATAAAGAAGGATTGATTGCTACAACGGGTTCGTTGAGTGGAGAAATTCCTAACCTGATTTTGAACGTTGGAGAAACCCAGGCGGAAGAAGCCTTTGTTTGGTGGAAAGAACAGTTTGGAGATGATTTTTATGTGGAACTGAACAACCATGACTTACCCGAAGAAAGCGCCGTAAATGAAACCCTGCTTCGCTTTGCGAAAAAGCATGATGTAAAATATTTTGCCGCCAACAACAATTATTACCTCGATAAAAAAAATGCGGCAGCGCATGATGTTCTTCTTTGTGTAAAAGACAATCAGTTAAAAGAAACGCCCATTGGTCGCGGACGTGGCTATAGATATGGTTTTCCTAATCAGGAGTTTTATTTTAAATCTCCTGCCGAGATGCAGAAGATTTTCAGTGATATGCCCGAAGCATTGGAGAATACCAATGAGATTGTAAACAAAATAGAATCGTTTAAGCTTGGCAGAGAAGTATTGTTACCTAAGTTTCAAATACCTGATGAGTTTAAAGACTCTCGTGATGAAGACCCTACAGATGAAGGAAAAGGTATCCGCGGTGAGAATGCCTATTTAAAACACCTTACCTACGAAGGAGCGAAAACCCGCTATCCTGATTTAAGCCCTGAAATAAAAGAGCGCATAGATTTTGAATTGACTGTAATGGAACGCATGGGTTTTCCGGGTTATTTCTTAATCGTATCGGATTTTACAACCGAAGCGCGCAGGTTGGGTGTTAGTGTTGGTCCCGGTCGTGGAAGTGCCGCCGGCTCGGTAGTTGCTTATTGTTTGGGTATTACAAACATAGACCCTATAAAATACGATTTACTCTTCGAGCGTTTCTTAAACCCCGATCGTATATCGATGCCCGATATAGACATAGACTTTGATGATGAAGGACGCGATAAGGTAATTGATTATGTAATAAAAAAGTATGGAAGTAACCAAGTGGCGCAAATTATTACCTATGGTACCATGGGGGGTAAATCCGCTATCCGCGATGCGGCACGTGTATTGAATTTATCTTTGCCCGATGCTACGGTACTTACAAAATCATATCCCGAATCATTAGCGGCTTCGCTTAAAGCCTTGCTTAGTCCGGAAGGAATTGATAAAAAATATTTAGAAGAAATAAAAGACAGACGCGAGTTTGTTGAACAATCGCATAATTTCAGGAAGCTGGCGGAAGGAAAAAACCTGCAATCGGAAGTTTTAAAACAAGCTTATGATTTGGAGGGTTGTGTGCGCAATACCGGTATTCACGCTTGCGGAGTGATTATTACTCCCGATGAGATGAGCAAGTTTGTTCCTGTATGTAAAGCCAAAGACAGCGATATGCTCGTTACGCAATTCGATAACTCGGTTGCAGAATCAGCAGGCTTGTTAAAGATGGACTTCCTTGGTTTGCGTACGCTTACCATCATTAAAGATGCCCTTAAACACATCAAGCGTCGCCATAATTTAGAGATTGACATAGATGCCATTCCGTTGGATGATAAAAAAACCTACGAGCTTTTTCAACGTGGCGAAACCAACGGCATCTTTCAGTTTGAAAGTGCAGGTATGCAGAAGTACCTGAAGGATTTAAAACCCGATTCCTTTACTGATTTAATTGCCATGAACGCCTTGTATCGTCCGGGACCGATTGCATACATACCTAACTACATTAATCGTAAACATGGCAAAGAGCCTATTGTTTATGACTTGGAAGGAATGGATGAGTTCCTGAAAGAGACTTATGGTATTACTGTTTATCAGGAACAGGTAATGAGGCTCTCGCAAAAGCTCGCCAATTTTAGTAAAGGCGATGCCGATGTGCTGCGTAAAGCCATGGGTAAAAAACAAAAAGAGGTGCTTGATAAAATGAAAGGCAAATTTGTAGAAGGTTGCGCTAAGAACGGACACGATACAAAAGTCTGCGAAAAAGTTTGGGTAGACTGGGAAGCTTTTGCATCTTATGCCTTCAATAAATCGCACTCCACCTGCTATGCTTATCTGGCCTTTCAAACAGCCTACTTAAAAGCAAACTATCCATCCGAGTTTATGGCCTCTGTACTTACTCACAACATGGGCGATATAACCAAAGTTACTTTCTTTATGGAAGAAAGCAGACGGATGGGCATTAAGGTATTGGGACCTGATTTAAACGAAAGCATCGGAGATTTTTCGGTAAACGAAAACGGAGACATACGCTTTGGCATGACTGCCATTAAAGGTGTAGGCAGCAACGTAGTAGAAGGCATTGTGGTACAACGCAACGAGGCAGGAAAATTTGTAAGCATATTTGATTTGGCAAAACGCCTTGATAGTAAAGCCATCAATAAAAAAAGTTTAGAAGCGCTATCGCTTGCAGGGGCTTTCGACTCCTTCCCGGAGCTTACCCGCTCTATGTTTTTCGCACCCGATAAAGACGGACAAACTCTTACCGAAAAACTTATACGTTACGGAAATAGTTTTAATACCGGAGATGAAACCAATCAGGCGTCTTTATTTGGAGAAGATACCGAAGCGCAAATTGCAGAACCAGCCTTGCCAAAAGTAGAACCCTGGGGACAATTAGAACAACTGGCAAGAGAAAAAGAAGTAGTAGGTTTTTATATCTCAGGGCACCCTTTAGATCAGTATAAACTATTAATACAGCATGTTGCCAAACAAACCCTGCCCGAGTTAGCGGACCTTAAATTGCTTGATGGTAAGGATGTAACCGTTGCGGGTATTGTTACTACAGTACAACACCGAACCTCTAAAACAGGTAAGCCTTTTGGTACTTTTGCCATGGAAGATTACGCGGGCTCATTTGAATTTATTTTATTTGGCGATGATTATATAAAGTATAGAAACTACCTGATAGAAGGCTTACAGATTTGCGTAAGGGCTAAAGTGCAAACACGCTTTGGGCAAGCGGGAAACTTTGAATGCAAAATTCAAAAGATAGATTTGCTTTCTGAAATGAAAGATAAAGCGTTTAATTTTATCAAACTTAAAGTTGGTGCGAATGAAGTAAGTAATGATTTTGTAGATAAAATTGAATCGTTGATTAATGCCCATCCGGGCAAATGCGGTATCGAAATTCATGTAGAAGATAGGACTGAAAACATGTCGGTAAAGATGTTTTCTAAAACAAAAAAGATAGATATTAACGATGAGTTGATGAATGAGCTAAACAGGCTTAATGGTGTTGAGTGTGAATTGAAGTAGCATATTTTAACATCTTTGCTATTCATTATAAGGGAGGCATTGCAATTTCATACATCTATGGTATTAAGGAGCGTATCCTTAAAGGCAGGGACACTTTTAAACACCCCTTATTTGAAAAGATAAAAAATAATCGTAATTTTTATCCTATTTGTAACGTAAAATTGTGTTGGTAAACTACAATGAGCAGAAACGAATTTATACAAGCTTGCCTTAAAAATGATAAAACTGCGCGCCATCAGCTCATTGAGCAGCATTATGGGTACTTAATGGGTATGTGCAGGCGATATGCAAAAAGTAACGAGCAGGCAGATACTTTTTTCTCTCAGGCGTTTATTGATATTTTTAAGCGCTTACCGGAATACGAAGATAGTCAGGATTTGAACGTTTGGATTAAAAAGACCTTTTTAAGTAGTTTGATACATCAATTAAAAAGCAATCGTACGGAATACTATGTAACTACTACCGCGCGTGTTGATGAAAAAAAACAACACTCGGATTTATTTCATCAATCAGAACAAGAAGACCCTAATAACCTATTGGTAGAAGATTATATTAAAGCTTTGCAGAAAATGCCTTGTTCTTTTAGGGCTGTATATAATTTGCACGTGATAGAGAAAATGGATTTAAAAGAGACTTGTGATTTGCTGGAGATTAATGAAGATTCCGCGAAAAACACTTTAGAGCGCGCCCGTCATGAGTTTTCAAAGAACGTTAAATTAAAAATGCAGGGTTACTGATGGAAGATAAAAAACCTTTTCATATTGATGAAAACGCCTTGCGTGAAAAGCTTTTGAACTACCATGTTAGTTTTAATCCCGCTTCATTAGATTTCTTGGAAAATGAGATTGATCATATTAAGACAAGTATTCCTTTTAAGCTTCCTGAAATAAAAAAAATACTTCAATTTTCTGCCGTTCCTGTTATAATAATAGCCTTTGGTTTTGTAGCATACTTTGGATTTAATTATATAAAGGATGTATCTGAAAAATCCGCCGTTAAAAAAGATACTGTTATCACTACCGCCCCGCCTCCTAAACCTAAAGTGGAGATAAAAAACGAAGAGGTTAAGGCGCCTGTTGTAACAACTGCCTCGGTAACACCGGAAGCACCCAAAAAAGATACTATTGAGCCTGTTGCTACAACAACTACGGTTCATAAACAAACAAAAGAGACTAAAAAAATCGGTGCAGAACAGGTTGTTACTCCAAAAAAAGAAGATACTACGCAAACAACTAACCTAGCTGGTGCAAAACCTGACTCTATAAAGAAAGTTGCCGTTGACACCGCTTCCACTTCTAAAAGCAAAGATTCAACAACTAAAAAGAAAAAGAAGAAGAAAAAGAATTCGGATGTAACGGATGATATTAGGCAATCTACTCAGCAGCCTAATAGCGCTGATGATGAGGTGGTGGTTCCAAATAATTAGTGTTTAGAATATACTCACTCCCTTCTTTACCTATTCGCTTCCTGAAGTGAACTAAATCAGTTGGGGCGCGTGGAACTGAATCTTTAAAATACAGCTCCCCACAAAAATATTGCAGGTATGCGTTTTGTACCCGGGAGAGGATTAATTCTTCATCCGCGACACTAAACATTCTTTCTAACAGCAATAAACCAACCATTTTTCTAATTGGAACACTTGGTCTGCCATTGGGCGAATAAAATGAACCAAAACAAAGAGTAGTTTCATCCCATTTTATCTTATGAGTTAATTGAACTAAATCAATTTTTTCTGATACAATATCTTTAGGGGTATTTTAAAAAGATCTGATTGCGGATTATGAACTATTTTTCCTTGCATTTTCCTTTAGGTTTTTATCCTTTATAAGGAAAATCAACGGATAACAAACTAACTATACCTGCCAAGATTGTTTATCAACAAGGAACTCAAAGTTTTTAAGGAAGGACTAAATAAGTTATGAGTTACAAGTTATAAATTATAATTTCGACCGCGTTAACTCACAGCTTTTAACTTAATGCAAATGGAACACACCCAAATTAAAGACTACATACAAGCCAACAAGCAACGTTTTTTAGATGAATTATTAGAACTGTTGCGCATACCTTCTATAAGCGCAAAGCCCGAACACGCGCCTGATATGCTACGCATGGCAGAAGCTATAAAGGCTAAGTTTATTGCTGCCGGGGCGGATAAAGCGGAAGTATGTGCCACAAAAGGCTATCCGGTTGTATATGCGGAGAAAATAATAGATGCTAAACTACCTACTGTTTTAGTTTACGGACATTATGATGTGCAACCTGCCGATCCGCTTAACTTGTGGGACTCTCCACCCTTTGAACCTGTTATTAAAAAGACTGCCATTCATCCTGAAGGGGCTATTTTTGCACGTGGTTCTTGCGATGATAAAGGACAAATGTTTATGCACATTAAAGCATTTGAACTGATGATGAAAAGCAACTCCCTGCCTTGCAACGTAAAGTTTATGATTGAAGGCGAGGAAGAAGTTGGCTCTGCAAACCTTGCTACTTGGGTAGTTGAAAACAAACAGCGTTTAAAAGCGGATGTTATTTTAATATCAGATACTTCTATTATCGCCAACGATACCCCCTCTATTGATGTGGGCTTGCGTGGTTTGGCATATATGGAAGTAGAAGTTACCGGACCAAACAGAGATTTGCATAGCGGTGTGTATGGCGGCGCGGTGGCTAATCCTGTAAATATATTGTGCAAAATGATTGCTTCCATGCACGATGAAAACAATCATATTACTATTCCGGGTTTCTATAACGATGTAATGCAACTTTCTGCCGAAGAAAGAACAGAGTTAAATAAAGCACCTTTCAACTTAAACGATTTTAAAAAAGATTTAAACATAGCAGAAGAGCATGGCGAGAAAGGATATACCACCAACGAGCGTACCGGCATTCGCCCTACATTGGATGTAAATGGTATATGGGGTGGCTATACCGGCGATGGAGCTAAAACAGTGCTTCCGTCAAAAGCTTTTGCCAAAATTTCTATGCGATTGGTACCTAACCAAAACTCGCATCAGATAAGTGAATTGTTTGCCAAACATTTTGAAAGCATTGCGCCTAAGTCGGTTAAGGTTAAGGTAACTGCGCATCATGGCGGAGAACCGGTGGTAGTTTCTACCATATCTAATGCGTACAAAGCGGCCGCAACAGCTATGGAGCAAACCTATGGAAAAAAGCCTATCCCAACCCGTGGTGGTGGTAGTATTCCTATTGTGGCACTGTTTAAAAAAGAATTAGGTTTAGATTCTATCCTCTTTGGTTTTGGGTTGGATAGTGATGCGCTGCACTCGCCTAACGAGCATTACGGCTTGTTTAATTATTACAAAGGTATAGAGACTATTCCTTTGTTTTATAAGCACTATACAGCAAGTTTTTAAGCTAAAATTCTCTTTCCCGTACACTATTTTTATCATCCCGCTTGAAGTTGGGATGATTGTTTTTGATATCGGGATAAATCCTTTTGATGTCTGATTAAGAAAATAAAGAACAGGGGTTTGTAAATAAATCCTAAAACCCCGTATTAGAATTTTAAAAGTTTCTTTTTTTATTAAAAAAAGATTGTATCTTTATTCATCTTCTTTTTATGAAAGTAAACTACAATTATCGGTTATCAGCTATCGGTTATTATTGTTTACTGTTAATGGCTACCTGTTGTCTGCTGCCGGCAAAGGCTCAAACCTACAATTTTGAAACCATTGGTTTAGATAAAGGCTTACCTCAATCTCAAATTACCTGCCTAAAAGAAGATACCCGCGGTTATTTATGGATTGGTACGCAGGGTGGGGGAGTAGCCTGCTATGATGGGGTAAAATTTAAAATATATGATGAAGCCTCCGGTATCTCAGGGAATATTATTACTTCTATAGAAGAAGATTTTAATAACCACATTTGGATTGGAACTACCTATGGTGGGGTTACTCATTTTGACGGGAAAAACTTTTATAACCTTTCCGAAGAAAACGGGCTCCTTGCAGATGGAATAACTGCCCTGGCTTCGGGTAAGAATAATGTAATGTATGTTGCTACGGCACATGGACTTAATACCATACAAAACAAAACAATAGCTGTTTTAAAGCCCGGTATATTTTCAAATAAAATAATAAAAAAAATACACCGCGATACGCAAGGTAAACTTTGGTTTTTGGCCGGCAACGAACTGTATCTGTATAATAATTATGAATGGATAAACATTAATACACTCTATAAAATAAAACCCGCGGTTAATGCCATAGCTCAGGATAAATCGGGTAACTTGTGGGTATCTGTTCGGGGCGAAGGACTATATATTCTTTCAAAAAAAAATAACGATTCGTATCAATTTCTTCCATACCATAAAAATGATGAGTTAAAGAACATAGCCATTCAGAATATAATTTTTGATAGTCGGAATAATTTGTGGATGTGTACCGATGGGTATGGCGTTGCTAAGATTGATGGAGACAGGCTGAAATTCTTTAACCGAAGTAATGGTTTTAAAGCGGATGCGGTTACTACCGTGTGCGAAGACAGAAACGGTAATCTTTGGTTTGGTACAGATGGAGAGGGTTTAATAAAATATACTCATTCACCTTTTGTATATTATGATAATATACCCGGTTTTGACGCGAGCAATATATTTGGCATACTGGCTGATAAAGAAAACAACCTATGGGTATCTCCTACGGGCAATGAGGTAATTAAATATAATGAGAAGGGTACCACAAAATACAATGCAAGCAACGGATTAAACATTAAAGGTGCTCGCGTAATTACACAGGATGAACAAGGTGCGATTTGGGCGGGTGGCAGCAATGGGTTGTTTTCTATAACTAACAGCGTTGCAAAAAAATATACCTTATTACCCGATAGCACAAAGGTACGCTCTTTACTATTTGATAAGAATGGTAATATGTGGGTAGGAACCGGTGGACAGGGGTTATATTGTTTTCAGGGCAGAAATGTTACTCACTATGATATGACAAATGGATTAACTCATAATTATATACACTCTCTCTTTCAGGATAGCCGGGGTATTATATGGATTGGCACGGGGGTAGGAGTTAATTATATTGAAAAAGGAAAGATTGGTAATTACTTGCATGCAGACGGATTCTGCAACGATTATATTGGTTCTATTACCGAAGATAGGAAAGGTAATATGTATTTTGGTACAGACAGATGTGTGGTACAATACAATCGTTCAAAGTTTAGGAACATTACACAATCTGATGGACTGGCTTCTTCTACTATCTATTCATTAATTACGGATAATTTGGGTAACGTATGGGTAGGTACTAATAAGGGTATTGATAAACTTAATATTTCTGCTTCAGGAGAAATTGTGCGTATTAAAAATTATTCCTACCAAGAAGGCTTTAAAGGCATAGAGTGTAACAGTCGCGCTGTAACGAAGGATAAAAAAGGCAATTTGTTTTTTGCTACCATAAAAGGTATTATAGAATATATGCCCGAACATGATATAAGTTCTGAAATTAAGCCCATTATGCATATTACGGGTATTGACTTATTCTCTAAACCGTATAATTTTGAAAAGGAAGAGTATCATACAAATGATTGGTTCCACTTACCTCAAAAGGCTTCATTTAGGTACAACGAAAATTACTTAACACTCAAGTTTGTTGCTATAAACATGTATGCCCCTCAAAAGATTAAATATGAATACATGCTGGAGGGCTTAAATACACAGTGGATTAAAACTTCAGAAACAGAAGCTACTTATACAAATTTGAATCCGGGGAATTATACTTTTAAAGTAAAGGCATACACCGATTCCCCCTTTAACTATTCAAGTACCCAGTATCAGTTTAAAATTTCCGCGCCTTTTTGGCAAACCGCGTGGTTTTATTTTTTATTGATTTTGTTTATAAGCGTAGGTCTATACTGGTTTATAAAGTACACCATTAAACATACGGAGTTAAAGAATAAAAAATTAGAACATTATGTTAGTCTGCGAACTACGGAGATAACAAAACAAAAGCAAGAAATAGAATATTTGTTTAAGGAAGTACATCACCGTGTTAAAAATAATCTTCAGGTAATAAACAGCCTTTTAAACCTACAGAAGTATTATATTGATGATAAGAAGATGTTAAACATCTTTCAGGATTGCCAGAACAGAATTTATACCATGTCTGTTATCCATGAGAAACTGTATGAAAACAATGCTCTTTCAACTATCAATTTTAACGACTATATAAAGAACCTGATTAAACAATTAGTTAATACTTATCAGCTTGATTTTTCTGTAAAATATCAAATAGAAGTTGATGTCGACAAGTTGGATATAGACACTATTATTCCCATTGGTCTGCTGATAAATGAAATAGTTTCCAACTCACTTAAGTATGCTTTTACTACAGATGAAAATATAAATGTGATTACCTTTAAGATGAAAAAGAATGAGGATAATTCGTATACCATGCAGATTGGAGATAACGGAAAAGGCAATGAAATGGGGCTTTTTGATAAACACACTACTTTTGGCTTAGAGTTAATTAAAACGTTAGTAGAACAATTGCATGGAACTATTAAACAATTACCTCTTAAAGGTACTATGTATGAAGTTGTATTCTCTCCTGTGAAATAAATTATGTCCAGTAATTTTGTAGTGTATAAATCATCGGCAGGCTCCGGTAAAACGTACACATTAGTTAAAGAATATTTAAAACTTGCATTAGCGGATTCCTCCCGTTTAAATAAAGCCTACAAACAAATATTGGCGGTAACATTCACTAATAAAGCTGCTGCTGAAATGAAGGAGCGTATATTAAACGCTTTAAAGCAAATTTCATTAGCAGAGCAAACTCCTTTGGCTAATGACTTACAAAATGAGCTAACTATTTCTGAAACAGAATTACAAGCACGTTGTAAAGAACTGCATCAAAACCTGTTGCATCAATATGCTGATTTCTCTGTATGTACTATTGATAGTTTTGTATATCGGTTAATAAAACGTTTTTCTATTGATTTGCAATTACCGGCTAACTTTAGTGTAGATACCGATGAGGAAACTGCCTTGTGGTGGGCTATAGATGAATTGCTTACCAACATGAAAGAAAATAAACAGTTGCAAAACTTGCTGTTAAACTATACCACAGAAAAAGTTGAAGAGCAAAAGAACTGGAAAATAGAGAATGAAATATTTGATTTAGCCCGCCCCATACTAATTGCAAAAAAAGATACTAAAGAAGCAGAGTTATTGGGCAAAATAAGTCTGGAAGATTTATTAGGAATTAAAAAACAATTACAGGAAAGCGTTCATAAAACAGAGCATTATTTAATAGCTATTGCAGATAAAGCTTACCTGACTATTGCAGATAAAGGCATTAAAGCCGAAGATTTCAGATATGGAAAGAGCGGTTTCTTTTCGTATTTTAAAAAGATAAAAGAAAAGAAATTTGCTGATGAGGAGTTAGCTAACAAATATGTAAACGATGCTGTAAACGAAGATAAATGGTACACGGGTAAGGTTGCTAATCCTGCTATAGACGGCATAAAAGAAAACCTTCGACAACTTTACTTTGAAGTAGAAAACTATCGGGAGAAAAATATTGCTACTTACTTCCTGCATAAAATACTGCTTAAAAATATTAATGCGCTTTGCCTCTTAAATGAGATACAAGAACTAATACTAAAGTATAAAGACGAGAAGAACATTGTTTTTATAAGCGAGTTTAATAAAACCATTTCAGGCTTTATACAGGATGAACCCGTGCCTTTTATATACGAACGCTTAGGAGACAGATACAAACATTATTTAATTGATGAGTTTCAGGATACCTCTGCTTTGCAATGGCTTAATTTATTGCCTTTGGTTCATAACTCCTTATCAGAAGGAAAGTTTTGTATGATTGTAGGCGATGGCAAGCAATCCATCTATCGCTGGCGTGGGGCTGATGTGGAGCAGTTTGTTAATCTGCCCGAAATTAAAACGGCGCATCAAAACCAAGTAATTCTCGAACAACAAAAGGCGCTTGAAAGTAATTATGTAGAGAAACAACTTAATACAAATAGAAGAAGCTTTACGGAGGTAATCTCCTTTAACAATAATTTATTCCAATGGCTTTCTGCTACTTACCTGAATGAAGAACATAAAAAGGTATATGAGAACAGCAGTCAGCAGGCATTTTCAAAGCAGGGAGGAAGAATAACGCTTTCTTTTATTGATAAAGAAACCGAAGATAAAGATGATATTGTTCTGCAAAAAACCTTAACGCTTATTCAGGAAGCGTTAGCTAATAAATATGCCTACAATGATATTGCTGTGCTTACACGCAATAACAGGCATGGTAGCACCATTGCTCAGTTTTTGATGCATCAGGGTATTCCTGTGGTTTCATCCGATTCTTTATTATTAAAGACCTGCGCCGAAGTTAATTTCCTGATTTCTTTCTTTAACTGGCTTACCAATACCAATAATGGCATTGCTGCCTGCGCTATTTTGTCTTACTTAAAAGAGAATTTAAACTACCCCGTTGCACATACCCATCTTCAGCAAACTGCCTCTACTCCTTATAAACTAAATGAAGTTTTACGCGAGTTAAATCCTGAAATTAATATTAGCCACTTATCCGCATTGCCTTTGTTCGAGATATGTACCGAGCTGATTCGTATATTTAAGATAGAAGATAAGAACCCCTTATTTGTAAACTTCTTCCTGGATGAAGTCGCCTCTTTTAATGAAAGAGAAAACGCTTCCATTTATTTATTCCTGCAATGGTGGGACAAGAAGCGCGACAACCTTTCGGTTAAGATTCCGCAAAACACCAATGCCGTTAAGATACTTACCATACATGCCTCTAAAGGTTTGGAGTTTCCTGTGCTCATCTTTCCTTTTGCCGATTGGGAATTGGGTAAACCCGAGCAAATATTAATTGACACCAGTGCCGAGTTAGCGCAACTGCCCGTAGCCCTTGTGCGTACAGGAAAGGAATTAGAGAAAACAAACTTTAAAAACTATTCGGAAGAAGAGGAGCAGAAACAAATTTTAGATAATCTTAATTTGCTTTACGTGGCTTGTACCCGGGCTATATCCGCGCTTCACATCATTAGCAGAGAAAAGAAACGGGGCAATTGTTTAACCAACTGGCTTCAAAACTTTATAAAAGAGCGGTTAGCAGTTAACGGTCAGCAGTTAACATTTGTTGAAATAGGTATTTACCCAGCGGCTATTACTAAAACTGAGGCTAAAGGCTATACGCTAAATGCTCTTTCCTACCGAGATATACACCAAAGCATTGCCATCAAGCTTACCGACTATGATTTTGATGCCGAAAGCAAACGCACCTACGGCATCGCCCTGCACACTATTTTAGCCAACATACATACCGAAAAAGATATAGATGCAGCGCTCCATAAATCCCTATTGCAGGGTAATATTAGCAGCAGCCAAACCGCAAATCTCAAGTCTCAAATCACAAACCTGGTGCAGCATCCCCGGTTAAAAGAATATTTTTCCGATAACGTGCAGGTAAAAAACGAAGTAGAAATGTTTTTAGCCAACGGAGATATCATCCGTCCCGATAGAGTGGTTACCGACCACCGGCAACACACCATTATTGATTTTAAAACCGGAGAGAAATCCCCTTCGCACATCAAACAACTGCAATTATACAAACATACCCTGAGCAGCATATCTCCTAAAAACGTAAAAGCCTTTTTGGTTTATTTACCCAACGATGAGGTAGTTGAAGTAGTTTAAGGGCGTTTGGAGCTTTATGTCGCAAGCTTTTGATTACAAAAGGCTTTCTATTTCAATCTCTCGTATGTTTGCAAAATACTATCAAATGATTTAGTGAAGAGCATAGGTTTATTGCAGAACGCCAAGATTTTCCACAAAAATAATTGCAAGGATTGTGCCAACTATTGCAAGGATTACTATAGCAGAAAAATCTTTTACGCTGATAGAAATAGCTTTTATGGTAATTACTCCATTATTTATGTTGATAGCATGAGTTTCCATGATAAAGATTGTACCTATTACGCTGCATATCGCAGTGATTAGACTGATAGTAAAAGGATCCATGAAAATAGCGCGAGTACCCACAGCTATGATTGTACCAATTAGGCTAATGAACGCAATGACTATACATATGGAGAAAGTTTTCATGCTAACAGCAAAAGTTTATGCGATGCCTTATGTAATATGTTACGCGACATCTTGTAAAACCCGCTTGATTACCCGAAGGTGATGCGAGTATTTTTTAGTATCTACATTAAAAATGCCGTAGTGGTCTAACTTATCTATCCGCACTTTACCCGAAGCATGAATGATTTTGTTATCATCAAGCACAATACCTACATGTGTAATCTTTCCTTCTTCGTTATCAAAAAAAGCTAAATCACCTGTCTGCGCTTCTTCCACAAAAGATAAAGGAATACCCAAAAGAGCTTGCTGAGATGCGTCGCGGGGTAATTTAAATCCATTCAATTTAAAAACTATCTGCGTAAAACCCGAGCAATCTATCCCGAAGAAGCTACGCCCCCCCCACAAATACGGACTATTCAAATAAGGACGCGCAGTAGCGATAATTTTATTTCGAGAAATATGTTGGGTATCCGGTAAGATACTCTCACCGGAAAATTCATATACGCTATTCTCTAACTGAATTTCTTTATTAGTTAAAAAAGGAAGTAAACTGCCTGCTACAATCGGGAAGAATGTATTTGTTTTCTTATCCTGAATAAGTTGCACAGGCTCGGTAGATAAAGGCTGTGTCTCGTTTTGCAACCTTTTAAAGGTGTCTTCTTTGATAGACTGGTATTGCTTGTTGCTTATCCAACAGTCATATTCATCATAAGCAATAAGAATATGAGTCCACTCTTCGGTTTCTTCAACAATGGTAAAAGATTCTCCGAATAGGAGTTGTGTAACCATTTCACTTCGGTGAGAAGCCTCAGCACGACAGGGAACTATACTTTGGTTACAAATGCCAAACACAATTTTAATTTAAAAGTTAATAGGGAGCTAATAACTATTAACTAATGGCTATTAACTATTTTACATTCTTTCTATAACTACCGCGCTTCCGCCACCACCACCATTGCAGATAGCCGCCGCGCCATAACGTGCATTCTTTTGCTTCAACACATTAAGTAAGGTAACCATAATGCGCGCACCCGAACATCCTAATGGATGACCCAACGCAACCGCGCCACCATTGATATTTACTTTGGCAGGGTCTAATTTCAATAATTGATTGTTTGCAATAGATACCACTGCAAAGGCTTCATTTATCTCGAAGTATTCAATATCACTCATTTTTAAACCTGCCTTTTGCACGGCAGCCGGTATAGCTTTAGAAGGCGTAGTCGTAAACCACTCAGGGGCTTGCTCCACATCAGCGTAACCAATAATTTTAGCCAAAGGTTTTAAACCTAATTTATCCGCTTTTTCTTTGCTCATTAAAACTAATGCTGCGGCTCCATCATTCAATGTAGAAGCGTTGGCAGCAGTAACTGTGCCTGCTTTATCAAACACCGGTTTTAATTGAGGAACTTTATCAAAATTTACTTGTTTGTATTCTTCATCTTCGGCAACAATTACATCTCCTTTTTTTGTAGAGATAGTAACCGGAATAACTTCTTCAGCAAACTTACCGTCTTTCCAAGCTTGTGCAGAACGCTTATAAGATTCTATAGCGAAAGCATCCTGTTGTTCTCTAGTAATGCCATATTCTTTAGCACAAAGCTCGGCAGAGTTACCCATGTGGTTTTGATGATACACATCTGTTAAACCATCCTTAACCAAACCATCAATCACTACACCATTACCTAAACGATAGCCCGTGCGAGCCTGGTCTAAGTAATAAGGAACAGCGCTCATGTTTTCCATACCACCGGCAACTACAACTTCTGCATCGCCCAGCATAATATTTTGCGCGGCAATTACAACAGATTTCATACCCGACGCACAAACTTTATTAATAGTAGTGCATTGTGTTTCATTTGGAAGACCGGCAAACTTAGCTGCTTGTCGGGCAGGAGCCTGACCTAAGTTACCTTGCAAAACACTCCCCATATATACCTGCTGCACTTCGGCAGGATTAAGTTTTATTCTTTCAATAGCTGCTTTTATAGCTGCCGCACCAATTTTAGGCGCCGATAAACTTGATAATGAACCATTGAACGAACCTATTGGCGTTCTAACGGCTGATACAATATAGACTTCTTGCATAATTTTTAGTTTGAGGTCGCCAAATTAGCAATTAAGGCTGATTGACAAAACAAATTTAGATTAACAAATTATCCCCACTTATTAAGCTATAATTTTTTCAAAGATAGCCTTGTCAAGACGCAAAAACATTTAATCTGAACCATAGCTATAGCAGCTTTTATTAGCGTGTATGCCGTTACTAATATTTACCGGTAATGGTTTGGTTACTATTAGGATCGCAACGGGTAAGAAAGAATTTTTTAATCCCTTAATAATATTGAAAATAAAACAGCGTTAATAATTACATGTATATAACTCAAGCTCTCTCTTCCCAAATAGAAGCCAGATGCACAATAGTTTGTACAGCCTTTTCCATATCCTGTATACTTACCCACTCTTGTTTGCTATGAAAGGCATGTTCTCCGGCAAATATATTCGGACAAGGCAAACCCATGAATGAAAGTCGCGAGCCATCGGTACCACCTCGTATGCTGCTTAATACTGGTTTAACGCCTGTGCGCTTAACGGCTTCAACAGCGTGTTCTATTATTTGCGGATGTTTATCTAACACTTCTTTAAAGTTACGGTATTGCTGTTGCACGTCAAAAGTAAAGGAACACTTATTGTATTTAGAAACTACTTTCTCTGCGATTTGTTTTAACTCCGTTTCTAACGCGTGAAGGGTGGGCGTATCAAAAGCGCGGATGATAAATTTTATAACCACCTGCTCTAACCCTCCGTTGATAGCCGTTGGGTGCATAAAGGGTTGTTTCTTATCAGTAGTCTCCGGTGTTTTATCTTTTGGGATGAGGGCAATAATTTCTGTGGCAATTTTAATGGCGTGTTGCATTTTGTCTTTAGCAAATCCGGGATGCGTAGGAAAACCTTTAATGGTTAGCGTAACTCCATCGGCAGAAAATGTTTCGTTCTCTATATGTCCCAATGTTTCGCCATCCATGGTGTAAGCAAAATCAGCACCAAGCTTTTTTATGTCTACCTTATCAACGCCCCTGCCAATTTCCTCGTCGGGGGTAAACAACACTTTAATGGTTCCGTGTTTTATTTCAGGATGTGTAATTAAATAAGAGATAGCATCCATAATTTCGGCAACACCCGCTTTGTTATCGGCACCAAGCAATGTAGTGCCATCGGTAGTTATAATGTCATTTCCTAATTGATTTGCCAAATCAGTATGTTCGTCATACTTTATTATCTGTGTAGTATCGTTAGGCAATATAATATCACCTCCTTTATAATTTTTATGCACGATGGGATTAACGTTAGCACCACTGCAATCGGGAGAAGTATCCATGTGAGAACAAAAACAAATGACCGGAACTTTTTTAGTTGTGTTGGCAGGCAAAGTCGCGTATATATAGCAATACTCGTCCATGTGTGCGTCTGTTAAACCCATCGCTTTTAATTCTTCTGACAGAAGTTTGCCTAAATTCTTTTGCTTTTCGGTAGAAGGATAGGTTACCGATTCGGGATTGCTTTGCGTATCTATTTTAACGTAGCGCAAGAAGCGTTCGCTTACACTATATTTATACAATGAGAAGTTTGTCATGTTTTTTTAGCGAAGGTAAAGGATTTGTTGATTTATAGGATGATAGAATTAAAATTCTCCCGCAGATAACGCAGATTATCGCTGATAGTAATTTGCGTAAATCCGTGAAATCTGAGGGGAACTAATTTACACTCAGCCTATTAATGATTCAATAGATGAAAAGTAATTAAAAGCATACAGCATGCGAGAGCCGTACCAACTGAACATCTCTCCATCTACCAATATTATTTTAGCATGAGGCAAGTGGGTTTGAAGTTCCTGAATATGTTTCTCTTTAAAAGGGTAAGGCTCTGAAGAAAGCAGAACAACATCGGGTTTTTCTTTTTGCAACTCTTCTATATGTATCTCAGGGTATCTGCCCTTATGATTAGCAAACACATTTTTTAATTTGCATACTGATAACATATAATTAATAAAGTTAGCAGAGCCCGCCACCATATAAGGGTTCCTCCAGATGAGATAGGCAACCCGCATTTCATTTCTGTCATTCTTATTAATAAAGCGTGTATGTTGCTCAGTAATCTTTCTGACTATATGTTTAGCAGCATTTTCTCTGTTACAGATTAAGCCAATCTGCTCAATCATTTGCAAAGCATCTTGTATAGTAAATATGTTACTTATGTATACCGGGAAATGTTTGCACAGTTCTTCAATTTGTTCCTGTTGGTTTTCTTCTTTGTTGGCAATAATCAAATCAGGCGCTAACTTTTTTATTTCATCTAACTTAATTGTTTTTGTTCCTCCAATTCTTTTCACTGAGCTAAACATTTCTTTTGGATGAACGCAAAATTTGGTAATACCAACTAATTCTTGTTGCAAACCTAAATCCCAAAGCAATTCACTTTGCGAAGGCACAAGCGATATAATTCTCTTCGGTGGAAAATTAAATTCTATCTTTCTGTTTAGTTGGTCGGTTGCAATCATTTAAATTGGCACGAATTTCGTTAATTAAATTTATACATTTAACCTGTTTATGAATGATACCCGAAAAGCGCACATCTTTCTTTTACTGGCACAAATAATTTACGCGCTTAATTATAGCATAGCCAAAGATTTAATGCCGACCTACATCGGTCCTTCCGGATTGGTATTTATGCGAGCGGGCGGAGCCTGTATTTTATTTTGGACTCTTTCTCTATTTATGCCTAAAGAAAAAGTAAACGGCTATCATTTACTAAAGTTTGTTGTGTTGGCATTGTTTGGCGTTGCCTGTAATCAACTTTGTTTTATAAATGGCTTGCATTTATCCCACCCGATAAACTCCGCCATTATCATGACAATAAACCCGATAGTAGTAACCATATTTACATTACTGGTTTTAAAAGAAAGGTTCTCTTTCTTAAAAGTAATTGGGTTAGTCTTAGGCATTAGCGGCGCACTTACTCTGTTATTAAGCAGTGGTAAATCATTTCAAATAAATAACCAAACAGCATTAGGGGACACGCTTACTTTAATTAATGCCTGTTCATGGGCAGTTTTTGTAGTAATGGTTAAACCGTATATGCAACAATACAAAACGGTAACGGTTATGAAATGGGTTTTTCTTTTCGGCTTTTTTTTAGTTCTTCCCTTCGGGTTAGATGATATTAGGTACCTTGATTTTAGCACCTATACTCCCCACGCATGGTTTGCTTTATCGTTTGTAATTATCGGTACAACCTTTTTAGCATACTTGCTAAACATCTATTCATTAAAAACGTTAAGTCCTTCAACAGTAAGCGCGTACATTTATTTGCAACCTTTTTTAGCGATAACATTCGCATTGCTATTAAAAAAAGACGAACTTAGCGTGATTAAGGTAATAGCCGGAATCCTTATCATTACAGGCGTTTACATGGTGGGAAGAAAAACGAAAACAAATGATTAGTTACTTCTTTTAAGAAAAAAAACGAATTGAAGAAATATTTTTCAAACAAACATTCAGAGAAGAAAAAATAACAAAAACAAGTGCTAATAAATTTTTTTTTACTGAATTTTTAGTATTTATTTGTTAGCTCGTTTGTAGATAAATATATTTTTGCAAATGAATTTGATGTAAAGAAATTGTTATTGAGTTATATATACACCTTATTAAAAAAATAGAAATTAAACATGGATAAAAAAACAGCCGAATCTGTTTGGAACAATTGCCTCAGTGTTATAAAGGACAACGTAAACCCTCAAAATTTTAAAACATGGTTTGAACCTATTAAAGCGATTAAATTACAGGAAAAAGTTTTAACGATACAAGTACCGTCGCAATTTTTTTATGATTGGTTGGAAGAACATTATATAACATTACTGAAAAAAGTTACTCATAAAGAACTTGGTGCTGATGGACGCATTGAGTACAATATCGTAATGGAAAATTCTCACAAAGGTGAAAGACCCATTACTATTAAAGTTCCTTCTTTGGGTAGAGATGTAAAAAACTCTCCGGTTTCCATGCCCATTGATATAAGTACGAATCCTATCAGAAATCCTTTTATCATTCCGGGATTAAAAAAAGTTGTTGTAGAATCTCAGTTAAATACAAAATATTCTTTTGATAATTTTATTGAAGGAGATTGTAACCGTTTGGCTCGCTCTGCCGCATTTGCCGTTGCACAAAAACCGGGCGGAACAGCTTTTAACCCTTTGTTAATATATGGTACGAATGGGGTTGGTAAAACTCACTTGGCACAAGCTATTGGTATTGAATGTAAAAATAACTTCCCCAGCAAAACGGTATTATATGTGCAATCAGAGATATTCTCTCGTCAGTTTGTAGATTCAATTAAGAATAACGCGCAAAATGATTTCGTTAACTTTTATCAGATGATTGATATTCTGATAATAGACGACGTTCAGTTTTTGGCGAACAAAGAAAAAACACAAGATGTTTTCTTCCATGTGTTTAATCATTTACATCAAAGTGGTAAGCAAGTTATCTTAACTTCAGACAGACCTCCGGTTGATTTGCAAGGCATTGAGCAACGCTTGCTTTCTCGTTTCAAATGGGGCTTATCGGCCGATTTACAAGCACCGGCATTAGAAACCCGTATCGCGATTTTAGAGAAGAAAGTTTATACAGAAGGCATTGATTTACCAAAAGAGGTTGTAGAATATCTGGCATATAGCATTACCAGCAATGTTCGTGAACTTGAAGGAGCGTTAACTTCTTTATTGGCTCAATCTACACTAAATAAGAAATTGATTACACTTGAACTTGCCAAACAAATGATTGACAAGTTTGTGAAAACTACTGCTCGTGAAGTTTCTATTGATTATATACAAAAGGTTGTTTGTGATTACTTCGACTTACCAATTGATACTATGAAATCTAAAACACGCAAGCGCGAAGTTGTACAGGCTCGCCAAATTGCGATGTATTTTTCAAAGAGCATGACAAAATCATCTTTGGCAACTATTGGAATGCATTGTGGCGGAAAAGATCATGCGACAGTTTTGCATGCCTGCCGCACAGTAAATAATTTAATGGATACGGATAAACGTTTTCGTTTATATATAGATGAATTAGAGAAGAAAATAAGTCTTCCGTAGTGTTATTGGTTAGTGAAACAAAAAGCCCCATTTCTTAAATTTTAAGAGTGGGGCTTTTTTATTACTTTAGCTGAAATTAAAAACAACTGCAATGATTAAAAAACTTTTAGCACTTTGTATTTTTGCGATAACAATTAGTGCAAATGCTCAGGTAATTAAACAAGGAGGGGGTAACCAATCTACACAGGATGATTTATATTATGGCTCTCCTTATGGAGGGAGACAGAAGTATAGGGATGAGAAACCATTTGAGTTTAAAAAGCGTAGCTTGATTCAAATAAATCTTGCTCAGTTTGCATTTACAAATGTCGCGTTGTCTTATGAAATATTCAGTAAAGACGGAAAAAGCAGCGTCAAGATTCCTTTTACGTTTGGCATAGGAGGAGAGCCTGATACAGCTGCTTACCAGGTGCATAATGAAGGGAGATTTTTAGCGGCCAAGAACCGTATTTTTGAAACAGGCTTACATTATAATTATTATTTCTTCGGACAAAAAAGAGTTTCTCCGTTTATGGGCGCAGGATTTAATGTGGGGGCTTTTAATTATTGGGAATATAAGTACACTACTCTCTATAATAATGGATATAGTTATTATAGCGCTCCTACAATCAGCAAAAATATAGGCACAAACGTTGCAGGCGCTTTATTTGCGGGTGTATTATTTAATCCTGCTGAAACGGTTACTTTTGGATTAAAAGCAGGAATGGGTTTTAGAAGGTATGGTACGGATTATAAAGAGTACACCTATCCTTATGGGATTTTAGAAATCAATCTTGGTTTCAAATTTTAATATACTTCATGCTAATTTAGCATGGTTATGTTTTTAACAACAGATTATTCATAATTTAAGTAGTTTGTTCTTATACCGCTTCTTTAACATATATCTTTGTATCACATGATTCTCTTTAAGAAGATATTTAAAGTCATTTTAAACAAATACCTGTTAACGGTGGTGGGCTTAGCGGTATGGCTTACCTTTTTTGACAGGAATGATGTTTTTACTCAATATGATTTAAAGCAACAAGTTATAAAGTTGGAAAAAGAGCGTGATTACTACTTACACGAAATCTCAGCCAATGAACAGGCCATTAACGAATTAAATACCAATCAAAAGAGTTTGGAGAAGTTTGCTCGCGAAACATACCTAATGAAAAAAGATAACGAAGATGTATTTGTTATCGTAAAAAAATAAATGTTTTATGGATTTAGATTCATTCTCCGAAAAATCTAAATCGCAAAGTGCATCCAACAAAGCTTTTCTTAAAAAAATAAAGCAAAAAAAAAACCGCAATCTCGATGATGTATTTCATACAGCGCATGAAAAAGCTTTTGAGCAGATAGATTGTCTTAGCTGTGCCAATTGTTGCAAAACTACCAGTCCTATTTTTTATCAAAAGGATATTGAACGCGTTGCTAAACGTTTGCGCATAAAACCTTTTGAGTTTATAGAAAAGTATTTAAAAATAGATGAGGATAAAGATTATGTACTGAAGCAGTCTCCTTGTCCGTTTTTAGGTGCCGATAATTATTGCAGTGTATATGATGACCGTCCTACTGCTTGTCGGGAATACCCGCATACCAATAGAAAGAACATGTACCAGATTTTAGATTTAACCTACAAGAATACTTTAGTGTGTCCGGCAGTGCTTAAGATAGTTGATGAGGTAAAAGAGAAATTAGGATAGGTTAAATTAATCCTGCAATAAAAGGTTTTGCTTGGTAAAAAACCTTACCGGATAAATGGCTGCGATTAATCCGGCACCAAGTACGGTAGCCATAATTAAAGCGAAATCACTAAAACGCACTTCAATAGGATAAGCGTCTACAATATAGCCCTCTTCAAAAGTTACAAAACCATAGTGTTGTTGCAGCAAACACAAAACATACCCTAACAAAATACCAATAAAGGAACCGATAAAGATGATCATCAATCCTTCTGTCATAAATATTTTTCTTATCAGATTTACATCCGCCCCCATAGCCGAAAGAGTTTTTACATCTTTCTTTTTTTCGATAATAAGCATAGTTAACGCCCCAATGATATTAAACGTAGCGATAAGCAATACAAAAGCAAGGATAATGAACGTCCAAAGTTTTTCTGTTTTCAGGGTTTTAAAAAGCACATCGTTCTGTTCGTACTTATTCTTTATAATAAATTTATCTCCGATCGCTTTTTGAATTTCTCGTTTAATTAAATCTACATCTGCATTAGGTTTCAAAGCAATTTCTAACGCGCTAACGCTATTTGCCGGGTACTGAAGTAAATCTCGAGCAACCTCATAAGAGATTAAACCGTATGTAAAATCAAAATCATCATTAATAGTGAAAAGCCCTGATGGATAACATTTCTCTTCATTAAAAGCATCTTCGGGATTTATGCTTGAACTGCTATTTCCGCGCTTCGGACAATAAATACAAACAGGAGTAAAGTTTGTATTCAATCCTACACCCAAACGATAGGCAACACCCTTGCCTAAAACAAGGTCGTGCTGTTGCTTTCGCGCGGATATAAAATTTCCTTCCGATACAAGCGTATCAAAGCGGGTAACAGCCGTAAAGTTTTCATCTACGCCTTTTATATGTGTAATTTGTAATTGGTCGTTATATTTAAGCAGCATATTATCATCCAGGGTTCGGCTAATATAGGCTACACCATTTATGTTTTTGAGTTGTAATATTAGTTTATCATCAGCGGTAAATACCTTTCCGCTCACGGCAGTAATTTTAATGTCGGGATTAAAAGAGTTGTACAGGGTTTGCACAAGTCCGGTTAAACCATTCATCCCCGAAAGAATAATAATTAAAGCACTTGTGCCAACAGCAATTGCCAGAACAGAAATCCAACTGATAATGGTTATAGCATTAGTAGATTTTTTCGCGACAAAATACCTGCGCGCTATATAAAGAGCGACGTTCAAGATTTACTTTTTTAGAAGTTCTTCTATTTTCATCGCATAATCCAATGAATCGTCGATATAAAAAACAAGGTCAGGTGTAATACGTAATTGCTTGCCAACCATGTTGCCCAAACGTTTACGGATTTCCTTTACATGCAGGGAAACATTTTTCAGGATATTTTCTTTATTCTTATCCATAATGCTTAGATACACTTTTGCCAAACCCATATCGGGAGTAAGACGTACTATAGTAACTGTAATAAATGCACCGCCAAATAGATTCTTTGCTTCGCTTCTGAATATTTCGGCAAGCTCTTTCTGAATTAGCTTACCTACTTTGCTTTGCCTGATACTTTCCATCCAATAATAAATTAAGGGGCTAAATTACTAAAAATTAAGGGTTGTCTCATTTACAAAGGCAAATCTAGTTAGAGGATGATGAAACAAAGTTTCTTTATATGCGATGAAAAGCTAAATTTAACCAAATGATTAAATTATTTGTTTAAATCAAAATAATAATTTTACATTTGCGGCGTGAAAGCGAAAAAAATAAAACCGACAGTTGACCACAGTACGGAAGAAAAGATAAAACAAGCGGCTAAGCTTATTTTTCACCAAAAGGGCTATGCGGCAACCCGTACCCGTGATATTGCGCAGGAAGCAGGCATAAACCTGGCTTTGCTTAACTACTACTTTAGGAGCAAAGAAAAACTGTTTGACATTATTATGATGGAGAGCCTGCAGGATTTCAGGCAATTTATACAAGCAGCTTTTAATGATGAAGAAACATCGTTAGAAAGCAAAATTGAAACGATGGTAAGCAATTACATTGATTTGCTGATAGACCAGCCTGATATACCCTTATTTATACTGAGTGAAATACGCAACAACCCGCAGGCACTTATTGCAAAGATGAACAAAGAATCTATGGCGAAATCTTTTTTTATCAAACAATTTCAGCAAGCGGTAAAAGAAGGTAAAATCGCGCCTATCCATCCACTTCATTTTATTATGAATCTGATAGGCATGATAGTATTTCCTTTTGTGGGAAGCCCCATTATTAAAACAGTAGGTGGGTTGAAACAAGAAGAATTTAATGAGTTAATGCAACAAAGAAAAGTATTGATACCTAAATGGCTTAAAGCAATATCAAAAGTAAAATGAAAACAATAACTATCCATCTTGTTTGTTTGCTTGGTTTTAGTTTATGTACCAACGCACAAACTGAGCTGCATTTTAATAAGCTTGATTCTGTATATGCGTATGCGGATAAGCACAGTTCAGTATCAAAAAACAACGAGCAGCAAACCATTTATGCCAAATACCAGAAGATTGCCGCCCTTGCCAATGTGGTAAACTTTAGAAACCCTGTTTCTTTTACACCAACTAATAATACCACATTGCCTGTAAGTTTTATTCCCCTAAGCCTTTTAACCGGCGGTAAAGGAAGTGGGTATGAGAAAATAACCTTAGGGCAACAATATGTAAATACATTTAATATACAACCTCAAATAGATATTATTAACCCCGGCAACTGGGCGCAAATTAAAACCACCAATATTAATCAGGAACTTGCCACTACAAATAATCTGCTCAATAAAAAATCGCTGTATGAATCTATTGCGGCTTGCTACTACAATATCTGCACCTTTAATGAGCAGGTAGAAATAACTAAGAAAAATTTATCTTCTACGGATACCCTGTTGCAGATTGTAAACAATAAGTTCAATCAGGGTTTGGTAACTCAGCAAGATGTAAATAACGCCACCATTAATAAACTAACCCTTCAGGATAAATTAAATCAACTGAAAATTTCTGTAGAGCAACAATACAATAGTTTGAAAATTCTGTGCGATATTCCTATGAAAACAGCTGTAGTTATAGAAGATGAGTTAAATTATAACCAGCCCTTTACACCTGACATGGAGGCAAGCTCTCAGTTGCAGGCAAAAGCAAGCCTGTTGCAAATGGAATACGCCAAATCTGATTTAAGAGCTAATCGTTTGGCGAATCTTCCGGTAATTTCTGTTTTATACTCATACTCCCATTATCAAAACAGCGTTAATCAGTTCTTTGATACAAGGGCTAACAATCCGTGGCTTAACTCTGCTTTCCTGGGGGCAAAGGTTACGTTTAATATTCCTGATGTAAACCATATACTTTCCTCTCGCAATGCCAAGATTAACTATCACATTGCGCTTATTAACAGCAACCATGGGCAGTTGCAAAACGATATTTCAAATAGTCAATTGAATTTAGATTATGAGAAAGCGTACTCGCAATTAAACGTAAACAAACAAATATTCCAGTTAAAAGAGGAGAATTATAAACTTGCCCTTAATCAGTATAACCAGGCTATCTTATCTTTTGATAAACTGCTGACTGCTTTTAACGATATGCTGGTAAGTCGTTTAAACTATAGCAATTCATTGGCTAATATGTTTTACACTAAATCTAAAGTTGATATTAATAACAATCTAAAATAATGAAACAAGCTGTTAAAATACTCCCCATTATAGCAGGATTAATTCTTTTAAATTCCTGTGGTAAAAAATTAACCGAAACAAAACCTATCCGGAAAAGCATCACAGAAACTGTTTTTGCATCGGGTGTTTTAGTACCCGAAAATCAATATAACCTTACCGCACAAAGTGAAGGATATATTGTAGCTCTAAATTTTATAGAAGGCGATACGGTAAAACAAGACGCTGTATTGGCGGTAATTGATAATCAGCAAAATACTTTTAACGCGCAAAGTGCCAACGCGCTACTTTCTATCGCTAATATGAATGTAAGACCTGATGCGCCTGCTCTTAAACAGGTACAGGCAAATATTGCAGCGGCAATCTTTAAATTAAAAGAGGATTCTTTGCAGGCAGATCGTTATAAGAAATTATATGAAAGTAAAAGTGTTTCTAAGTTTGATTATGAGAATATGGCACTTGCTTTTGAAAACTCTAAAGCTAATGTAACTGCTTTAAAAGAAAATTACAATGTGTTAAAACAACAGGCAGACCAACAATTAATTATTCAGAAATCGCAAACGGGTATTAACAGTTTTTTTCAGGGAAATAATGAATTGAAAGCTGTAGTAGGTGGTAAGATATATGAAAAGAAAAAGCAATTGGGTGATTATGTAAAGAAGGGCGATATAATAGCTGTGATTGGTAAACAAGATGATATATACGCTAAACTTAGCATTGACGAAACAAATATTTCTAAAATAAAACTGGGACAAAAAGCCATTGTTCAGTTAAACACAGATAAAACGAAAAATTATAACGGCGTAGTTACCGAAATATATCCTGCCTTTGATGACCAGGCACAATCGTTTTACTGCAAAGTAAAATTCATCGATAATATGGATTTCAGAATATCGGGTACACAACTGCAAGCCAATGTAGTTGTAAGCGAAAAGAAAGATTTATTGGTTATTCCTAAAGCCTATCTCGATTATGGAAACAAAGTAAATGTGAAAGACAAAGGACAGGTGGTTATACAGCCCGGTTTTATATCTACCGAATGGGTAGAGATTAAAGGTGGTATAGATGGAAATACTATTATAACATTAGACCAACATTAATGACCCGAGCCTTTTTAGACGAACAGCATTTTACAATGAAAAAAGCAATGAAAAAGACAAAATGAAAAGCGTAAATACTGAAATAGCCCTTACTCATATCTTAGCCAGAAAAAGACAAACGCTCGTTGCTTCAATGGGGGTAGCTGTTGGTATTGCTATTTATATTTGTTTAAACACATTAATTATCGGTACCAACCGCTACTCTGATAATGCCATATTTAAAACAACACCGCATATCCGTGTATATAAAGATGACCAGATAAGTCAGCCTTTATCAAAAGATACTTCTCAAAAAACCGGAACTATAGTAATTGTTAATCCTAAAATATCTAACATCTCTAAGAACCTTATTAATCCGGTGAAGCTGGTAAATGATATAAAAAACAAACCCGAGGTTACTGCCGCAACACCTATGGTTACTGCCAATATATTTTATAATAACGGCAAATCTCAGTTAACAGGAGTTGGTTGGGGAATAAATATTATAGAGGCGGATGAAATGTTCGATATACAATCTACCTGGGTGGATGGAAATATGAGAACACTTTTAAATACTCCGAACGGAATTATTCTGGGTGTTGGTATTGCCGATAAATTAAGTTTAAAAATGAATGATAACGTAAGTATAATTTCTTCTATAGGCGTTATTAAACTAATGAAAGTAGTTGGGCTTTTTAAAACAAGTAATTCGGTTACCGATAAAAGTAAATCATATATGAACCTTGCAGCCGCGCAGCAACTCTTGGGAGAAGGACCAAATTATGTTACTGATATTTATGTAGAGATTAAAAACCCGGAAACTGCCCCGCAATACGCATCCGTAATAAGTGATTTAACAGGTTATACAACCGAAGACTGGAAATCAGCTAATGAACTGTTTGTGGCAGGAAAAAAAATAAGAGCCGTTATGTTTCTATTTATTTCATGGGCTATATTGTTGGTGGCGGCATTTGGTATTTATAACATACTTAACATGACTGTTTCGCAAAAACTTAATGATATTGCCATTTTAAAAGCCAATGGTTTTTCGGGCAAAGATGTGGTACGAATTTTTGTTATGGAAGCTATGATTATGGGTATTATAGGTACTACCATAGGTTTTCTTTTAGCCGCTATTATAGTTAATCTTTTAAGCAGAATATACATTGGAGCAGATTTAGGTTATTTTCCCATTCAGTTTGAGTTATCTGTTTCATTAACCGGCTTGGGTGTAGGTATGTTAGTAACCTTTTTAGCGGGCTATGTTCCTGCACGTAAAGCAGCGCGTGTAGATCCGGTAGCCATATTCAGAAAATAATGGAAAGGGAAATAGTATTAAGAACAAAAGGGATAGGTAAATATTTTTACGACCCCGTTAAATTTAAAGTACTGGACGATATTTCTTTTGAAGCCTACAAAGGAGAGTTTCTTACATTGATAGGAAAATCAGGGAGTGGGAAATCTACTTTACTTTATATCTTGTCTACAATGGATACAGATTATGAAGGGGAATTGTTTATTGATGAAGAAAAAATAACCGGACAGAAAATAAACAAGTTAGCTACTATCAGAAATAAGAACATCGGTTTTATATTTCAGTTTCATTATCTGTTGCCTGAATTCAGTTGCTTACAAAATGTAATGATACCGGCACTAAAGCTCGGAAAATATTCTCATCAGGAAGTAGAAGAACAAGCTTATAAAAGATTGGAAATACTGGGAGTAAAAGACCAGGCTTTAAAACCCGCGTCCAAGCTTTCGGGCGGACAACAACAACGGGTAGCCATTGCACGCGCGTTAATTAATAACCCTAAGATAATTATGTGCGATGAGCCAACCGGAAATTTAGACAGTAAGAACACCCAAATTGTTTTCGACATATTTAAACAAATAGCTCAAGAGTTTCATCAAACTATTATTGCCGTTACCCACGATATCGATTTTGCCAAAGCATCAGACAGAACCATTGAACTGGCGGATGGAAAAATTATAAGTCACGGTTTGGTTAAATAATACTCTTTTTTTATTTGTCAGTACTAATTTACAGCCTCATTTGTGTATTTTTATCGATATTTAATACGTTTATAAAACCACATGCAACACACAGAAAAACACTTAAAAAGTTCGGCCTTTATTACAGATATTGTTATTGGCATGAGTGATGGATTAACCGTTCCCTTCGCACTCGCGGCAGGCTTAAGCGGTGCCGTGCAAAGCAACAACATTATTATAACCGCAGGTATTGCCGAAATCGTAGCAGGCAGTATTGCCATGGGACTTGGTGGATATTTAGCGGGTAAAACCGAACAAGAATATTATGCCGCAGAACTAAAAAGAGAATACGAAGAAGTAATAGAAAAACCCGAAGTAGAAAAGCAAGAAGTGAGAGAAGCCCTTGCCGGTTTTGGTTTAAGTAAAAATGCACAAGATGTTGTAGCCGATGAATTAGCTAAAGACAAAGACCAATGGGTGCGCTTCATGATGAAGTACGAATTGTGTTTGGATGAACCCGATGCAAACCGCGCGAGAAACAGCGCGGCTAATATTGGTATATCTTATATTGTAGGTGGGTTAATCCCTTTGAGCGGATATTTTCTTACAAAAACACCACAAGAGGGTTTACTCCTTTCCGCCATACTTACCGTTATATGCTTATTCGCATTCGGTTATTTTAAGGCAAAAGTAACCGGGCAAGCCCCTTTAAATGGAGCAATTAAAGTAACTCTAATTGGTATTGCTGCCGCAGGCGCGGCATACATAGTAGCCAAAACATTCAACCATTTGTTTTAAAAAAAACTAATACTGTTTTTTACTATAGAGCAATGACAGTTAAACTGTCAGGTTATTTGCCAAAATAACTTAATAACTCTGTTCAAATCATTTTGGCTTAGTTTTTGGGTATCTGATTTCAACTGTTACATTTGTCTCAACCAATTAAAAAAATCAAATTATGTTAGATAGCACAGAATTTAGAAAATATGCCACTAAGCATCAGGGTATTAGTAGCTTAACACTTGATAATTACCAATCAAGATTTACATCGTCCATGACCCCTTATATTATTGAGGAGCGTTCACTTAATGTGGCTCAAATGGATGTGTTCTCTCGTTTGATGATGGATAGAATCATCTTTTTAGGAACAGGTATTAACGATCAGGTTGCCAATATTGTGCAAGCGCAGTTATTGTTCTTAGAATCTGTTGATGCGAAAAAAGATATTCAGATTTATCTGAACTCGCCGGGTGGTAGTGTATATGCAGGTTTGGGTATTTACGATACCATGCAAATCATTCAGCCCGATGTGGCAACCATCTGTACAGGTATGGCGGCATCTATGGGTGCAGTGCTTATGTGTGCAGGTCAGAAGGGTAAGCGTACGGCATTGAAACATGCCCGCGTAATGATTCACCAACCAATGGGTGGAGCCGAGGGTCAGGCATCTGATATTGAAATTACGGCTAAAGAAATTCAGAAACTTAAAAAGGAGTTGTATGAAATTATTGCTCACCATAGCGGACAAACCTATGATAAAGTTTGGGCAGACAGCGACCGTGATTATTGGATGATTGCCGAAGAAGCTAAAGCCTATGGTATGGTTGATGAAGTTTTGGTAAAGAAACCTAATAAATAATAATTAGCTGAAAGAGTAAATGAAAAGGCTGTTCTGAAAAGAGCGGCCTTTTTCTGTTTAAAAAGGGTTACTTTTGCCTTAAATTAAAACACCATGATGAAAAGAATATTTGCTCTATCTATCGCATTTGTATTTGCAATTACATGCCTAAATGCCCAAACAGGCTGGAATGCTGTAACCAGCTTTGGTACAAACCCCGGAAATTTGAATATGTATGATTATGTACCTACGGGTATAACGGGCAAAGCTCCTTTGGTGGTGGCGCTGCATGGCTGTTTAGAAAACGCTACAATCTTTTCCGCTCAAAGTGGCTGGAATACTTTAGCGGATAATCATAAATTTTATGTGGTGTATCCTAAACAAAACGCTGCCAACAACCCTGATACTTGTTTTAACTGGTTTGTACCCGGCGATATAGAAAGAAATCAGGGCGAAGCTTATTCCATTAAACAAATGGTAGATTATATGAAAGCGCATTACAACGTTGATTCTACCCGAGTTTTTGTAACCGGTTTAAGCGCCGGTGCCTGCATGACAAGTGTTATGCTTGCTTGTTATCCTGATGTGTTTAGCGCAGGAGCCGTAATGGCAGGCGCCCCATACAAAGCGGCGGAAAATGCCACAGATGCATTATATGCTATGGAGGGTTATATTACCAATACCCCTGCAGCTTGGGGAGATTCCGTAAAGTCAGCTTACCCAACTTATGCAGGAACCTATCCAAGAGTAGCGGTTTATCAAGGAAGTTCAGACCAGGTAGTTAACCCCATTAATGGAACTCAGGTTATGTATCAATGGACAAACGTTCTTGGGGCAAGTCAAACACCGGCTACTACCATTACTTCTTTTAATGGAGATGGTTTGGTAACTAAGGAAATCTATAATAATGCTAGTGGTAATGAAGTGGTAGAAACATATACCATTGCAGGTATGAACCATGGTATTGCTGTAGATACGGGTACTTGTTACCAAAAAGGCGGACAAGCCGGAACTTATGCGTGGGAAATACCCGGTTTGTTCTCCAGCTTTTGGGCGGCTTATTTCTTTAATATTCTAAACAATAATACTATCAATATAAATGGCTTAACTACTGTAACAGTTAGTCAGACAGGGGTAACGTATTCGGTTACAAGCAGTGCAAGTACTTCTTATACTTGGTCGGTACCAGCAGGGGCAAGCATTACAGGCGGACAAGGCACCAACCAAATAACGGTAAGCTTTGGTTCAACATCCGGTAATGTAAGCGTTACCGAAACTAATTCGGTTAGTTGCTTGGTGGGACCTCTTAGTTTGTTTGTAACGGTTGGTAGTACAACAGGTATTAATCAGTTATCAGTAAACAGTAATCAATTTACAGTTTATCCAAACCCTACAGATGGTATTATACATATCCAATCAACCGGAGTATTACAAACAGTTAAAGTATTTAATTTCTTAGGAGAAATTGTTCAGCAATCTATAATCAATAGTTCCGAATCAAGTATTGATTTAAGTTCTTACCCTGCCGGAATTTATACACTCTCTATACAGGAAGATGGTAAAGCACCTTCTATCAGGAAGGTTATTTTACGATAGTTACGAGACATGAGATTTGAGACAGTTTCTCGCTTATCATATTTCAATTCTCATATCTCTTTGTCTCACCGCTTGAATGAAATACCGCTCCGCTAAACCAAAATACCGCACCGATTGCCTATTACACCGCCAGCGTTAATACTATTTGCGCTGGCGTTAATACAATTTGCGCAAGCACAAAAACAATTAGCGCACGCAATAATTGCCTCTACACAAGCGATGAGACCTTTTGCAGAAGCGGTATTTCTATTTGCGCAAGCGTTAATACAATTAGCGCTAACATAAATTGCATTTGCAGCGCGTTTGTTTTGTATATTTGAGGGGAAATGAGGATAAAACGCACCCTAATACTTTCAATGTTTGGTTTGTTAGTGAGCTTATCGAACTATACTGCGTGGGGGCAGGTAAAACATACCATGGACAATTGCCAAAAATGTCATTGTACGAAATGGCATCAGACATCTTATATTGACGCGGAGACAAATGAAAAAGTTGTAGTCTTTTTAAAGGAAAAGGGTAAGGGATGTTCGACTAATAAAAACTGTAAAACCATAACAGTAGATGGATATTGCAAATATAAATCGAGGACTTATCACTATTACAGTAATGGACAATTACATTTAAAAGAAATAGAAAAAGGGCAGCATAGTGGTTGGGGTGGCGGTAGTAGGGTAACTAAAATTTCATACGACACAAAGGGAAAAATGACAAGTAAGCAACGGTTCTTACGAGTTGTGTAAAATCGCTAATAATTGCTTGCCTGCGTTAGGCGCTGTGGAAAGCCCACAGCCTTGATTGGCGAGGACTTGGAACGGAAAGCCCGACCTTTGTAATCAAAGGGAACGCCCATACTTTAATTCACGTTCAACCTCTCCAGTATTTCCGCAAACTCGCTATCATTTTTAAAGGAAAGATTAAGACTACCGCTTCCGTCTTTTTTACGTTTTAAGGCAACTGGTACAGATAATAGTTTGTGTATTTTTTCTATAATCTTTTTGTCTTCTAAACTTACTATGCTTTTAGCTTTTGTTTTAGGGATGTGAACTTTTACTTTCTCGCCACGGGCAAGCAACTCAACATCTCTTACCGAAAGATTCTCTTCTATTATTTTGGCGAATAAGGCTAATTGCAAATCTTCATTCTCGATACTGATAAGCGCACGGGCATGTCCCATGCTTATTTGCTTATCTCGGATGCCTTTTTGTATTTCAGCTGGAAGTTTAAGCAGGCGTAAGTAATTAGTAATGGTAGAACGTTGCTTGGCAACTTTATCAGCCAGTTGTTCCTGTGTTAGGTTACATTCATCAATCAGGCGTTTGTAACTGATGGCAACTTCAATGGCATCTAAATCTTCGCGTTGAATGTTTTCTACCAAAGCCATTTCAAGCACGGTTTGGTCGTTGGCAATGCGAATGTAAACAGGTACTTCGGTTAAGCCCGCTATTTGCGAAGCACGAAAACGACGCTCGCCCGAAATAAGCTGGTAGTTATCATACCCCATTTTACGAACAGTAATAGGTTGTATAATACCATGCTGTTTGATGGATTCAGCAAGTTCGTTTAACGCATCTTCATCAAAATGAGTGCGAGGCTGAAAAGGGTTTACCTCAATGCTCGAAATTTTAATAGTATTAACAGAGCCTGCTACCGGGGCAGTGTTTCCGTTTTGCTTGGTAGTAATATCTGTTTTAGAATTTTCTAATAAAGCACCTAAACCGCGCCCTAATACTGATTTTGCCATTTTCTTATCTTTAATTTTTGTAAACTGTATGTTGTATTATTCAAGTTCCTGTTCCTGCACATCTTCATCTACATCTATAAAGCGCGCATCATTGCTTATTTTAGTTAAGCCGTTTTTTTGCAGAATTTCTCTCGCTAAGTTCAGGTAGTTAACAGAACCTTTACCGGCAGCATCATACATAATAATGGTTTTACCATAACTTGGTGCTTCGCCCAGTTTAGTGTTGCGATGTATAACCGTATTCAATACCATATCCTGAAAATGAGATTTTACTTCTTCCACAACTTGGTTAGAAAGTCTCAGACGAATATCATACATGGTTAATAAAACACCTTCTACTTCAAGGTCTTCGTTCATTTCTGTTTGAACCAGTTTTATGGTATGAAGCAATTTGCCCATTCCCTCTAAAGCAAAGTACTCACACTGAACCGGAATAATTACTGAGTTAGCAGCCGTTAATACGTTTAGCGTTACCAAACCAAGTGAAGGAGAACAATCTATAATAACAAAATCGTAATCGTCTTTTACTTTAGATAGCAAATGCTTTAGTTTTTGGTTACGATTAGGCTGGTCAACCAACTCCAATTCTGCACCCACCAAATCAATATCAGAAGGAATAAGCCACAGGTTAGGCGTATCGGTTTCCATGATGGCTTTCTTCAGGTTCGCTTCATCCATCAAACACTCATAAATACCAACCTTTACCGAGCGAGGGTCTATCCCAACACCCGATGTAGCATTACCCTGCGGGTCGGCATCTATTAACAGTGTTTTATATTCTAACACAGCCAAACTTGCCGCCAGATTAATAGCCGTGGTTGTTTTGCCTACCCCGCCTTTTTGATTTGCTATTGCAATTACTTTTCCCATGTATATTTTAACTTGTTACTTGTGTACTGTTACTCATTACTTCTTTACTGCTTATTGCTTTACCAATTTCCATAAGGGTTAGTTTTCTGCCTGCATGCGCAAACTTCTTTACCGCTTCTTCTTTGTTTATCACTATTGGCGGAAACGTATCGTAGTGCATACCTATAATATCCTTACAATTGATAAAATCGGTAGCAATAATGGCGTTATCAACTCCCATCGTAAAATTATCGCCAATGGGCAGGAAAGCAAAATCTATATGACGGTAATCACCGATAAGCTTCATGTCGTAGGTAAGTGCAGTATCTCCCGCATAGTAAAAATTACCTTCGCTGCTTTCTATCACAAACCCCATCGGGTTACCACCATTGCTGCCATCGGGCATAGTGCTGCTGTGCTCTGCTTTTACGCATTTTACGTTACCAAAATCAAACTTGGCTTTGCCGCCCGTGTTCATTCTATGCATATTTTCAACACCCTGATTGTGCAGCCACACACCTACTTCGTGCGCAGCAATAACCATGGCACCTGTTCTTTTGGCAATATCAACCGCATCGGCAATATGGTCGCTGTGCCCGTGAGAAACCAAAATATAATCTGCCGGAATTTTGCTTACATCTATACTTTTTGCCAGTGGGTTTGGACTAATAAACGGGTCGAACAACAAGTGCTTGCCATTAACCTCTACCCCAAAACAAGAGTGACCGTAATAAACTATTTTCATACTAGGTTCTAAAAATTTAGAGCCTTAAAATTAGGCTTAATAAGCTTAACCTTTTTTTATTTTTTGAACAAAAGGAAATTTGGTGTTGATAATAAATCATATCTTATTGTTAGCATAGGGGAGGAGCTATTTATAACAGTAAGTGTATCGCGATTAAAAATACCATATTGTTGCTTTTCCGTATACAGGTAGCTGTTTTTTTGTAATAAAAAGTACCTACTTTTACCCCATGAGCCAAACAAGCACAGCCCCATTACTAAACCCCGAGAAGTGGATAGACAGCTATGCCGATTATTTATATGCTTTTGCCTATAACCGTGTAAACGATGAAGAAACGGCAAAAGATTTGGTGCAGGAAACCTTTCTGTCTGCCCTGAAAGCAAAAGACAGCTTTAAAGGAGAAGCCGCCGAGAAAACCTGGCTGGTATCTATTCTGAAAAATAAAGTAATAGACCATTATCGCAAGAACGCCGCGCATCCCCAGCAATCTTTTGAGGAAAGCGAGCAATATAAAGTAGCCTACAGTCATTACTTTACCGATGATGGTTTACGGGAAGGGCATTGGCAAAAAAGCACTTCACCCAAAGTATGGAACACAAGCGATAAAAGTAATATAGAGCAAAAGGAGTTTAAAAACATACTGGCTAAGTGTCTTGCTAAGCTTCCTAAAACATGGTCATCCGTATTTTCTCTAAAGTATCTGGAAGAGGAGGAAAGTTCAACCATTTGCAAGGAACTGGACATTACTTCGTCTAATTATTGGGTCATCATCCACCGGGCAAAGCTGCAAATGCGCGAATGCCTCGAAAAAAACTGGGTAAAAGCATGAGTACTGAGGATAAAAATATAGCTTATTTTTCTAAAGGCTTTAGCTTAAATCTTTGCTGCAAGCAGGCTACATACCTAACGCTAAAAAAAGAAGAATTACAAAAACTATCTTTTAAGGAAGAAACAGCTTTAAAATTCCACATGAGTATGTGCAAATTTTGCCGAGCATTTAAAAAACAATCTGCTATGATGAATGATGCCATAAAACAAAGTTTAAGTGAAATGGTGTTAATGCCTCAGGAGGATAAAGAAAAATTAAAACTACTGATAAACAATAACTTAAATAAAAGTTAAGAAATATTTTACACGAACGGTAAGGAATTGAAAAGTTAGTCGTCTATATTTACATAAACCCTAAAAAACAAAATAAAATGAAAAACAAAAAAACCATTATCGCAGGATCTATGTTAGCAGGCGCTATGTTAAGCATTTCGGCTATTAACGCTAACAACAGCAATTTGTTTAATTACAACGCGCTTGGCAACGGTTCTGAAGTTCGTACAAACATTGAACTAACTTGCAGCGATAAAAAAGCTGACGACAAAAAAACTGCAGACAAAAAGTCTACAGACAAAAAAGCTAAAGACGGCAAATGCGGAGAAAAGAAAGCTAAAGACGGCAAATGCGGAGAAGGCAAATGCGGAGAAAAGAAAAATCCTAAATAATACAATTTAACTGGTTGTTTTAGGAAAATCCCATCTGCCTATAACGCAGGTGGGATTTTTAATTTAAAAGTAATAAAATGATAAACGGAAAAACCGGAATAGGATTTAGAAAAGATTTTGAAGAAGATTTTTTAACCAGTCCTGTTCTTAAGCCAAACTTTATTGAAGTAGCCCCCGAGAACTGGATTGACATGGGCGGATACTGGAAAAAGATTTTTGATAAAGTGACCGAAAGATACCCTTTAATCTGTCATGGTTTATCACTATCTATTGGTAGTCCTGATGAACTGGATTGGGATTTCTTAAAGAAACTTAAAGTATTTTTAAAACAATATAAGGTACAACTTTACTCAGAGCATCTAAGCTATGCCAAGTGTGATAACGCGCATTTATATGATTTACTGCCTATACCTTTTAGAGAAGATGCCGTTAAACATATAATAGAGCGCATAAAAACCGTTCAGGATTTTTTAGAACAAAACATAGCTATAGAGAATGTAAGTTATTATACACCTGTTGCTGCCGAAATGGATGAACCTACATTTATATCAAGCATTATAAACGGAGCAGATTGCAAGTTACTGTTAGATGTAAATAACGTATATGTAAATTCATTTAACCATAAATACGATGCGCATAATTTTATAAAGAAACTGCCGCTTGATAAAGTTGCCTACATACACATGGCAGGGCATTTGCAGGTAGAAGAAGATTTAATTATTGATACCCATGCCGAGAACATTATAGACCCTGTGTTTGATTTATTTGAATATACCATTCAACGCATAAAGCCAGTTCCCGTTCTTTTAGAAAGAGATTATAACTTCCCTGAATTTGAACAATTGCAAGGCGAATTAAATCGCTTACAAAATATATGTAATAACGTTTGGATACCACAACATGCTGCTGCAAACTGATACGAAGAAAATACAAAGTAAGTTATCTGATTACTGCCGTACGGGTAAGAATACGTTAACTACTGAAGTAAATCAAAAGCGTGTACATCATTACCGTAGGTTGGTATACAATATTATAGATGATATCCTGCAAAGCGCTTTCCCTGTTTTCTATGGTTTTGCTGAAAAGGAAATGTGGGATGATATGGTAAATGCATTTTTTAGTTCTCATGCCTGTCAAACCCCACAGATATGGAAAGTCCCCGGAGAGTTTTATCAGTATGCCTGCGAGAAAAAATTTAAAGAGAAATATAAACTACCATACTTAGACGACTTGCTTTTATTTGAATGGATGGAGTTGGATATTCATACCATGAAGGATGAAGAATATCCTGCATACCAAACAAAGGGTGATTGGAGTAAAGATGTTATTGCCATTAACCCTGAGTACCGCATCTTATCTGTAAAATATCCGGTACACACAACGCATCCATCAGAAATAAAAGTAGATAATCCTTCCCAATACTTTATTTTGATTTACCGTGAACCTGAAACAGGGCGTGTACAGTTTATCGATATATCAGTATTGTATGCTTTAACCATCGAGAAGATAGAAGAAGAAAAAAGCATTATCGAAATTGTAGATGAACTACAACCTGTGTTTAACTTCCCGGATAAAGCTTTTGCACAGGAACAAATCATAAACTTCTGTAAAGATTTACAAAAGAAAGAGTTTGTGCTTGGTTTTAGAAAGTAGTTTATGAGTTTCTATGACCTTTCAAAAGAACAAAGAGTTAAACTGGTTGAAGAAATCAACGCCCATATTCTTTCTGAAATAAAAAGTAAAAAGCAAACCTACATTCTTAATTACTTTTCTGATGAAGATACCTACATACGCAAAACAGCTTATTTAGCCATTGGTAAAATTTACAAAGCAGAAGAAAATCTCCGTGTAGCTGTATTAGGACTACTTGAAAAACTCTTTAAATCAGATAATGAAAAAGTAAGACAAACGGTAGTGAATGCTGCCGGAGAGATTGGCATGAAAGATTTTACTCCCATCACAAGTTTTATGGAACAGGGGCTTTTTGATAAACATCATTCGGTAAGAAATGCGGTTATTGGTTCCATCAAAAAGATGGGAGAAAAGAATCCTAAGCCTGTATTAGCCTTTGCAAAGAAATATTTAAAGCACGAGGATAAAGAAATACGCAGAGAGATTTGTCATGGGATAGAATTGCGAGGGCGCACAAACCCGCAGGATATATTGCCTTTGCTGAAAGAGCTACAATTTGATAAAACAGCAAGGGTACGCAATACATTGGTACATGTCATCGGACAAATAGCGTATAAAAAAGGTTGCCTGGAAACAGTTGTTGCTGATTTAAAAACATGGGAGAATAAGGAATTGGTACGCGATGCTTTAGATGAAATTGTAGACGTGCACGAGCGTTACAAAAACTTCTCGGTAAAAACACAGGCAGAAGCCATTAAATATATAACTAAACATTTTTAATCTAAAACTATGAGCATTAAAAAACTGTATTTGAACTACGCGTCAAAACTGGAAATAGTAAAGGATGTTCTTCCTCCGCTCTTATTCAGATTAATATTAGCCTATGGTTTTTATGAACCTGCCATGATGAAACTAAATGATATACATTCCATCGGCGAATGGTTTGAAGGCATGGGCTTGCCCGCTCCTTACTTTCAGGCATATTTAGCCACATTTACCGAATGTTTGGGCGTTGTATTACTTATTCTTGGGTTAGGCACACGTATTATTACCATTCCGCTAATTATTACCATGCTGGTTGCCATAAAAACAGTGCATTTGGCAAATGGTTTTCCTGCCGGAGATAATGGTTACGAGATTCCTTTATATTATATCCTAATGCTTCTCTCACTTTTATTTACAGGCGCAGGAAAAGTAAGCTTGGATTATTTGATTGCTAAAAAGCTAAAGTAAAAACTACTTTATCATATCAATTAAAGAGCTTAGTTCTTCAATCTTATCAGTATGTCCAAGCTTTTCGTATGCAAAGATCAGGTTTCTGATTACGCGGATAATTATATCCTTATTGTTGCAAGGTTGATAGAATGATGGAACAGCTTCTAATTTTAATTGCTTTACAAAAACATCTATATCGCTTTGTTGAAATACAACTCCTTTGCGGTACGGATTTATATAAAATAAGGTGTGTTCTTTAATGCTATCTTCCCCTGAAAGGTTGATAAAGTTTTTGTCTTCATCTAAATAAGCGCATATAAAATGCTCTGGTAGATTAACGCCATAAATAGGTATCTTTAACTCCTGCGCGACTAATATATAAAGACAACTAAGCATTACCGGATTGCCCTTTTTAGTTTCTAACAGGCAATTAAAGAAAGAGTTTTGCGGAGAATAGTAGTTGTTTATGCCGCTTCCGCTAAAATTATGTACATCAAAGATGATGTGGTTGAGTACATTAATCTTCTCAAGGGCTGTAAGGTCTTCGTTTAAATCGAGCCACACATCCTGTGTGATTTGTTTGAGTTGCTTTCTTAATTTTTCTTCGTTTAAATCGGGATACTGGTAATGGGCAATAATAAATAAACCTTTGAGAAGGTCTTCGCTTTCATTAGCACTCCAATTCTCTATCTCTATTTTTAGTTTTTGAAATTGTATGAAGTGTATAATGTGTTCTATACGCTTCTGCATGATAATATCGTAGGTATGTTCCCAGGCAGATTCTAAATGAGGGATGGCAGGGGGACCAAGAGAAACAAACTTGCTTTTAATCTCGGAATAAATTTCTTCATCCGGATCATCTAAAAGATGAATTAGCGCATTAAGTTCTTTTTTGTTGATGCGTTGTTTACCCATAATACAAAATTAAGGCACTATGGAATGCTTAATTCAGATGAGAAAAATACATATCAACAATCAGGTTGTTAATCTCTCTAAACTATTGGTAATTAGGTGTTCTACGCTCTTTTTATAATCGGAAGTAAACTGTTTTATTACCCTGTTTGCTATAATTACGCATACGGTAAGGCATTTATGGTTCAATAATTTGCCTAAACCATATAGGGCGGAAGTTTCCATCTCGAAGTTGGTAATTCGTATACCATTGGCATTAAACTCGGTTAATAATTCATTAAGATTAGGTTTGGCAGCCTTTAGGCGTAGTTGTCTGCCTTGCGGACCATAAAAACCGGGCGCAGTAGCGGTAATGCCCGTTGGGTTACCTTCGGCGAACTTTTTAAAGAGGGTATCATCGGCTTTTACGCAGTAGGGGTAAGGTAGATTGGCTGTCCAGCCGGTATGTTTCATAAAAGAATCGCTGATAAAATCTTCGTTGATGGATTTATAATCGGCATAATAGTTTAGCAAGCCATCTAAACCTAAACCGTATTGCGACACTACCAATGAGTTAACGGGTATATCAGCTTGCAAAGCCCCCGAAGTACCCAAACGAATAATATTAAGGCTGCGCATCTTTTCTTTCAGCGTACGTGTTTTTAAATCAATGTTTACGGCGGCATCCAGTTCGTTTATTACAATATCAATATTATCGGTACCAATGCCGGTAGAGATAACACTAATCCGTTTGCCATTAAACATACCCGTATGGGTAACAAACTCGCGGTGTTGTATTTTGCACTCTACTTTTGAGAACATTTTGGATATTTGCTCTACACGTCCTTGGTCGCCTACCAAAAGGATGTCATCGGCAATGTGTTCTTCGTTAATATCTAAGTGATAAACGTTGTTTTTATCGGTTATGATAAGTTCTGTTTCGGGGAATTGCATGTTGAGTTATAAATTATGAGTTAAAAGTAATAAGTTAAGGATGCAAAAATAAGAATTTGATGATGCGATGTTGAAGAAAGGTAATTAGGAATTGTGTTTTTGTTATAGGGACTAATGTATATGCGGTTTATGTGAAAGAATTCGTCATCGGAGGGCAAGGATTGAGTCTGTTCTCACTAAACTGTGTTAAGATTGGAATTATAGCAAAAGCTCATATTGACACTTATTACCTGATACCTGAAAATTAGTTAGTTTTGCACTTCAAATAAAATCTATGCCGAAAATCTCTGATAAAGCGCAACAAATGCCTGCATCGCCCATACGCAAACTGGTTCCGTTTGCCGATGCAGCCAAAAAGCGGGGTGTAAAAATATATCACTTAAATATTGGTCAGCCCGATATTGAAACCCCTGCCGTGATGCTGAATGCTATAAAAAATGCTGATATTAAAGTGCTTGAATACAGCAACAGTGCGGGTATTGAAAGCTACCGCAAGAAACTGGCAGGCTATTACCAATCATATAAAATTAATGTAGAGGCTGCGGATATACTTATTACCACAGGTGGTTCAGAGGCTTTGCAGTTTGCGTTTAATACCTGCTTTAATGCAGGCGATGAAGTAATTATACCTGAGCCTTTTTATGCGAATTACAATGGCTTTGCGGTATCTGCAAACATAGTGGTTAAGCCTGTAGTGTCTAATATAGAAAGCGGTTTTGCTTTGCCGCCCATCAGCGATTTTGAAAAACTGATTACACCCAAAACAAAAGGAATACTGATTTGTAACCCCGGTAACCCTACCGGTTATTTATACTCGCGTGCAGAGTTGGAAGCCCTGAAAGAACTGGTCATTAAACACGATTTGTTTTTGCTGGCAGATGAAGTTTATCGTGAGTTTTGCTATGATGGAAAAGAATACACATCAGTAATGCACCTTAGCGGATTGGATAATAATGTGATTTTGTTGGATTCTATTTCTAAGCGTTACAGCGCTTGTGGAGCAAGGATTGGAGCCTTTATTACCAAGAATAAGGAAGTGATTGGCGCGGCATTAAAGTTTGCACAGGCAAGGCTTAGCCCGCCAACTTTTGAGCAAATAGGCGCGGAGGCCGCGTTGGATACGCCTGCATCTTACTTTACCGAAGTAAAAAAAGAATATACGGAACGCCGTAACTTTTTGGTTACCGAGCTTAATAAAATAGAAGGTGTGTATTGTCCTATGCCGGGCGGTGCTTTTTACTGCATTGCAAAACTACCTGTAGAAGATGCCGATGTTTTTTGCGAATGGTTGCTTAAAGAATTTAGCTTTGAAGGAGGTACCGTAATGATGGCGCCTGCATCGGGCTTTTATGCAACAGCAGGCAAAGGAAAAAATGAAGTCCGTTTGGCTTATGTGCTGAAAAAAGAAGAGTTGGCAAAAGCTTTAGTATGTTTGCGCGAGGCGTTGAAAGTATATCCGCATACTAAATACTAAGAGCATGTTTAAGCTACAGGAAATTTTTCCTGAAACAAACAAACCACTAAAAAAAGCTATAGTGGCTTTGTTGGTGTTGGTGGCTTTTTCACTTCCTTTTAAGTTTATAGTAAATCTTTTTATTGTGCTGGTGTTTGTGGCGTGGTTGTTTACTAACCCGTTAAAAAAACTATTTATCAAGACTAAGAACACGGGTGTGTTATTGGCTGTTTTTATTTTCTATTTGCTGCATGTAATAGCTTTACTATACACCAACAATATACATGAAGGCTTATTTAGTCTGGAAATAAAAATAAGTATGCTCATCTTTCCTTTGTTGTTTTATACGGAAGAGTTTACTGCGGCGCAATACCGGTTTATCTTTAAGAGTTTTGTAGTTGGCACACTATTATGTTGTTTGCTATGTTTAAGCAGAGCAGTACTTCTATACTTCTCCACTCATGAAAACAATTTTTACTACGAAGGTTTATCTTGGTTTCAGCACCCGTCTTATTTAGCCATGTACATAAGCTTTTGCTGCGTTGCTCTTTTACTTAATAATCTTTTTAATAAGACGGTAACTTATGTAAGTATTATATTCTTTACCTTGTTTGTGTTTTTACTTTCATCTAAAACAGGAATTGTGATTCATTTTATAACGCTTTTGTTTTCTTTTGTTTTCATCTTCTTTAAAGAAAAGAATTATTTTAAGATTATAGGGGCATCCATATTTGGCTTATTCGTTTGCATAAGCATTCTGTTTCTTATTCCGCAGGTAAAACAACGCTTTCAGAATGTTTATACGGTGTTTCAATCGAAGAGTATAGATAAAACATCGGCAGAAAGTACAACCGTACGTATGCTTATTTGGAACGAAGCCATACAAATTATTAAACAACATCCTTTTATTGGGGTTAGTCCGGGTAACGCTAATGATGCTTTATATGAAAGTTACCAAAAGGATGGATTGACGGGTGCTTTTAACAAGAAGTTAAACGCGCATAGCCAGTACTTTCAAACAACTATTGGTCTTGGTTTGATTGGCTTATTAAGTCTGTTATATTTGTTTACAATGCCTTTGTTTGCCAACAGAAATAAAATGGTCATTTTCTTTGTCGGAATAACAGCCTTACACTTTTTTACTGAAAGTATGCTTCAAACTATGGCAGGATGTATTTTTTTCGGTTATTTTTACAGCTTAATTTGTTTTAACCATGATACCCTTCTCACCACCACGGATTGATAAAAAAATAATAGATGAAGTAATATCTGCTTTACAAAGCGGATGGATTACTACAGGACCTCGCACTAAATTATTCGAAAAGAAACTGACCGAGTATTGCGGTAATAAAGCGACTTTGTGTTTAAATTCGGCTACGGCAGGACTTGAAATTATGCTGCGTTGGTACGGAGTAGGGGAGGGCGATGAAGTTATTTTACCGGCTTATACGTATAGTGCAACCGCAAATGTAATTATTCATTGTGGCGCTACCCCTGTGTTTGTAGATACAAATACAAACGATTTTAATGTTTCTATCAAAGAAATTGAAAAACATATTACAGCAAAAACAAAGGTTATTATGCCGGTTGATTTTGCGGGACTCCCTTGCGATTATGACGAGTTGAATGCGCTTGTGGTAAGTAAAAAGAGTTTGTTTGTTGCCAAATCGGAGAACCAAAAGAAACTGGGAAGAATATTAGTTCTTTCAGACTCCGCCCACTCTATAGGTGCTATTTATAAAGGAAGAAAGACAGGCTCATTAACTGATGTTTCTGTATTCTCTTATCATGCGGTAAAGAATTTATCTACTGCCGAGGGTGGCTCTGTGGCGCTTAATCTCCCGGTTCCTTTTGATAACGAAGAAGAATATAAAAAACTGTGTGTAAGCACACTACACGGACAAAACAAAGACGCGCTTGCCAAAACACAAAAAGGCAATTGGAAATACGATATTGTAGAAGCCGGTTATAAATGCAACATGACAGACATCTGCGCTGCCATGGGGCTTGTAGAACTTGAGCGTTATGATAGCGAAACCTTTGTGAAACGCAAAGAGATTTGTGATTATTACAGCAGTGTATTATCAAAGCATGATGTGTTTGAATTGCCTCTTCAGAAAACTAATGATAAAGAATCCTGCTACCATTTATATCCTTTGCGTATAAAGAACATTACCGAAGCACAACGCGATGAAATTATAAAACACATTTTTGATTGCGATGTATCGGTTAACGTGCATTTTATACCCGTGCCGTGCATGAGCTTCTATAAAGGGTTGGGTTACGATATTAAAAACTACCCGACTGCGTACGATAATTACAGCAGAGAAATTACCCTGCCTGTGTATTATAACTTAACCATTGAGCAACTTCAAACTATTACCAATGCTGTGCTTCAATCGGTAGGTAAGGTAGTTAGTCAAAAAAATACCCTTGCTTAGCCGGGCAAAGCGAATGCATGAGTACAAACAATATAATAATTAAAAACACGAATAAAAGGGTATTTGATATTGTTTGTTCTTTTATCGGAATAATTATTTTATTTCCTTTTTTTATTCTTATTTCAGTACTGATTATAATAGATAGTAAGGGAGGTGTCTTTTACAGGCAGGTACGAGTAGGTAAAAATAATAAAGACTTCTTCCTGCTAAAGTTCCGAACTATGCAAACGGGTGCCGATAAAAAAGGGTTGCTTACCGTGGGCAGCAGGGATAGTCGCGTTACACGCATTGGTTATTACTTGCGTAAATATAAATTGGATGAATTGCCGCAGCTCTTTAATGTTTTGTTTGGCAGTATGAGTTTGGTTGGTCCGAGACCAGAGGTGCGCAAATACGTTGATTTATATACTCCTCAACAAAAGCGAGTGCTATATGTAAAACCGGGTATTACTGATTTTGCCTCTATTGAGTATGTAAATGAGAATGAGATTTTAGCTAAATCTACTAATCCGGAACAGACTTATATTAATGAAATTATGCCGCATAAACTTTCCCTTAATTTAAAGTATATAGAACAGCAAGGCTTTATTACTGACCTGAGCATTATATTTAGAACTATTGCAAAAATAGTTGCTTAGAAATATAATGACTTAATATAAATTATAGAGAGATTGATTAGTGAGAGCCAAATACTTTTTTAAGTAAATCGGTAACACGGGCTGCGGGGTCTTTACGTATTTTAGTTTCTTCTTGCCCAACTAAAAAAAACAAACCTTTTAATGCACGGGCAAGCACATAAGCATCTAAATCGGGGTTTTGTTTTTTTACGAAAGGTATTTTATTGTACTCAGTTATAAGGGCAGTCCAATGCTCTGTAACCTGATTCTTATTAATGGCATCTTTTACTATGGGTTGATATTTCACGGTTAAAGCCTGTGAAGTATTTTGTTTTAAATAATGGGTTGCCGCGGTATCAGAGCCTTTTAAAATACTCAATCCATCCGTAACAGTCATCCCTTTAATGGCATCAATAAAAATAGGGGCGGCACTTTGTGCGGCTTGTTCGGCAGCACGATTAATAGAAGTTTCAAATTCATCAACCTTGTTTTTAAAACCAAGTTTAATAAGTTCTGTTTTTACTTTTTGCGCTTCGGGAGGAAACGGAATGAATATATCCGCGTTTTTCAAATAGCCATCTACCTTTGATGCGGATGCTGTAGAGTTGCCTGTCCCTTTGTTTAAGGCTTCTTTTAACCCTGCTATAATATCATCATTACTAAGTGCTCCACTTCCTGATTTACCCGTTACTTCTGATTCAGCTTTCTTAAATTCATTTTGTAATAAATTTTGTGCCTGCGCCCCAAAGATGCAAACTGATAAAAGTGTCGCTGCAATTTTCTTTTTCATTATTTTGTTTTTTAGTTTAATATTATTTGGCGAAGCTAAAATACTATTGTTTTGGTAACCGTTTATAAAAAACAAATCCACCTTTTTGGTACAACTCAATTAAATCCGGATGATTTTTCCGAACATCTTCCATGTCTGTTATTTTAACCGCGAAGTAGGCTGGTTTATCAATGGTTTCGTTAAGCATCCAGGTTAAACTCATTAAACTAAATGAACTGCCGTCTTTAATCATTTGCTGTTCCCTTGATTTTATATAATTAAGCATAGCTTCTGAGTTATGTTCTATTTGTCGGTTAGTATAGAACAGATAGGCGTAGCTTTTAAAACCAATAGTTTCAACATAACAATCTTTTCCTTTTAAGGATTCATAAAACTCAATAGCGGGCCCTTGTGTATAAGGTTCTATTTTAGGGACGATGAGTATCGTTACTACCCATATAGTTACAAGGGATGTAATAAATAAGCCATACAAGTATTTTCTATTTTTAGATAGATGAATGAAGAAATAAATTGAAAAAAGCAAAAAACACACTCCAATTATCCACTCAAAGCCGCCCCATTTTACAGGGGTTTGCATACAGGCAATGGCAAATTTGTCATTAATTAAATTACTTTTTATAATAGAAGGTATGAAATAATCAATTAGGCCCACAGCTATAAAAGCAATTCCTAAAACAACAATAAGAAACAAACCTAAAACAGATACTGCTTTAGGTAATGCTTTTTTTTCGTAAATTATTTTAGAAAGTGTGTATGCCGCTAAATAAGTAAGAGGAAAATAACACATACTGGAGTAATGGGCTATTTTAGTTTGTACAATGGTAAATAAGATAAGCACTACCCAAAATAAATTCAGCACCCACTTTTTAGTATAGATTTGAAAAGGAGTGTCGGACATGTTTTTAGTATGAGAAGGAATAAAAAATACAGAGGCGGGAAAGCAGCCAACCAAAAGAATTAAAAAATGATACAGCAAAAAGCCTTCATGGTCAGAATCGTGTGTGCTGAACAACCGCCCCTGGTATACAATAAACTCTTTTACAATGGCTAAATTACCTGTAGCTATTTCAAAAATAAACCAACTTAATCCGGTTATTAAAAAGACAACAATAAACAGAAGAACATTTTTTAAATTACTAAAGGGGTTAAATCTTAATCTAATCCAACTAACAAGAAAGGTAAGTCCAATAATAAGTATAGCAACCGGACCTTTGGTAAGTACTGCCAGTCCAGCAAAAACACCTGCATACAAAGCATTTAAGTTTGTTTTTTTACTATTGATGTTAAACCATTGTAGTATAAAACAAATGCTTAAAAATATAAACAAATTAAACCAGGGATCTATAATACCTGATTTGAAATACAGAAACGGAAGAAAAGATGCTCCATAACAGAGTACCCATAGTAATCCGAAATGATGATTGTTGTATTTTCTTCCGAAATAGTAAACGAGGTTTAGTGTTAATATTCCGCATATCGCATCCGGAAAGCGAGCGGCAAATTCGTTCACTCCAAATAGTTTCATGCTTAAAACCTGTAGCCAAATAAACAAAGGTGGTTTTTCCCAAAAAGACTGAAAATTAATTTGTACCCTGCTGTAGTTGTGGCTTACAATCATTTCGCGGGCGCATTCGGCAAAATTAATTTCATCCCAGTCAAACAAATGTACAGCTCCCAAAAATGGAATAAATAATAGAGCTGCTATTAGTGTAATTGCGAGATGCCAACCAAAAGGGTTTGTTTTCGCGCTATTCATTTAAAATAATTTATGAATAGGCTTTTGAAGCTTATTATAATTTGGGGTAAGTTTGGTTTGATATAATATGGAACAAACCAAAAATGAAAATAAAACCCCTATAAAACTGCCTGCGGTAATGTCTTCAAAAAAATGTTCGGATAAATAAACTCTGGAAAAAGCTATCAGCAGTGCGGATAGAAAGTATGCGGTTTTAACATAATTATTGCGGGAGAAAAAACTTAAACAAAAGAACAGGCTGAATGCGGCCGTTGTATGCCCCGAAGGAAAGCTGCGGTGTATATTTACATCCACTCCATCCACAAGATTTAAAGGAATGTGAAGTATTTGAAATGTTAGAGATGGCCTATCTGCATCCGAGAAAAATAAATATTTAATACCTTGTGTAACCCCGGTACTTACCGCATAGCAAAGTAATACAGTTAAAGATTTCTGTACATTGTAGAATAGCATTAGAAAAACGAGAGAAAGAACGAAAACTCCATCACCAATATACGTAATATACTTAAAGAAACTATTTAATGAAGACGTAACAAATCCATTAAAAAATAAATGAAGTTGTAGTTTGTCTGTATAAAATATAACGAACAGCGCTATACAAAAAAAAGATGCGTGCAAAAGGATGAATGTTTTATTTTGTGTAAAAATGTTTCGCAAGTTGGATTGTTTGTTCGAAATTAAAGTAACACAAGTTGTTTAACCAATTCTTTTTTCAAAAAATGGTTAATGTTTTGTACCAACTGATCTTTTAAAAAATGGAGTTCGTTCTTTAACGCGGATGAATCTACCTGCAAAAACAACGTGGTGTCTTTTATAAACATGCGTGTAGTATGATTAGCCACCATATCTCCGGCTATAGTTTTCCAATTAGTATGTAAACTGGATAAATCTATTTTTTTCTCTAAGCGATTCTCTTTTAGAAACTCATTAATAACGCTTCCTATACTTTGCAGATTTTGTTTAAACATAGGGCTAAGTTACAATAAAAAAGGCTGTCTCATTTCTGAAACAGCCTTCTTTTTAATTAAAATTAAGCTTATTTAAGCTTGCTTACTGTTTTAGTAAGTTTTGACTTTAAGTTAGATGCTTTGTTCTTGTGAATAATATTACGTTTTGCTAATTTATCAAGCATAGAAGCAACTTTAGGTAGTAACGCAGTAGCTTCTGTTTTATTGGTAGTTGTACGTAAACGTTTTAGGAAAGTACGCGCAGTTTTAGCTTGGTAGCGATTATGCAATTTTTTTGTTTCAGTTTGTCTGATACGCTTTTCGGATGATTTATGGTTTGCCATGCTTTTCTATTAAAAATGGAGTGCAAATATAGGCTATTTATTATAACCTGCAATAAAAAGTTAAGATATTTTAAGCAATTAAAATTGGTTGTATTATTAAACTTAGCCATTAGCTTTGCGTCTAAACTAAAACTTTAAACTAAAACACGATGAAAAAAATCATTTTATCTGCCTTAGCTGTAGCTGCTTTGCAATTAGCACAGGCTCAACAACAAGCGCCGGCCGCTACAGAACAAGCCCCGGCTACACAAAGACAAGCACCGACTCCTGAGCAAATGGCTACCCGCCAATCAACTCATTTGCAAAAAATATTAGGACTTAGCGAAGAGCAAAAACAAAAAGTATATCAGGCAGCACTTACCAGAAGCACTTCTATGCAACAGTTAAGAGGTAAAGATGCAGGGAACCGCAAAGAATTGCATGCTGATGCAAAACCCGTGAAACAACAGTTTGTTACCGACGTTAACGCGGTATTAACACCTGAACAACAACAAAAATGGGAGCAATACCGTTTGCAGCAAAAGCAAAGACAAGAACAACGCAGACAAGGTGCGAGCCCTAATACTAACCAAAACGCTCCAAATACCGCTACTCCTGCAAAATTAGAGCCGAGTGATGATGGTATGAATGATAAATAGATTTAAGAATTACGATAAAATAAGAATCCTCGCCAAAAGCGGGGATTTTTAATTTATGGGCATTTATCTGAAAAATAATTCAGGAAAATGGACTAAATTTTTGTTAAAGCGGACCGCTTATCGAAAAAGTGCTACCGCTTAAAAAGTTCTCTGATTTTTTGCTGTTTGATGTGATACCTTTGTTTAAACCATTAAACTAAAAGCCATGAATATCATAGAAAACAATGTTGATGCGCTCAACACAATCATCTTTCAGAACCGTAATAAAAACTACGGAGCCTATGTTATAAGAAGTGCTTATGGAAACACTATTCTTAAATCATTAGGGATAACCGTTTTGATTTTTGCGTTTCTCTCTGCAATGGCAGTAATGCTTAATAATTCGGTTGATGAAGAAAAGAAAATTGAGATTGGACCTAATATACTACCTCCTATACCAACTACTAAAATCACAGAAGTTGTTATTACTCCACCTAAAGGCCATGATTTAATTACACCACCGCAGCATATAGAAGTTGTGCATAGCACAGCAATTCTTAGTACAAACATAGTTGATAGTGCTGTTGAACGGACTATTACCGCAACTAACCTGAATGCTACTAATGTGGTACCCAACAATACTACCGGTAATACCAATGCGGTTGAAAACCCAGGGGGAGAGGGACATACAGGAACCGAGAGCGGCACAGAAACAGGCAGTAACAATAATACTGCTGTTTTGATTCCTGAAGTAATGCCCAGGTTTGATAATCTTACTGCCTTTCTTCAGAATAATTTGAGGTATCCTGAAATGGCGAAAGAGTTAAATATACGGGGAAAGGTATATGTGGACTTTGTAGTGGATGAGGAAGGAAGAATTATTAACGCTAAAATTAAAAGAGGTATTGGATATGGTTGCGATGAGGAAGCTTTGCGCGTAATAAAACTAATTCCTAAAGGAACACCGGGTTATATGGGCGGCAAAGCCGTTAAAGTAAGTTTTGTTCAGGCGATAACTTTTAAGTTACAATAAAGCGTATTTTTGTACGCTTGTATACCACAACCAATATTTTACCAAAAGATAAAAAACTGCTTGATGAGGGGACTTTACTTCCGCTTATGGAGCAGTTTTATACCATACAGGGCGAAGGTTTTAATACAGGTAAAGCCGCTTATTTTATTCGCTTGGGTGGTTGCGATGTAGGTTGTCATTGGTGTGATGTAAAAGAGAGTTGGGACGCATCAGTGCACCCACTTACCAAAACCAAAGAGGTATTGCAACAAGTATTGGCGCATAGTGCCAAAGCAGTGGTAGTTACCGGTGGAGAACCCCTTATGTATAATCTTACCGCACTTACCAGAGAACTGAAAGCAAGTTATATTGAAACCTTTATAGAAACATCGGGCGCGTATAAGCTTACCGGTGAGTGGGACTGGATATGCCTTTCGCCTAAAAAGACCATGCTGCCATTGCAGGAGGTTTATAATAAAGCAAATGAACTAAAGATTATCGTTTACAATAAACACGATTTTATTTGGGCGGAAGAGGAAGCCAAGAAGGTAAACCCCGATTGCTATTTGTTTTTGCAACCCGAGTGGAGTAAGCGTAATGAGATTGGTTCGCTGATTGTAGATTACGTGAAAGCCAATCCCAGGTGGATGATATCATTGCAAACTCATAAATATATCAACATCCCTTAATGATTAGCGCTAAGAACATTAATAAATTCTACGGTACCTTGCAGGTGCTTAAAAATGTTTCGTTAGAGATAAATAAAGCAGAAGTAGTAGCTATTGTGGGTGCATCGGGCGCGGGTAAAACAACACTTTTGCAGCTTTTGGGTACGCTTGATAAACCCTCTGATGGAAACATTAGTATTAATAACACGGAGGTTGCTGCTTTATCCGATAAAAAACTATCGGCGTTTAGAAATAAGAACATAGGTTTTGTGTTTCAGTTCCATCATTTACTGCCCGAGTTTACGGCTATTGAAAACGTTTGTCTGCCTGCTTTCATTGCGGGAGTAAGTAAAAAAGAAGCTACGCAAAAAGCTGCCGAATTGCTTAACCTGCTTGGGGTTACGCATCGGGCAGACCATAAACCTAATGAATTATCGGGGGGAGAGCAGCAACGGGTGGCAGTAGCAAGGGCATTAATAAACAATCCTGCCGTTATTTTGGCTGATGAACCTTCGGGGAATTTAGATACCAATAACGCGCATGAACTGCATAAGTTATTTTTTACGCTTAGGGAAAAACTACAACAAACCTTTGTGATTGTAACCCACAATAAAGACTTAGCCAACATGAGCGACCGCCAGTTGCTGATGCAGGACGGCATGTTGCAGTAATCCTTTTTCTGTTTTTAACACTATTAGCCAGAATTTCTTAGAGGTCGGGAACAAATACTTAATGCCAAACTTCTCAGGGTCTAACCCCCAACTTCTTATTTAAAGTAATTGTAATTTTTGTTCCTTTACCGTAAGCTGTATCTACTTCAATTTTTGCATGATGAGTTTCAAGAATTTTATATACAATAGACATTCCCAAACCAGTTCCTTCTCCAACATCTTTGGTTGTAAAAAACGGATCGAACATCTTATTCTTAACTTCAGGTGTCATTCCTATTCCTGTGTCTTCAACACTTATACAAACATTTTCGTTTGAAGCATAAGACTTTATTACTAACTTTTTTGTTTCAGTAGTTCTTTTTTTACTTAGCGCAAATATTGAATTGTTTATGATATTCATAAATACCTGATTTAATTTTCCGGGCAAGCATTCAATTACAGCGGTTTTATCTAACTCTAATATTACATCAACGTCTTTTGGAATAGTGTGTTTTAATAATAATAAAGTCGCCTCAATACCTTCACTGATGTTAGCCGCCTTAATTTCATTTTCATCCAACCTTGAAAAGGTTTTTAATCCTGATATGATTTCCTGTGTTCTCTTTGTTCCATCTTCAATGCCGGCAAGCAGCATTTCCATTTCTTTTTTAATATAATCTAAATCAATCTCTGATTTATATTTTTCTATTTCCTTTAAAATATCATCTAATGCAGAGTTCTTATTTATTTTTTCATATCTCTCTACTAAGTTCATTAGGTCTAAAATATCCATTTTCAATGGTTTTAAACTGCCACTGATAAAATTTATGGGGTTATTTATTTCATGCGCAATACCCGCTGTCAATTGACCTAAAGACGCCATCTTTTCAGCGTTTATAAGTTGTGTTTGGGTTTCTCTTAAATTAGATAAGGTAGTAGAAAGGTTTTGGTTTGCCTCTTTTAGTTCAATAGTACGTCCTTCTACTTTTTGTTCCAATACAATATTCTGTTCTGTAATTAATTTCTCATTTTCTTTTAAAGCCAGTAGCATTTCTGTCTGCGATTGTTCTTTTTCTCTTTTTAGGATGTTGATGCGATTAGCAAGAGCAAAAGAAAGTAAAATGGTTTCAATTGCAGAACCAATCTGCATGGTGTATCTGGTAAAATTATTAAAAGGTAATATCTCTAAATCTTTTAAAACATAAATACAAATTCCAATTAAAAAGGCTGACCAGGCAGCTAAAAAATATTTAGCCGGTTGAAAGCCCTTTCTTAAAATTAGTATTGCCGTTATTAACATATAAATAGAAACAGACATAGAGCTGAGTTCCATCATATGAAAACTGATTTTATAAAGACCGATAAATGCTAAAAATATGGAGGTTAAATAAGGTAAATAAAAAATATAGGATATTATAAAGAGCGGTTTACTTCTAATTTTAAGTTGTAAGAATAACCGGATAAATTCCAGGCCCGCAATACTTACAAGTGACGGGAAAATAAAGAGGCTTTTTTGCGCGAAAACAGGATAATTAGGCCACAAATATTGGAAAGGGTATCCCTGCAAAATAGTTTGTGTAATTAGTATTAAAATAATATAAATTACGTAATAGATATAGTTTTTATCTTTTACGGAAAGGAAAATGAAAAAGTTATATAAAATCAGAGCTATCATAATTCCAAAGTATATTCCGGATAAAACATCCCTATTCTTTATCTGAGTATAAATTTCACCCTCTGTTCCAAGTACGATAGGTAACTGAATCCCTTCTTTACTTGAAATCTTAAGATAAAATGTTTTAATGGAGTCTTTAGGGATATTAACATCAAATAAATAATCAGAATCGATATATTTTCTTTGGTAAAAAGGAAACTGTTCTCCTTCCAATAATGAACTATAACTTCCGTTATCATTCGGAGAATAAAATCCAATGTTATCAAGCGTTGGAAGCATAACGCTTAATAATAAATGCTCTTCTTTCGATTGATTATTTATCCGAATTTTTATCCAGAAGAGAGATTCGGAAATACCAAAATTAGGCACTTCACTTTTTGTAAGCTTAAAGTCCTTCTTTATTATATCATTAAGCTTTAAGGTTCCGGACACATCTTCATAAATATATAAATACGGACTAATATTAATTAGTTTACTATCATCGGTATATACAACCAATGAATCTTTTGCCTTCAATTGATTAAAAGCAATAAAAAGCGAAATAAAAAGCAGTTTCAGTCTTAACACAAGCTCATTTAATCTAATGTTTATAATTCATTTCAATTATATTAGGGTAGATGATATTATAAAAAATATCAGCGCTAATATTTCCATTTATTTCAGTTCGTTCCTGAATGGGTTTATTCCTTAAATCAAACATCTTTAGTTTATCAAACTCATTCGCGGTTTCTAATGTTTTAACGTTTAATATGCCAACTACATTCGCTATATATTCATCATTGGGATAAGGAAAATTACCTTTATTACCCAGCGAATCATCGATATAAAAACCAACATCCTTAAACATTTTAAGTGAATAACCGGCACATATACCTGTCATGGTTTGAAAATTTAATTGACTAGCCGAAGCGACAGATGCGCGAACCAGATAAACCGACATGCCTACGCCTTTTAATTTATTAGAAACCCATAAACCACTTAACTCGCCTACTCCTCCATTTAAAGCATAATATTTCACCTTCTTATATATTTCGGCATCTAATTTTCCTATTGCATTTTCTACCGGTAAAGGAAAAACACCGTCTGCGATTTGTATTCTAATTCCTCCTACTAATTCTTTAGTATCCGAATCTTCAACAACTACACAATATATATACTGATTTTCTACCCATGTATTATTGTTGGATGTAATATTAGTTATGCCGTAATCTGTTAAGACCTTAATATGCCCACGAATGTATTCCTTACATAATTCAGGTTCATCTACCGCCCTATAGGCCCATACATGAAATTGTTTCTTGCTCTTTTCATCACTCATATATCAACACATCTGTTAAATCCCTTCTTAAAGATTTTACTTTAGGTTCATTTGCGATACAAAGCCTGAAAAGAAAAATCTCGCTAACATTAGTTTTTAAGTTCATTATGGAAAGAAAACGTTCTCTTAATACATGAAGTTCGTTTTGTTCTTCCGTATCTAATTCAACTCCCTTTCCGTGTGTTAATCTTGCAAAGAAAAATGTAGCCGGAGATTGCGGCTGAAATGAAACGCCCATTTTATTGGCGGCTAACCAGGTTCTTTCAACCGCTCTTCCACCTGTAAAATAATCTGAAGGAGAATAGGCAGGCATTGTAATCAAACAGAGGGCGGATGAACTGGTTACTGTTTTCTTTGACAATTTTTCAAAGCCACTTCCTTTCTTCCATTTCTTTAAGGCATTTATTACTTCCCAATTTTTGGCTACAATAAATCCCGCTTTTTCAGCCCCGGTTAAGTCAACCGTGTTTAAATCAACCCCGTCTCTTTTTTCCTCATTCTCCTTATCATTCCATCTGATTTCGCTTACAAAATCTTTGTGCCCTCTTTTATTCATCAATCTTATCCGCTCCACTTTAGAAATAACTTCGGCTAATTGAGTTATCTTATCTTCCTCGTCAATAATAATCATATCAGCACCTTTTACAGAACATGCCACATCCTTTAGTTGCAGTAATTTACTCTTTTCTATAACCTGTCTTTTAGAGATGGTTCGGTTGGTAGCTCTGTGTTTAATTTCTGAAGCCAAATAAGCATAATCATTCTTTACCGGTTCTTTAGAGAATTTAAACTGTGCTATTACACGCAAATCATCTTTTACAGGAAAAGAAAAAACAACCGGGTTCAAACCCATTGCATTTGCTTCTAAAATTAAATTCTCGGTAGCGGCTCCAAGTCCGATGTAGGAAGCCAGATTATCAAAATCTAATAAAGATAAGGAGCGGTCTTTATCATAAAAAAGAAATAAACTTCCGTTGCTGTATAACCACTTCCAGGGCTGCGCGTTACCGCCGGTTGGAGCTTTTATGGCGGCATCAACCAATTTTTGTATTTCTTCGTTGCTTGGCTTTAAATAATCTTCGCTATTATTTTCATTTAATCTTTTAGCAATCTCACGCATTTCCTTTTCAGTATGAGAATAACTAATAACTTTATCTTTACTTATATCTTCTTTTGTGGTTTCTTCTTTTTTATCTCCTATCAGCTCTTCTATATCAATATGAAACCTTCCTGACCCTTTATATTGGTTTAATAATATTCTTCTTGCCACATCGGTTGTAACACCACCACCCATAGTTACCGCAGAAGCCAGTTGAGGCCATGTATTAATGGTTTCTTCAATTTCTATCATAGACGCCTTTAACCTTACCGAAGCTGTTTCTATGCCTAAAACATCCAGCATATAAGGTATTTTTTCTTCGTTGGTTTTAAGTGTTTTTAGTTTGGCAATATCCAAATGCTCTACCAAGCCATGCAGAATGCCGCGGTCAGGCTCTAAATCAAAACGCTCTACATCAACCATACAGCGGTCGCTGGCTTCCATTAATACCGGTACTTGCAACTCACGCGCTTTATAACGACAAAGTATTTTTATATCAAACCCGTCAGATTCTTCTATCAGCAAATCGAGTTTACCATCTTTGGTAAAAAACTCATCCATGTTACTTTCTAAAAGTCCTTGCGGATAGCATACTACTTTTATAAACGGGTCTATTTCCGCTATCTCTCTTGCTACCGAATATACTTTGGGCAGCCCAAGATTATAAAGCCCTGTGCGTATTCTGTTTAGGTTGGTTAATTCCAGTACATCAAAATCGGCAAGGCGCAGCTCACTGCATACGCGTTCCATAGCTAAGGTAACAGATACCGACTGCCCAACCGAAAGACCAATAACGCCTATTTTTTTCCGCGCTAAAATATCGCGCTCTTCTTTTGTAATTTTATTTTGGTTCCGGCTGGTTCTTACATCAACAAATTCTTTTTCATCTAATATGTGTATCAGCCTGTAAGACCACGGGTAATAAACCCAAACCCCGTATTCCTCTATAGGAGTTGCGCCCATGTGTTTTTTTGCCGCTTCGGTTAGTTCAGCTTTACCAAACTTTATTTTTGGGTTCAGGCATTTTACCAACTCTTCTAACTGGCATTGTATTTCATCAAACACAGTCATAGAAGGATTTTCATTTAAAAGAGCCTCCAGCTTTTGCTTGTCCGCTGCATTGCTTAAGCGGTAAAAAGAGGGAGAAGCGATAGTTGAAGTTGATTTACTCTGTTGGATTAATTCCTCTAATTTTCCTTTCATCATACCTTCCAGATTTTAAATTAGTAATTATCACTCGTGAACAACACGAATTTAAGTTTTAAAAAACTATAATAAATATATTTATTGAATAATTTTATTCTTATATTTACCTTGCTAAAGCGGTTTTTTACAAAAACTTAAAAAATCTTACATGGGTGATATGGAAAAAATTAATGTGTTGTACGTAGATGATGAGGCAATAAACCTGCTTGCTTTTAAAGCTTCTTTCAGAAGGTTTTTTACCATTCACATAGCTAAATCAGCGGATGAAGCTAAACCCATTTTAGCTCAGAACGAAATTCATGTACTTATATCAGACCAGCGTATGCCCGGCACACTGGGCACCGAACTGTTGGCTTTCGCGTTAAAAGAATATCCTTCTTTAATAAGAATTTTACTAACAGGCTTTAGCGATATAGAAGCCATTAAAGATGCCATCAACAAAGGGCAGATATATCACTACCTGCAAAAACCATGGCAGGATAATGAGCTGAAAACAACTATTGAAGAAGCTTATAAAGTATATCAGCTTAAACAGAAACAAAAAGAACTTACCGAGCAGTTGCTGCAAACAAACGAGCAGCTGGAGTTTATGCTTAGGCAAAAACTGTTGTCTTAATTTCCTTTTCTATAACATAGCATTATTTGCCACACTACCAATTAAACATACCAACCGTGTTTGTTTAGTCGGTTAATAAGAACCTTATCTTTTTTGAAACTTATTTTCAATTGCTCCGTTAAAGCCCTTAATTGCTAATTATAAAAGAAGGGAGCGTTGCATGATAACACAACTAAAACGTCCGAACAGATAGATACCCAATCTTAACTGTAAACCTAAACAGGAAAAGAAATTTGCACTACAAACCCGGACACCCCAAAAAACCTTCCATAAGATTTCTTTATAGATAAAGCATTCTTATAAGTATTTCCTTGGCGGCTCTTTCTACTTAGATACAGTTGAACCGCGCAAAACAATTACAAAATAATTAATAATTAGAAATCATGAGTGCAACAGCGCAAATACCTAAGGCGGTATTAAAAATGCCTACTACAATTGGAGACCGGATAATTCGTATAAACGACATTGAAGGGAAACTGACCAACAACACATACTTCCCTACCGGATGGACAGCCGGCACAGTTACCCAAACTCAATTTAACGCCGATGTTTTGGCATTTGTAAATGCCGAAACAGCCGTAAAAGCCAAAACGCCCGGAGCAGTAACCCAACGCGACATGGCTTTTACTACCCTAAAACAAGACCTTGGCGAAATAATGGCAATGGTGCAAAGCAAGGCAAAAGCCAACCCAACCTTGGCAGTAACCATTATAGAAGGAGCTGGCTTTTTTGTAGAAACTCATGGCGGTAGTCATAAAAGAGTAAACGCCGCCTATAACACTCAGATACCGGGAACCGTGATAATTACTGCCGATGGGGGCGGACATCACCAATGGGAAATGAGTAAAGACATGGTCGCTATTACCCAGCTGCCACCTACAAGTACATCAGAAACTACCGTAGCCGGATTAACCCCCGGCGATGGTTGGTACTTTAGAGGCAAGAAGGTAGATACCAAAAAGAAAACCTACAACTGGGGTCCTTGGATTTTGCTTAAGATTAATGCCGGTGGCAGAAACCTGGGTGGAACCAATATATCGGCCACAGCAGGCAACCTGCCTACCGCGTAGGCATAGCAGGCTCTTGCTTTAAATAAGATGGCATCTCTTTATGAGATGCCATTCTTTTTTATATACCCCTTATCGCTTTTCATTCATAAGGCATCATTTTTTTAAGACTATAACCAGTATTTGAAAGGCGAAGACAAGTGTGTTGAAGCCCATAACACATCTTTGCAAGGCGAAGACAAATGTTTACAAGACGAAAACAAGTGTGTTGAAGCCCATAACACATGTTTGAAGGGCGAAGACAAGTGTTTGCAAGATGAAAACAAGTGTGTTGAAGCCCATAACACATGTTTGAAGGGCGAAGACAAGTGTTTGCAAGATGAAAACAAATGTGTGGAAGCCCATAACAAATGTTTGAAAGGCGAAAACAAGTGTGCTAAAGCCGAAGACAAGCCTTGCAAAAAAAATGTTAAAGTGTTTACAAAAGATAACCCCTTGCCTCTAAAACCCAAAGCCACGTACTAAATTAGCACCTCATTTTGATGTAAGATTTTTGATGTCTTTGTAAAACTTGGTATAATATGTTTTTGTAGTTTAGTCCAATTAAAATAACCAATATGGCTACAACTGTAAGAAAAATAAATTATTTTGAGATTTTACCTGATTATAAAGATAGATCTAAAGAAAAAGACTTTCATTTAATTTTTACTCATATCAACACTTTATCTAAAAATAAAGACACTAAGAGATATGTACATTTAAACGATAGAGTCTTATTTGTTACAGATATAAATTTTGACGCAGTTGAAAAAAGAATTAGGGGAAAAATTTACAATATAAGAAGCTGTTTAAAATTTATTTAAAGATAATCGTATAGCAAATATTAAAAGCATCGCCCTACTATTTTCTAACGACCGTTCAAAATCTTTGCAAAGCCTTCTACTTCCATCAAACCAAGCTATTGTTCTTTCTACAATCCACCTTTTAGCTTGTACGGCAAAGGCTTCTTTTACTTTGTTCCTTGGTATAACTTCTAAACGAATGTTGTATTTATTTTTAATGGTATTTATGATTTCGCCTCGATAGCCCGCATCGGCAATAATTTTTATGATTTTAAATTGGTGTTCTTTTAATTTCTTTACCAGTAATTCTAATGTTTGGGTTTCGTGTTGATGTGCACAATGAACAATCGTGTCAATTAAATTGCCTTGCGTATCTACCGCTATATGCCGCTTACGCCCTTTTACTTTTTTGTTTCCATCAAAACCTCTCAAGCCCCCAACCATAGTAGTCTTCACGCTTTGGCAATCAACAATAACTACACTTGCCTGACTATTTCTTGCGGTCTTTTCTCTTGTTATTTCGGTTAATCGTATCATTAAATCATCCCAAATTTCTTCTGTTTGCCAAAGTGTAAAATAATAAAATACAAGTTGCCACTTTGGATAACTCTTGGGTAAATAACGCCATTGACAACCCGTTTTATTTAAATAAAAGATGCCGTTTATTATTTCTCGTAAACTGTTTTTTCGTTTTCGATTAATGTTGGGTAAATGATTTTTTATACCTTGCCACTGGGCATCGGTAAGGTCGGTTTCATACATAATTACTTCGTTTTTAGCAACTTGAAATAACTTTGTATTTGATTAACTTTACCTTGCCCTTTATATAATTCTAAACATTCTATTTTTAAACAGCTTCTAAG
>Ga0302185_10000043_pt1 | contig 118362 bp, 136 predicted proteins | sample II_Bog_E1_1_FD_200231 | JGI IMG/M metagenome (GOLD analysis project Ga0302185, IMG submission 200231) | Peat permafrost microbial communities from Stordalen Mire near Abisko, Sweden - II_Bog_E1_2 | ecosystem: Environmental > Terrestrial > Soil > Wetlands > Peat | place: Sweden: Abisko... | reverse complement strand
TCCTGGATCTTTGGATTCAGTACAACTTCATCAAAGGCTAGTTTCGTCAACATTTGTTTTATTTGGTCTATACCAAGTTCTTTAGCGCGAACAATTTTCATTTTGCTTCACCGCTTTCTAGTATTTGACGTAAATCTTCTACCATTTGATTAATGCGATTGAATTTCATTTTAAAACTGACACGATTGGCAATTAGTCTCGCTGTAGCATCTGCAATATAAGCAATTTCCTCTAAATTATTTTCTTTAAGCGTTGTCCCTGTTTCAACAATATCGACGATACTTTCGGACAAACCAACAATTGGACCTAACTCAATCGATCCATTGAGTTTAATGAATTCCATCTGCATCCCTTTGCTATTAAAAAAATGTTCTGCCGTTTTAGGAAATTTTGTTGCAACTCTGGTGTGCATATAATCTGTTAATTTAGCTCGTTTAGCATCTTTTGGCACCGCCATCATCAAATGACATCTGCCAAATTTTAAATCAAGCAATTCATAAACATCTTTTTCTTCTTCCATCAGGACATCTTTACCAATAATACCAATATCCGCTGCGCCATATTCAACATATGTCGGCACATCAGCTGTTTTTGTTATAATAAATTTGATCTTTTTTTCTTCATTTGTAATGACAAGCTTTCTCGACTTCTCATGTAAATTTTCTGCTGTATAACCGATTTGAGCAAGTAACTGAGCTGAAATTGAAAATAATTTTCCTTTGGGTAATGCAATTGTTAAATATTCCATATCACTTGAAGTCATAAAATAGCCTCCGATGTTTTATTTCTTTAGTTGTTTAAAGTAATAATATGTTACTATGTTAGCATTAAAGCTTGAATTAGTCAATATATTTTACAGGGTTTTTCCCTAAGACGTAGAATAGATATAAGGTGCTAATTTTAACGTATAGCTAACAAGACTGGCATCTTAGAAAAGCTTTTTGGTAACAAAGGAGAGAATTTTATATGTCATTTAATGTATTAACCCTGCAACGACTCACTGACGATCAAATTGCCACAATTCATGCTGTCGATAAAGATGTAAATGTACGTATCTGCAAATCTGCTGAAGCAATCCACTATATAGAAGAAACGGATATCTTGCTTGCTTGGGGACTATTTGACCTTACTCCCTTACTGGAAAAAGCACCACGCTTAAAATGGGTACAAGCACTTAGCTCAGGTGTGGACAATATGCTTACACCGGAATTTATTAATACGAATATTCTTTTAACCAACGCCCGTGGCATCCACGGTATCCCGATTGCTGAACACGTCCTCGGCATGATGCTCAATTTCACGCGCGGCATAACCATAGCGTATGATCAACAAAAATCAAAACGCTGGAAACATATCCGTCAAGTCGATGAAATTTATGAAAAATCCATTGCCATTATCGGTCTTGGCAGTATTGGTCGTGAAATTGCCAAACGAGCCAAAAACATGGGCATGACTGTCCTTGCAACAAAGCAGACCCCAACGACAGAACTATTTGTTGATCATCTCTATACATCTGAAGAATTACCGCTCATTTTAGCTGAAGCTGATTTTGTCGTGGTTACTTTACCATTAACACCAGAAACGACAAATTTATTTACCTTAAAAACCTTTCAGCAAATGAAAAAGACGGCTTATTTCATTAATGTAGCCCGTGGCGCAATTGTTAACGAAACGGATTTAATTACCGCTCTCAATAGCGATACCATTAAAGGTGCGGCACTGGATGTGTTTGTCGAAGAACCCCTGCCAGAAAACTCCCCGCTTTGGGATATGCCAAATATTTTCATCACACCGCATATTGCTGCACAGTCACCCTATTATATTGACCGTGCTTTAAAGATTTTTACTGAAAATTTAAATCGCTTTTTACATCAAGCTGATATGCTCAATATTATCGATAAACAGAAAGGCTACTAATTTAAATCATCAGCCTTTCTAAGCAATAAAAGCTCCGGCGGATCATTTTCCGTCGGAGCTTTATGATGTTCAGCAACAATTTCTGCCAGTTCAATCAGCCCCAGCGAAAGCAATTGATCACGACTGCGTTCTGCATGATATAAATAGATATAAAAAGCATGCCGAAGATTATCCAATGAACTGCCTTTGCCATACCGCCCCCACTTTTTTGCCAAATCAGGAAACATGTTATACGCTAACACTGCTACGATTTTATCCATAATACTCATGTCCCCGGCAGTTTTCCCCACATCATGCAGTAAAGCACAGCGAATCAATCGATCTTGACTGACCGCAAAAGCTGCTGCTGCCTGCTGGGAAAGTTTGACTGCCGTATAAGCAACTTGCAGTGAGTGGTACTGATCCGGCAGACTCATTGCCCAAAATAATTTTTGTTCCGGACCTGATAACCATTTATCGATAAATTTTTGATCCGCTGGCAAAATCTCAGCAGTAATCGCCGCAATAAATTGTTTGATTCTTACTTTATACATCATCTTACACGATATAAACTAATTCTACATAGTTTTTGTCAATTTGATAAGCTTTTGCTTCTTTTTCGCTCTGCCCCAGCAGTGCCAATTCAGCAGTATTTCCCTGATTACGCAATTGATTAACTCTTTCTATTGCCTGTTCAACGTTTCCTTCTTCATAGGCAACATAAAATTGTTTTTGACTGTTTTTCTCTGGTAAGCCCTGACGATCGATTGCCAGCATAATGCGCTCAATGCCTAGTGCAAAACCCGTTGCCGGACACGCATTGCCAAAATCAGATAGCATATGATCATAGCGACCACCACCACATAATGGGAAACCTAACCCAGGTGTATATGCTTCGAAAACCATCCCCGTGTAATAAGCAAAGTCACGAATTACCCCTAAATCAAAATTCACATAGGATTCAACACCATAAACTTTTAATAAATTATAAATTTCTGTAAGATTATCAAGCGCGCGTTTGCTCTGTTCATTGACAACCATATTATATGCTTGTTTCAACATTTCCGTTTTTCCGTGTAAAACCGGTATTTTTTTTAAGATATCCTTTGAGTTTTGTGATAAATCGGTTTGGTCAATAACAGTCCCTAGACCGACTAAATCTCTTTTTTCCATCATATAACGAATTTCATCTTGTTTTTCTGGACTGAGCTTCACTTGTTCCATAATACCATTGATAAATTCAACCTGCCCTAGACAGATTTGAAAGTTTTTTAAGCCTGCTTGCCGTAAACCTTCAATTGCCAGTGCAATGACCTCAGCATCTGCCGTCGCATTTGGTATTCCCATAAGTTCGACACCAGCCTGATAAAATTCGCATTGCCTGCCTGTCTGTGCCTGCTCATAGCGATATACGCTACTGATATAAGAAAGTTTTAATGGCAGTTTTTCATCTTTTAAACGACTCGCGGCAACTCGTGCAATCGGTGTCGTCATCTCATGCCGCAGAGCAAGCGTCCGGTTACTCTTATCAAAAAATTTGAACATATGCGGTTCAACACTCCGACCATTGCCAATCGTCAATGTATCAAGATATTCAATGGTCGGAGTAACAATTTCATCATAACCCCATTTATAAAAAGTGCCCGCTAAGGCGGCTTCAATTTCTCGTTTTTTCCCTGCTTCTTTTGGTAAAAGATCTCTTGTTCCATAAGGTATTTCTAACATAAATTCATTTTTGTGCATGAGTGCGCTCCTATTCCTTTTCTTCCAATTTATCTAAAATCACTTTGTAACCATCTGCGCCATAATTTAAGCACCGCTTCACACGGCTGATGGTAGCAGTACTCGCTCCGGTACGCTCTACAATATCATCATAAGTATGTCCATGTTTGAGCATACGAGCAACTTCAAGTCGCTGTGCCAAGGCTTTGATTTCACTAACCGTGCAAATGTCTTCAAAAAACTGGTAACATTCTTCAACATTATCAAGCAAGAGAACCGCTCTACAAAGCTGGTTATTCAAATCATCTTTTAACTTTGGATTTGCCGTCATAAAAAACACTCCTTACATTATTAAGTTCACTGGATTATTCAACATTTTCTTTCTTTATCTCTTTACCTTGTGAAACTACTATGTTTTTATTATAGCACGCGAAAATGAATCTGAACAGTCAAAATTTAAGCGGTCAGCCCTGTACAGCAAAATCTTATTGTGCACAGGGCTGACCGCTTTCACTTTTATTTTAAGGCAATTTTAACAGCTGCTGCCGTTCCTTGTTTCAAGGCAACATCCAAATCAGCCGGCAAAGAAATTTTCGCAACAATTGGCTGATCTTCTGGTTGATCTTCCGTTGCCGTCGCCGGATCACCACTGGATTCGGACGGATCAATAATTTCAAAAATAGTTCCCTGCATTTGAGTCTGACCTTCAATTGTATACGTAACAAACTGGCCAAGACGAATTTTATCTTTTTGCTGAGGGGCAATCTGCATTTCCACCCACATATTATTCGCATTACCGATATTGAAAATTGTCTGTCCAGCTTCAACGGCAGCTCCCACCTGCAGATCCGTCAAATAAACCGTTCCATCGACCGGAGCTATAATTTCTGTTGAATCTTTATCCTTCTTGGCTGTTTCCAGAGCCGCCTGTGCTTGGGTCACTTGAAGCTGAGCTGCTTTTACTGCCTCTGGACTGCTCGGTACAACAGAGCTCTGATAAGAAACTGCAGGTGCATTAGAGTTTCCAGCCCCCATAGATCCAAGAGATGCAACTGCTTCTTGATAAGCAGCTTGAGCCTGCTCATTTTGCACAGCACTTACGGCACCAATCGCAAAAAGCTGCGCCATTCGGTCTTTCGCCTGTGCCGCACGATCCACTTCCGCCTGTGCGGCTGCTGTATCAACATGTACCTCACCACCGCCGGCGGCACTCACTTGCTCGGATGTCGTCGTACCAGCAAGTACTTGTGTATAATGCTTTTTTGCTGTTTCCAGCGTCTGTTCAAGCTGTGCAATCTGATCATCCGTTATTTTTATTTTTATTTTAGCAAGAACCTGTCCCGCTTTTACTTGATCGCCATCTTGAACCAGAATTTCTTCAATCGTTCCCGCTGCATTGGTCTTTGTATTAACCAAAGCACTCGTCACACTGGCATCTTTCACGGTCAAATAAGCGTTGTTTTTTTGCCATACCCATATACCAACACTACATAAAACAGCTAAAACCAAAATACCAATAAGACCAAATTTTATCATATAGTTTACTTTTTTACTGATATCAACTTCCAAAAAAAAGACCTCCTGTTAGATGTAATCTGCATCTAAACGTTTCTACTTCCTAATACTGACTGCTTCTGCAATAGATTTAATTATAGAAAATCAAGTTGCTCCTGTCAATCAATTTATTATACAAATCTGCATCCGTGCAGAACAAAACGGATACCCGAAAGAGTATCCGTTTTCAAGCACACAAAGACTCTATTTTATTAAACCATGATTTTTCAGTGCTGTTTTTAGTACCACCAAGTCCGATTCTTCCATATCACACAGAGGCATACGCAATGGTCCTACTTGATAATCCATCAAACGCAGTGCCGTCTTTACTGGAATTGGATTTACTTCAATAAACAAGGCATGAATTAAATCCATGTATTTCGTCTGCAACGCAGCAGATTCTTCGACTTTTCCGTCAAAATACAATTGGCAGATTGCTTGTGTATCTTTGGGCGCAATATTCGACAATACAGATATAACACCTTTGCCGCCAATAGATAAGATTGGTACAATCTGATCATCGTTACCCGAATAGATTGCCAACGAATCGCCGCAAACTTCCCGGATCTTTAAAATAGCCGATATATCACCGCTCGCTTCTTTTACAGCAACAATACGTGGATGTTTCGCTAGTTCTACATACGTTTGTGCTTGAATGTTAACCCCAGTTCTGGATGGTACATTATAGAGAATAATTGGTATGTTAACATTGTCAGCAATATGTGTAAAATGCTTGATTAAACCCTTTTGTGTAGCCTTATTATAATATGGTGTAACAAGTAATAAGGCATCAGCACCAACGCTTTGCGCATATTGTGAAAGCTGCAATGCATAAGCCGTATCATTTGACCCCGTTCCTGCAATGACTGCAACTTTACCATTCACATGACCAACCGTAAATTTAATCGCTTCTTTATGTTCTTCATCGCTCATCGTTGCCGATTCGCCAGTCGTTCCCGTAATAACAATTGCCTGTGTTCCATTGTCGATATTGAAATCAATTAAACGTGCAAGCTCCTTAAAATTTATACCATTTTCATCAAATTGTGTTACAATCGCAACCCCTGCACCCTTAAATACGAAATCCTTCAATATGATAACCTCCTTAATTGCATCTAAATTTTATTATTACATGCCCCTTCACGAAAGTCAATTCGGTTTAGTCAATCCTCTGTCACATCAATAAAAATAAAACAAATGTACATGGAACATATACAAACAAAGGGATTAGCCGCCTTCTGGTTCATTTCAGAAAGCGGCACACCTCAATCAAAAATTGTTTTTAGCTGTCCAAAGACCGTTTCATTTTCTTTTATTTTGGTTTCACTGCCCAGGACACATAAATTGTTTTCCTGCATACAGGCAGTTACTAAAGCACCTAAAGCTGCAATATCTTTTTGACCCGTTGCTAATATTTCGTCGCGTTCGCGCTGCAAATCGAGTTCAGTGACACCATGAATATAACATTCTGCTGCAAGTTCACCCTTCATTTTTGGCGTAAGTGGCGTATCCAGTGTGCTCATCGTACCAATAATATATTTGAGCATTTCACGTTCACTGATGGCAAACGACTGCAAATAATCGACGGTTTCATCAAAAACTGTAATCGTTTCAGCCAAGTTCGGATCACGATACGAACCAAACATCATATTGCCATTACGTCTAAATTGCGTAAAGGCTCCATACGCGCCGCCTTGAACACGAATGCGATTCCAAAAATAATCGTAACGCAAAATTGTTTCCATTACACGCATGCTTCCCGTAAACGCATAACCAAGCTTAATGAAGTTAGCTCCCTTACTCACGTATTGTACCTTACTGGAAGTCATGAAACCTTCATTTTTCTTATCTATAGCAAATGAATATGTTTGCTGCGGATAGTTTGCTGTACTAAGAACAGCTTGTACTTGCTTGAATGCTTGCGTAAACGCCGAATAATTTTCCTCTTCCAGCGTAACACTGACCAGTAAATTTTGTTTATTGAAAATCATCGGTTGAAGCTGGGCAAATTTCGCCTTCATTTGGCTGTAGCGATCCACAAAGTTTTTATCAAAATCTACAATAAAGTCGTAAAAAGACAGCATACCTTTTTCATTATAGGCTGCAGCTGGTGAAAAATAAGATGCCAATCTGCCTGCTACAAGCTGCTGTGCGGCTTTAATCATATACATTTCCATCGTTGCCTTACACTGATCAATCAATTCTCTGACCCGTTTTTCATCATCAAACGAACTGTTTGTAATCACTTCCGTCAACAGTTCACAAAGTTTTGGCAATTTTGTCACCAGAGATTTCGCTTGAACCTTGAATTTTGGCACTAACGAATCTGGTTTTGCATTTTGGGTATAAGCAGCTATGTCATAGCTGATTCCCCCAGTATGCAGATTCATTTTATTAGCTAAAGAGCTGTAGTTATATTTTTGCGTTGAAACCTTCCCCAAAAGCTCTGACAAAAGAAAAGCATATGGCAAGAGGTCTTCTGGAATGGCAGAAGCATCAAAGTAAAGATTTAAATAGGCAATCTGATTCGTTGTCACAGCATGAAATAAAATATCCGTTCCATTTTCCACTCTTTTTTCCTGAATCAATGCTTCCGTTTCTTTTTTGATGTCTTTCAACTCTAAAAGTGGAATCGTTGCCAATGCCTCTGGCGTATCCGGTGTTTCTTGACGTTCTTTAAGTTTAGCCGTCAAAGAAATGATTGTCGCCAGTTCAGCATCTGACATTTTTCCTTTTGCCTGCGCTAAGAGTTTTGTCAATTCCACTTCTTTTTCCTCAGCCAATCGCTGGTTTGGTTTCAAAACGACTATCGTTTTATGTGGATTAGCCAACAAGTGAGTCTGAATAATATTTTCAAAATAATGACTTGCCAGGCCATCTTTCATTTTTTGTAATGCTGCTTCGTAATATAAGAACATTGTTGGATCTTCATCATAAAGCCAGCTATTCATAAGTTTTATATCATAAATCAAACCTGTCGGAAATTGTCCAAAATCTGCTTCACGTAATTTAAATTCCAAAAGATTAATGGATGCTTCCAGAAGTTCACGATCAATGCCCTCTTTGACAATTTTTTGCAGTGAAGTTTGAATCACCTTTTGAAATTCATCGGCATTCTTTTCATCGGAACCACTTACAATTATACTAAAAACAGGTTGAAGTAGACTATCCTCAAACGAAGACAATACATCTTTCCCCAATTTTGCATCAATCAATGCCTTTTTGAGTGGTGCTGCCTGCGTTTTAAGTAATGCATGTTCTAATATTTCAAGTGCCAGCATTTCCTCAGCATCAGTTGCTTTTCCTACAATCGCATTCAGGCTTAAAAAAGTTTTATCCTGCGTTTGTTCTGTCGAGGCAATCGGGTATTCTTTCGTAATTTTTTGTGGTTTTGTAAACAATTTTTGTTCATCAATCTTCGACGGCACCGCAATACGATCAAATGAATTTAAATAATTTTGATCCAAAAATGCTAGTTTTTCTAAAATATCCATATCACCATATAAATAAATATAACTATTGGTCGGATGGTAATATTTATTATGAAAATCAATAAACATTTCCTGTGTCAATTCTGGAATGGATTCAGGATCGCCACCGGATTCAAAACCATAGGTCGTATCAGGAAACAGCGATATCAATATTTCTTTATCCAAAAGTGATTCAGCGGAAGACAACGCACCTTTCATTTCATTATACACAACGCCGCTATAGGTAAGTTCATCTTCCGGTTTTTCGATTTCGTAATGCCAGCCTTCTTGCATAAGAATCTCCGGCTGTGTATACATCGCTGGATAAAAAACAGCATCAAGATACACATCCATGAGGTTTTGAAAATCTTTATCATTGCGACTGGCTACCGGATACATCGTCTTATCTGGAAAAGTCATGGCATTTAAATACGTATTAAGTGAACCTTTGACAAGCTCAACAAAAGGTTCTTTCATCGGAAACTTACGCGAACCACAAAGGGTCGAATGTTCAACGATATGAGCAACACCAGTGTCATCGGTTGGTGGTGTACGAAATGTAATCGAAAATACTTTATTATCATCTTTATTTTCTAAAAACAAAAGTCTGGCACCGCTTTTTTCATGCTCAAATTGATAGGTTGTCGACGCTACTTCTTTTATTTTTTTCACAGTAAGCAAGCGGAAACCATGATAGCTTTTATTTATTTCTAATGTCATCTAATCTACTCCTTTTATTATCAAACTATACGGATCAAAAAGCCTTCATTATGATAGTTCATTAACATAATTTATCTAAGTATTATAATAAATCTTTAATTTCCATTATAACACATCTACAGCCTCTTATCCTATCGTGAAAAAAGGAGAATTTCCACAAAAAAACGCGACAAAGAAAAAAATCTCTTTGTCGTGAAAAATTCCAGAATTTTATTTGAGACGATTTAATGCCCGGTAAGCAATATCTGTGCGATAGTGTTTATTCGCAAAATCAATTTTACTTACCCCAAGATAAGCTTTCGCAACAGCATCTTTAATATCAGGTGCTGTTGCTACAACGCCAAGTACACGTCCGCCGTTGGTTACAATCTGCTTACCAGCTATAGCAGTGCCTGCATGGAAAACAAACGCGCCAGATGCTTGCGCTGCGACAAGACCAGAAATGACATCATTCTTTTTGTAAGATTTCGGATAGCCGCCAGCTGCCATAACAACACAAACCGCTTTTTCATCAGACCACTCTACTTTAGCAGCTTTTAGTGTACCTCCGACACAAGCCAGCATAACATCTACCAAATCACTTTTGAGCAAAGGCAGTACTACTTGCGTTTCAGGATCACCAAAACGGGCATTAAATTCAATGACTTTCGGACCATCATTTGTAATCATTATCCCTGCATACAGACAGCCCACATAGTTCCGACCTTCCGCTTTCATTGCAGCAATTGTTGGTTCCAGAACTTCTTTTTGAATCTTTTCTAAAATAGAAGCCGTCACGACCGGCGCTGGTGCATAAGCTCCCATGCCGCCCGTATTAGGTCCCTCATCATTATCATAAGCTCGTTTATGATCCTGAGAAGACACCATCGGTACAATTGTATCCCCATCAGTAAAAGCAAGTAACGATGCTTCTTCCCCCATCAAACATTCTTCAATTACAACACGGCTTCCAGCCTTGCCAAAAGCATGATCACACATAATTTCATCGACAGCAGCCAAAGCTTCTTCTATTGAAGCAGCAACTATAACACCTTTACCAGCAGCCAGACCATCTGCCTTGATGACAATCGGCGCACCTTCTTTTTGTATATAAGCCCGCGCTTTTTCGACATCCGTGAACACTTCATATTTCGCTGTTGGAATACCATATTTCTTCATCAAATTTTTCGAAAAAGATTTTGATCCTTCAATTTCAGCTGCTGCCTGATTTGGACCAAAAGCCTTAATTCCCGCTGCCATAAAAGCATCAACGGCTCCATTTATAAGTGGTACTTCCGGTCCAACAACAACCAAATCAATGTTTTGTTTTTTGGCAAAGTCGACTAGTCCAGCATTATCCATAATATCAATCGTATCGATACATTCAGCCAGTTGCATCATCCCAGGATTCCCCGGAATTGCATAAATTGTACCTACTTGTTTACTTTGCGAAAGTTTCCAGACCAATGTATGTTCGCGACCGCCGCCGCCAATCACTAAAATATGCACAAATACACTTCCTTATCGAAAAAGACGCACTCTGTATAAGTGCGCCTCTATTTTTTTACTAAAAGGCATCAACCTTGAAGCTGTTTTGCCAGATATTCCTGGATACACTCATCATACTTCGCCGTGTGATTAAATGCCTCCTGGGCAAGCTGCATCCGAAACACATCGCTTGTACCGCCAACTTTGGCAATAGCAGCGGCAATTTCATTATAACGATCCGGATTTACGACAACCGTAACAAATTTGAAATTTTTTGCTGCAGCACGAATCATAGCCGGACCACCAATATCAATATTTTCAACAGCTTCAGCTAGACTTACATTTGGTTTGGCAATCGTCTGACGAAATGGGTATAGATTTACCACAACCATATCAATACCAGTAATCTTATGTTCATGCATCGCTTTGACGTGTTCTTCATTATCACGAACAGCCAAAATACCACCGTGAATATAAGGATTCAAAGTCTTGACCCTGCCATCCATAATTTCAGGAAACCCTGTAACATCACTCACATACATAACTGGAATACCCGCTTCTTTGATTGCCTTCATCGTACCACCAGTTGAAATGATTTCCACACCAGCTTCGTTGAGTTTTCTAGCAAAATCTACAATACCTGTTTTATCGGAAACGCTAAGCAGCGCACGTTTTATCTTCATAGTAAAACCACCTTCTACTTTTTTAGTAAGAGACCTTAAGACTGAATACTGACCTGACGGCCATTTACGACTAACTTCCCATCAATATATAAGGCAATCGCCCGTGGATATAAACTATGTTCTTTTTCCAAAACCCGCGCGGCCAGCGTATCTTCAGTATCTTCTGGCAGCACAGGTACACTTTCCTGCAAAATAATCGGACCACTATCCATGCCTTCATCAACAAAATGAATGGTGCAGCCAGAAACTTTAACACCATAGGCAAGTACATCACGATGGGCATGTGCTCCACCAAATGCTGGTAAGAGCGAAGGATGAATATTTAAAATACGATCTTTAAATGACTGCACGAAATAAGGACTTAAAAGGCGCATGAAACCTGCTAAAATAACTAAATTCACACTATATTTGCGTAAAGCTGCAACCAATTTTTGTTCAAAGTCTTCTTTAGAGCTGCACTTTTTACGATCAATGCAAACCGCCTGAATATTCGCTTCCCGCGCTCGGTCTAAAGCTTTTGCTTCCGGTTTATCGGTAATGACAACCCCGATTCTCGCCTTAATTTGACCTGTTTCAATCGCCTTGATAATCGATTGTAAATTTGTACCACGACCGGATGCCAAAACGCCCAGCACTGCCTCAGTCATTAAATACGCCGCCTTTAATCGTTACTTCCTTTTTACCAGCCGTAACTTGTCCGATGACAAAACATTCTTCATTTTGTGCTTTTAAATGAGCCTGGATTTTAGGAACCTCTTCAGCATCAACGACAAGCACCATACCAATGCCCATGTTAAAGGTACGATACATTTCTCTCCACTCTACATTGCCCCACTGTTGCAAAAGTTTGAAAATAATCGGACTTTGCCAAGCTGCAGCATCGATTTCAACACCACAATTTTCTGGCAATACACGCGGAATATTATCATAAAACCCACCGCCGGTAATATGAACCATTCCATTTATTTTAAAATTCTCAATAAGCGGCAGACAAACTTTTGGATAAAGTCTAGTCGGACGTAAAAGTTCTTCGCCAATAGTCGAATTTAAAGCTTCGATGTGTTCATCACCTTTAAAGCCTTTTACATCAAAGCAGATTTTGCGAACTAATGAATATCCATTTGAATGGATACCGCTTGACGGCAATCCGAGCAAAACATTTCCGGCTTTAATATTTTCACCGGTGATTATTTTCGACTTATCGACAATTCCCACGGCAAAACCAGCAATATCATATTCACCAACTGGGTAGAAACCTGACATTTCTGCTGTTTCGCCACCAATTAATGCACAGCCAGATTCTTTACAAGCTCCCGCTACACCCTTGACAACGGCTGCTACTTGCTCAGGGTCAAGCTTGCCAACCGCTAGATAATCGAGGAAATACAAAGGTTCTGCACCTTGTACTAAAATATCATTGACACACATTGCCACCGCATCTTGTCCAATCGTGTCATGCTTATCAAGCATAAAGGCTAAGCGAAGTTTCGTCCCAACACCATCGGTCCCCGAAACCAAAACCGGTTCTTTATATTTCAAGATATTCAATGCGAATAAACCGCCGAACCCACCTAAATCACCTAAAACTTCCGGACGATAGGTCGCTTTCACACTCTCTTTAATTAAAGAAACCGAATAATTTCCTGCATCAATATCAACACCAGCATCACGATATGTGAGTTTTGTTTGTTTGTCTTCAGCCATGATTTCCTCCAAATTTTACATTTTTTTGGTTTACCACTTTAATAACCACATTATCCATAACAGAAACTGTTATGGATAATGTGGTTATCTTATTTATTTTTTTTACGCTGTTCAAATACATATTTATCCGAATCCGCTGTATGTTCCTGTTTCATATCAATAGGATAGGAACTATTGAAGCAAGCATAACACATGTCATCACAATTGAGTTTCGGCACGCATTGTTTCAACCCTTCAATCGATAAAAAATGTAAAGAATCCGCACCAATGAATTCACGAATTTCATCCACAGATTTCGTAGCTGCAATAAGTTCCTTGCGTATTGATGTATCGATACCATAATAACAAGGATAGCCAATAGGCGGTGAACTGATGCACATATGGATTTCCTTCGCACCAGCATGTCTCAACATTTTAACAATTTTACCACTCGTTGTACCACGTACAATCGAATCATCCACCATAATAATAGATTTCCCTTCAACAGCCGATCGAATTGCATTCAGTTTGAGTCGAACTGCTGTGTCACGTTTTTTCTGTGTTGGTTGAATAAATGTGCGACCGATATAACGATTTTTAATAAGCCCCTCCGTAAATTGGATACCCGATTCATAGGCAAAACCAGTGGCAGCTGTTGTACCAGAATCTGGAACTGAAATTACGATATCACCTTTAAAACCACTTTCACGAGCCAAAACCCTGCCCATCATAAAGCGAGCATCATGTACACTCTGTCCATCAATAACACTATCGGGACGAGCAAAATATATATACTCAAAAATACAAGAAGCACGTTTTTGTTTTTCCGCAAACTGATAAGAACGAAGTCCATTATCATCGATAACGATCATTTCACCAGGCTCTACATCACGCACAAATTCAGCACCAACAACATCCAAAGCACACGATTCAGAAGAAAGAACCCACGTATCTCCCATTTTGCCGATACATAAAGGCCTAAACCCTTGTGGATCACGGACCCCAATCAGTTTATCTTCCGTCATAATTGTCAGACAATACGCTCCTTCAATCTGACCAAGACTATCGATTATTTTTTCTTCGACAGTAGCTTGACGTGACCTAGCAATCAAATTCACAAAAACTTCCGTATCAATGGATGTCTGAAAAATTGTACCTTCTTCTTCCAAGCGCTTTCTAATTGCTGTGGCATTCGTCAAATTACCATTATGTGCCAAACTAATCTTGCCGCCTGAATAATTTACAATAAGCGGCTGCGTATTTGCAAGCAGACTGGAACCAGTAGTCGAATATCTTACATGACCAATTGCGATATATTGATTATCCATGTGCGGCAATTGGTGCCTGAACACTTCATTGACAAGACCCATGCCACGCGTTACATCCATCCAAGCTCCGTCTGTAATCGCAATACCAGCACTTTCCTGACCACGATGCTGCAGCGCATAAAGTCCCAGATAGGTCATCATCGCAACGTCTTCTTCACGTGAATATATGCCGAAGACACCACATTCTTCCTTCCATTTGTTTGCATCTATATCGATCATTTATCTAACTTCTCCCGTCAACCTGTGCAAAATTTCTTTATAGGCATCTTCCACGTTACCAAGGTCGCGACGGAATCTGTCTTTATCAAGTTTTTCATGTGTTTCACTGTCCCAAAAGCGACAGTTATCCGGTGAAATTTCATCACCTAAGATTATTTCGCCTTTATGACGACCAAATTCAAGTTTAAAATCAATCAATTCAATTTTTTTCGTTGCTAGGTACTTCACAAGGATTTCATTAACTTTTAAGCCAGCTGCTTCAATCACATCAATTTCTGCCTGAGAAGCAATCCCCATTGCTTTAATATGAAAATGATTGATCATTGGATCATTAAGCTCATCACTTTTATAATAAAGTTCCACAATCGGCTGTGACATTTTCGTTCCTTCTTTAAGACCTAATCGAGTTGCCAGGCTGCCAGCTGCTACATTACGCATAACAACTTCAATTGGAATAATATCAAGATTTTTTACCAGCATTTCACGGTCACTAGGCATACTGATATAATGATTTTTAATGCCTTCTTTTGTTAATAAATTAAAGAAAAATGCCGATATTTTATTATTCATGATACCTTTTTCCAGAATTGTTCCCTTTTTAGCACCATTGCCAGCGGTTGCATCATCTTTATAATATACTAATAATTCATCTGGGTTTTCTGTGGCATACATTAATTTTGCTTTACCTTCATATAACGCTTTTTTTTCCATTTTTGAATAAGCCTCCATTTTATTGAACAATTTTTTAAATCTGAATCAACCTATAATTTACTTATAATTGAGCAGCGACGTTAGCCGCTTTTTTCTCTACATCTTCTACCATTTTTTCCCGAAATGCAATAAGTTTTTTCTGTATTTCAGGATCACTCACTGCAAAAATCTGTGCCGCAAAAATCGCTGCATTTTTTGCCCCATTGATAGCCATTGTAGCAACAGGAATGCCTGATGGCATTTGAACTGTACTAAGCAATGCATCCATTCCATTTAAAGGTGTTGCATTAATTGGCACGCCAATAACAGGTAAAATTGTGTAACTAGCAATAACACCGCCTAAATGTGCTGCTGCACCTGCCGCTGAAATAAACGCGCCAACACCACGTTCCGGTGCTGAAGTAACCAAATCTTGCACTTTTTTTGGTGTGCGATGCGCTGAAGCAACAACAACCTCTGTTTCGATGCCAAACTGTTTTAACAGTTCAGCTGCCGGTTTTAAAATCGGCCAGTCAGAATCGCTTCCCATAACTATGGCCACTTTCATAAATGAATCATCCCCCTAAAATCTGGATAATCTTTGTTCGTAAATATACCCTTTACGAGCTAAAGATCATGCTCTACTGATTTAATTATGTTATATATTTCAAAACCTCACATTGCCTAAACCATATGAAATTTGAAATTACACGTAACTGCTAAAAAGCAACAACGAAACAGCCATAAATTTTCTTCATGGCTTCTTTGTTCCATACAAACCGCAAACAATCTCTTTTTGTTTTAAAACACGCAAAACCCAGCCAATACTGCTTTGCAGCATTGGCTGGGTTTTATTATAGATCTGCAAACACGTACAAAGGAATAAACCTATTATGATACGTACAGATAAAAGTATTCTTATTCAAAACAAAAACCTCACTACTAGGCAGACTTATACCGTGGCAAATTCTACCCCTGCCCCATACTCGATTTTTCAAACTAGAAATTAACATTTCCAGATAAATAGAAGTATACGTTGGACCACAAGTTGAGACATTGTAAAGCTTAGAAAATGGCAGGAAAAAACCTCGCTCAATCCATTTAGAAAGAACATGATTTCTTATCGTACTCAAACATTTTAAATTTGCAAAAATATCAACCTTACGCAAATCCATTACCCCTGCAACACCCATCACTTTTATTTACTGTTTTATTATACGTCATAAAAATCAGTAATGCAATAATGGATATATGATTTTATATAAGGGAACAAATTTTCCTGCCGATTTGATCAAGGGGTAACTGTGTTTCCACGGCACCAATATTAAAAGCCACTTTTGGCATTCCATATACAACAGAAGTTTTCTCATCTTGTCCGATTGTACGAGCTCCAGCCTTTCGCATGGATAACAGCCCCTTAGCACCATCAAACCCCATTCCAGTCATAATGATGCCAATCGCATTATCACCAAACTTCGCCACCGAATTAAAAAGTACATCTACCGAAGGACAATGTCCATTTACTTTTTCACCAAAACAACATTCTATTTTATAAATCGACCCTATCTTTTTAACCTTCATATGCTGATCTCCCGGGGCAATTAATACGTCTCCCGGAAGAATTCGATCCCCCGTAACTGCCTCCTTTACATGGAACTTCGTTATTAAATCCAACCGTTTGGCAAACATATCCGAAAAGACTGGTGGTATATGCTGTACAACAACAATACCAGGCAGCGGCGGCTCTAAGGACAATAATAAATTCGTCAAAGCCACTGTACCACCAGTGGAAGCCCCGATTGCAATAAGCTGCATTTCCAACCGCATCGCATGATCTTTATTTACAGAATTATGTGCAATAGGACTCATAGATTGTATTTTAGCTGCCACTGCCGTTTTAACTTTAAAAATCAAATCATCCAAAAATTCTCGACGCGCCGCTGCCGATTGTCCATCCGGTTTTTTGACAAAATCAATTGCCCCCAGGCTGATTGCCTCAAACACGCAGTTGTTAGCCGCACTAATAACAATAGTCGGAATTGGATATTGCGGCATTAACTTACGTAAAAATTCAATGCCATTCATTTTTGGCATTTCAACATCTAAGGTCATGACATCTGGATGATATTTCAGGATTTTGTCCCTAGCCTCAAAAGGATCAGCAGCTGTTGCTACAACTTCAATTTGAGCATCCGCCGCTAAGCCTCGTGCTAACATCTCACGAAAAAACAACGAATCATCAACAACTAAAACTTTGATTTTAGACAAAGAAATCATCCCTTTCTATAGACAGACGGCATAACATAGGAAAATAATGTAGCATTACGATCAATCACCTCTGAATGACCAATAAACAGATAGCCTCCTGGCTCTAAATATTCATAAAACTTCTCAACTAGCCGACTACGTGTCTTATCATCAAAATAAATCATTACATTCCGGCAAAAAATCGTATGAAACTTTTTCTTGAACGGAAATACTTCATCCATTAAATTAAATTGACGAAAGATCACCTGTGATTGTAATTCGTTTTTTATTTTATAATGATTCTCCTCAAATTCATTAAAATATATAGTTTGCCATTTGCGCGGTAAATTCATGACCTCTTCACTTGAATAAATGCCTTTTTGGGCAAATCTGAGGGCTTGCAGCGAAATATCGGTTGCCAATAATTTGGTATCCCATAGCTGATTTTTTACGGAGAAAAAATCAGCTATGAGCATCGCTAAGGTATAAGCTTCCTCCCCTGTTGAACAGGCTGCACACCACACCCTTAAATCATGATTTCGAATTGTTTGATACAAAAAAGGCAATACCTGTTGTGAAAAAGTCTCAAAGTGACTTGCCTCTCGCATAAAAAAAGTATGATTTGTCGTAATTGCATTAACCAATTCTATATTGGCTGCCCCAGATGCATCCGCTAACAGATATTCATAATATTCCCGCAGTGTCAAAAACCCATGCTCACTTATAATTTTTTGTAATCGACCATGAACTAAATTTCTTTTTTCCAGCCCTAGATTTACACCAAATTTCTTTTTAATGTAGGCAGCTAACTCAATAAATTCAGTATCCGTCATAGAAAGCATAAGTCTCACCTGCCATTATCTCAGAATCTAATATTTACCGAACTCATCATCACTTAAAGCAATCTGACTCGGCACTTTTTTACTATGTTTGCCTTTTGCTGTTTTTGGCGGTTGCGTAAAATCATCTTTATTTAAATAAAAATTTTGTTTTGTCTGCGTATTGACACGCAATTTAAATTGACTGACTGTTTCTTTCAAGAGTTCAGCCTGTGCGCTAAGCTGTTCACTTGCTGATGCACTTTCCTCCGCGGTCGAGGAATTTGACTGTACGACTTCAGAAACTTGGATTACACCTTGGTTGATCTGTTCGAGAGCGATACTCTGCTCATTCGAAGCACTCGCAATTTTTTCCACCAATTCGGCAACTTCTGTTACAATCTGCACAATTTTCGTCAAAGCTTCCGCGGTTTGATTGGCAATTTTTGTTCCTTCATTCACCTTACCAATGGAACCTTCAATCATATCCGTTGTTTCTTTCGCTGCTTTGGCTGAACGAGCCGCCAAATTACGAACCTCTTCTGCCACTACCGCAAATCCTTTGCCATGCTGCCCGGCACGGGCAGCTTCCACCGCTGCATTCAATGCCAGAATATTTGTTTGAAAAGCAATTTCATCAATTACTTTAATGATTTTTGAAATACCGGTTGAAGAAGCATTGATTTCTGTCATAGCGCGCAGCATATCATGCATATACGCATTACTAGTCCCTGCATTTGTTTTAGCAGTCTCAGTCAGTGAGTTTGCTTTATCAGCATTTTGGGCATTTAATTTCGTTTGTGAAGAAATTTCTTCCAAAGAAGAAGATAATTCTTCGACGGAGCTTGCTTGTTCCGTAGCTCCCTGCGATAACGAAATACTCGCTTCCGAAACATTTTTTGAACCCGCCGCAACCTGTTCCGATGCCGCATTTATATTTTCCATGGCTGTATTTACATTATGTGACATTTTATCAAAAGACTGCGCCAGCTGTCCCAGTTCATCGCGGCTATCAATTGTTATGTCTACATCTAAATTACCATTCGCAATTTTTTCCGCCGCTTCCATCAAGATCTGAATAGACTTGCGAATATACTTAGCAATAAAATTCCCCAATAACAACGATAAGATAATGACGGCAATTGCTACAGCCAGTATCATATAAATAGTAAAATATGATTGCTCGGTAAGCATGTCCGACTGCTTAGTCCCAGCACTTTCCATATTTTTAAACAAATCTGTCAATTCATTGTTAATCTCTTCCGAGAGTTGTGGACCACCAGCCTGGCGAAACACCGCCAAGGATTCTACATCTTTATTTTGTTTAGCCAGCTCAATACTACTCTGCCGAATCGCTCTGTATTTATCTAACTTATCTTTAAATTGTCTGAGTGCTTCTTTTGTCTGCTCATCTTGTGCTTTCGACACGAGCAAATTATATACATCATCGATTTTATTATCAACGCCTTTTAATTGATCGACATTTTGCATAATAATAGTAGAATCACTCTCAACAATAATTTTATAATAAATCGCCCGAGCATCATTAAAAAACATGCCCATTTCACCAATATCCCCCGTTACCAGACCATTATTTGAATAGAGATCACTATAGCGACTATCAATTTTATAAATATTATAGACAACCATAACGCTGAGAATTGTTACGATAAAAGATAGAATTAAAAAAGCTCCTGTTACTTTTTTTCCGACGTTCATATCTTTAAACCATTTCACGTTAATCCCTCCAATTTTTTATAAATCAACAATTGCCGCTTCATCTTGATCACTCAAAAGTTTATCACAATCAAGCAATAAATTGACTTCATTACCAGTCTTACCAATGCCTTTAATATATTTATTCTGCGCTGCTCTAATTTCCGGCGGTGGTACGATATTTTCTTCACCAATCCGCATCACCTCAGCTACCCCGTCAACAATCAACCCCAGAGCAATCTCACGTGCCTCAATAACAATAACACAAGTCCGATCATTGTATTCTAAAAATTCTTTTTTGAATCGCAAGCGCACATCCATAACCGGAATGATCTTCCCCCGTAAATTTATGATCCCCTTCACATACTCGGGAACTTCCGGGATTTCCGTAATCGGCTGAATACCAATAATCTCAGTAACTAAACGGATATCGATTCCATAAATTTCCTTGCCAATAAAAAAAGTTAAATATTTATCTTTTTGTGTATCTTCATCAAGTTCCATTACCTCTTCAGCCACTACACTCATCTCCTTTTTCACTTATTGGCTTATACAAGCTACTAAAAACGATTTACAATGCCCACTACGTCAAGAATCAAACTGATACTTCCATCACCTAACAATGTACAACCTGTTACCCCCTGCGTTTTACTGATATTTTTAATGTAAGCCGGAATTGGTTTCACCACAATTTGCTGCTGTCCGATTAGTTGATCGGCAAAAAGTCCGATTATCGTTTTTTCGGTCTCAACCATAATCATAATTCCTTCGTCAAAATTAGTTACGGCGCCAGCTATGTGGTAAATCCGGTGCAGCCGCACAATAGAATAGCACTTTCCCCGTACCATAATCATTTCATTGCCATTCGGATCGACAAGAATATTATCCAGTGATGGTTTAAAAGATTCCCGAATTGACATAATTGGAATCGTATACCGTGACTGCCCAACTTTTATTGTCATACCGGTAATAATGGCTAATGTTAATGGGATTTTCAAAGTAATCATACTGCCTTTTCCCGGTTCACTATTCACAATAATATTGCCACCAACAGCATTGATGTTTTTCATAACAACATCCATGCCAACCCCCCGACCGGAAAACTCTGTGACTTTTTCATTGGTGGAAAGACCTGGTGAAAAAATAAAAGAATAGATTTCTTTATCCGTAAAATCACTTTCATTTTTATAAAGCAGCTGATTTTCTTTCGCTTTTTTTAAAATTCTCTCTTTATTTAGCCCTTGTCCATCATCCACAATATTGATAATAACTTCATTGCCGGCATTATTGGCTTCCAGCGTAATTTTCCCAACGGGGTTCTTGCCCGCTTTTTCCCGTTCTTCGGGTAATTCAATTCCATGATCGAGCGAATTTCGAATCAAATGCATCAAAGGATCGGAAATATGTTCGATTACATTTTTATCTACTTCTGTTTCTTCACCAATTAAAACCAATTCTGCTTGTTTATTCAGCTTCTTCGACATATCGCGAACAATCCTGTTCATTTTTTGAAATGTCCCGCTGAGCGGTACCATCCGAATCGACATGACACCATCTTGCAGCTCATTGCTGATTTTTTTGAGCTGGCGTGCTGCCTTATAAAAGTTATCCAAATCCAAGCCTTGCAAATCCGGGTTTTCTGTAACCATCGCTTCAGAAATAACAAGTTCACCCACCAGATCCATTAAAATATCCAATTTCGTAACATTGACACTAATCATACTGGGATGACTTACCTCTCGCTCTTCTACTTTGACTATGCTTTTTTCCGGTGGGACTTTTTTGAGCAGCACTTCTTTTTTCGGCCAATAGCTGCATTCCGCAACATCTGTTAATTGATCAAGCTCAAGCTCTTTCAAAAATATAGTTCGATTAAGTAAAACATTAATTTCATCATATTCTTTGCTGGTGGTAAAGCATATATTAAACCCATTTTTACGAATTATATTGGCACTTTCATCATCTTCTAAAATATTATCCGGCAGATAATGCAGTTCACCAACAAGACCTTTTAAATTATTGATCAAAGTATAGGCGCGAATATTTTCCATTTCACAATGATCTTTATACGTAACCCTAGCTTGAAAAACATTTACTGGTTCATCTAAATCAATATAGGAACTGACCGTTTTGGGGGACTCCTGAATTGTTTCCTGTTTAACTGGTAATGTCGTTTTTTCTGGTGGTTCTCCATTTGTTTGCTTTAGCTGCAACAAAAACGACCTTGTTAACTCAATCAAATCCGCAGCAATCGCATCTGCCTTTTCACCAGCTTCCATTTTATCAATTTCCGTCTTAATAAAATCAGCAGCATTTAAAACAAGATCAGTCAAAGTAGAACAATCTAATTTTTCCGGTTTTTTTTCACGTACATAAAAAAATATATCCTCAATAGCATGGGCAAGCGCGGTTACTTCCAAGGCTTCCATCATAGCTGAAGAGCCTTTTATTGTATGCATGATACGAAAAATATCGTTGATTTCTTCTCCGCTGAAAGCACCATTTTTTTCACTTTGAATCGTAATTTGCTCCAATTGTTCTAAATTCTGATTCGTTTCAAAAATGAACATTTCCAACATAGAATCCACAGCATCATCAAGTCCCTTCTTATTCAATTATGGTTCAATAATTTACTCGTCGCGAATAGATTTTCTTCATATGCCACATCTCATAGTCACTAAATTATGAATAATTTTAAAGATAAAGGCACGTTCATTATTAAACAATCCAGTAATAATAAATGCAATAGTATCTATTCACTTCATACGAATTTGTTACATAAAAAATATGTTGGGAAAAGCAATTTTTTCATTTTGTTTATCCCAACATTTATTCTAGAACCAAAAATATTATTTTGAATGCTGTGCAAACATATCTGCCAAATCCGTAGCCGATTTTGTAACATCTTCCGATGCTTTTTCAATTTCTTGTGCAGTTTGTGATAAATTTTCTAATGAATGATCAATATGTTCGATATGTTCATAATTCTTATTCGTCGAAGTAGAAATTTCCATCATTTGGCTTGCACTTATTTTTACAGAGGCTCCAACTTTTCCCATCATAGCAATTTGTTCCGTCATACTACTAACAACTTCGGTGGTCGAATTACTATTTTTTTCAATCAAATCAGCAATCTGATGAGCCGAATCGGCACTTTGTTCTGCCAATTTTCGCACTTCATCCGCTACAACAGCAAAGCCTCTGCCAATATTGCCAGCCCGTGCTGCTTCGATTGCAGCATTTAATGCTAGTAAATTGGTTTGTGCTGCAATTGACGTAATGGTTTCAATAATATTGAACACCGACTGTGAGGTAACATTCAAAACTTCAATCTTCTTTTGGACATCTGTTGTAGCTGAAGAAAGCAGTTCCAGTTCAGCCACAGTTTGATGAATAGACTTTTCTCCATCGATCGCAGTCAACCGTGTTTGATTGGATTCATTTTTAACTTCAGTAGCAGCTGCTTTTATTTTTCCGACAGCTTCCGCCATCTGTTCCGTGGAAGCTGTTGTTTCCTCTGCAGCTGCCGCCAACGTATGCGAAGAATCTTCAATGTTGACTAAAATAGCTTTCTGCTGCTCTAATAATTTTTCTTCAACCACGATTTTTTCTGTCAAAGCACTTGAATAACGATGAACAAATTCCTCCATAACGACTGCTTCCATATAGTCCGTAATCTGATTGAATGCAATAACTACCTTGTATAAATGATTTGTATCACTTTTATAAGCTTGAAAAATATAGGGAAGAAGCGTTTGTTTTAAAGCACCGACACTGAGTAGAAACCAACTAACCGGCAATTGTATTCTGTTATGGACCTGTCCGATTTTATAAATTTTATCCATATGTTCCGGTGTAATATGTATTTCATAAAACAATGGCAAAAAATTTCGAAAGGTCATTTTTAGTTTCTCAATCGATGAATATTGATTCACAAATTTCTCAAATTCATGTACTTTCAACAATCTTGCATAAAAATCTTCCGTAATTGAGTCCAAATTATGATCAATGATCGTTTTCATTTCCCCTAAATATCCTAAAGATTCATTATCCATATGAAGCAGTTCTTTAGCAAGTCGATCTTCTACAGTATAACTCCCTGATGAAACATTTGTTTTATTCTTTGCGAAAAACATAATAATTCCTCCATATATTATAATGCCAATCATATTATCAATTTAAGCCAAAAATCACAAACAAAAATGAGACTATCCTATCTTTCCACAGCCTCATTTTTATTCGGACAATAAATGCCTTTTAAATCTTGAACTTTTGTATTTCATTTTGCAAATCCGCTGCCATTTTCGACAAGTGCGTACTTGCTGATGCTATTTCCTGCATGGATGCCGATTGTTCTTCCGTTGCAGCTGAAACACTCTGTGTAGCTTCAGCTGTTTTTTTCGTTTCTCCGCTGATACGATTCGCCGCAGTAACAACATCTTCCGTTCCACTCGTCAATTCTTCGGTCGCAGCTGATATTTCATTAATTTCATCCGCTACAACCTTAATCATCGTCAATATTTCATTGAAATTCTTGCCAGCCAAATCAACAAGTTCCGATCCCATTTTGACTTCACGTTTACTTTCATTCATAAAATCGACAGCAGTTTTTGTTTTTGCTTGTACATCAACAATGAGTTCCGTGATGTCTTTTGTCGCATGTGCTGATTGTTCGGCCAGTTTCCTAACTTCTTCCGCAACGACTGAAAAACCTCTGCCAGCATCACCAGCTCTGGCTGCTTCAATAGCCGCATTTAACGCTAATAAGTTCGTTTGAGCAGCAATATTGGAAATCAATCCAACAATATTATCGATTTGTTTTGATTTACCCTCCAATTCACCAATTACATCAGCCGTATCATCCGTTCGTTTTTCAATGTTTCCCATCTGTAGAATGGTTTTTTCAATAGCCTTACCGCCTTCGATAGCAGCTGTGGATGTCTTGTCTGTTGACCGGGCAACTTCAACGGTGTTTTCGGTCACCTGGTGAATTCCCTTCGCCATCTCTTCAACAATATGATTTGTTGTAACAGCCATTTCTAATTGCTTTTCAGCACCTTTGGCAACTTCTGTAATAGATACTGCAACTTGATTGGATGCCTGCGCTGATTGTTCTGCACTAGCGGTTAATTCCTGTGAGGCTGCCGCCAATTGTTCGGATGTATTCAATAATTGTTTAATTAAGGTCCGAATGTTTCGATTCATTCGATCAACAGCTTGTGATAATACCCCAAATTCACTTTTATCTTTCATGCTATGCTCTGTCATATCCTGCGAAAAATCGCCTGAAGCAATATCTCCTAAAAATTTCACCGAATCACTTAAACGCATCGTAATTTGTTTTATAATTAATATACCGACAGCCCATCCTATTAGCAATGCAAATATCGTAATAACAATCGATATCATACTAGAACTCGTAACGTCATCCTTTGCTGTTTGTGTCATCTGCTCTGCACTCTGATTGGATTCATTCGAAATCGTCATCAATTTATCAAAAATTTGATCTCCTAAAGGTGCAGATTTTGCCTCAAAGAATTTATAGGCTTCTTCGTTCTTATTTTGTAAAGCCAACGCAATAACATCTGCATTTGATGCTCGATATTGTGTCACAATAGTCTTTACAGATTCCACCTCAGCTTTCTGCTGTTGCGTAAGTGGCAGCTGCTCATATTGCACAATACTATCATCAAAACTCTTCTTTACTTGAACAATATCATTTGACAATTTTTTATTTTCATTAGCATCCGTTGTAACCATCAACGCAAATAAGTCAGCCTGGATTCTTCTCTGAAACAGACGACAATCATATGCCAATTCTATTTTTTTTACGTTGACCATATACAAAGTGTCGATATTTTGACTGCTCTTTTTTAAATTCACATAGCCCAAAGCCCCTATGCCAATAACTGCTATACTGAAAACTGCGATCAAAAAATATAATTTTTGTCTAACCTTGAGATTACTAAACCAATTCATTTTACATTTCTCCTTGTATAATTTTTATGAAAAAATTTCATACTATAAAAACAAATGTTGTTGAATAATCAATTATTCAACAACATTCTTACAGTTACAAATTACATCAAGATTCAATATAAAATATAAAATATAAGATAAAACTTTTGGGGACATTCAAAAAGACCAAAATATTTCTTTGTTAAGTTAGGAAGTTCTATATTCGTTTTTGAAACCCTCTATCTGTGACATGATTAAATAAATAGATTTGTGAATTTCCATAAACTATCATCACACGTTAAGCGTCCAAAATATCGTTACCTTGACAACAAGTTAGTTGGTAACGGCATTCGGTTTACAGTAATCTGGAACAATATTAAGCATTACTCGTTGCAGTGCCTCAATATCATGCCGCATATTCTCGTGCGGTACATTTTTAAAAATATAAATCAAATATACATATAGATTTAAACCCTTTTTTTTTGCAGTTTCTATGATGCTGAAAACAATGGCTCTAGGAACTAAATATATACATCTAAAAAAGACCCAATAGAAAAATCTCTATTGGATCATTTTATCATATTTATAATATATCTGTGATTATGATTGTGAATATACCAGCACTGATATTCATATTTTTGGTGTGACTGGAGGAGTACCATTCACGATGCAACCAATTATCTATACGGAAAAATGGTCGCGTAATGTCCTTGTTGCTTAATTTGCTTTATCATATTTGTAGTACCAAGACAAAAGCAATCATTTCAAAGATGGACTGACCGCACTTATTGCAATACATTTCATATCTCAGCATGAAATAGAGATAAAACATATACTATTTCGTTGATTATCGTTCTGATTTTAAATAGTTAATTGTCTAATGGTTTTCTATTATTTATATTAAGATTCAGTATATAATCTTGCTTTTTATCCTCTGAGAAATCCATAAAAGTCCATGAAATATTTTTTTGATTATATTGTTGAAATATATTCCATAAATTATCAAAATCAGTTTTTTCTACAAAAGATTTTGAATCCTGATCGCAAAATGGCATTATATAAACAAAAAAAACATTACAAAATGAAAATTCAGCCACCATATATGGAACATTTAAATTATTGTCTTTTCTGCGATATAAAATTATATGAGGATGTCTATGTGGATTTACATGTGTTTGTATGCTCAAACCAACAACTGGAATAACTCCTAAATTTTCACCCTTAATCCATCGAATAGTGCGCGAAAAATGTTCAATATATTTCCTGTCTATCACACTTAATGCTATTTTGGCCAAGCACCTATAAATACCCATAAAATTAATTTTTTCCTTAGAAGCAAGTTTTATTTGCTGAAGCTGTCCATCCTTATCAGTTATAAAACTATCTATAGATTGCTCAACAATAAAATTATTCTTCGCATTAGCAATAACACCATTTTTATATTTTATTTTTGGTACCTTGTGCTTTCCCTCTACTCCCCAAAAGACCCTATATATATTACAAAAATTTATGAGGTCTAACTCTATATTTGATGCGAAAATATTATTACACGAATCACATTCCTCAGTGCCTATAATTAACTTATTCCCTAATGCCTCGGGGATAGCATGAGCAATTGATTTAAAAGTAGTTTTATTTCCACTATCATCAAGTTCTCCTTGTTTTCTATTGCAAAAGCGGCAAATTCTTTTTGCCTTAATTTTTTCCCCAATTTTCATCATCTTTTCAGGACTAAATACTTCTATTTCATATCTTTCTTTTATACCAGCATATAAATTCTCATAAACCTTATGAATTTTTTCAACCTCTTCAATAGCTTCGTTTTCATTAAATCCACAATTTCTATTTTTTAAATATATTTTACTATAATCAACTAATTCGTTCGTCATTTTAATATTTCTTGGAAAAATGAAAAAGTACTCTCCTATCTTTAATTTTGAAAACACCGAAAATAGTCTTTCCATGGTTTTATCTAATCTTTGATAAAGCAATTTAAAGTCATTTATTCCACTAGCAATATTCGCAGAAAAAAATTGCTCACAGGATAATATAGTCACTGGCTTCGATGTATTATTATGTGAATGAATAAAAATCCTTAAAAAAATATCTTCTACCTTTGTATCAGAAAATTTCACGTTTATTACTTCTCGCTCTGTGCATATGACCATTTTATTTGCCTCTTTTCATAAATTTTCAAAAAATTCATTATATATTTATATATATAAATCTTAATAAACCTACATACTCTACCGTAACAAAAACATAATATTATGTCAATAAAATGGATTGCTTGTAACAAAAAAGGTAGGAACCATCACCGTCTTTTCCTGTAACTGACAAAGTTCTATCATGGGTTTTAGGTTATCAGTTCGGCCACCTCGTTACAAAAAAATTCCAGTCAATGCCTGCTTTAATACAACTAAACAAGAAAACACTTTTACCTTTCTATTTAATATATCTCCACATTTAGAACATTTAATATATTAATTATATAAAAAATAATAGTGAAAAACTAAAAACCTGGTCGTAATAGATATCTATCGCGACCAGGTTTATTTTATTCATTAAAACTAAAACTATTTTTTTCTTCCTTGGCTGGTTGGAACTTTGCCTTCATCTCAGCCACTTCTTTGTCAAGTGCATCAAAGATTTGCTGGAGATGTTTTTTTTCATAATGATATGCTCCCTTATTTGATAAATTCCCAATCAGCTGGATTGCTTTACATGCAGCGGCAACCCTACGTGCACCTATTTCTTTAAATTTATCGAGTTTTTCATCAGAAGTATTTCCTATATTTTCTATGTCTTGATCCTGATTGCCTTCGGAAGTCCCCTCAATCTTTTTTTGATTATAATCCATGTTAATTCCCCCTAAAATTAACCTGAATTATTCATGTAAATTATTAAACCCGATGTAATGCCAATAAATTCAAGTATTACATCGTTTGTTCTTTTTCACCTAATGGGTGAAAGTAAAAAAACATACAAAAAAGGCTTCAACTTTGTTAAAATGTATTCGTCGAAACACAAACAACAAAGGAGAAACCTTCATGTCTATTTTAGCGAATTTACATTTACAAAGCAATACTAAAATTAAAATCAATTTCAACGGTGGCAATTTATCTTCAGATGCCGGTCTCTTGCTTCTTCATGAATTTGTAGATAAATTGGGACTCCATCAATTACTTAAAAATTCTTTTAAAACGACTGACAAAGCGAAACGCCAACATCTCGATGATGAAATTTTACTGCAAAAAATCTATCAATTTTGTTCTGGATATTTTACAGATAATGTTTCTGATGAACTTTCAACAGATCCTGTTTTTACGACTCTTCTTGGAAAAAAAAGGCTTGCTTCTCAGCCTACCATTTCACGCTTTGGATCTCGTCTAGATGAAATAACACTGGAACAGCTTCATGAAATTACATGTGCTTTGCGTAAACGAATTTACTCCGTTGTCCAGCCACCAAGAATTCTGCTGGATTTGGATTCAACACTTCTTCCAACTTACGGAAAGCAAGAGGGCGAAGCGTTTAACTACCATTACTCGGCACATGGTTATCACCCACTGGTTTGTTATGACGGGTTTACAGGGGATTTACTAAAAATTGAATTACGCAAGGGCAATACGTATTCTTCAACAGGAGTTCAGAAGTTTTTGCAGCCGCTTCTTGATGAATATCTCAACCAGTATCCAGATACGGAACTGTTTCTCCGTGGAGACAGTGGTTTTGCTACGCCGGAACTTTATACACAAGCAGAATCGAATGGTTGCTCTTATGCAATACGACTCAAGAACAATCGCTTACTGCGAGAACTGGCTTTCCATTTGGAAGAAGAGGTAACTGCGAAGGCGGCTGTTCACCCTGATCAATTCGTAGCTCTTTATGGTGAATTTTCGTATCAGGCAGGAAGCTGGAATTACGCTAGACGCGTTATTTGTAAAATAGAAAAACGTCCGGAAGAACTTTTTGTTCGTCATACATTCATTGTGACGAATATGGCATTGTCACCACAGGATTTAGTAAGGTTTTACTGCAATCGCGGTCGAATGGAAAATTTCATTAAAGAATCCAAAAATGAATTTTGTTTTGCTATGATGAGTAGCCATTCTATGCTGGTTAATTCAAATCGTTTGCAGATTTGTATGTTGGCATACAACCTTTTTAACTGGTTTCGTCGCTTATGTCTGCCGGGGAAAATGAAAAAGTTTCGTGCAGATACAATTCGATTGAAATTCTTGAAAATTGCAGGAAAACTGGTAAAATCGGCTAGAACCATTACGTTTAAGCTTTGCAGCAGCTGTCCGTATATTCGTGAGTTTTATGAAACATTTAAAAATATTGATCGACTAAGACCCAAGCTAGAATAGAATGAACCTGTTCTTTGACAAGTAAAAAATAGATTTTAGAACAGACGGGAGTTGTCTACCCATTTTTAAGTAAAAATGAGGTATATTTCTATTTTTTTATTGTTATTGATAAAAGTTATATACAGATGTGGCGTTTTTAAACCGCCATGAATAATTCAGGATTAATTAATACATTATTGGTTTTTAAATTTAATGAAATCATTGATTAAAAGGTGCATCTTTAAAGTAATGTATTTTATTTATTAAGGAAGCAGCTCCATGATTGATATAAAAGATATCATTTATACGTAGAAACTGTAATACCCCATTAACATCATTGTTTAAAAATGCCTTTTTAAGATTTTTGGATTGGTGATCTATTCTTTTATAAATTATATTTTTAACTTTACTAATGAAATTACTATTATTATCAAATTCATTCCAACTATTTATTTGTATAAGCATTTCGAAATCTCTTATGGGTAAACCTATGTTTGGAGCAAAAAACAGCTTTTGACCAAAACATTCCGCAAATCCTTTCAAATTTTTAGATCCAAGCATTTTTGCTATTTGCCATGGATCTTGTATGATGACTATTGTTTTTATCCCATACCGCGGAAGTTGTTTTAGATTATAAAAAAAAAGCATCTCATTTTCATATATTTTTCCGAGTTCAGGAAATTCATCCAATAATATCAATAGTTTGGGCTCCTCAGTTTGATTACTTAATTGGCTAGTTTCCAATACTCTATTGAAAATTTGATGCAGTATAATTCGTAGTAAAGGAATATATTGCCTATGCCATCCTCGAAGACTAAAAAATACAGAGATTGGATTTAATTCATCCAATAGATCAGAAATTTTAAAATCTGATTTATTAAAAGCACTCCTATATCTGATATCATCTGTAAATGTTAAACTATCCAAAACCAATGTTAAAACCAAATTAATCTCTTCATCAGATAATTGCAGGAATTTATCCCGAGCTTGTTTTATAAATCCCACCCTTGTTACATCATCTATATTGAAAATATTAGCATCTTTTTTTTCTTTAAATTCTTTTATCATCTGTAAAACGGAAAATAAGTTAGCATCCTTTATTTTAGACCTACATATAATAATAAAAGCTGTTTGTATTAGAATAGCCACCTGCCTTATTGCTGGTGTATATTCTGATGAAGTAATGCTACTTATTAATGCTAATGAAATTACTTCAGCATCCGATATTTCACATTCTTTTCTAATTTCATCTAATGGATTAAATGCTGCGAATTTTGATGGATGGGCATCATGATCATCTTCTCCAGGACTGATGATGAAAGCTTTCTGCCCCATTTTTCTCCGATCGTCAGCGCAAAAATGAGATGCTTCTCCATGCCAGTCAATTGCAAATACTGATTTGTGGAAATTTTTAAGTGTAGGAATTACAGTATTGACTCCTTTTCCACAGCGGCATGGTCCGCAAAGAAGGATGTTATCCTTAGATTGATCAATGATTATTGTTTTGTTATTCTTACCTAAAACAATTCCATCTTTTAACATACACAACACTCCTCCCAATATATTTTTTCCATTTCCCACCTAATTTATAATTAGATGCTCATACTGGGCATCTACAAAAAATTTACCTTTCATGACTATTTTTGTGTTCTTGCACATATTTACGTTGCTCTATTTTAAAGTTAGGATTAGCTTTTATATCTTTTAGAATCTTTTTTATATTCTCAGCAGATTCTTTTAATGGGCTAAGTTTTACTGCAGTGCTAACGATTTTTGCTTCTGAGTATTCTCCTGATAAAACAAGCGACCGAACTGCACACTCTGCTCGCATAGCTAAATCATTTTTATCATTACTATTTATATATTGATCTCGATCAAAAAAAGCTTTACAGTATGCGTTTTCAACAGAAGTACACCCTCCATTCTTGTATTTGTTCGAAAGGGCATCCAGTCGATTTTCAACTGGAATTGATGGAGAAATTTTTTCAAGATTAGAAAAAGCTTCTTTCCTTGCCAAAACCACCAGTTGACTTTCAATAAAATCAGCTTGCTTCACTATATCCTCTATGTTTGTAAAATTTATTAATATACCCCCTATGTCTGTAAAATTCCCTTTAAGATATAACTCTTTATTTTCAATTTTCCCTAGTATTTCTTTCATATCTACTAATGGCTTTTCCTTGAATTCTTTTAAAGAACTATATGCATACATTGCAGCTTGCATTTTATCATATAGAGCATAAACATCTTTATCATTAACCTGATTTAGGTTCATAATCCTTTCTTCAAGTTTATGATCTGAAACTCGAAATTCTTCCAATGCATTTTCCGCTGAAATTTCTTCACTTTTTAATTTTTTTTCTTTTCTATGGTATAAATATCTCCCTACTATATTTAATTTACTTGGTTTCTCTATTTTATTAAACGCCTCAAGATTTTTTTCACGTAGAATATCCATAGCTTTGTACTTTTCCCAAAGAGCCTGATTGGGTATATCGTATTTTGCTAAATACTTATGAGAAACTATGTTCCAGAGATTAGTCTCATCATAATCGTAATCAGGCTTGCGATCTTCATGATACCGAACTTCAAAATGATTACCAACTAATTCAGGAAGACCTGCATCTATCATAATTTGTGCATTTTTATTTATATTGTCCAGAACAGAGTTAAGTTCATTGTTTACTATGTTTGAAAAATCACTAATTTTAATATTATTTAAGTTTGTATCAGTTATACCAACGCGTTCTTCTTTACTGTCCATTTCCCTCACCAATACTTTCCTTTGGATTTAATTTTCTTCATATATGATGCTTATTATGGTTATAATAGCCTACGCTTTAAAATCCCACGGCATTATAAACTTTTACTTTCTGCATAAAAATTTATTATTCACTTTCCTTTAAGATCTGGCTTCCCTGATTTATCGTTAAAACTCGTCTTACATGCCGGATAATTGTTGCACGACCAAAAATCACCTTTTTTACCCTTAATTTTACGCAAATATCCTTTTTTACAAATTGGACACGTAACAATAAGAGGCTGACCTTTTACGTCAGAAAATGCAGCATCACAAGATGGATAATTAGTACAACCAAAAAAGAAACCACTTTTACCTTTTCTTCTATTTAATATCCCTCCGCATTTAGGACATTTAATACTATCTTTCGGCGCTGCAAGTTGCAAATTTTCAGCCGAGGAAATAAGAGAGTTTAAAATGCTTTTTTGTTGCTCTAAAAAGGTAGTTAAAGATAGTTTGTTTTGTAAAATTTCTTCCAACTGTTCTTCCCAAACGGCAGTTGTATCGGGATAGGTGATTGTATCGGGTAAAATTAGTACCATCATATTCGACAAATCCGTTGGAACCAGAAATTTTTTATTGGTAGCTAAAAACCCTTTTTTGATTAATTCGTCAATAATACCTGCACGCGTCGCTTCAGTACCAATGCCGGCAACAGATTTTAGTTGAGCTTTTAAATCTTCATTCATTACATATTTGTGAATTTCTTTCATTGCAGCTAACAAAGTTGATGCCGTAAAGCGTTTTGGTGGCATAGTGATTTTTTCAAGTACCTGCCCTTCAACATATTTCACTGTTTCACCTTCAGTTATATTTGGCAAAGCTTTTTCATCATCTGTTGCTTTTTCTTTTCTTTCTGCTGCGTAAATATCTTTCCAACCGTTTTGAATAATCACCTTGCCTGTTGCTTTAAACGTCTCATTTGAGCATTCAATCCAAATTTTTGTTGCCCGACAAATATGCACAGGGAAAAATTGTGCTAAGTATGCCTGTGCTACCATAAAATATAAATCTCGTTGAACGTCTGACAAGGAATCAAATTTACAAGGAACCGTTGTCGGAATAATAGCATGATGAGCCGAAATCTTTTTATCGTTCCATGCTCTAGTCCTAATATCCAAATCCGCTTGCGTAGTTAAAGGGTTTATTTTTGACAAATTCTTTAAAATTTCCGGTACATCTGCCAATTGATTTTCCGGTAAAAAATCACAATCCGAACGTGGATATGTAGTGAGTTTCTTTTCATATAGTTGCTGCATTGTATCCAGAACAGTTTGTGGATCATACCCAAATCGCTTACCTGCATCAATTTGCAAAGCAGATAAAGAATATGGTAAACGTTGAGATTCGTTCTTTTCTTCTTCTTCAATTTTGGAAACAGCAGCACTGCTATATCCTGCAACTGTTTTTATTTTTTGTAATAACGCTGTTGCTATATTTTGATCTAACAATCTATTTGTAGAATCAAGCCCTTTACTGCTTTCTTCCGGTTGCCAAATAGTAGGAATAGTGTTATTTCCATATTCCCATTCAACCTGCACTTGATAATGCGTTATCGGTTTGAAATTTTTAATTTCTTCCTCCCGACGGACAACAAGTGACATCGTGGGTGTTTTTACCCGTCCAACATTTAAAACATGCTGATGTCCAGCACGCTGAGCTGCAATTGAATAGGCGCGTGATAGATTCATACCAACAAGCCAGTCTGCTCTGGATCTTGCCAATGCTGAGTTTTTCAGACCGACGAAATCACCATTATTTTTTAAATCATGTAAAGCCTTTCGCACAGACTTTTCATCTAATGCATTTAATAGAATACGTTTCACTGGTTTTGTATTGCCTACATAATCCAGTATCTCATCAATCAGCAATTGCCCTTCGCGGTCTGGATCACCGGCATTTACAATTTCGTTAGCTTCTCCTATCAGTTTTTTAATGATAGCAAATTGTGGTTTGCAACTTGCTGAAACAGTTAATTTCCATTCCTTTGGAATAATCGGTAAGTCTTCCATATTCCAAGTTTTATACTGTTCGGAATACTCATCTGGATTTAATTGTCGCAGCACATGACCGTAAGCCCATGTGACAACATCATTTCCAATTACATAATAACCATTTTTCTTTTCAGGAGTTCCAAGACCTTTTGCAATTTCTGTTGCAAGACTAGGTTTTTCCGCGATAAATAAACGCATTTCACATCAACCTTTCTCATCCATTAGGATACTTTTACTATATGGCTTATTTCATAAAAAAAAGTATTGTCTTTTTCAGCAAGAAAAAGAACTTTGCCAAAGGATATTGAATTTCAAATACAGCACATTCTATTTCCGATTTTGATAAATACCTAAAGCTCGGGTGATATTTATGCAACATATCGATAATATGAGAATTATCGATTTTGTGGTGGAGCATATATTTTATAATACGCTTATCTGTCTCTTCGCTTAAACGTTCACCAGGTTTCAAAACCTCATAAAGTATATTGGCATATTCCATTTTTAATCCAGCTAAGCCATTAAATACTTTTTCACCTAAAACATACAATATATATCTCCATTTTTCATAATTAAAGCTATCAACAATATGGTACTCTTCTGAAATAGTTTTAACATATTTCACATATAAATCATTTGATATGAATGCATCTTTATAAATTGAATGATTTGTTTTATATTCTGGATCTTGCATTTTAACAGTACTTTTAATTTGTTCGAAAATTTTCATAGCATCTTTTAGCTCAACTCGCTGTGAATATCGTTCAAAGATTGTTTTGGAGTCATGTCCATATTGTTCATATAAGTGATTTTCATAATACCATTTATAATTTTGTAGTAAGTTATCACACGCAATAATAATTTTTTCTGTATCATTCAAATTTATTGCATCACTGAGATATGAAAAATTATGTAAGCAATCAGATAACCATAATACATTATGTGGCGTCTCAGGATCACACATTGATTCCTTGTGATACGCACTATTCATACGAATAGCAATTGCTACATTTGATGTAAATTCTAAAAGTTGACATAGCTCACTTGTAAAATTAAGTTGTCCCAAAAAATCACAGCTTTCTTTTTCAATATTTTTTAACAAACTTATTCATAAATGCAAGCAGCTATCATAACACCGCCACCAAGCAAAACCAAATCTATTTGAAAAGAACGGTCATTTGTACAAAATACTGAAGCCAATAAAATTAATATAGCTGCCATATAGATCAGATCGGCTTTGCATCTTTTTTTCTTTTTTTGTGTAGCAGCTTTCGCTTCTATATTCGAATAATATATTTTTGTTGCGCTATCTTTTTCTGTTTGGTTATAATATTTTCTCTCCGGATTTTTAACATAATGTCGAACCGTGCCACAGTCTTTGCAAAGACTTACCGAAATAAGTTCACGATCATCTAGCGAGAAAAAAAGCTGCTGTTGGCTGCAAATCGCTAAATCGTCTTCAATATTTTCAGACCCACATGCAAAGCATTTTAGATTAGACAATTTATACAATCCCTCCTAATTAATATTCGCCCACGTTGTTACTTTTCAAAATCTTGTTTTACTTTACAAAGATCAACTGCTTTCGATATTAGCTTTATCTGCTTTTTATAAAATTCTATTTCCTTTTTATAAATAGCAATTTCACTTTTATGCTTGTCACTTGTTATTTCCTTAAACTGTTTAATACGATCATTTTCTTTGCAGCCAAGTAAGTAATCTAATGAAACGCTAAATAAATTTGATATTTTAATAAGAGTTTCTACGGATGGATAATGTCCTGATTCAAAAGCTGCAATTGATCCTGAACTTTTTAAGCCTAAAAGGTTTGTGGTCTTGCTCATAGATAGTTTATTAGCTAATCTTAACGCCTTAAATCGCTGTGCAAAGACACTATGAATATCATCATTATTTTTCAAACCATCACACATCAAAATTATACTTCCTCTCAAAATCAACTATTCTATTCCAGTTTTATTAACGGAATTCTTCTGGAACTTTTGGAATGAATGGTTCCTCCTTTTCTTCACTTAGTGAATTAACGGTTTCTTTTTTATTATCAATCACATTGTTATCCGCCACTAAATCGCCGTCATCAACAATTGCAATCCGATTTTCTTTCAGAACTTCGATTGCCTGTTCCGGTGTAATCTTGTTAATTGGCAACCCCTCTCTTGCGAGTCCTGTCATAAAGGATTTCATCCAATAATTATTTTTTTCCTCATGGAGTTTTTTCAACTCCTCGTCATATTTAAGTAACCGTTCTTTTTCCGTAGCCATTGTCGCTGCCAACTTCGTTCTTTTTTCTTCTAATTTCAGAATTTTCTTTTCCAGTATGTTTTCACTCGTCATGATTTTCATCACTCCCTCGTTTAATTTTATTTTGATTTTCAATCAATAACTGCAAAGTGGCAGCCTCATCATAAATTTCTAAAATCCCCGCTTTTTCAAACACTTTACCGGCATTTATTAATTTTTTTACATACAATTTTCGATTTACAACAGATATTTCATGTCGTAATCTCGCATCTTTTTTCTTATGAAGATCAATGCGATTTTTAAGGAATAGTAATTGTTGTTTTTTATCATCAATTTTCATAAATAAAACGGTGCTCCCCTTGCGTTTTCTCCATTTTATCATTTGTAAATCATTCTTTTGCAAAGTGTACCGCATGTTGCACACCAACAGTACACCTAGTCATCTAGGAGCTATGGTAAGATAAAAACATAGTATTAAGTCATGTGCACTTAGGAGCTTCTCGTCCCGAGAAACTCAAAAACCATTAAAACCGTTTAAAATCATTAAAAATTGCCATTCGCGTTCGCTCATTGAACTGCGTTGCCAAAAATTTACAAAAGGAGATGTTTGATATGGCCTGTTATCACTTTTCAATAAAAACTGACAAAAAACCAGATGGAACTCAGATTGCAGCTACAGACCATATCGATTATGTAAACCGAGAAGGAAAATTTAAAAATATTGATTTAGAGAGAGAAGCCGCTACACAGCAATTTCAAGGAAATTTTTTGTGTAAACCCGGAGAAATGCAAACTACAAAGAATGAAGATGATTTACTCTATCGAAGCATCTATGGCAGCATTATGGAAAATAGTAAAGGCATCGAAACTTCCATAAGATCATCGGTAGAAACCATGTATATTGCACTTTCTTTAGCTGTAAAAAAATATGGAAATGAACTTCAAGTAGAAGGTTCTACTGATTTCAAAGCAAAAATGATTATTGCTGCAAATGAAATGAATCTCCCTATCAAATTTTCTGATCCACTTATGGAAAAACAAAGATTACACTTAAAGGAGCTTGATGAAAATGGAAGAAAAGAGTCTAGAGAATACCGTGAACGAAATACAGAATTTGAGAAACTTTCAAAGCCAAACCTTAAACGCGTTGGAACCGAGCCGCCTCCCGAAAGAAGAAATAGCTTGCATGAATTGTCCGAATGCGGTATGGTTCAGTACTCCGACGGAACTGAATTGTTACTGCCGCGTGATGTTTCTAGTATCATGGAAAAACAAGAAACAAACAAAAATAGCATTATGCGACGGGATTTATGTAGGGCAAGAAGAATAAAAGCCGATAAAACAGCCGACAAAATTTTAAATCAAAAAAGAATATCACAAGTTGAAGGCGCATCCCATGCAAATTACATTAATCGTGATGAAGTATTTGAAGCCAAAGGTGGCTGTATGTATAAAAACCATCATCTCCCTAACTGGGCAAATAACTCTCCAAAGGAATTTTTCAAAGCAGCCGACCGTTATGAAGGGGTTGGTTATTGCCGTTATAAAGAAATTGAATTTTCTTTACCGAATGAATTAACGCTTGAACAGCAAAAAGAAATCATTAATGCCTTTATTAAAAATCATTTAAATGATTTTTATTATGCCTATGCCGTCCACGATAAAATAGGTTCAATGAGTAATGGTGAGCGACATCCCCATGTCCATATTATGTTTTCTGAACGAAAAATGGATGATCGTGAAAAAGCTCATGAACGATCCGATAAAGAATTTTTCTCTCGCCCCTCCATGTCCAAAGAAAAAGAAGTCGGCGGTTGTAAAAAAGATGAAAAATGGAATAGTAAAAATCGAGCACAATATCTCTGTGATATGCGGAAAGATTTTGCGCTAATTCAAAATACTGCACTTGAAAAACACGGTTTTTCTATTCGTGTGGATCATCGTTCTTTAAACGTGCAGCGAGATGAAGCGTTGGCTAATGGCGATTTAAAATTAGCGAAACTTCTTGATCGGCTACCAGAAGAATCTCTCGGTCCTGATGTAGCTGCACAACCAGACAGTCAAAAAGTAATTGATCTACAGAAGTATCGTGCATATAAAACTGAGCATCGACAGCTTTTATATGCTGCCGATCTCATTGAAAATTCAATAAAAGAAGAAGAAAGTACGATTGCCATTGAGGAAAATATAGAAAAAACGTCTACTGTTGCAAATACTGATGCATTTAAAAATGCAGTATTAGAACCAGTAGACGCTCCTTTGCGTGTATTAAAAACATCCGTTTTAAAAACGCTAAAAGAAATAAACTCTTTAAAATCCATGGTAATATGGAACGATCAAGCCTTCCAATTGGCACGAAAAAAATATATGACACCTGCAGAACTTGAGCTTTTTGAAAAGTTAACTCACTTGCAAAATGAAAAAATGCATTGGCAGACATTTAATAAAAGCTTAGCAAAGCCTGCTGATTATAATTCTGACGGTTTGATTGCTTATAAAAATGTTCAAGATGAACTTGATGTAAAATTACAACGACTCGATGCAGAAATCCAAAATCTAAGTACAGAAATTCAACCAGTATTTAAACAACTTGCTTCTCCAGTTATGCAGAAAAAAATCCAGGATGAAACGATGAAAATTCTTAGGGATGATAAGCCTACAAAAGAAATGTTGCAAAAAGCAAATGAAATGTTAGACGATTTAATTCAAAAACTACAACAAGAAATTATATCGCATACTGAAAAAGATGTTGCAACAATTATGACCTCTCCTAAAAATGCAATATTCACAGCAAAAGATATCGCAAATATTTTAACAGCATCCTATAAAAATCTGAAAGCTGAATTTGCCGCTGGACAAAAAACCTTAGAAAAACTTTCGCCAAAAATCATTTCTATTGAAAGAGCCGAAGCCATGGCAAAAGATCTTTATGTAAATGGAGCTTTTAAAGTTTTGCGCGAAAAACAACGATTATTGAAAAAGGAAGCTGCCCGTATTGATATTGCAAAAGGTGAATATCTCACTGCACGAGATGCTTTTTCCAAAATATCTAAACCATCATGGTATCAAAATAAAGATATGTATATTGCAGAACAAACTAGAGTTCATACATTAAAAACGACGCTAGAAGAAAGAGAAACTGCATTTCATTTAAAAGACACTGAATTATCTAATGAACTCAATCTCTTAAACACTCGCTGTTCTTCTCCAGAAGCTACATCAAAAATTGCAGATATCACAATGGGCATTAAACGGAAAAATCTGCCGATTACGAATAAATATGATATGTTAGTACAAAAACAAACCGATATTTCAGCAAAAATAAAAAACATCCAACAATTACAAAAAGGTGTAAATCGGCAAGTTCGTATAGATCAAGGTAAAGATATCGGCTATAAATTAGTTGGAAATATAAGCAGCAATAACACTTCTCCTTCTACCCATTCAATGAATAATGCCCCTTCAATCATTGCCGCAGCAATTTGTGGAGATAAAAACGTTACACCACTTGTTGCAAAAACTCATAAAGAGCATGAAGAATTAGATTATGACACGATGGATAAAGTAGATAGAGAAGCAGAAGCCGAACGTATTGAAAATCTTGAAAGAGATTAATATCTGTAAATGATTGTGTTATACTATATACTACAGGAGGATATATATGACGAACTATAGTGAAATTCAAAAGTTATGGAAATCATACGATATTACCACTCCGGAAAAAATAGATAAATATTTATCTATTTTCAGAATCCTTTTTGCATATAATTCTGGAAAAATAGAAAATGAACACATCACTTTTAATGATACAAAAGAGATTTTTGAAAACAATAAAGTTCTTAACTATACAGGAGATGCACGTACCCTGTTTGAACAGCAAAATCAAAAGCTTTGTTACGAATTTTTAAAATCAAAAATTATAAATAAAGAACCATTAACGATAGATCTGATAAAAGAAATTCATCGAATTTTAACAAGTGGCACCTATGATGAAAGACGCTATATTGAAAATGGTGAACGACCTGGTGAATTTAAAAAACATGATTATGTTGTCGGTGAAGCCGAAGTTGGAACCAGACCAGATGAAGTATCCTCTCAATTAGAAGATATGTTACAAGAAATTAATGCATATAACGGTAATAAGCATTTAACAACAGCAGCTTATCTACACGCAAATTTTGAATATATCCACCCCTTTGCCGATGGTAATGGACGTGTCGGCAGAACTATTTTAAATTATTATCTAATGACGCATGACACCCCACCGCTTATTGTATTTGATGAAGAAAAAAAACTGTACTACGATTCATTGAAAGCGTTTGATTTAGCGGAAAACATTATACCATTAAAAAAGTTTTTAGAAATAGAAACAATCCGTACATGGAGTAAAACATTGGAACGTCTACAGTTAGGAACAAAACAGCGAACGATGAATCTCTACGATGATTTAGGTCGTTAGAAAAGCGAGGTTTCAAGACATGGATAAAAAAGCTTTCAAGATAAAATATACAGAAATTTTATTACAAGAAGAGCTTACTGTAACAGAATTAGCAAAAAGAAATAATATAAGCCCTAATAATTTAAATCAAAAACTAAATCGCGGTTCGATCCCCTTTATTGAATTTGCCAATTTGCTAGAAAGTATTGGTTATACCATTAAATTTGAAAAACAACCGCAACCAGCTTCACCGACTTCGTCAAATGTGAACGATTCTCTGGGCTCATAAAAAATGCCTATCCATACAAAGCATTGCTTGTAGGATAGGCATTTTTTCATGTAATGTTAAGACAATAAAATATAGTCTCCCTCCCCACACCCAAAGGCGGGAAGAAAGGTTACTGCATCAAATCATAATCCCATATCTGTGAAATAATTGAACCGCATCTTCACGGCTTATACGTCCGAGTAAATGATAGGATTTTATACTCCCTTCAATACTATCAAACAAAAGTTCGTAGTTAGACCAATCATCTTCGTCATAATATTTCTGAAGCATTTTTAAATCTTCTAACAAAGATTTTGGCGTACTATCTGGAATAGGAATTTCAGGATCAATAAACAATTTTCTCACCTCTGGTTACAACATTCCTTTGTCATAATTTTTCTATATATTGGTATTAATACCTGATCTAACCGTTCGTCTAATATCTTACAATAAAAAATCTTTTGCGGATCTGATAAAACAGAATTATTGTTTATTATACTATGGATTTCACTTCTGGATTTTCTGATACGAGGTATTAAACGTTTTACAGCCAAAGAACAATCTGGTGATTCCATTTTTTGAATAAAGTGGAACGGATTAATTTTTTTGCTATTTGACGTAAAAATGCAAGTCACACCATTGTATGATTGTGCCTTAAACGCCTCTGCATCATTTATAGCTCTATTCATTTTCTCATCATCCCATTTATTATTCAAACACCCCCCATTGTCATAAACAGGAGCAATTTCTTTTATTCCATTTAGTCGAACAATAACCCCCCAATTACCATTGTTGCGATCAGAATTTCCAATATAGGCATCAACTACAAACATATCCCAAAAACGTTCTTTTATATTTTTAACGTTCTTGAAAAAAGGATGTTCATCAATCGTACTTATTGTTTCAAGTAAATCCGTTCCAGTACCGCTTGTAGCATTTCCATTTAAATCTAAAAATTGCGGCTCATATGTGGTTTTGATCTCTCTGAATTCGTTTAATCTATCGCCACGCTCCAAAAAGTCCTTGCATGCTACGACAATTTTCCCGTTACGAACACCTAATAAAGTATCATGCACCGCTATCCCTAATTTTTGATATATATGTGACCCAAGGTACTCACATACAGGGCTATTAGAATAACTCAACTGAATATTTTTCATATCCCTGCCTTTTAAATTCCCCGGAAATTTTAAAATATAATTTTCTCCGTTATAGCAAATGCCGACTTTATTTCCAGACAAGCCACCATACATTCTATCATTTTGTTCATATCCGTTGAAATCAATTAATTCCATAACTTTATTCACCAACATTTCTTATAAGTTTTAATAAATATAATATTATATTTTACTATGTTAATTTTTGTGATGACTTATATGAGAAATTCTCCGTCTGTCTCTTATTATACCATTTTATATGGCAATTTTCGGTTATTCTATACCTTTATAACGGCTATTTTCTCACAACTTTTTCAAGAATTTTTAAATCTTCATTAATGCTTTTTAATGATTTTTTTATTTTTTTTCTTCGATCGAGCTGTTCTTGCACTACATCGAAGTTTTCTTTTTTTATATATTTTGTAATCACCTTTTTATTTTCCCTAAACATCAAATAATCATATGAACGCCCGTTAATTTGTTTTTTTACCAAGGAGCCTTTCGGAAGTTCGTTAAGTTTTTTTTCATAATCATTTTTCTTTTCAAGCATACGGTCGTATTCTTCTTTTAAAACTCCATATATAAAAGCCATGATAAGCCCTCCCATAATAGTAACCTACATAACCATAAAATATTTAATTTGTAGGTTACTATATTATAACCTACAAATTAAATAAAATCAATTCATATAGGTTAAATAATTTAATCTAAAAGGCACTCATCTATCACCCCCTATATTCAAAAAATCCTCTAAAATATGATAGGTTAGATAATCATTCGTTTCTTTAAATCGTCTAAAGAATCTTCCATTGTCTGCATTCCTTCGCTGGAACGCATGTAATCTTTCAATCGAAATGCTTCGCCTGTTCGAATTACGTTTGTTGTCGCTGGTGTCCGTAATAGTACTTCAAAAGCAGCAATTCTGCCTCTTCCATCCGCTCGTGGCAGAAGCTTTTGCGCTATAATGCCTTCAAAACAATTTGATAGCTGCAATTGGATCTGTTTTTGTTGTTCTGACGGAAAATATTGCAACATACGATCAACGGCTTCAATAACGTTTGATGTATGAAGCGTTGTAAGTACTAAATGCCCCGTTTCGGCTGCAGCTAATGCGGTTGCTATGGTTTCCGCATCCCGCATTTCACCTACCAGTATAACGTCTGGATCTTCACGCAAGGCTGCTTTTAAACCAGCAGCAAAACTCAAAACATTTTGACCAATCTCACGTTGACTAATAATGGATTGTTTAAGAGGATATATATATTCCACCGGATCTTCAATTGTTAAAATATGCAATGCTTTGCTTTCATTGATATAGTCAAGCATAGATGCTAAACTGGTTGTTTTCCCACTTCCGGTTGGTCCTGTGACCACGATTAAACCATGCTGTTTGGCTGTCAGGCTTCGTAAAGATAATGGCAATAGTAATTCCTTCATAGATGGTATTTTATTACTTATAAGGCGCAATGCGAAAGCGTAACCATTTATATCTTGATAAACATTGATTCGACAACGTATCATTTTTTTGGTGCAGGGATCTTCAAATTCATAAGAAGCATCCGCATCGCCATTTTCCTCTAACTTTTTTATCTGATATTGGCTTAAAAGCGATTTCAGAAGCTCAATTCCTTCTTCCCTGCTTAGCCTAGATAAATCATTGTTTAATGCAGTAATTTGCCCATTTATACGAGTTACAGGTATCACGCCTGTAACCAGATGTAAATCAGATCCTCCTTTTTTAATGGTCAAAGATAAAAGATTTTGTAAGTTTTGTATCGTTTTTTCCATTTTCATACTCCTCTCAAAATTATGCCCATTATGGGCATGTACTATATTCATCATAAAGAAAAATCAGACTTAAAAAGTATTGCTTTTTTCAAAGACACATCAATTATAGAATATAGAGATTCAAATTTTAAAAAGTTGCTACTCCCTTTAATCGGAATAGCAACTTTTTCACATTAAATTTTAGCGTTCCATGCCTTGAACTTTTTTCAAACCTTTTTTAAACGCAGGGTTCTTTTTGACTTCCTTTAAAACATCACAACCCCATGTTTTGTTTGTTACAGCCATAGGGCTATTTTTTTGAATTGCAGTTTGAATGCTATTTAAAGCATATTGCCCTGTTAAAATTAAATTATGAGCGATGGTAACGTCAGTATTATCAAGTATTGTGTTAGATATATTCCCAGCAATGATATTCTTACATTGCTGACGATATTGTTCTGCAAGCGTTTTGTTTTTTTGTTCGTTTATAATTTTATCCAACCGACGATCATATTCTTGTTGATACATAACTTGAGTTTCTTGCGGTTCAAAAACAAGACTATTTCCTTCTGCCATATGCTGTTGTAACTCTGGATACTCTGCTACTATGGCAGCTGGCACATTGTTTCCAGCTTTTATTGCTTCTATAATAATTCGTTTGTGTTTCATTCTTACATATGCTTGATCAGCCTTAGATGTAAAATCTAGTGGATTTTCTTTAGATATTCTGGCAATAACTCCACTTATAAGATCATTTTCATAACTTTTATATAGTTTGTCTGTTAATGATATTTTTTGTGCAATGGACTTTAATTTACCTTTTCCGGCTGCAGTATGTTTTGTTTCTATTCCACCAAGAAATTCAGCATAATCTTTATCGCTGGCTAGATCAACGTCACTATACCCTTTACTTTTAATATATGTTACAAAAGATATGGCAGGTATATGATCAATTCTGCTTTTCATTGTTTCATTAAATTCCTCATAATTCATCTGCCAAGGTTCTTTTTGAAAGACGTCTTTCTTTGCTTCCTGTTTAACCTCCTGTTTTATAGCCAATCCTATAACATAATCGGCAATTTGTTCTGCATCGCTTGCCGCACGAAAAAATTCATTTTTATCATTTTTCAAAGCCGCAATCCAACTTTTTGTATAAGCAGCATGGTTCCCAGGATCAAATGGAATGCCAGTTTCCATAGAAAGATATACACTTGCCATTTCTGCTCTAAGTTCTTCACGAGCATAGGCTGGTGTCCCAAAAGAATTCTCCAAATTACGATTCAATCTTGTTTCATGTCCAGTCCAGTGCCCAAGCTCATGCAGTGCCGTTGCATAATACCCTTCAAATTTAGGAAAGGCTTCTTTGGGTGGTAAATGAATTTCATCCGTAGATGGTATATAGAAAGCATGATCTCCTTGGTCATGAAATATCTTTGCTGTACTTTGTTTTAGAATTTCTTCTACATATTGGATTGGATTCTCATGCTTATACCCAACAATTCCTTCATATGGAGGTATCCCTTCAACTTGGCTTGCATGAAAAACCTTTGCGTAAAACACCACTGGTACCTTTCGTTTTACTTTTATTTTTTCTTCTGTGTTCGTTTCTTCGTTCTTTATTTTTAAATCATCTGTGAATTTCCAGTATTCAACAGTAGTCGCTTTTGATCCTTTTTTAACTTGCCATCCCTTATCTTGTGCCTGTTTATATGTGCACCACCGAGGGTCCTCTCCTTGATCCTTTGCTTGACCTAATACAAAAAGCATCATAGCATTTGCACCATGATATGGTGTTTTCGTAACAGCATTCATCGGTTTTTTCATTAAATTCGCACCAATTTTACCGTCCCAATCCTTTTGCCACGGAGCTGTACCAGCCTCCATCATTTGAATTATATCCTGTGTAACGGTTTCGCGTAAGGATTGGCGTTCTTTGCTTTCTTCTTTTATCATATGCACGCACTCCTTTCATCTGGAATATAAATTAGAGATAATTCTTCATCTGAAATTTCATCTTCTGGAAGCAAAAGCGAACCACCATTTGACAAAAATTTTTCACTCACCTGTATTACCTCAGATTCATCTTGTTGATTTTTTTCCTCTAGCATTTTTGATTCATCTCCTCATGTTTGTGATTTAATTTTCCTCTTTCAAGAGTACGGCTTTTTTAGCGTTCAAAAGTATTCTAATTTTCAGGCACAAAAAAAGTGCCCATAATGGGCACAAGCTGTTTATCTTATCTTTACTTTTTAATACAAAAGGCTATTACCTAAATAATTAATTCAGATAATAGCCTCCTATGATTTTTATCTTAAAACCCTTCGGTGGGAATTTATATTCTAACTTTTTAAAACATGGCATTTTCTTGAATTTATGAAAAATCAATCATACTGTCTCATCCTCTGCATACAAATATTTATTCCTTAAATAAGTCGCCTGTTCTTCGGAAATCAACAAATCAACTTCTGCAGAATTAATCGAACCATATACTTCATCCCAAAGGCAATCATAATACGAAACGTCTTTCTTCTCACCTTCAACAAGTGCATCAATGTCATTCTGTAAATATTTCGGCAAATTTTTCTCCAAGTAAATTCTATCGATAGGTTTCCCTGTCACCTTGTCAAACATTGAATACACCTCCCTCAAACAATTCAAACTATCTACTTCAATTATATTAGAGTGCATACTTAAAGACAATCTAGCCTCACCGAATATTTGATGTAAAAAGATACCATCATCGACTTATATCATCATCTGAAAATATTTTTTTATTTAAAGAAATATTTTGGACCATAAATTTATTTTCATTTCCATGATCAAAAGCTTTGATTCGTTCAATTTCTTTCTTCTGTAATTCTTTTGAAAAATCAATTAATCCTTTCAGATTCTCTGTGTTAAGATAATTGATATATTTTTTCTTTTCCTCTACCGGAACTACGATAGGTGGTACTTGTTTTAATAAACAGCTATAGACCATTAAAGCACGCCCAACACGTCCATTGCCATCAGGGAATGGATGGATATGTTCAAATTGAATATGCTGCCGACAAATGCCTTCTACAACATCATCATTATTTTTCGCATGATCAAGTTGATACTTTAGGTTTTGTCTCCAATTCTCCAGTTCTGTTATGACAAGATATGGAGGCGTTGTCTCAAAGTCCGCACCAACAATCAAATTCGGACTCACTTTAAATTTACCAGGAACGGATTCAATGGCTTCATGACATAAAATAGCATGCATCGATTGAATCAATTCCATCGTAATTTCTGCTTTGTTATGGATTTTTTCCAGCATTTTAGGCATAAATGTTTTATAATTTAAAACTTCATGCAATTCTCGCATTTCCATAGATCTTGGTATATAACCGTCAATTAAAATACTTTTCGTTTCACCTTGTGATAAACTATTCCCCTCAATTGCCGTACTATGATGAGCCATTCTCACCATAAGATCATTAAAATAATCTGTTGATAGCTTTAACATATATTTTTTTACTCCTTTGCTTTTTCGATTGTGATTTTTTCTCCATCAAAATTCACATTAACGATTCGTTCATCTGGTGTTATGCCCATTTGCTGCATCCAGATATTAGGTAAACTGATTTTATGATTGAGGGTATTTTTTGATGAATTTCCTCCCGATTTTCCCATGATAATTTTCAATTGCCTAGTTTCCACAAAACATCCCTCTTTTTATTCCTTTAATTATGACTCTTACTCTAAGTATAAGTAACTGGTTACCAGTAGTCAAGAGGGTTATTTATACTTTCGCATTTAATTGGCGAACTTCATCTCTGTATCATAATCGCGACCTTGTACCATCCGTTTACGACTGGCATCAAATTATGAGTTAATGATACTTTTCGCTGCATCAAATTCATTGGTTTTTATGTCAACAAGATCCAATACAGTATATCTATCACCCGTCATATAAGTCTTGTTACAGTTCTCTCCACGCCTCTAACCGTTTCTCAGCTAAATTGAAAATATGTATATTCTTTTCAATACCAATAAAATTTCTCTTTAAAGCATTACAAGTAATGCCCGTTGTTCCAGATCCCATGCAATTATCTAAAACCACATAATTTGTATTAGTATATGTTTCAATAAAATATTTACAGGCTGCAATAGGTTTTTGCTGAGGGTGCAGTGCTACTTCTTGCGTATCCCACTTAAATTTCAGAACATCTCTGGGATATCGTTCTGTACTGCCACCTCCACTTATTCCTGATTTTGTTTTGCCATAATTTGAACCATCACCCGTATGTTTTATGTATGTATGCACCGGTTCATGACCTGTTGTTTTTTGCGGATTATAGACTGGAAGTTTTTTATAAAAAATTAATACATTCTCATGCGCTTTCATCGGCATCTTTTTCGCATTCAAATGTCCTGTTGCTTTTGTTTTTTCAAGAATCCATTCATACCGATATAGATCTAAATTACTACATGCTAAAATTTTATCAAAAGGACTCTGCGAAAAAAGTGCTATGCATCCAGAATCTTTAATGATTCTAGAATATTGTTCCCATAATAAAGATGAATTGATTCTTTGATCCCATTCATTGTGAGTTGTTCCGTAAGGTAAATCGCACAGAATCATATCTATACTTTTGGTATGAATTCTAGGCATAATTTCTAAACAATCTCCTAAAAACAATTGATTCATTGTATTTTGAAACCTTTCTTATGATTATATTTTTCCACGCCTTTTCATATAAGGCTATCACACTAATAAAGTTCTCTATATACTGTCATTACATCCATATAGAGAATTTTTAACTAAGTGTGACAGCCCCATTTTAAATAGCTTTAGTATAACCTAATCTGTACATTCTAAAAACTGAATTACGTTTAATTGAATAGTTCCCCCTTTTTGACCTGTCAATTGATTTACAAATGCATCGCCTTTTTTAATGTATTTTTCATTTTCAAACATAAACTCCGTATCACCTTTTGCTACAGCCATTTGAACCACTAAAGCTAATTTTTCTTGCCTCTCTTTCTTATTGATTAAAGTATCTTCCAACATAATCACCTCTCATATAATAAATTTTGTTCTATTGCAGAACGATTCCAAATAGATAAAGCATCTAATAAAATTAGATACGCTTCTGCGTCTTCAGCAAATTTGATTGTCGTGGAATATTGAAAGTCTTTCCATCGTTCTGTTGACTCCGGTCTACGAGAAAGAACAAGACCTTTATCATGAATATTCAATACTACATATTGAATATGTCCTACAGAAAACTCTTCCAGAATCGAAAAATGAACAATATTTTCGGTACGGATTGTTTGTTTAAGCACTCCCTCCAATATTTTTTTCATGGCTCGCCTTCCTTTCTAAAAAAATAAAAATGTACCATAAACATAACCATATGAAAAAGCTTGCTGTACCAAACATTGCAAATACAAAAAAGCCTTCTGGTTTACAAAAAATCCAAAGAGCATACACTACAAAAATAACACGTTTCCACATATAAATGCACCCTTTAAAAATCAACAAAGCCAGGTGCTTTAGGACGACTAAATTGTGTTTGTTCCTTATCGGTTTGGTTGTAAGGATCAGGCACAATAAAAGCTGTCCCATCATGACCTTGCTCAATTGCTTTTAACCTTTGGTCTTCTTGAGCCATGTTATGAGCTGCTTCCGCGGTTATATAATTTGCAAGTAAAGCATTTCTCCGAGCAAGCTCCGCAGCTTGGATTGCTTGTACTTCTGTATTAGCTTGATTAGCTGCCAGGTCTCCAGGCGATGAAGCAGACAAGTTTACTGCCGTATCTAATTCATCCATACGAGAAGAAACATCTTCATTATTAGCTGCTGCTGTTCCCATTATTTTTTGATATATAGTACTTAACCAAATAGTTTGCCCCGCCTCGTCAAAAGTATTTGTTGGATTTTCCGTTGTTTTTAGCGTTCGAAAAACAGTTTGATCATCTGTATCTGAAACTATATTACTTTTCGATAAATCTTTGGTTGAATCAAAAACCGTATTGATCTTATTCAAAGCTTTTGTTGATTGATCCGCTGAAATACTTGTTAAATTTATATTTGTACTATCATTTCTCAGCCCAATAACATCCAGCAAAGAAGCAAACGTAGTATCAAATAAAGTACTTTTTACTTTACGGGTTAAATCCAGCACCGATCCCCGGCTTAGTTCTCTTAAAGCAAACACAGATGGAGCACTGTCTGCGTAAGATATAGATGTCGGACTATAATAATCCACAGGATCATACGGTTCATCTACGCCTGGTACAATCCAAGCGTAGGCGAAATGGACACCAAACAGGCTTATTGCAATTGCGGTTGAAAAAATAAATTTTTTACGCTTCACGGAAATCACCCTTTCTATTGAAATTCGAAACCTCTGCCACCAAATTCTTTTAATATTGTTTTTGATAATCTGCTGCCAAAATAAACAAATGCAAAGGCAACAAGCAAAAGTTTTAAAAGCAGTAAAATATTTAGTGAACGATCGATACTATGTCCAAGTGCATTTTCAACTTTTGACCAGTATAGTTCTGTTGAAGACCACCCTTGTCCAACAGCTCCACCGCCTCCGTTCCATGAGACCGCGACATCATGCCAGTTCCCATAGGTATCGTATCTTTCCAGCATAATACATCTCGCAACTATATCTTGATTTTCCGGCGTCCAATCGGCAGGAACTGGAACTCCAGCTTCCGCGCACCAATTATCCCAGTTTACATACTGTATTTGATAAGCACCAAAAGCATCACCATCAATTTCTCCTGTTTGAGGATCTCTCGATGGTGTATTATATGGATCATCTGAGCCTCCACTTTCCACTGTACGGATTGCTGCCATAACCTGATCGATATCACTAATTGCCTGACCATTCGTCATTGTCGATGAACTGGTCGCTGTAGCCGTTGTATAATAATCATCGACTTTGATACTCTGCATCGTTGAGCTCATAATGATTGCAAATATGCAAAAAAACATCAGTTTTATGGAACTCATAAACAGACCATTTAAACCATTCGCGGCATATCTTCGACTATGCTTATAACCTGAAAAAGTAAATGTTACAAAACTAAACAAAACTACCATATAAAATTCAATATATGCCATCATAATTTGCAGCCCGACCAAGCAAAAACACAACATAATCAAAAATGCAAAGATCATGGAAATACTGATAAGAGGAATATTTTTTAAGATGGCCGTTCCGGAAAAAGTTCCCAAAAAGCTGAAGATAGGAGCAATAAGTTTAGCCCCCATCTGCACAATCTGAGTTGGATCTGAAACAACATTAGCTGCTTCTGCCTCTGTATTTCCTAAAGCCAGTGCCCCCATGGTTCCAAAATAATCACGAATGGTATTGGCTACCATATCACCCCAGTTAAAGAGCATAAACATAAGAAAACCATAAAATAAAACTTTATACAAAAGCCATTTTATATATCCTGATTTTTCTCCAGTTGGATCATAGAGTTGGATCATTGCCCCATAGGCTAAATCAATTGTTACAAGAGCCATGAAAAGCCATTTGAGCTTATCTTTAACTATCTTCAATCCCTTTGTACATTGTTCTGCAAACGCTGCAATTACTTCACGCATTGGCTTAGCAAAATCAAAGTAAGCATCAAAATTGATAGGAACCAAATTATAATCAGACTTTAAAAAGTTATTTCCATTACCAGGCGGTAATCCATTTAAATATAGGGCTGGATCTACTGGCTGCCCATTCACATCAACTTCAAAATGACAATGCGGACCAGTTGAATTGCCAGTGGATCCAGCTAGAGCAATTGGCTGACCTTGCTGAACGAACGCTCCTTCTGTAACAAGCAGTGATTCATTATGTCCATAAACCGTTTGTACACCTTCCCCATGATCGATATAAATAGCGTTACCATACCCACTAACCCAATCTGCCGTGGTCACCACCCCTGCAGCTGCTGCATAAACAGATTCTCCATAGTCTGCACCAAAATCAACACCAGCATGGAAGATTTCCGTTCCAAAAATCGGATGTGTCCGCCAGCCAAATTCAGAAGTCACCTCAATGTCTCCAGAAAGTGGGTATGTCATCTTCCCCTCGAAAGAATCTGCAAAAGCCGTAATCGTTATGAAATTCAGTAAAAAGAAAATGTATACCACCATATATTTTTTCATTTGATGACTCCTTTGTGACGATAAAAACATCATAAATTTGTGGATAATTACGGTTCTATATCGATTGATGTATATGTTTTGCTTTGGTATAATATAAATATAGGTAATGTTCTTGATTTTTATAAAAGAAAGGTGCGTAATAATGATGGATATAGGAATGATATTACTTTATGTTGCGCTTGCAATTTTGGGCTTAGTTGTTTTGTTTTTTGGCACCGTATATTTATATGGCATCTCGCTTGCAATAAATGAAGGTATTCGCAGTTTTCTTGGAATGCCACCCAAAAGCATTCACTCCTTCAGGGCTATGGATTGGATTTGGGTGGATGGTAAGGCTATACGGAAAGCAACTCATGAAGAATGGCATTTACAATCTATACATGGGGCATATTCTCATAAGCAAGGATTTTCAATAGACGATTTATAAGAGATGTTTTTCATCTCTTATTTTTTTTCGCTATTATTAGGAACTTGTGCTTTTTTGATTTGATCTAAATCATTTTCAATTCTATTAGCTTGCGTATTTTGTCCAGGAATAGGTTGCCATCCATATTCTTTCATACCTGTTTTTTCATTTTGATAAACTTGTTTGCTCATATCACCAGCATCTTTGTTTTGTTGCAAAGCTGAATATCTACTTTGTGTATTGCTTTGTGCCGCTTGTGACCCACGCGCAAATGGATTAAACTTTTGATTGGCTGCATTACCTGCAATTCCAGCTAAATTTTGTGCAGTTCCAGCTTGTCTCATTGCCAGTGCTTTGAGGCTTCCCATCTTTCCGCCTCCCATATTCTCACCAGTAACACCAGCTGCTTTTAAGGCAGTTGCCCCACCTTGCATATTACTTGCCATTTTTGCAGCTCCATACATCCCACCAGCGGCTGCGCCAACGCCACTAGCAGCAGAGGCAACTGCTGCTGCACTCTTAATTGGTGCCATCATATCACCACTTGCTAAAGATGGACTGCCTGAAATCAATCCTTGTGTTAATGCTGGAATTTTCAGTGTTAGCATGCAAACTACAATACAACCGAGCAAAAGTTGCAAAAGTAAGTTAAAAGGCAATTGCTCCTTCGAATTCACAATTGGCTGAATAAAACCTGTTAAAAGCGGACCTGAGACGGCTGAAATAAAAGCAATTACCGAGCATTTGATCCCGAGATTAAAAACTGCACCAATCGCTTTTTCTGATAAAAACTTTAAATGTTTATTCACACCAAACGGCAATAAGGGAATTGTTATAAGGGCAACCGTCCAAAATTCAATTCTCACCATAAACATTTCAATGGCAGTCAAAAATGTAGTAAAAATCACACCTACCAGGATGATTAAATCTGCTAAAAGAACGCCAATACTAGATACCCCTAGTTTGCTCATACTTGCCCACATCACATTAAAAATCTGGATACCATTTTGTACGATTGAATCCGGATTATATAAAGATCCTCCAGCTGCAGTGTAGCCTAATTTTTCAAAGCTGGCTGATATCAATTCAGAAATTCCATATGTTCCTGCAACCCAATTTTCGATGAGAAAGATATAGAAACCAATCATTAAAATCTGCTGCAAAAGGTATTTAATTTTATCTACTTTTATCAATCCAAGTGAAAAAGAAATCGTCATATCAATCATGACAAGGATTCCTAATAATTTGAGTGCAGGACCTTTGATTGCTTCTGCCCCAGGTGCAACAATATGATTAATATAATTGTTCATGAACCCACTTAAAAAGTTTGTGTCTCCATTATCGGTTAAGGTCACCTGGTACATGGTGGTCTGTGCTGTTTGTGTTGCTGGATTTAAATATGCACCAAACCCAAAATCTTGATCATATAAAAAATCTCCGAATTGTAGAGCTAATCCAATACCTAGAACAATATTAAAAAAAGTTTTGTATTGATTTTGCTCACCGAACATAACCATAAGTCCAGACACAGCGATCATAACATTAATAATCGCTGGAGCAACTGTATGGACAACGTTGCTTTCAAGTGGCAGTAAGACACTATCCCAAGCAAGCCCAGTACCTGCTTCTGCAGCAAATGTCGTTCCTTGTAGTAACCCAACTGCGACCAGCAGCAATAAAACGATTCGATATTGTTTCATAAGCTTCTCCTTTCTTTTTTTTCGTCGTCGATAAGAATACGCCCACCTTTTAGATAGGAGTATTCCAATTATTCGTAATTTGCTGCTCTGCTTCCAAACATTGCTGCTGCAACGGTTGCATTGCTATCTTTTGAATGGTCTACCTGATTGTTTACAGCGACTTGAAGTTTATCTGCAGTTTGCTGGTTAATAGACATTCCGATTGCTTCATCTTGATTTTCCTTTTGATATTTTGTTACTTGCGTGGCAAGTAAATCCGATAATAGATTATTTCCGTATGCAGTTCCCATTGCGGAAGCAGCAACAACTTGTGTATTTGCTTGAACCGCCTCCTTCGTGCCACTTGCATTTGCTGAATTTGTAACAGCGGTCGTGACAGAATCTGCAAGTGTATTACTAGCTGTCTGCGTTGTCTTTGCATTATGAAGAGCATCCTGATTCGTACTTTCTAATGCTTTTAAAGATTTTTGTGCAGCATTACGAGCATCCGATACGCTCATTGTGCCATTTAAAACAGACTCTAAATTTGTAAAGTTTTCATTCCAAAATTCAGCTGAAGAAGACGTCGGTTTCAGTGCCCCTATCTTCCCTCCATTTTCAGTTAATATCTGTGTTCCTTGTGCTGTTTGTTTTTCTATATAAGCCGTTAGTTTGCTTTCTGACATACTTGACATGTCTAAAATTTGTAAGGCTAATTGCTTTTGTTCATTGGTTAACATTGAGGCAGTATTGATCGCCGTCTTTATTGCTTCTGCAATATTTTCCTCATCATGAACCAATACCATAGCTTCTGCAGGTCGTTCACTTGGGAGCATCCCAATAAATGCACCAATGCAGCCCATAAAAAGACCAGAGACTACTACACCTTTTTTCCAATTCATATGATTGCCTCCCATTGTGCCCATAATGGGCATCTTTCTTTATCCAAAATATGAATTTAGTCGATTATAGTTATCTGCAATAGATATAACATAATTACGTGTTTCGTTATACGGGGGAACCCCTCCATAAGTTTTAACGGCTTGAGGTCCTGCATTATAGGCTGCGATTGCATCCGTTACAGCATATTGCCCCCAGCCAGAAAAATTATCCAATTGATTTTTAAGATAAATAACACCACCGATAATATTATCTAATGGATTATATGGATTCACCCCAATCATATTTGCTGTATCTGGCATGAGTTGCATCAAGCCAACTGCTCCAGCACCCGATCCGGCTTGCAAATTAAAACCACTTTCTTGTTCCATAACAGCTGTAACCAGCAGCGGATCAACGCCATACAAATCACTGGCATATAAAATTGCTTTAGCAATCCAATCCACTTCTTGATAATTTCCATTATGTGCAGATATTTCTTGATAAATAACGCTATACGTATCTGCTTGTGCCGAAGCCATCGAAGTTGGCATAAGTGGCAAAATTGCAAAACAACAAATCAAACATAATTTCTTTAACCCCGTCATAGTCATTCCCACATCCCCTCTAAAATTCCTGATACTATAACGGTAACAAATATAACCTCTTAAAAAGTATTGTGATTTTCAGAATTTCGTTCTTCCGATTGCAAGCGATTGCCCTACGTTTTGTTCTTGCCCCACATTCAACACTTTCTTTGCTTGACAGAGAATTTCTATACCATAATCTTTTCCAAATTGCGTTGCAACTGAAGATGCAGCAAGTGCCACTATAATGGATGCATCTTTAAATCCTTGCTGCAGCATTGCACCTGCAATCATAGCGTCAACCTCTTTCGTAACGGGTAATTTAATATATTGTTTATACGTTTGAACATGATATTCATATTCTTCGGAAACATTTTCTTTATGTTCAATTCTTGGAATCGGACGATATTGTTTGATTTTTATTTTTTCTTGCTCAATTTGTGCTTTCGCTTGTGTTTCAATAAAACTTTGGTATTTATCATCACGTCCAGGCTCAACGGCAATGGGTGAATTTTCTTGTATAGCAGTCTTAATCTCTTTTTCACTATAGAAACCACAAAGCATCATGCCTGCACAAACCGCAATATCCATACTGCTTTGTATAAAATTTTTCTTTTGATACAAATCATATAATCGATTTAAATATTCTTCCTTTGCAGTTTTGTGCAATTCATTAAATGGAATATATTCTTTGAGGGTTTGTATGCGTTCTTTAACTTTTTTTGTCTTTTCAATAATTGCCGAAGCATATTCCACCGGACGATCCTGCTGTCTTTGTTGAGCACTACTAAAAATCGCATTTTGAACTTCAATTACATCAACATCACTAAGCAGCATTTTTAAAGCTGCTCTGCCATCGTGATACGCCATCATATTAGACTCTACTTCAACGCCTTCACTAGCAAGACCACACTGCCGCATATATTCTTTTTGAATATCTTTCGTATGATCTTCCTGTTTTTGTACCATTTCTCTTCGTTCTAAGACATCATGGATAACAAGTGCAGGATACTCTGGTGGAACCCCAGGCATTAGAGCTCTGGGGCTTACATAATGAAGTGCATCTTTTAAATCACGCAAAGGAAAGTCTGGATATTTTGTTAAGATTTTTTCGCAAGCATCTTTATCAATGTATCCTGCATTTAAAACCCCTGCACAGGATGGATAGGTATCGATCCGTTCACGAATTGCAGCTCTGTATACATCTTGTGCTGTAAATCCCGCTTCTCTAATTTTGTTGTAACTCAAGCCCTTTGGTATTTTTTGTAAAGATACTGTATGTCCAATAATTGCTTTTTCCATTTCTATAACTTTTTTTGCAGCAAAAATTAACCATTTCGCATATCCTTCTGGTGTTTTATCCAGATTAAGTTCATCTGCCTGAGCAGCCGCTGGACTTTTTTCCATGACAGCTTTTATAATGTTCGGAATATATTGGCGTTCTTCTAAAAGTTCGCGAACCACAATCCCATCATAATAAGCTCGATTATGATCTACGCTATACGCAGCTTGTGCATTACGCAGATCTTGCACTTTATTCTCCATTTTTTCATCATACAAGGCTCTAGTAAGGGGGTAGTTTTCTTTTGCATACGCCATTTTTTTGTTATAAGCTTCTTCAACAACAGCAAGAATTGTGCTAATATATTGATCTTTTTTACGCCCTGGTTCCATTGATACGGGAGAGGCATCCTTAAACGCTTTAACGATTTCTTTTCGCGGAAATTTTTCTGCAAACATTCGCTGGATAATTTTTTGTTCGTCGCGACCATTCAGAATTTCCGTTTTCGTTTTTTCCATATATTCTTTCGCAAATAAGCGATAACAATCCGTCACGCTTCGAAGGTTTTTAGGATCAGCACTTTCTATTTGAAGATAGGCAGCTTTGACCGCCTTACAACGATCCATCATGGTTTTCACATAGTCAGCATTCACGGAATAACGAGATTTGTTACGTAAAACCTCTTCAATTACTTCTGGGAAAAACTTAAACTGCATCAACATCGATATAATAACTTTTCCTTCTTGAAAAAGGTTGTACCCATTTTTTGCACTATATTTTCCTTGGATAGCTGCAGATTTTTTCAAATAAACATCTTGTGCTAATTCATAAATTTTCCCCGAACGAATCATACGATTCGCGTTAATTCCAGCCATTACTTTGTCACAATAAGTTGCAAGTGCTTTGGGATCTTTTATTTCTTGTGCAAATATGCTGCTTTTCATAATGATTTTTTGAACCTCTTTAATTGAATACCCCTGATCCATAAGCTGACAAACAACCTGAAAATCATTTTTAAAATAAAATTGTTGTAAGCTTTGTGAATGGAAACTTTTTTTCTGTAGATATGCCTCATCTGCCGATACACTCAATCCACTTGGTACCTTGGCGACATCTTTAGGAATTTGATGTTTCAAATATAAGTCAATATATTCCTTATCTTTATTACGTAAAGCGAAACTATGATCCATCAATGCCTGTGAAATTTCAGGTACCGCATAGCCTTCATCTGCAAGTTCTTTTATTATTTTTGCATCCATTTCAATACGAAACTGTTGCATTTGATTTACATGAATTTTTTCATTCATTAATTCCTTATAAACAATTTCAATATTTTTCAAGGTAATCACACTCCATCTGATAGATTTTTATAAACTTTCCAATGATCAAGAAACCCTTCTTTGCCATATTCATTAAGAATATGGTCACATTCTATTAAGTCCGCTTTCGTCACTGCCACAAAAGCAAGCGCGGTTTTTCCTAACGCAAGATCATACAATCGAGATCCCAATGGTGAAGTATAATAATATTGTTTTTTTGGGACTGCACTGGCAATAATTTGTATTTGGCGTTCATTCAAGCCAAAAGAAATATATTTTTCTTTTGTTTGTTTTTCTAAAGCCTTATCGTTTGGAAGGAATATCCGGCTCTGACACGATTCAAGAATCGTACTAAAAATCGGACTATCTACAATATCTGTCATGCTTTGCGTTGCGAAAATAACAGATGCATTTAATTTTCTGAGAACTTTCAGCCATTCGCGAATTTTTTGCACAAAAATTGGATTGTCGAAAAACACCCAGCATTCATCCAATTCAATAATGGTTGGATTGCCGGTTAATTGTTGTTCAATGCGGTGGAAAATATACATAAGTGTTGGTCCAACTATCGTAGGTGTATTCATCAACTTTTCCATTTCAAAACTTTGCCAGCTAGAAAAGGTCAAGGTATCCTTCTCCGAATCAAAAATACTTCCATAGGCACCGCCAACCGCCAGTGGACGAAAAGCATCTTGTAATTTTAGGTCTCGAATATTGACGATTAAATTTGAAATCGTCCGATAATGTAGTGGAAGCGGCACCATATCAGTCAAAGCTTGCCAAATAAGCTTCTTAATTTCCGGTGTTATTGTTACGTTTTCATTTCGAATGAAATCGCAAAGCCAGTCAAGTGCCCACATTCGTTCATTTTCATCATCAATTTGCGATAAAGGTTGAAAGGATAAATCACTTTTGTTGTTCGCTAAATCGTAAAAATGACCACCAACCGCCTCCGTAAGGATGCGAGTCGATGCACCTTTATCGAAAATGAAGATATTTGCATTTTTGTATTTTCGAAACTGTGCAGCAATCATATTAAGATGTACGGATTTTCCTGCACCAGTTGGACCTACCAAAAGGGTATGTCCAACATCTCCAACGTGTAAATTAAGGCGAAATGGCGTATTCCCATCCGTTTGTGTATATAGTAAAGCAGGTCCATTCAGATATTGATTTCGAACAGGACCTGCCCAAATATCCGAAATTGGCATCATATGCACCAGATTTCCAGTCGACACCATTGGTCTACGTACATGGTGGCTAACATTACCAGGAATACTGCCGAGCCAGGCATCTACAGCATTCAAATCTTCGATTTTCGATTTCATTCCAAGATTCAAAAAAATCTGTTCTACTGTTTTCGCTTTTTCTTCTACAGCTTCTAAATTTTCATCCAAAATAATAACCATTGTTGAGTAAAAGCCATAGCCAACTTCATCTGCTTCAACAAGGCTTTTTGCATTTTTCACCTCATTAACTTTCATAACAGCATTTTCATTAATGCCTGAATGATCGTCATAACCTGTAAACAGTTCTTTCAGCATCGTTCGAAATGATTTTATTTTCCCATTCCAGCCTCGTTGAAAAGAACTTAATTCCGATAGAGCATCCATCTTATCTAAGCAATAAAAACGAGTCACCCAACGGTAATCAAAATCGAGTCTGTTAAGTTCGTTAAATACACCAAACTGACTGATTGGAGGATAGGTTAAAGGTAATATCACTCGCATGAACTTATTACCAAGCTGAGCTTCTAAGCCGCCAGTTAGACAATCATCGTATAAGTATTGATCTAGCAGCATTGGTTTCTGGGGTACTTTTATAGCATGTCGTTGCGATGATACGACAGAATGTAAATAGGTTGCCATCTCATTTTTTGAAAGCGTATGCACTGGAATGCGAAGGTCTTGAAATATGCGAAAAATCTTTTCTGCACAATCCGTAAAAACAGCCAAATGATCTTCTGCCGTCAAAATTTTCCGTTTTCGTCCCTCTACAACAAACTCTTTCAATCGTCCCTCTGCATCATCCGGTGGCATCCAAAAGAGCGTCATATAATAATTGGATTCATAATGCTGCCCATTTGAAAATAATTTTTTACGTTCTTCATCAATGGCTTTTGTTACAGGATCTTGAAAATACACATCGGTTGCATAGGAAGTAGATGGCGTTCTTTGTGCTTCAAAATACATAACCCAGCCTGTACCGATTGTTTGAAAACCACTATTTAGTTGCGCTGTCATGATTCCTAACTGTTCCATAATTGCACTATCCAAATCAGGTCCTCGATAGGTCCATGTGGTTTGCACACTTCCGTTTTTATTAATAACAACGTTTGGATTTTCAAGAATTCGTCCAAATGGTAAAATAAATTTTAAATATTCTTTATGTCGATGAAACAGATCGAGTCGATACATCTTATTTTTCCTCCTCTTCCGGCACAAGTAACAATTCTCCTAAATGCGTAACAAACGTAAGTGGAGGTGTTATATTCGCCCTAAATAATCCTGGCAAACTACCCCACCACGTATCTTTCCGATTGTAATTTTCAATAATATAGGGAAGTTCCATGCATTGCAGGACTTCTGCCACTTTTTTAAGAATTCGTTTCGATTCTTCTTCATCAGCAAGAAAAACAAATGCATTAGTATGGTAACCATTGAGTTCACCCAACAGTCCATCACGCATAAATTTCAACATAGCCGATCTTCCAGAACACCAAGTACTTGTATAATTTTTCAACTCTTTTTGTGCAGACTTTTCACTTAGAAATAAAAACCGCCTTGAAAAACGATATGTGTATTGTTTAAACTCTTCAAATAAACTGCCCATAATGGGCACATCAGGAAAGTTCAGCAACGTTACGACACTCACAATTTTGTTATTAATGTTGATGACGTTATTGTGAGACATTTTAAAATCTACATCTTGAGATAACAGCGCATCCAAATATAAGGGTACTTCCGGCAATTCAAACGATTCTTTGCAAGTAGAAATAGTAGAGGCTAAATAGGACAAGATTTCTGCATTTTCGAGAATATTACACGTTACAACGAAACTTAAATCCTCCTGTAATTGTTGTAAAATCCCTAGAAAATAGTTGACTGTATTACTTCGATCAATTTTCTTTTTATCAAACGTATTCGAAACAAAATTATTTGCATCAAAAAAAGGATTCCAACACAAAGTGACCATATATTGATTTTCATTATTAAAATGTTGTTTTTCGATCCATAATGCCCATCCGTTGCCAAACGTATTTATTTTTGCGTTAGGAATCGTTATCGTATTTAGGGATTTATACGTAATAAAACCCATAAGTGACTCATCTTTATTTTTTATGATTTTCGGATGAATCAACCCTCCCCACGGAAGATACTCATGTAATGCTTGCAAATTAATTTTATATTCTTGAAAAGCTCCGATTTTAACCATCTCCCAAAAGAAAAGCGACGATCTATCACGACCTTAGTCAGCCGGAATACTTTCGTCGCATTTTTACTATGTGCAATAATAATTTTTTTTATGGATATACACCTTGAGACAATCAAAAAGTTGATCATCTTTTTTCGTTAAATAAATGGCACCAAAATGAACGACTATATTGAGCGGCACAATCCAAAAAAAGTGCATCGAAAGTATAAAAAATGCCATAACAGTACCATTTAAAACAATTACGGATTTAGGAGCTCCCGCCATCAAAATTTGTTCTGTAAGCGAACGATATAGCGGAAGTCTAAATCCTGTAGGAATGTTTTCTTCAGACATAAGCTACCTCCACTGTTAAAAGAACAAACAACCAGACCCACTGCCAGCTCCTGCAAGTGCCGTCACCGCAGTTGGTGCACTAAGGGCAATCCCACTCCCTAGAGCGGTACGCATCGCAACTTTTGTAATTTGGCTTTCACCAAACATCCATAAGCCGCCGGCAGTCGCAATAGCAATTCCTGCACCAGCTTTTGGAATTGGTCCAGTCAATGCAGATTGAATTGTATTAATCCCTGTATCCCATGGCATTCCTGTACTTACATTTGCCCCGACCGTTGCATAGCCGACAGCATGCGGTACAAGCAAGACAGCCATTTGTATAAAGCACCACTTATTGCTTTTCAAAAAATCCGCTGTCTTTTTTAGAATTTTTTTTGTTTGCAGCATAAAACAACCTCCTTTTATTTACTTACATTTTAAGAGTAACTTTTTTAAAGCTTGAAAAAGTATTGTCTTTTTCAGCAATGCACGTTTCTTTAAAGACAAAGAACCGAAAAATAAAAAAAGACCGCTTTTTAAGCGATCTTTTTCGTAATATATATTTTTTTTAGTTCGTCGTATTTCTCCACTGCCAAGACCTCTTCAATATAACGGGTTGTTCCTTTGAGTTTTAAATATACAACAACATCCACAGCTTCCCCAATCGTGGCTTGTTGAGGGTTGATTGACACACGTGAAACGAGTTGTTGAAGTCGAAGGAGTGTATGCTGCGCCGAGTTGGCATGAATTGTAGAAGCTCCACCATTATGCCCTGTACTCCATGCATCGAGCAGTGCTAAAGCTTCACCAGAACGAACTTCACCTACAACAATTCGATCTGGAGTCGCCCGAAGTGTGTTTCTAAGAAGTTCATCCATGCTCACACAATCTGTTGTCCGTAAGGATAAATAATTTGCTGCGCTGCATTTTAATTCTGGCAAATCCTCTATCATAACAATGCGATCATCCGACTTCGATATTTCTGCTAAAATTGCATTCAAAAGCGTTGTTTTTCCTGATTTTGTTCCTCCTGCTGCAATAATATTCTTTTTGGCGTGAATCGCTTGAACAATGGCAAGCCTTTGATTCACCGACATTACACCATTTTGAACATAATCGTCTAGCGTAAATACCCGCTTGGAATGTTTGCGAATATTAAATGCTGGTGCCATAACTACTTTAGGCAAAAAACCCTGAAATCTTGATCCATCGGGAAGTTCTGCAGAAAGCATCGGTGTTTTTTCTGTACAGACCTGATCACTGAGCGCAGCTACCTGATAAATAATCTGCTGGGAAATCGTTGGGTTTATTATAACGTTAGTATTTAAACGACCCTTATCAAATGTATCAATCCACAATTTTCCGTCAGGATTCACCATAAGTTCAAAAACATTCTCCTGCTGCAAATAATGTAAGATATCTTGCCCCATCGTAAATTCTAATGTTGCTAATGTTCTACGCTGCGATTCTTGTTTATCTGTCATACTCTTTCCCTTTCTTTCACTCCTTTACTTGCTTCACCTTTAACTCACGAATAGATTTTTTTAATTTTTCCGCTTCTATTTGCAAAAGATGATCTTTTTCTTTCTTTTCATCTTCTTCGCGAATATGAATTAATGTTTCGAAATCAGCAATCATCGTACATTTATCACTAATAATTGGTTCTGGCAATAACCGTTTGGTAAAAAACTTTTGTTTATAATATCTCAATTTTTTCCCTAAAATCGGTTTATTGCCAGCTACAAAAACCAGTTCCTTCTCTTTATCCATCTTTGATACTTCATCCGGTGTCATTAAATCACGCGCTGTTGATGAAGTAGAAATAGATCCTTTAAAGATGCCACCTTGATCGCTGCGGCTTTGCGTAAGGATGGTCTGTTTGCCGAGCATTTTAGATATTGCAGGTGCAGTATTGTTATCTAAATTTGGCGTAAAATAAACATGAACATGGCAATTGGACGCGATCGAATTATCTTTTGTATATGCTTTATTGAGCTGATTTACATCTTGGCTCACCACACATACCTTAATCCCATATCCTGCACAAACAGATAAAGCCATTTCCATCGTATCTAATCGTCCAAACTGAGGGAATTCATCCAACATTAAAAGTAACCGCTGCTTTTTCTGTGTCTTATCTTCATCAAACTCCATTTTTTTGATGAGTGTTCGAAGCACAGAGTTGATTAAAAGACGACAAAGTGGTTTTAATGTTCCAAGATCACGAGGCGGGATCACTAAGAAAAAAGATATTTCCTGTTTCGGATCTAATAAATCATCAATGCGAAATTCTGAAATACTTGTGTTTTTAGCAATGACAGGATTTTGATATAAATTCAAAAAACTCTTTGCTGTAGAAAGCACCCCTGATTGCTCATTCGGTGCTTTATTACTCATTTCAGCCGCACATTCAGCAACTTTTGGATGCGCCAGCAATAAATTAAATGGCTCCGATTTGAAATCTACATTCCGTACTTTAATAATTTCTTTTAAATCATTAAGGCAATGAACATCACATTTTAAGGTTTCATTATATGGACTAAAATCCGTAATATATTCGCCATATATTTTTTGTAAAATATTATTTTCCGACAAAAATTCTTGAGCTGTGATATGTGGATAGGTTTTCATCATATTCAATTGTTCATCAATTGGATGCTCAGGACTCGATAAAAAAGTTGCAATATTCGTCATGGTTGGTAAGGCTCGATGCTCTTGGTAATGTGAATACAGTAAATGAATAATTGTACCAATCAATAAGGCTGATCCTGTTGTAGCCCAATAGTCGAGCTGTCCTTTGCCTTCTGGATCAACAATCATTGTAACGATATTTTGAATATCCGAAAATTCATCGGATGCTCTAAAATTGATTTCCGCTAACGGGTTCCATTTTGCCGAGCTTCCATCATTACACATCGGTTCAAATTTAATAACCTTTTGATGCAATACATTTTTTCGATATCCAGCAGTATAATGCCAGTTTTCACCTTTTACATCTGTAACGAATATAGAATGTTTCCATGTTAAACAGGTTGGTATAATAACACATACACCTTTCCCGCTTCGAGTTGGTGCCATAAGCAGGATATGTTCCGGTCCATCGTGCATCATGAGTTTATGCGTATAAGGATTTATACCCAAAATGACCCCTGCTTTTTTGTCTACTTCAGCAATAGAAACATCTTTTTCATTTGCCCAATTTGCTGATCCATGCGTAATAAGTTTTTTTTGGCTTTTAAAAATCAAAACACCAAAAAAGAAACCCAATATTGTAGAAATATAGATATAGCGTTCTCCACCCGCAAGAATGTGTGGAATTACTTCTTGCAATGTTCTATTCCATACATAAAATTTGTATGGAGCAAATACACCAAAATTTCCAAGTTGCAACCGTGCACCTAAGAGTTCATTGTATTGACAGTCTATAGCCACAATTTGTGTTGCGACCCACATTCCTATAAAAAAGAAAAGTGCTGTCGATAAAAAAATGACCTTAACGGCACGTACTCGTTCCTTTTTTTCCATTTAAAAATCACTCTCCATAAAAAGATGATGCCCATTATGGGCATCTTTTCAACCAGCATTAAATGCTATTTGCTGGCTGACAAAAACATTGAACTCATAACCAGGTTCAATCGTAATGGTTGGATTAACATTCATATTTTTCTGAAACAGCGAAGATGCTGTATTCATTAAATTGGCGGCTGCCCCTTGTGATGCCAACTGTCCTGCATTATAGGAGGTAGTCGTGCTTGTGCTGGTATTTCCTGAAGCAATCGAAGCTACGGCTCCCAGTGCGGAAGAAATTGCTCCAGCTGAAAGCATTCGCCCCGTATGGTTATTAACATTTCCCTCAAGTCCACTGTACCCAGCGCCATCTATAGCAATCATAGAATCTCCTAAAGCATAGGAACCTCCATCTGGAAGAATCAATGTATGCCAAGTGATATTAATTCGGCTTTGTCCGGTTGCTGCACCGGCAGAATAGCTGCCCGTCAAACGACTTCCGGCTGGAATCAAAAGTGCGGTTCCCGTCAAAGAATCATATACATTGCTTTCCACCTGTGCAATAACCTGACCACCCATATCACTATTAATTCCTGTTATAAGAATGGCTGGAATAATGGTTCCCGCTTGTAATGCATTTAATGCCGCTGGCAGGTATGAACCACTACCAGGCGATGTGCTTGCAGCGGTCACTGCAGCTGGTGTGGCTGCTTCTGATTTTTGAGTAGACCCACCTAAAGCAAAAGAAATGGCTGCCGCAAAGTCGTTTTTAACCGCTGCCACTTTTTCTTCCGTTTTTTGTACAATACTTTGGTTTTGTTGTGGCTGATAAACTGCAGCATAGGGAGAACTATACGCTCCCTGTGCTTCTTGATAATTCGAACGTTGAATAGTCGGTACAACTTGATTTCCCGCTGCGGAATAACTAGAAGTCGCAGGTTGCCTATTTGTCACGATTCCATTGACTTGTTTTGTATTAACTCCCGCTTTATTTTTATCTTGAGTTTCCATACTCTCATACGTATTCGGCAAACTATTCGTCTTTTGATTTGGAGTCGTTTTTGTATCAACGATTTCTTGTTGTGGTTGTTTTTTATTTTTATTTTTATCTCCATCATCTGACAAGCTGAAATATGCCGAGCTGATAAATGCCACGACAATAATTCCAACCATAGCATAAATAATTTTTCGATTAATTCCATATACGGTTGGTTTTTCTCCATCGTTCATGGATATATATTCATCATCTTCTGGATCATCTATCTTTGGTTTTACGGCGGATTGTTTATCTTTATGCAGCATTTTTTGTATCGTAGTTTTTATTTCCGTAAATTTACTCACCATTTCGCCTCCAATTCTATAAATTCAGATACATTTAGTTTTGCCGATTCGCAATGATATCTACAATTTCTTTATCCGTTACACGAAGCTGCGCTTTCGTAAAAATTTTATCTACGATATAATAATTGTCTTTCACGCGATAGTTAACTAACGATACTTCTTTTTTATTTTCTTCTTTTATAAAAAGGATCGGCATTTTTTTTGATAGTTTATCAAATTGAAGATACGTTTTTGAACCATCATCAAAAACCATGACTGGTTTCCATTGCGCTTTTCCTTTTATTTCATAACCAAAATTCAATTGTTCTGGATTTGTAATATTAAGGGATGCTGCATAGGTTTTATCATCTTTGTCCTGCTGTAATTTGTTTGCCAGCTGTTCTTCCGATGAATACGACCACTTCACCATTGGATTGTACCAATCACCGCTGTTTGCAATAACTTGATACGTATGTTTCGTCGTATTTATAATCAAGTTTGTTGTTGCTCCCGTGTTAATTGGTTTAATATATAAATGTGCAATCCCATCTGCTTCCGCTGAATCAATCATCCATTTTGCTGTATCGCCACCACCAACAAATGTAATTTTTTCACCTTTTTTAAACTGCAAATCGGTTAGATACCCTACTTTGCAATAAATTTTATAAAGCTGACTAGACGTATACGAAAACACCATGGTACTGTCACCTTGTGCGTTGATTGCATCTTGCGTAAAACCAACCGTTGGAGATGGACCTGGATTTACAAGAAATTTATTCGTAGCTGCAGTCCCATAAAATCCGTTTTCGCTATTCTCCGAAAGCTTTTGTTGTTTTTCCTGATTTTCTTGCAACCCCTTAATGATTTTATTTTGTTCAGCAAGCTGTTGATCCAATTGTTCTTGCAGCCCCGTGATCTGTGCAGCCAATGCGGATATTGCACCTTGTGAATCGTAATTCCCATATTGATTTTTTAATTCTGTAATCTGTTGCTGAACGGTTTTAATTTGATCTGTCAACTCAGATTCTCTTTGCTGATTCTTTTTTTCCGTTAGTTGATTTAGAATCTGTTCCTGGGTCCGGATCATTGTATTAATGTCTCCTCCATCACTATCAACAGAAGCCGCCATCGTTATTTCTGGTAATACAGAAAAACTCATCACGGCTACAGCAAGCAACACTTGTTTTTTTAACCACATATTTTTTCTCCTCCGCGATGCCCATTTTAGACATATCATTTATTTTTTTTAGCTGAATTTGCTGTTGAATCTTTCGTCCAATTGAAATCGCTAAAATATATTCCAAGTGGATTAACCTTCAAAGTTTCTTCATCTTTGACAGGAACCGTAGCAATCGTAAAAATCCCACTCATTGGAATTGTTTTCTTGTCCCCTGATCCAATAACAAACTCTTCTTCATTCCAGCGAACTTGATAAGAATTCCCACCTTCCATCGGAAGCATTGATACAATGTTGACCTGAACCGTTTTTTTGCCAAATTGTTCCGAAGTATTCTCAGCTTGAATTTCTGCTGACATTTTAGCAGCAGCATTTTTAGTTAAAAACGCATAAGCTGTATTCCAATGTTGTTTGTATACGACTGGATCTAATGGTATTTCACGCGAATTAACAATAAATTGACCAAGAAAATATTTAATTTCTGCATCTTTGGGTGTATATTGAGTTTCTTGAATCGGTCCCATGTTTTTGACCATGCCACTTGAACTATCGACTTCAAGAATGTAGGGGATAATTGTGGACTTTAAAGATTGAACAACCAGCCCACCCGTGAGAATAATACAAACTAGCACCAAACCCATAATAATTTTTCTAAGATTACCATTTTGAACAATAACTTCACCTTCACGTTCATCCCATACCCTTGCAGCTCGTTCCGTAGGGCTTTTAGGGTTAATAGACGTAAATTTTTGTGGTGAAAAAAAAAGCTGTTTCATACTCAATCGTATTTCCTCCTTTTACTTGATAAATTTGGTAATATAACGTTCTGGATTTTTCCCTGTTTTTTTGCAATAACGTAAAATCCTTGATAACGTTATTGTTCCAGCTTTTTTATTAGCATTAAAAATCAATTCATGAAGATATTTGGGTGGCATCTCCATAGCCACTGCACAACTTGGAATATCTCCGTTAAATTCTAAGTTTAGAATTTCCTCGACAAACAGTTTCCTATCAAACGCCAATGTGAGGTTATGGATATCACTTTCCTGAATAACTCGCTCATCTGCCATACTACTTATCACCTTTTCATAAAAAATATTCTTTTACATAAAACAGCAGCTGAATTAATAAACTGATACAAAAAGCAATAAAAAAGGTTTCTATCCCTAAGAATCCCATCCAGGCTGCACAAACAAAAACATCTCCATCTCCAAATCCATAGACAATTTCTTTCTCATCGTAAACTGCTTTTTGTAACCTATATTCGCCAAAAGCAAAAACAAGCAGTATTATAATTCCGATTAAAACACCACACCAAGAAAACATGATTGATGTAAATATCTGCAAACAATCTGGCATAAATAAAGGAATATCGAACATATTTTTAATAAGTATCCAACTTCCTATGCCTAAACCTAAACTGGGAAGAAACCCCATTGCCTTCTGGCTATTATGATTAAAACTACACACGATAACAGGCTTTTGAATCTGGCAAGAAAATATACATAACAAACGAAAAACTACAAACCCAATAAGAAACCCAATAAGAAATTGTGCTACCGTATTTGCTCCAGTAAGCACACCAAAAATCATTGTAATAAAGAGTAAAAGCCAAGTCCTCATATCCACTGTTTGAAAATGAAAATCTTCCTGCATCATATATCCAAAAATCAAGCTGCTTATCGCTAAAACAAGCGTTTGTATAGTTACGCCTCTAATGAAAAATAAACTTGATATAGTAAATACACATAAGCCAATAAGTAATTTGTCAAAACTTCCATTTACTAAAAAGATCCTATTTATTGCTGCCCGGGCTTGTATAAACTGTTCCATCCGGTAAATGCACCTCCAATTTATATACCATCGTGCCATCACTTACTTGTGTCATTAAATACGTAAACTTCGTCAAATCAATTGAAGTTGAAAAATATCCTTTATCTTGAATCTCTCCTAATTCCGTAAGACTCTCTGGGTATTGTCGGTTTTGCGTGTAATGCACTTTACCTTCAGAATCATACGTAACGGATGTAGTAGTAACCCCGCGATGTGATTTAGAATAAGCTTCTAAAGAACGATCAATTATTGTACATTGGCTTCGTAAGTTATCTGTACGAATATTTCTCATAACATTATTGCCAGTCGTTACGCCTATTCCAAAAACAACCAAAGTAACTAGAAGTACCAAGACTAGCTGATATAATACAATCCCCCTTTTTTTCATAAATAATCAAAACGCCTCCTATACTTAAATCTCTCTGCATATTAATTGTAAAAAAAAATAGACCTTAAAAAGTATTGTCTTTTTCAGCAATAGCTTTTTAAGGTCTATATATAGTAAAATTATTTCCATAATATGTATAAATAAAATAAGAAAGAGGTCATATTATGAATTCTATTATTACGCTCGGGGAATATACTGAGTATTGGTATAAAACTTACAAACTCCCAAAGCACGCAAAATCAACTACTGAAGTAGCCTTAAATCACATTCATACTCATATCCAGCCATCCGAATTAGGATTAATGAAACTTACGGAAGTCCGCACGCAAGATATCCAAAAATTTTTAACTGAGCTGCTTTTATATGGAAATAAATGCAAATTAAAAAATATGATAACCTATGGAAACCCTTTATCTCATTGGACTGTACAAAAAATACGACAACTGCTGATCAGTGCTTTCACCCAAGCCATGCGGGAAGGCATCATTTTACGAAACCATGCTATAGAAACAGAACCTATTCCTATTCCATTTAAGAATTCTTCTGCTTTTTCAATAGAGCATCAACGTGAATTTTTACAAGCCACACATAACCATAGATTTTATGTTGCATATGTACTTCTTTTTTATACAGGTTGTCGTCGATCTGAAATTTTAGGACTTTCTTGGAATAATATAAATTGGAAAGACAGTTCCATTATTATAAATCAAACACTTGTGATTGAAAATAATGAACCTGTATTAAAAAAGCGTACAAAAACGATGCGATCGTTAAGGTCAATTCCTATCCCACTAGATATCAAAAAGCTCCTTCATGATTGGCAGCGACAACAAAAAACAGAAAGAAGAAAAATGCCAGAATGGAATAATCCTGAAAATTTAATATTCGTCAATAAAGATGGTTCTGTTTATAATCCAAAATATTTTTCCCGTAATTTTAAAGCAATGATCAAAAAGCTTGGTTTCCCCTCTACTTTGCACTTACATTCAACCAGACATACGTGGGCAACAAATATGATTCAATTTGGTATTCCGATTACTGATGTTCAAGCACTTGGAGGTTGGTCTCGACCTGATGTATTACTCAACATTTATGCTCATACAGTTCAAAAATCACATAAAAAAGCTATTAATAAACTGTATAAAAATTTAAATATAGTTAGCAAAAATAACGATTAACTTCACAAGGTAGTGGTGCTTCTGGAGTACCAGTTGGTAGTATTATTGCTTGGGCGCTTGATTCCATGCCAGCTGGCAATGACAGCGGCAAGTGGCTCGAATGCAATGGACAAACAGTGGATGCTGCCATTTATCCGAAGTTATCAGAACTTATGAGTAATGTACCTGATTATCAAGGAGTGTTTCTACGTGGCTATGGTAGTCAGACATATACAGATGCTTATGGATCGATAGTGCATCAATCTGGTGCACTGGGAGAAATTCAGGGAGATTCAATTCGTAATATTGTTGGATCTTTCTCTGGTGACGATACTCAAGTTGGTAATGTAACAAGTGTTGGTTATATTGATGGCGTTTTTTATAAATCTAAAAACCTTCCAGGTTATGATTTTCAAAATACAAATAGTGGACCTGGTGGTCAAATAACCTTTAGCACCGATCGCGTAGTCCCTACGGCTAATGAGAATCGTCCTATTAATAAAGCTGTTCGTTACCTTATTAAAGGCAAATAACTTGTAGAATAAATACTTGCGTTACTATATCATTATTGTACGGTGTGTAAATGTAATAATGCAGAATATTACATTCATAGCTGCGACGAAAGAGACTAATCCATCTATAAAAAAAGAGACTGTAAGAAGGTACACTACTGAAGATTTCAATTTATAGACCTAATAAAAAAGAACAGAAGTTCAGACGATTTTCCGTGGCACAACTTTTGTTCTTTTTTATTTTTAGGTACTGGAAAGTAAAAGAACCTTGTATTTTTCGTGCAAGTTACGGGCGTCGTACTAAAAATTTAGTGCGATACCATCACGGTTACGATTTCATTATATAGGCCAGTGAATAATATGGAGGAGTCGTGTCAATTGCTGTATTATTCCATCCCGTAATTGTTAACGCACTTTGCAAATCAATAAAGTTTGTTTTCAAATTAGTGGCAAAACTACTTTGATTTCCATGCTCACCTCCACCAGAAGTATCTGCTTGTGGTTCATCAGCCCAAGAAGATACACTATATGTTGTATTTGGACTTCCAAAATACGTTCCTTGATTTCTATTGGATTTTATTAATCCTGCCCACGATGCAACATAATAATTACTTAACGCGCTAAGCCCAGATGATGGTAAATTACTTGTTTGTAAGACAACTGTATTACTACCACCATAAGAACCAACTGGATAGCTGTTTCCTGCACCAATAATAAATTTATCTCTTAAATCAGGAGTGCCATTTGTTCCATCACATAAATACCAACCAGATGGTATGTTAGCAATACTCCCACTCCATGCGGTAATAATACCTTTTGAAATACCACCACTACCTTGTGAAGATAGTGGTACTTGTAAGCTGTATCTAGATAGTGTATCGCCCGTTTTGTAAATCTTAATAGTAGCGATTCTTTGCTTACTTTCAGTCGTTACATCAATTGTTTTTTCGGCTCCAACAACAATTTCATCCTGCCATCCATCCGCATCAGCCACACTTGTGATACCTTGTCTTGCATGTGCACCTTTACTATCTAAATCATCATATGATAATAATCTTAAGGTGTTTGTATCAATTTCTGCATATTGTTCTGCTTGCATAGCCGTTCGACCAGCTTGAATCCTCGTAAATTGCCCACTAAACAGTGTAAAAAAAGACCCTGCCAACATAATAAATACGAGTGCTGATAAAACTGCTGATAAAAGCATATCTCCATGTTTTTTGTGTATAAACATACTCTGCATTTTTTCTCCTCCTTAAAAAAATAGCTGCCTGTTATACGCAGACAGCTATTTTGCTATTTTTTTAGAAATTAACCGTGAGTGTTGTTCCATTATGCGTACAAGATATACTCCCCGTATTCGTTGTAGTATTATAAGAATACGCATAGGCAACACCCCAAGGATCTTTTATGTTAGACGCTGTTGTCCACCCTTTTCTCTGAATAAATGCATTGTGTTGTACGCCATCGATCGAGTCAGTTGCCGTAATACCTGTTATCAGATCACCTAAATCACTCGGCAATGCTGAATCACTACGAAGACCAGAATATGAAATAACGCCTTGTTTTAGTATCTGCATGTCCTGCATGGCTACTGTACGATTCGCATTATCCTTATATTCATTGTATGCAATAAATGCCCCAACCATTAAAATCAGGGTAATTACAATGACAATCATAAGTTCCGCACTTAAAAATCCTTTTCTTTTCGTTTTTAATCTGTCTGCAAACGCGGTTAAATTATTCATCCTTTTCTCCTCCATGTGTGCCCATTATGGGCATTTTTTATTCTCCTATAAAGCCTATATCGTCTCCGGCAATTTTCGTAATAACAGTTCCATCATTTTTCCCATTGGGTCCCCAACTATAAATTGCGAAGGCTGTATCAGTGTTAAGATATTGATAATTATTGCCCCATGGATCTACGGAAAGTTTTGTAAGCCAGGGGCCATACCCATTTCCCGGAGTTGTTGTTAATACATTTAATGATGCAGGATAAGACCCCATTTCCATTTTATATTGACTAATCGCTGTTCCAATGAAGGCGGTATCACTGCGTGCTGTTGACTCCTTTCCTGTATTTAGCAAAGATATTCCACTGGGGGCAGCTACAGCCAACAGTACAATCATAATGACAAGAACAATCATTAATTCTGCACTTAAAAAACCTTTTTTTACAAAATTTTTATTGAAACGCATTCGTTGTTCCAGCTCCCATCATAGTAATGATTGGTGCATACACAGAAGCCATTAAAAAAAGTATACCGACCATTACTGGAACAATAATTGAAGGACCAACCTTATTGCCAATATTTTTCGATAGTGACAAGAGTGTCTTGCGATAATCTTCAGCTTCATCCATCATAATTTGATAGATATTGCCAGAAATTTCTCCAGCTCGCAACATAATAAAGATATCTGATTCAAGCAGATGTTCTACGTCGGCTTTCTGAATAGCATCCGCTGCATTTGCACCTGTCATCTCACAATCTTTAGCAGCCTTCATTAATTCATTTTTTAAGGGAACATTGCCAATCGATAATGCAGTATATTGTAACGACTTCACGATTGGAATATTTCCAACTGTACATAAGGATAAAATTTTCGTAAATCGATACTGCATTTCATTGCGGTAGATTGTTCGATAAAATGGCAGCTTCATTTTTAAACGATCAATCATTTCCGGATAGGCTGTTTTTGCATATCGATAAAAAAAGAATGTTCCTACAGCCAAAATTAAAAACAGCCACCAAAAATCTTGCAATGTTGTTCCTATTTTCAAAACAACTTTTGTAAGAAGCGGCATATCAGCATGAAGATCATCTAAAATTCCTCCCATTTTCGGGATCACCACAAACACCGCCACACAAAATGCCGTTATAGCACCTACAAGGAAAAACTTCACAGGTAAAAGACCTGTACTGAGTTCTCGTTTAATATCAATATCTTGTTCCAAAAAAAACACGATTTCATCAAATATTTTATCAAGCTGTCCAGAACTTTCACCGATATAAACGAGTTCTATAATATATGATGGAAAAAATGTATGTTTTCTAAGGGAGGCAGAAAACGATGACCCATTTTTTAAGTCTTTTAAGATGACAGCAACAATATTTTTTACGGATTCTTTTTCACAATTTTTTTGATATCGCTCAACACTACTCGGTAAAGACATTCCTGCATGATGATATCTGCGAATGATTCGAAAGAATTTGCACAAATCGACTTGTGTTGCTTTATTGTCATTAAACATATTTGCTCTCCTTTCTTTTTAGTCTTTTCCTATAACATGAATAATTTCATGCAAATCGGATTGTCCATGAGCTACCATATCCAGCCCTTTTTCCCACATAGAGTGAAAATTTTTAGTTCGAAGAAGATCTTCTATTTCTGAAAATCTGGTTTCATGTAATAATGCATCACGTAATTCCATGTCAAAAGCAATATATTCATCTACCGCAACTCGCCCTTGAAAGCCAAATGTGCAATATGGGCATGCTTTTACAGCTTCAAAATCGCCTCTTTCTTTTAATTTAATTCCTGGTATCGTTAATTTTTCATATTCTTCTTGAGATAAAATATCAATTTCATCGTCTGTCAAGGTATGTGTTGTACTACAATGTGGGCATAAAATTCCAACCAGACGCTGTGAGATAATCATATTTAATTCGCTGAGCAATGATGTTCGTGAAACCCCTAAATCCAACAATCGAGCAATCGTTGCAACACAGCCTTTGGCATGAACTGTAGAAAAGACCTTATGTCCGGTCGTAGATGCTTCTATCGCAACTTCTGCATCTTTTTTATCACGAATTTCTCCATATAAAAATATATCTGGATCTAAACGCAATCCTACTTTTAAAATTTTCTGGGCTGTCAACGATAAATTTTCTTGCTGGGCTTCTCGTACCTGTACTTGGCAAAAAGTCGGTTCGTGAATTTCAATAGGATCTTCAATGGTCATAATGTTCAAAGGTTCACCAATCGTATCACGCACATTATAAATCTGTGCATAAAGGCTGGTTGTCTTACCCGATCCCGTTGGTCCCGAATTTAGAAACAATCCACTAGCTGATTTAAACAAGACTTTTCGTATAGCCGCCAAATCTTTTGGTGGGTACCCGATGTTTTCCAGTTTGACAATTTTCTTATTTTGAGGCAATAAACGCAGGTTCACTTTTTGGCGACCTAAAACAGAACCAACCGGTGTTGTAGCTATACGAACATCTACAACAATATCGCCATGTATAATATTAAAGGAGCCCTTATCTGGCATGTTGCTTTTCCCCACATCTGTTTGTCCAGACTTATCCATATTTTTGATAATACCAACAACATTCTGCTCTTCACTGGATTTTAGGTTATATTCTTCTGTAAAATCAATTAAATGACCATTAATTCGCATCAAAACCTGAATTCCCATATCAGATGGAAGCAAGTGAATATCGGAAGCTTTTCGTTTGGCAGCATCTTGAATCATTGCATTTAGTGTGCGACGAAGAGGCGTTGTATCTACCGAAGACATCAAATTTTCACTGCCGCGCCGATGTCCTATTTCATTCGTCGTATGATAATAATGAGACAATGCTGCTTTCACATTATCATCTGCAGCAAATAGCAATTTCACTGGCATCTTGAGATCTCTTTGGATTTGAGAAACATCTTTAAATGCTTGTTCATTATTTGTAATAAGTACAAGCTTTTCACAATCCATACAAAGAGGAATAATAGTATATTTTCCCGCAATATTTTCTGGTATTTTTTGAATAATCTCTGCTGCAATATTGCTATCACATAAATCTGTTTCATAATATAATCCAGATTTTTTCATTTGTTCTAAAAAATACTCTGGAGAACTTACGCTAACCTCAGTTGCATTTTCTGGCATTTATTCTTTCACCTGCCTCATTAATGTTTTTGGATCAATATCATCCGTTACAATATACGGTGTCACCATGATAAAGACTTCCGTATAGGCTTTCGATACACTGTGATAACTAAATAACTTACCGAGAATTGGCAAATCCATAAGTCCCGGAATGCCCGAAAGGTTGTCGAGTTCATTTGCATTCATAAGTCCACCGATAACAAAGCTCTGTCCTGACTTTAAATGAGCTGTCGTAGTTGCTTTCCGACTTGAAACCTGCGGTGCTGAAATACTTCCTTGTGTAACCCATTTTGAAATATTGGAAATATTCATATCGATTTTCATGCTGACTTCACTGTTTTGCATATTGATAATGGGTGTAACTTTTAAGGATGTCCCAATATCTTTATATTCAACGGTTACTTGTGTGCTTGCTGTCGTGGATGTAGACGTAAGAACCGGCACACTATCACCCATATATACCGTTGCTTCTTGTCCATTCAAGCTCATAATCATTGGTCTTGCGATAACCTTGCCTTTTGAAAGTGTCCGATTTGCTTCAGCTGATGCCGAAAATGTGAGTTTTTCAGCAAACTGACCTGTTAAATCGTCCCCAGCTGCATGAGAATAGGTAGGTAATGTATATTTCATGCCTAAATCCAAATCATGACCATGTGATACTTCAATCAATTGCGTTAAAATCAAGCACTGGCTAACTGGTTTGTCAATTCCAGTAATTCTGCGTTGTGCTTCTGATAATTGATAAGGTGTTCCCGTCACAGAAAGCGAACTTTGCTCATTATTCACGTAGATGTTTTTTTCATCAATCCCCAAAGAGACCAATTCTGCTTTCAGCTTATCTTTGTCTGCGTAAAGAATATTGAAAATCTTAGATTGTTTCATCAAATCACTCGTACTGATAAGAATAGCTTCTCCGTTATCATCTAACATCCAATTAAAATTAAATGCTTTAGCTAAATAATCCAAAGCTTGATCATACGTGACAGAATTGAGCGACGTATAAACAGTTCCTGATAAACTACCATTAATAACAACCCGTTTGCCTGAAATCTTAGAAATCGAATACAATGTTTGACTTAAAGGAGTCCCCTGCCAATCAAATGTATATGTGGGTGCATAGCTATTCGTGCTTTTATCTGTTTGGATGGGTGAAGCAACGGGAGTTGCATTTTCTTGAACAGGTGGAGATATTTCAGTGGTAACAGGCTTTGTATTGGTTAAGTTGCTAACTGGATTCATGACTGGCGTATTTATAACATTTGTCGCAGAGTCTCCATTAAGAATTTTTGCCCTTTGTTTATGCCAATCTTCTAAAATATGGTTAATTCGGTCTGTAAAATCAACTGCATTTGTTTCTGAAGATTGATTTACAGATGTACTTGTCGCTTGTGCTGCATGAGTAACTGCCGGTGTAAAGAAAAATCCATTTGTAAGGACAAATCCCATAATTCCTAGGCAGATATTTTTCTTTATATGTTTGCGCAATATAAGTTCCTCCTTGTTCTCTATTTATATGAAATCGTATTCCCATTTTCAAAGTGGATACCATTGCCCCCAATATAAGAGATCCGATTATCTTGATATGAATCTCCTTCTTGAACAATTTTGCCATCACTCATAATGGCTATATTATTGCCATCATTTCCTGTAAAAATACCCTGTACATGAGAAGTATCAACAGGATGTGCTGCTGATGTATTTTGATTATTTCCACCACCAGGAATAGGTGGCATGTTAGGTATTGGGATGCTGCTAACGTTTGGTCTTGGCTGCATTGTTGGTATTGCTGGAAGTGTAGTATTATTTGCCATTTGATGGGCAGCCGCGATTTCTGGCATTATCTTTGTAGAAATATTTGCGTTATCTGCAGACACAAAAGGATATATTTGGGCAATATCAACTTTTTGTGACGTTTGATCAACTGTTGCTTTTTTTTGCGCAGTAGCCGGATCATCTGTTGGAATTGTGTTTTCATTGGGCATAGGTGAAAAGAATTTTTGTTGTAGAAAAAATCCCAGAAATAAACAAGAAATACAGCCCATTATAAGAAGAAAAAAAAGCAGCAGTTTTTTTCGATCCAGCTTGATGCTAAATTTCAAAGAAGGCATTGACAGCTTTTTCACAAGATCACCTCATTTCGTATAAATTTTGTACTGTAAAACAGTTTTCACAATTCCCTTCTCTTCTGACATTTTCATGTCTTTGATGCTGATCAGTGCATCTCTCACATGAAAATTCTCAATGAAATGGACGGTAGATTCCCATGAACCTTGAAATGTTAATTCATAAACTTTCCCAACTTCGGTTTTTTCAGTTTGAACATTTTTAAAACCAATCAAATCGAGTTTATATTGCTGCAGTGCAAGTAATATATTTGACTGCACATTGTCGACTTGCTCTGCTTTAACTGGACGATATACTGCTTGATTCACTTGTATAACCTTTTGATTGTATTCATCAAGGAACGTATTCATATCTATAATTTGTTGCCGTATTTCGGTTGCCGTTTGATAAGCTAATGTAAATTTTCCGCCACCGGCAAGAACAACAACGGATAAAAAAATCAATAGCAATATGGAAAGAATCATATCTTTCCCTTTCCAAAAATCTGGCAAGTAATGTAAAAGATTACGAAAGCTCATTTTATTCCACCTTGCCTTTTCCAATATAGATTGTTGCGATTTTAACTCCAGCATTTGATGAAATCTGATTAATATTCACACCTTTAAACATTTCATCCACACTTAGGACATTTGCATAATCTCGAAAGACCAACGGATCAGCGGTTTGAACAACACATTCTACCCATTTCGATTTATCTTCTTTCGACTGCCCTCCATTTCCAATTGCAATAGAACGAAACCCCAGAGCTTGCGGTTTTTGCGTTATAAGCTCAGTTAACGCTTCCATTGGATACTCATGTTCCGCTTTTGCTGTTTTTACCAAATTTATTTCTGCATCAATGTCTTTAATTTTCGCTTGTGCCTGGTCATAATCAGCCTGCAGCTTGTCTGGAATTGCTACATTCCCGTAATAAATAACGCCCACCAACTCGACTAGAGAAATTCCAATCAAACACATAATTGCAATTCTAGAATATTTTTTTGCAATTTTTTTAATTCGCTGAAACCGGCTATCCAATTTCACCTTTGCCGGCAAAATATTAGCTGGCTGTAAATGCAAAAATTCAGGAGTTGTTTCATATAACAGATCTTCATCCGCATAGACCTGCATAATCGTCCCAAGTGGAATCATCCATGCAGGTTCTTCCTCTTTAGTGATCAATTTTTGCACAATTTCTTTTGGAAAACATTTTTTATTCTTTAAACGATCTTTTAAAACAGGAATAGCACGAATATCATCGAAATCATCAAGGATTTCAATAGGAATATTTACATTCAACGTTTCAAATGTTCGCTCCGCAACCAAATCATGCTGAGCCAAAGCTCTGCTGATCAGTTCATTGGCTTGTACTGCGTTTTTCGACAATTCATGTGCTGAAATCTCTGGCATATCTAAACGAAAGAGACCAGCTACTGGCGAAAAAGAGACAATTGTCGCTTCGTCTTCATAGATTTCTAACATAACGTGTTCTTCGCGCCACGAGCTTACCGCTCGTAAATAAGAAAAACTAGCCGGTTCTACGGACACAAGTGCAACATCACTTTCTTTAGCTGCTTGTATTAATGCATCAACAAAGTCACACTTTATAACGTATGAAGTCCTTTTATGTCTGACGCCCGTAGTACAGTCGATTGGGAATGCTGTATAAATAGAATTTTCTTCCATCTGAAGTCGTTCTCGAATCATACTCAGATGTTCATCATCATTCGTAAAATCTGCACAATCGATAGATAAGAACATCGTATCTGGCAAAACAATATAAAACTCTTCATAAAATGTTTTCGTTAGAGACTTGATGTTTTCAAACATTTCTTTTAAAAAATTTACATCATAATCTTTTAACGATTGCAAATAGGGTTCTATACACTGCACCAAAGAAACTTCCATAATTTTGTTCTTTTTGAGTTTTGCCTGGATGATCTGCGTCCCATCTGGATGCATATAGATACCAATCAAAACAAGCACTTCCTTTTATTCATTATTTTTGAACCACTCCATCAGGTTTGCCCCTTTTAGTGTTGCTAAAACGATGCCATGCGCATTTTGAGCCGAAAAGTTCTCGTTACCAACACGACGAAGGATTTTCACCAAATCACCAACCGCAGCACTATCAATAAAGGTTGTATTGGCAAAATCAACAAGAACTTTTACGTAGCCATTATTTAAGACATTAAAGACTTCTTCTTTCACCAAAGCAGAGGTACACATATCAAAAATGCCTTCCACTTTAATAACTGCGACCGAATCCGTTGTAATAACATATTTCATACAAGAATTACATCCTTTCTTCACTCCCCTAACAGGGATTTTTTATGTTTTTATATTTAGAATGTGTATGGATTACTTTAACTATATATTTAAAAAGAGTTGAAAAAGTATTGTCTTTTTCAGCAAAATTATTTTTCAATAATTTTTTTTAATTGAATAAAAATCGCGGAAACATCATCGTGTTTTGCATTTTCGATATTCTTTTTAAAGAGCAGTTCACTAAACCCATCCGAAGAAAAAATCACTTCATTAATATCAGCTAAAGACAAATGTTTTTCTTCAAACTCCGCTTCTGGTTTGAAACCAATCAAATAATTTTTCATCAATATTTCTTCTTCTTTTTCAATTCCTTTTCTCTTCACAAAGAAGCTCGGTATACCGGCCGAACAATAACTAAGTATGTTGGTTTTGAAATCAACACGAAATACAACAGCAGCAACACAAACCGTATCATCCCCATGGAGGCAAAAATTTTCCTCATTTGTATTTTTCATAATATCTGACAAGCTTTCAAACTTACCTTGTTGATAAAAACGAAAACCGGCTTTTAAAATAGCTCTAATTTCTGAAACCTGTAAAAAAGAACAAATATCATGACCCGTGCAGTCAAATAGAAAACCATATAAGCCATTTTTATCTTTGCCATACCAGTAATCCAAACAATCACCAGAAAGTTCATTAAAGGGGCTGTAAATAAAATCAACTTTAAAACTATCATTTGAAAGCTGCTCTGGCAGAAGCTCATTTTGTTTAAGTTTTGCTCGCATAATTTCACTCGAATGATACGTTTCCATGGATCTCTTTTCAAAAAATCGTTGTAACTGCATTGCAATCAATTCCGGTTTAAATGGACGACGAATATAGTAATCTACCTTGGAATTATTTGCGGTATAATTGTCCACTATAAGGTAAACTGTGCAATCGTTCCCTTGTTTTGTGCCTTTAATGATTGCACTAAGAGAAAATCCATTTAATGTATTTAGATCAGCATCTGCGATCACTAAAATAGGTGCATACTGGTTATATTTAATGAGTCCATCTAAAGCTGTGTCCGCAATAAGAATTGTACTGTTATAATTTTTAAAAACTGTTTTGATTAAATTTTCCATACAAACTGCATCTTTTTTTTCTTGCATAACGATGAGGATATGATTTTGCATCATTGAATCACCCCTTTATTTTCAATAAAAAACCTTGGAACTAAGCGACTAATGCAATTTGTAATTCGATCCTTGCGAAACGGCAATGAGGTATGTAATGTTATATATTGACCTTCAGGGTGAACCAATATAAAGTCACAAGCCACTAACATATACCAAAAGCCACGACCCGAAACTTCATTTTTCGACCAATCCCCCCACTCCATTTGTTGCGTTTCTTTATTTTTTGCCAATAATTGCAATTCTTCTCGATATTTAGGAATGTTAAATGTTTCGGTATGGCTAAAAATCGTAGTCTGTATTGTGTTTTTTTCGATTTTTAATTTAATACGAATTTCTGCATTTAACGGTCCATTCACCGAATATTTTGCGGCATTACAAACGGCTTCATTAATTGCAACCAAATAATTCAGATCCGTATCCTCCATTGCAGCTTCGACTCTTTGCTGAATTTCCGAATAATATTTTTGATACGCTTGATATCCTTTAAACTCATAATGACAGATCAAATTTAATACTTCCTTTCTCAGATGCCCATAATGGGCATCTTTTTATTCAGAAATAAAATCGCACTAAAATCGGCACTACTTTAAATTCAATTTCCGACAAAGGAACAGCTCCATAGTACCTGCCATCAAAACTGCTTGGATTTTTTGTAACAGGTAAAAACGTTCCGGTTTTCACAATATGTTCTCCACGGATGACTGGCATTGGTCGCCCTTCTCCATCGGCTTGATACACGGGTCCAATGTAGTTTCCATCAACATAAAATTGTAAATTTTTATCAATGACATATTTCGTGCCTTCAAGTGCTCCGATTTTTTTTAGCATGACATCATCTTCACGAATCCATTTTCTTGCAAGAGCCATCTTCTGAGCCTCTTTAGGTGCTGAAAAAGCAACGATATCACCGACTTCATAATTATGTGTAGGTAGAATTAAATACCAGCCGATTGGAATACTTTCCGTATGGTTATAGATCAATACACGTGGCAATGGAATTGAAACATAACCATACAGAACAAGCAAAAAACTTATTACACCCAAAATGCAAAATATTTTTTTCATTATTGATTTTCTCAAAAACTCCCCCTCCAAAATTCAAAAAAAAGATTACTCTTTTCCCTTTATACTAAGGTTAATGTAAAAAAAGCATAAAAAAGTATTGTCTTTTTCAGTAATGTTTATTGGGGGGCAAAAAAAATAAGCCAAACATATAGTTTGACTCATGAGCATGATCTAATTTTATTGTCTTGAATTGCTCGGGATTGAAACTTTCAGAGGCAACACAGCAATTCATTCTGACTTAATTTGCAATTTTCCTCTATGCGCTAAACAACCACAACTTTTAGTATGACCGTTGCGTAGATTTCCGCCGGTCACGCTTGTGATTGCACCGCAATCACAAGCGCATATCCATTTTTGTGAATTGTTCGGGTCTCTTGCTTTTACTAAAAGCATGTAAAATCTTTCATTTGTCAGATCTATTTTTTCCCCTGGATGGCTACAATTTGGTCTTTTTGTTCCCTTGAGTTTAAGTGCTACCGCAGCTGTCATTTCTTTTCTCAAACAACCACAGCTCTTTGTTTTTTTAGCTTTCAATAGATGGCTGCTGACAATTACCATGTTTCCACATTCGCACTTACATAGCCATTGGCGATAACCCCATTTGCTTATTCCCTTGTACTCTATTACTAAAAGTCTATCAAATTGTCGGTCTTTTAAATTTTGGTCTGAACTATACATATTAATAGCCTCTACTTTACATTATTTAAGTAAATTCTTGTAAATTGTACTTTGTTTAACGCTAAATATTAGTGATGATTTAAAACTTCATATGGAAGATTACGTTTTTTAAATAAAAATTGGTCTGGTTCTCTTCCCCACATTCTACAAGCATATATAAATGCACATTTCTGCACATATAAATCAAAATACAGCGTAAACGTAAAAAAATGTTTAAATTCCGATTTTAACCCATACTCGTTATAATACTTAAAATATCCTAAATAATTTCGAATAAAATTTTTACTATTTCGCATTTATTCCCCCCTTATTTTGTGACTTTAGTTTTCCTTCGTAATGATATTTTACCATTGATATTTTTAATCTCAAGTGATAAAAGAATCATATGATTTTGAACTTGTTGATAAATGGTAAGCTGTTTATTAACATCTATTTTTTGTGATACTTCTTTTAAAATTTTTTGTTTATTTTTCTCATCAAAAATATTTCTCCATTCAATAAAAGCAAATATATTAGGATCATATTTTAATGCTTTTTTAAGATTTTTTAAAGATGACTTCTTCATAATAAACTCCTCCTATCTTATTTGAAAGGCACAACTAGTGTATTCAGCATCTGTAAAGCATATATCGTTGTTATTAAAGTTATAAAAAGAAAAATTATTCTGTTAAAGTTTTTATCTAATACTTCAAATTTATTTACTAATACTAGACATCCAATAACAACTACTAAACTGAAATACTCAAACCAAGTAATTATTGAACAAGTAATATTTATAAACAAATCATCAAATTTCACACTAAAGCCCATGACACTTAACCATTCCGCTAAAAATACAATAATCAAAGATATTACAACAATTAAAGCCCACTCAAGTAACTTCCTGATTTTTTTCATAGAGATCCGATCCCACCTTTCGACATTTATCATTACTCAAGCCCGTTCCTAATTATTCAATCGTCCCTACCTCTTAATTTTTAAATCGGCCTTATTGAATCCAATGATTTTAAAGTTATCTTGTATATTCTCTATATACTTCGTTTCTAGAGACACGCTGCTAGGTCCACAACAATCTTCATCCCATCCAAAACCAGTAATCAGCATGGGCCCTGGAAATACTGCCGTAAAATCGCTTTGATTAAGATCAAAATATGAATAAATCATAGGACTGTCTACTTGTATATAAGAAATTTCAATACACGAATCCTCTGGTTGATATCCTACCCCTAACGGATATTCGTGAAACATTTCATCCGATCCTAAAATTCTTCTAAAATCCATAAAACTGTTTTCTAATTCTAAAAACGTTGGTTTTTCATTTTTTCCATCATAAAAAAGAGCTTTTATTTTTTTATAATTTTTTTGCATTTTATTACCTCTAATCCATTCCTAAGTGTTATATGTTCATTTCCATTTTCATCTCTGACTAAAGACATGTCATTATCCAACCCGTCTCAATTAATAAAATTTTAATTTTTTATTTACAAGTACCGATATCTGTAGCTTTCGGCCAAAATTCATCTTCTGAACTCAACTCAATAAAATTAAGGTCTTGCCCATCCACCGTAATGTAGTCCTCGAGATAAACACCTAATTCAACTTCTTTAAAATACTCTTTACATAAATTAAAAACTTGCATTACGTTAAAGGGATCATCTAGCCCTCTGATCTCAACCATATTGTCTATATTGCAGTCTGCATATGCGTTAACATGGTTTTTTCTGAGAAAAGCGTCCACCACTTGGTTAGCTTTGAAGAACGGTAATAATCGACCTTTATCTTCAAGCCCTTTTATACTGACACGATTTAAATCTTCCTGTGACACAAATACCAACGGACACAATTCCATAATTTCCACATTTTCATATTTCATTTTGATGTTTCACCTACTTTTCAATGATTTCATGGCCTACTAAATAATCAATAGAAACCTTAAAATAATCAGCAATAGCTATAATCTTAGTAAGTGATGGAAGGTCATCACCATTTTCATAATATGAAATTTGGCGCTGGACAATATTTAAAACCGCACCCAAAGATTTTTGATTAAGATTTCTTGATTTTCGCAATTCTTATAAACGCTCTCCGAAGATATTTTTCATGAAAAGCTCCTATTTAGTGAAAAAATACGAATGTAGTTTCACCGGCCAGCCACTATCAGCAAGATCAGATAAGACAGTATGCAAATTTGCTTCTTCGCCAATACAATAATGGCCACCAATGTCGGTCACACCTTTAATACCTGTTAAACATTCTCCTACATCTCGTTTACAAGCAAATACACACCAGTATGGTTGCAACTCGCTCCACCTTAATAGTTCAAAGGAAAAATCGCCTTTCTCACCAGAAAAAGAAATCATTTCTTTTATAAATGTTTGTAAAAGCTCTGCATTCTCTGTATTCGTTGAATTTGAGTTAATATCTGTAGTATATTTTTCGATTGCTTCTTGAATGGATGTGGCATCTTTTTCATTTCCATTCTTTATATACCGTGGAATTACTTTTCCATCTTCAAATACTGCTATATCAAACATTTGCTCTGTTTTAGGATTATAGAAAACATGCGCGTAGTAAATAGGTATTTCAAATAACTGCCAATCTTTAATATCAAATTTGTCTTTTTCAATATAAGTAATACACATATCTAATGCTATACCATCGTCAAGAATTTCAAAATCACCTTCGGAAACATGTCCGTGAATATAACCATTCACATTAGCTATATAATTTTCTATTTGGTTTTTTAAGTAAATATTCGTGGTATTTTTCAATAACTCGTTAGCAATTTGTAGTTTTCCCATAGAAATAAGTTCTCTCAAAACATCTTTGTACATAATTTCTTTTTTCTGTACTTTTTCATATAAATTAAATGCCTTATCAAATTGAGCATCCGTCACTTTTTCATATCCATTATCAGTCATTTCTTTATCGGTTTCCGTTGGCTCGCTTACCATAAAATAATCAGTTTCATTTATTTTCACAAAATTTCTTTTCATGATATACTGCACCTGCATTTCTCTTTGATTTTTTTTTAAATATTTCAAGCTATCTTTTCTATTTTGTAATATATCCAGCAGCTTTAGCAGCCGACTGTATTTTTAATAATAGCTCTATTCGGTCAGCTGTATACGGAACATTTAAAGGCTTTTGAAAAACGGTTCCATAGCCATTTTCTACATGTAAAAAATAATAATTTTTTACACCACTTATAATTGTGGAATCCACTGGTTCTGTTAAAATATCATTTTCAATATAATCACTATAAAAAGGCAACAAAGACAAATAGTTATGATTTAAATTTATTCTTGTAGAGTTTGTAAAACATAAATTCAAATCATATTCACGATAATTCAAGTCTTGATCCATTTTAAGTATAGTCATTGATACTATATTGATTGCTTCACTACTTGTACGGATACCTAAAGTATAATCGCCATCTTCTAGTAATTGTGCACATTCTTCTATATCTAATGATATTCCAGATATAGAGGGATGTTGAGGTTTTATATATAAATCATTAGCGGCTAATTCGTATAAATGTCCGACCATATAAAATATCGTGATTAATATAAAACAAAATATCGATAACCAAATTGTTTCAGCTCTATTCATATTAAATTTAGTCCTCCTTCGTAATAATATTTTCCCCATCGACATTCTCAATTTCAAGCGATTTATTAATGTTTTCTTCGTTTATCAATTGAACAAGTAGGACACCACCTACCTATTTTTATATTTTTAGGAGCAGCCAACCACTTATGACCATTACTACATTCCCACTCTAATTTTGTATGAACATTAACGTATTCAGTAGACAGGCATTTGCCGCCATGCTCAGCGGCAAGTTGCCGCATTTCCTCGATCGTTAATTTTTTTGCTTCATTTGCACAAATTGAACACCAACGTCCTTGTATTACAGAATCCAGCCTAGATTGCCATTTATGACCATGCTCACATTCCCACTTTAATGCTGTTAATCCATTAATATATTCTTTTGATAAACATTTCCCATGATGGCTCATAGCTAATACTTTCGCATCATCTAAAGTATGTTTTATACGATTCGCACAAACAGGACACCATTGACCTATTTTTATATTGCTAGGAGCAGCCAACCACTTATGACCATTACTACATTCCCATTCTAATTTTGTTTTGCCATTAATATATTCCGTTGAGAGGCATTTTCCACCATGATTCGTGGCAAGCTGTTGCATTTCTTCTAGCGTTAGTTTCTTTTTGCAAGCGCAAACAGGACACCACGTTTTAAATTTATATAAAATATTCCCTGGAGCAGCCCACCACGTATGCCCATCGGCACATTCCCATTCCAAAGGAGTGTTTATATTAACATATCCTGTAGAAAGACATTTACCCCCATATTCTTTAGCAATGTTCTGCATTTTTTCTATATCATATTTTTTATATATTATAAATTTTTGTTTTTGATTAAAACATATAGGACACCATGAACCACGTTTGATGCTATTTGGCGTAGTTTTCCATTGATGACCATATTTACATTCCCATTCTAAACCTGTTTGAGCATTGATATATTCAGATGATAAACATTTCCCGCCACGAGAGACTGCAATTTTCTGCATTTCTTCTAGCGTTAATTTTTGACATTTAGGGCACCAGCTTCCTCTTTTTATTTGATCAGGTAAAGCTGTCCATTGATGACCATATTTACATTCCCATTTTAAAGCGGTTCTTATATTGATATATTCAGATGATAAACATTTGCCTTCTCTCATGGCGGCAATTTCCTGCATTTCTTTTATTGACAATTTTTTTATTGGATCACATTTTGGACACCATGTTTTACTATAAATTATATTGCTAGGAGTTGCCATCCACACGTGACCGTTCCTACATTCCCATTTTAATAGATCTTTTGTGTTTATATATTCAATAGAAAGACATTTTCCGCTATGTTCAGCAGCAATTTGTTGCATATCCTTTATTGTGAGTTTTTTTCTAGGCATGTTAGTCTTCCTTCGTAATTATATTTTTCCCATCGACATTTTCAATCACAAGTGATTTATGAAATGAATGTGATTTTGATTCTAAATAAACTTGTTTTTTATTTTTGTCTATTTCATATGTTTTGGTATGAATAAATGCATCATCTTGATCTAAAATTGATTCAAAAGACTTATTTATAACGTTTTGATAAACTAAATTAATGTCTTTTATCACAGGTACCATAATGAACGTGCCAACACCTATAACAAGAATTAAAATTCCTATTAATACTCTCCCATTACTTATCCCATCATTCCTTATAGCCCCAATTATTCCCATTATAATTAATATCAATCCAATTAAAGTTAGTACCTCAAAATGACCTCCCGTTAAGTTGTTTAAAAAATTACTAAGATAGTAAATTTGCATGAATTTATCTCCTTTTCTAGTTTTGGTTTATTGATCTTTATCATGGAACTTACTCCTTAATTGCTGAACCACCCAAAACTTTTTCAAAATCAACGATTTATTTGTGAAGATTGAAATTGTCTATTAATTACAATTTCTTTTATTTCTACATCGTCTTCTGCCTCATCTAAAGTGATGAAACTATCTTCGTTAGTAAATTTTATTTTATAAATTTCATTTTCATTTGCATCTTCATCACCATACACACATATGGACTCCGCAGATCCGTCTTCACATTCATATATAATAAAAAATCCATCATCTCCAATCCCAAACATTAAGCGAATTGGATATTTTTTAATAACGGGAATTCGCTCTTTATCATCTTCTTCATTTGCATTATCTTCATATTTAGGCAGTTCTAGTTCTTCTGTTTTTCTATAGTTTTCTATTCCGTTTTTTTTGTTTTTCCCCATACATACAAATATCACGCACATAGCAATCCAAGCACCCACAAAACCTATTGAAAAATAATTCATTTCTGATTTCCACCTTTATTATTAGATTCTTCCATCTTTTTAAGTTCAATAAACCCTATAACTGCACTAATTATTGAAGCAATCAACCCTATCCAGAGAGTAATAATTACATATGATTTATCAAGATCTTGCCCGATAGCAATGCCCAGAGCAAAGATAACTATACATTGAATATCTGTTTTGAAATGCTTTAAAACTTTAAATAACATTTTTACTTTCCCCTTTTTAAAAGTTTAATAATGGTAATAATATGTTTTTAATAAAAAACCACGAAGCACTACAGCAGGTGCCTATAGTAAGGCATTTTCGAAATTTCTTATCTTTTGTTTTTTTAATACAAACAATCATAAATACAGTAGCTATAATCCATGTCAATATATTTAAATAAATAATTTCAAAATCCATTAAATATCAACACCTTTAATCTTTAAACTTAAAAATATTGCGCTAAGAAGTCTATGGCCAATATTATTGGATAAGTGTCTTTTAGCATAAAGGCAACCTTGGCAGCCAAAATTGCAAATAATATGAAACAAATTTCGAATATACAATCAATTAATTTTCTACGATATTCTCCAGGAGTTTTTAATATATCGTCAATAATTTCTGCTACCGCGCCTAATATAAAAAGAAATAGTACTCCAAGATAAATATAACTTAAAGTGGTAAAACCTATAAGCAAAAACATTATGATTATACAAAAGAACAGTAATTGCATACTAAAGCAATCTAGTAACATTGTTTGACCCTCCTTGATGTTTGTCATATAAAATTCTGTTGGTCGCCCTTCACTTCACTCCGGAACAACACTACGGCAATTGCAAAAGATGCATTCAGCAAATCCAAATTTTATAATTGTTTGATGAATTTGTAGATTCCATATACAACAAAAACAACGATAATTGGCATTCCCATCATATCTACTAATTTCGTCCCTGAATGCCATGCGATAGAATGCAAAAATGTATTAAATAAATGATCCAACGCTATCACGCCCCTTCATATTGAATAGTTACTTCATTTATTATTTACTTGCTCAACAACGATAGTATGTATTAGTGCCCATTATGGGCACCTTTTGATCTTGAAAGTTCAATTTGATAACATAACTGAACTTCGTGTTAATCTATCCAAAATCAGCTACATTGAGACGTTTGTCCTTTCAAACATCAAGTACTCTATTTTGCCGAATATATTCTTGCAAATATGTACTTACACTAGCCTTTGATGTTTCACATCTATCGGCTAATTCTTCAATACTCGCTGATATATTTTGTGTTTTCGCTTGTACTATACGATTTTTAATATTACGCTCTGGATGTTCAATATGTTCTTGCAACGTAGTATATGCGGTTTGAAATTGATTCCTTTTTTTTATTAATATTTCTAAAACACCTTCATCTAATAGTTCGGTATAGGATTCCTCTAAAAATTCAATTTGTTTATCCAATATGTAAATCATATTTAACAACTTCGTCATAGAAAAAATATTTTTCACTGACAGCTTGTAAAACATAATATCTTCTATTTCTTTTAAAATTTCCTTATGCCAGCAATGCAATTGATTGGCTGTTACATTCAATAACAGGGACATTTTAACAAATGTCATTTTGTCTCTATATTTATACTGAATAAAATTCTTCTTTTCCGTCGTCTGATTTTCCAGCACAAATTGCACTATAATTTGGTTCAAATCTTCTCTTTGTAATTTCAGAAGAAATTTTGCTATGTTTTGGCTAGACATGTTTTTTAAGCAATATTCCCGCAGATCTTTTCTTTCTTGTTCCCGTAACGGATCTTTTAAATATTTCATTCGCAATGCATGTACAGCTAAATTCATTCCTAATTCTGGATTATTTTTATGCATATAAACACATCCATCCTTTCCTTACTATATTTAAGATGCCCATTATGGGCATTAAGTACGAAGTAAGCTCTATGCCATTCCCCATAAATTCATTGGATTAACATATTGATATCCATCGGTGGTATCAACAATATATTCTAAATGCAGATGTGGTCCTGTCGATCGTCCGGTACTTCCGATTAAAGCGATAACATCCCCAGCCTGGACTTGTTGTCCTTGATATACATAAAGTATTGAACAATGTCCGTATCGAGTGTATGCATCGATTGATGGATGATAGAGTAATACACAATTACCATACCCATCATTGTTATCACCAGCATATACAACAACACCGTCATAAATAGCCGGTATTGCTGCACCATACTCATAACCAAGATCCACACCTGAATGAAATTTCCATTCACCCGTATACGGATCATTACGCCAGCCAAAAGGAGATGTGACTGGAAAATCTGTAGCTTCTCCAGTCGTAACTACAAACATGAGTATAAGAACCAATACTATAGTTTTTTTTAAAAACACTTTTTTATTCATCGAGCCTCCAATTTGTGCTCATACTAACACCGTTTAAATGAAATAAATCATCTTTTGTTTTTAGTATTAACGCATCAATGTACTTCACGATCGCCTGATCGTATAAGGATTGTTCTGTGTTCCCGTCTTGTAAATCAATTTCACCAAGCTTTTTAAAATGTTCCATCTTACTGACTAGCATTTCTTGCACTTTCATAACAGCATGAATCGTCATTACTTTTTTATCAGGTACCGTTTCGCTTGATTCTTTTATTGTCTCTGACTTATCAACTGGATGTGCCAGCTTACTAGGAAAAATTGTAGTTTGTCCTTCGTCTTCCAGCTTGCTTAAATTTTCTTTTGCCTCTTGAATCGCTTTTACCGTCAACTCTGATTTCGGATCTTTTTCCTGAAGCGTTTGAACCACTTCATTTTGTTTTTCGTGATCCATGCTGGCAAGTTCAGCGGCTGCAGTTGCTGTAATTTTACCTTCTTGCACTTTGCTTTTAACTTCTTCTGAAAGATTCCCTAAAGCTTGTTTTCGTTGCAAGGCACTCGATGATATACCCAATATTTCTTCTGCAAAAAATTTACGAAAGTTCCCACTGACATTTCCAGCTTTTTTTTCTTGTTTATATATTTTTTGAGCAATTGGCTCAAGCCGTTTAATCTCTTCTGACTCCTCCATAGGTGTTCGATTTTTACGCTGCCCTTTATTCGGAAAAATCAAATTGACAGTTTCCATTTCTGTTTCGCTTAAATGATATTCTGATTGTTGACTTTCTACTTGAAAATCCTTAATAAGAACTGGCACGAGAGGGCTTTGTCTTTTTACGGATTGATGATCTAGTAAATAAAGGATTGCTTCACGGCGCCGATGACCAGATATAATCATATACTTACCATCCGTATCAAGCTTAACCTTAAAAGGCTCAATATCTCCTGATAGGTCGATCATGGCAGCCAGACTTTCAATGTCTCTCATTCCGTAAAAGTTATCAGGATTCGGCTTTAGATCACGAACATCCATCATTATAATCTGATTTTCTATTGCCTTGTTTTCATCCTCCAGTCCTACTGGTTGCGAATGTTTATTTAGAAAGCTTTGAAATCCACCTGTACGTTTTTTCATTTTGGCTCCTCCTATGCTAACAGTTCGTCAAGAAATTTAACCAAATCGCGCGCAAAACCACAACCTGGGCTTAGTTCAAAAATGGATACTTTTTTCAGTGTAGAAACATCCATTTTTTCTTTTGTGAAACGAAGTTTTATTTTAAATACGGGATACTGTTTTTTCAGTTCGGATATATAATCAAATCCGTAAAAGGTACTCGCAAATTTATTCATCAGTACACCACGAAATAAAAGGTTCGGATTATACTGTTTTGCAAGTTCTATTTGTTTCACCATTTGATGTACGCCTTGAAGTCCATACGCATCCGGTGTGGTAATAATAATAACTTCGTCTGTAACAACCAAAGCATTTAGCACCGATATATTGATATCCGGCGGATTGTCTATAATGCAAATTTCATACTGTTCTTTTACTTCGGCCAAGGCTTTCTGTAAGATTTTTTGCTGTTCAATCTCTGTATCTGTTAAAACGGCTAAATTGGCTTCCATCAAATCCATATCGCTGGCAATAATATCAATATTTTCATAACGCGTTTTTTGTACGACATCTTTAACCTTCGCGCCATCCAATAAAATATTAGTTAATGATTTTTCTCCTGCTGAAACATTAAACCAAGAGGAAGCATTTCCTTGTTTGTCATTATCAATGAATAAAACTTTAGCTCCATAACTTGCTGCTAAAGCATATGCTACATTGCTTGAAACAGTTGTTTTTCCTACTCCACCTTTAAGATTAATAAAGCTAATCGTTTTCATAAAAAAACCCCTTTTATTATAAATTTATGTATTTAAACACATATTCGTTTGTTAATTGTATTATAGCATAAATCAAAGAAAAATGAATACGCATATATGGTTAAATACACATATATGTGTATTTTTTGATAAATCTTCTTAAATTATGCCCATAATGGGCATCTTAACGATCCTTTATTTTCTTTTCTAAGGATTGTACTCTGGCTGTTAAGTCTTCAATTCGTTGCTGTATATCATTATCTGTAAAATACGTTATAGGAACTTTGAAAAAATCTGCAAGAAGTTGAAATACTTCAACCGATTTTGGAGAACGTACATTTTTTTCCCAATTGTAAAGAGAAGTACGAGATATGCCTGTCAACCTTTGTAAATCCATAATCTTTAATTCTCGGCTTTCTCGCAGTGTTTTTAATTTTTCTCCAAAGTTTTCAGCTTTTCTCATAGGCTTCGCCTTTCTCTGAAGGAGCTTCTTCTGTCAATAAGAATTTCTTTAATTCCTGTTCCGTATACCGTAAATAAGCAAGGAAATCCAACAAATCTTCTCGTTCCTCTGCACTTGCAAGATAAAATTGTAATTCCCTGGTCAGCTGCTCCAGTAGCTTTTTTGATACAGATTTATAATCATCAATGATTGACGAAACGGTAGAAATGTTCCCGTATTTTATAATTGTTTCCAATTTTTTACAATCGAGTTCCAATTTTTTTAGTCTTTTCATATCCATTTGATAATTAGGAGGTTCCACTGACTTGATAGTCTGGACTGTAATGATTTTATCTCTTTGCCAATGTTCTTTTTCTGCTTCTAATTCTCGTAAACGAGATTGCAATTGTTCAAGCTGATCCATTTCTATACGATTTCCTTCACCCATCACATATCCACCTCATTCTTATTTGATTTTCAACAACACCTTATTTCGCGTTTATAACTATGTCATTAAGCCATCACCATCTTTTCTTTATCAAGATCATCAAGACAATTCAACACTAGATTACTGAAAATTCCATCGCTCAGAAAATGCCAGATACTATAGTCACAATCCGCTTGATAGCGTGTTCCTAAATATTTCCGGACCATATCAGACATTAAAAAACCTGGCACATGGAGTACAGTTTGTTTGCTTTTGGAATAATAAGTTTCTGTTGAAAAAATAGCATTAATTTGGGCAATGACTTTTTTATCTGCGATAACTGGATGCTGTATCCCTAGTTGTAATTTATATTTAATTTGGAAAATGCCTAAAAAAGTTTTTGTTTGTATAGATGGCTCAATAGGAGTATCTGATAGTTCATCATCTTGTCGATGCTTCTTGCGTACAAAGTTATCAACAGATTTGGGTGCAGCCGGCGCCTTTTCTTTAAAAGTATTCTCTGACGTAGTCTCTGTAGTAATCTCTGTAGTAATCTCTGTAGTAGTCTTTGGTATTGCTGTTCTATTTTGTGCAGTTCGAATTTTCATTTTGGACATACGAGTTTCTGTTTTAGACTTACGAATTTCTATTTCAAAACTACGTATTTTCATTTTAGAAATAGAGTGTTTTCGCGCTATTTCTATTTTAGAAATAGGAACTTCTATTTGAGCATACCCTTCCAGAACATACCCTAACTTTTTTAAATTTGTACGAATTTTAATCATATCAACGCGATACTGAATGGTTCTATCCCATCGATGCAGCGGGTTTTTTCTTTGCTGAATGAAACCTGCATCAACTAATTTATTAATATGTCGGCGCATATTGGAGACTGAAAGTCCCAACAGTGTTTCTTCTGACAAATCTTCCGCTTTTTTATAAATCCAGCCACTTGTCAGATTTATTTTATTTTTTCCATTGGACATACGCAGCCGTTCATTTTCTTCCACAATAAATTTGTCAAAATCTTTAGTCCGTTCCTGCCAATATATAAATTGATTTAATATAATAGCCGTTGTTACATCTTGTACTAAAGCAACCAATTCCTCTTTTATGACGGCACGTTTTAATTTGTCATTTTTATTCTTAGGTAACATGGTGTAACACTCCCTTAGATACGTTTAATATATTTTTAGTTAGAGGGGGGTATAATCATTTCAAGCCCTCTCTCTCTGGTTCAATCCACACACCCCGATGGGTGTGATCTTGCAATCCAACCGGATAGACCTGTTACTATCACCGGTAGTTCAATCCACACCCTCCGATGGGTGCAAATACCGCGCTCAGTCAACCACAGTCCCTTTTCATCTAGGGTTCAATCCGCACACCTCGATGGATGTGATTCTGTTTTCCTTTTTTCAAGTTGGTTTAAATAGCTATGGTTCAATCCACCCACCCCTATGGGTGGGATTAATAAATAAGTGGCATGTGGACGCATCGAATGGGTTCAATCCGCACACCCCCACGGGTGTGATATAGGTTTCCAACAATCCGCAGTATTGCAGGGGTGTGGTTCAATCCGCACACACTATTGTGATACCTATAAAAGACTCCATGGGGATCGTTTCCCGTTATTTCAATCCGCACATCCCTGTGGGTGTGATCTTTATCCATTTCATTACCTTATAATGTTAATCAAAGTTCAATCCGCACCCCCTATGGGTGTGATTCTTGTAATTGATACAGCAAAAACTAAAACATCAGTTCAATCCACACACCCCCTATGGGTGTGATTAAATATATATTTATCAGCTGTTTTGTCCAAATCAGTTCAATCCACACACCCCTATGGGTGTGATTATAGATAAGTGCGTGGATAAGTATGGCATGAGTAAGTTCAATCCGCACCCCCCGATGGGTGCGATGTACCTCGCTTTGTATGCTCTCCGCCATTTTTTCCGCAGTTCAATCCGCACACCCCGATGGGTGTGATTAGTAGCGACATTTTTCGCTGGAGCTGAAAGTTATCAAGTTCAATCCACAAACCCTTATGGGTGTGATTCCGGCATTTATTCCAAGGAAATTTGCTTCTCTATTTAGTTCAATCCACACACCCCTATGGGTGTGATTCTACAAAAAAACGTCAAATACCCAGTTTCAGTATTGAGTTCAATCCACACACCCCTATGGGTGTGATTTTTGGACTGTGCTGGCTTTCGTAATAGCATCATAGTTCAATCCACACACCCCTATGGGTGTGATTAGCACATTTAGAAAAACAAGATATTATAAGGCTTTAAGAGATCCAAAGTGCGAACCTCTTTTCGCCTTACTTATAAACCCATATTTTGATTGCTATAACGCAATGTTTACTTAGGGTTCGCACTCATTGAATTCGTTTTTCATTTTCATAGATTTCAACATTTATATCTTTTATTTCTTTCAAAAAAGATTCATCAATAATATAATCTTCAAATGATCTTGGAACCTCCACACCTTCTTTTAGTGTTGCCCGAACAGCGTTATGCATCACATAAGAAGATTCTATTCCCGTTTTATTGGAATGTTCTATCCAGTACAGCTTTGCAAGGCGCATACTGCCTTCTGGTCTTGCCGATGAAGCATCTCCTTCAAAGATACTGATGAGAGCTTTTTCAAATGTTTTTGAATCTTCAATCGTAAGCCCTGTTTTTTCAGCCAGCTGGACATTGATGCTACCTTGCATTTTATAAACTCCAAACTTTACAAAGTGTTTCATGCCCATCGTATCGGAACCTTTTCCCTTTGATTCAATACCATTGACACTTTTTGTAATTTGCATATCAATGACTTCCACGGGATCAAGGCTTACTGCATTATGAATCGATATCGCTCCTCTTACACCTAACGAGAGCCCTTCTATGCTACTTGATTTACTTGTCGTAAATACCTGCCCGAAGCTCCGTACATCAAGCCATTCGGAACAAACCCGCTGGTGCAGCTGTGCAATATCCATTTCCTGTTCTTTTTTCTTTTTCCCAGGTAAAAATTCTTCGATTGATTCCGTCCCACGAATACGCGATTCTATACTTTTATGACCATCAGTGCAACGATCATCAGATTGCACTAAAATATTCGCTCCGAAATCTTGCATTCGATTCCGGATTTTTCGTTTTAAACAAACGTCAGAAATTTCACCGTAACCATCATAATCAACACGAGGAGAATTTCCATTTAACGGATCTCCGTTCCCATTCGCTCTTTCAACAACAATAAACCCCATGAAATCAATTTTATTTTGCAATATATCCATTTTATTTTGCCTCCATTGTTTTATTTTTAGGTTCCACTGCTCTGTTTAATTGATATTGTTGTGCCTTAAAGCCTAATAAAAATGTATGGTCTAAGGATTTATTCGAAATGTACATTTTTTCTGGCATAGCTGTAATTATTTTCGCTAGAATCGCATCAAGGTAACAAACCTGCGCATCTAATTCCTTATTCCGTTTTGCTTTTCTCATATAAGGAATGATTTTTTTATAAAGGAATTGCGTTCCTTTACTTGGCTGCTGAACAAATACACTAAAATATCTTTTGGCATTTGTTAACCGAGCCCGATCCGGCGACTGCACCTGAACAATCTCTTCCATTTTGTCAAAAATAGCTAAAATTCTACCAAACAAATAACTTCGTTCTGTATTTTTTTCATCCAACATAGTGTTATATATTATCCTTTCATACTGATAATTTTTGATAAGGCTGCAAGCGACTGCCGTTAGGCTTTCCCATGCATCACAATCAACTTTATTTTTATTTTTGATTGCTGTCGTGATAACTCGTTTTACAATACAATCCACTAAATCCATTGGAATTGCCTGGTTGTTTAATATACAATGAAAAATTCGGGTTTCCATCAGTTTTAGTTTCGTCACACTCACTTTGTCGCCAAAGCATTGATAAATAATTGTTTTAGGCGATGGTGTGCCATAATAGGAATAACTTTGCTCGCCCTTTACATTAAGTTGACGCCAAAAGCCTTTCTGATGCCAATGCACAAGCCTAAAAACATAATCATTCGCTGTTATCTCATCATAATAACGAATTGCTAAACGCCCATTAGACGCTGCATCTACAGCAAGAATGTTGACAAATTGATTTTTCATTTCCAAATCAACATTATAACCAGCAAAATAGCGATTAAATTTTTCGGCATATACAGCTTCCGTTTTTTTATAAACCGTCGATTCATCAACATTTTTTTGTACTTTAGAAAATAAAGATGAAGTTGTTGTCTCTAAACTCGGTAAATCCGGAGTACTTCCCCATACTAGATAGTAATAATTTTTATCGATATTACCGCTTTGTGTCCGCATCAACCACGAAAGTGCGTTAATTGCTTTCTGTGAGGACAAATAGCCGATTGATAAGCATTGCTCTGCATCCAAAAATCTACCACGATACGTGTAAGTTTCTGTATCATTACTGGATATAATTTTGGTCTGATCACCTGGATATCGAATGTTTTTATTATGCAGCATCGTCGATGGCATATATTGCCCTGTTGCATAACACAATGCTTCATTTTTATTTTCAAGTTTCTTCAGGTAATACGCTGCATATGCTTTATGGATATTCGTATTTTGCCAAACAGCATCAATTTCACCATCTTCATAAACAACTCGAAAGCGAACCATGCAGCCTTTTAAAATATCTCCGTTGGCAACTTCTTGAAAGATCATTGGTTTCTCTTCGGAACTCGTCCACTTATCCATAAGAGTGCCATCATCATTTGTAAATAAAATGCGTCTATCTAGAAGATCTTGAATTAAATCATGGTCTGCAAGATATTGATAAATACTTTGAATTGATGGATGCGTATAGATTGAATGTACCCAAGAATTCAATTGTTTTATATATTTTTTATGAAATTCATCTTTTACCGAATCATATTTTCCAACGTCTCTCGCTATATACTGCAATGTATCCGATAGTGAATGCGGATCATGATTTCCTGTACGATTTGATGATTTTATGGTACAAGGAATGATTGTATTGGTACCATTTTGCTTTGTAAGCACTTCGGCTTTAAGCAAATTCCCATTTTCACTTATAGTAAGTTCAAGCTTCGCCACCACAACCGTATGACAAACCGGAATCAAGGGGCAATGCTGGTTGGCAATAAAGTAATTTCCTGCTATATCTGCGTTATCATCATATGTTTTTATTAATTGCTCCATCCAACTCATGAACGCACTTCCTCACAGGAGAATTCTTTTGCTTGATATGCTCTGATATCTCTAACAAGACTGCATTCTTGTGGTTTTATGAATTTGATAACGCCATGCTGCATTGTAGCTTGCCAAAACCTAGATTGAAATAGATTCTTTCCTGTTTCATCTGCATAATTAAATCCATGAAACATCATCCCAAAGTCAAGATATTCCATTTGATCATATACGCCTGGCGTTGAGCCATATTCGACTGGTAAAACATAGCCTTGGCATTTTCTAAGCCCTAGAAAGATATCTCTGCGCCCACCTTTTTGAACCATACGTTGTGCAATTGATAGATGCTTTGTCATATTAAAATCATCCAATAAATCTTTTCTATGTGTATTAAACCGAATATGGGCTTTTACCTCATATTCAACATCCGATAAAAACATGTAATAAAACAAATCTGTTTTCCCTGTTTTATAATTCTTAGTCTTTATGCTCCTCGATTGCATCTTAATGGGTTTCATTACGCGGCATTCATCGATTTCCCAAATAAAACTTGGCTTCCAATAAATACTTTCGGCTATGCCTTTTAATGCTTGGTATGTTGGTACCATATATGTAGATTTTTCGCCTCCAATTCTTGTAATTGGATCTGAGAAAAGTGCCATGCGACTAATCACCCGAAAAGTTACGATATTTTCCATGCGACTATCTCCTCATACTTTTATTTTCTCCATACGCTATATAATTTTCAGTTTTTTTAATTAAATAGCATTCATGCAATTCATTTATTCGAATTAAATCATTAATTTCAGGTCTGTATCCCAAGTAAGAGATAAATTCAGACCCGCAATATAATTTCCACCAAAAACTTTTATCCACGGATAATACCTGCTTTTTATTGATTAAAAATCGTCTCTTTATGTTTGCTTCTTTATCAATTTCTTACTTTTGTTTATGGCAACACTACCTTTGTTTTAAATCTGTACCTTACTTTTGGCACTTTTGGCAACTTACCAGTAAAGCACTAATAAGCTGCAAACAGTGTCAAAGATGAATCATTCTCCATCAAATTTCATTTCAGATTGCATAGCATCTAACTCACATAAACTGATTATTATCTAATTTTTTCTCTAAATTGCGTTGTCGCCGAGAAGCCCTTATATAACGAACTAAATTATCATGTTTTACAATATCTGGTCTATTTGCGACTGCTTGATAATCTAGTCTCGCTTTTTTAGAAGATTCGCTTTCTCCGACAACTTGTAGTGCGCGTTCTTCCGGAAGATTATATTGCTCTACTTCTTTTTGGCTGAAAACGATATAAAAAGTTTGTTTGCTTGCTATTTTTTGAGAAAAAACATAATACTTTGCGACTTTCTTTGCTTTCAAGAAATCTCTAAAAGCAACATCAGTCGCTTTATCGTAGGAACTATATACCTTCATGCCATCTCACTCCCCTACTAAAATTCACAGTAAATGTGCATTTAACCATATTCATTTATTCAATGATTTTCACATTCTCTTCTTTTTTAGAAGAATAAAATCCAGTAGATACATTATGTGTGAGTCCTTCTAAAACAAAAGTATCATTCTTTTTATGATTGATTAAATAGAAACTTGCCTTTATTCCTGTATGAATCATGCGGTTAAAATTTTTTGTATCATCCCCAAGATTTAGTTGGATCTGAACCTTATCTTGACCGGTATTTAATTCCATCGTTTTATCATCTATAATTTCTACCACACCTGTAAAAGTAACCTCAGTGGTTGGATCTATACTCTTTAGGTATGCAAGTGGTATCATTAACACAATTAATAAAAAAAATACAAAAGATATTATCATGTTTGCTAAATCAGCAGACAAATAACCGTTTCGCTTGAAATTCATATTTTCTCCTTTTCATACTTTTATTTGCTTCAAAAAATCACAGCCATTCAGATCCACTGAATCAGTTCTGCATCGATCATTTCATATTTGTCTTTAAATCCATGCGCTATGGCATGAGGATGATTCATTGCTATCAATTCAGCTCCGCAAAGCAAACATTGACATCTACTACAACTATTATGTTTTTTGGTTCCAGTATATCGATGTCCTATTGTGCGTTCCATATCATAAACGACCTGTTGTACTGCAAGTCCTGCTGTCATTTGGCACCTCCGAAATTTTAGCCCAAAGAATAACATCTTCTATGAGTTCATACTCACCTTGCACATATCTATAAAACCCTTTAGAGCAGTAATTATAATCTTCATCTGTATTATCAAATTTATTCTCAATTTCAATACTTTTTTCTGCTATATAAAACGCAACAAATTTATCACCATTTTGAGTTAATACTAAAACATCTTTCATTAATGTTTTTGCTAAAATCTTTTCATCAACATCTTGCCAAAAACACCAGCTCCTAAAATAATCAAAAAGCAAAGATTTCAAAATTCGCTGTAATTTGTGCAATGCATTTCGCCCCCATTAAAATGGAATTTCTTCATCAGGGAACACTTGACTGCCAAACGCATCTGCACCACTTGCTTCACCTTGGCTTTGTGGTAATTTTGTCCCCATAAACTCAACCTCTTGCGCTACAATCTCTGTTACGTAACGCTTTGAGCCGTCTTGCGCTTCATAATTTCGCACTTGCAGTCGACCTTCAACAAGTACCTGGGAAGCTTTTTGAGTATAGGTGCTAACAATTTCGGCAAGCTTTTCCCACGCCACAACAGGAATGAAATCTGCTGTTTGATTACCACTACCAAAACGTCGATTCACAGCAACCGTAAACGATGCTACAGGCTTTCCACTTTGTGTATATCGTATCTCTGGATCACGAGTCAGTCGTCCTACTATTATTACCTTATTCATTGTTATTCCCCCAAATTTTTATTTGAATTAATAGTCCTTTTGCGGCAATTCATTTACGCAAGATAAATTTCTTGTTTTTGCAAAAGTATTTAAATCAACCTGTGCAAGTTTTTTCGACATACGAATTGGTAAGAGTTTTGATTTATAGCGGTGATATGATGACTTCGTACAATACATAGTCATATACGAACTGCCGCCCAGCCCATTACTAACAAATAAAACCCGACCATCCGGTAGCTGATACCGAGTATCCAATATTATCGCCAACCTTTCTTTTGTAGTAATTATTTCATCATCCATCTTATCTATAACACGATATTTGTCACGGCAAATAACCTCATGACTTAGACTTAACTGGCTTCTTTATATTTGAATAATGTTATATGAAATCAAAATTACAAGAAAAAATAAAATCATTCCAATGCTGATAAATATACGTTTCCTTGTATTATTCGTATCTAGATATCCTAAAAAAAAGAACATCGCTGTAATAATATTTAAAAAAATTACACCTTTTGAAAAAGGGCACCATATAACTTGTGCTGTTAAAAAACAAGCCGCTACTAACGACATATCATCTCGGAAACTCTTCGCACTATAATTAAACAATAATTTTTTTAAAAATTTTGTGACCATATTTTATCCAACCTCCGCTATATTGCATAGTTCTGGTAAATTATCTTCTACAAGTGCTTTTGCGAAGGGTGGAGGAACTGCATTGCCACATCTTGCGACTTGCGCTTTTTGAGTATATTTATGTCCTTCAGCATCTTTTTCGATGATATAATCTGACGGAAACCCTTGGGCGTTGAATAACTCTCTTGGGTTTAACATTCGCATACCAATATCAACGATTTGATAGTCAATTCCTTTGACCGTAACAAGCCCAAAGCGGTCCTTTGTCGTGATAGTATGCAAAGGTTCATTTAGCCCCTGTCCATTGCCTTGCCCGTAGTATTTGACCAAAAAAGCTTGTACTTCTGCGATATGCTGTCCTTGTGCCGTTATTGTTCCGAGTGGTTTATCCATTCCATTGCCAATGCTTGTACCATAAAAATGCAGCATATATGCTGTCACAAGAGCATTATGATCGACAGAAGTGACAGTAGGAAGTGGCTTGTCCATCTCGCTACCTGCACCTTTATAACCGCCCGCGAAATATTTACTGATAAAAGTCATAACCAATCCATACCGATTTGAGCTATCAACTGCCATAAGTGGCTTTTTTAAATTTTGTCCACGTGTTTCCTTGTCAGATTGTTCGCCGTGGTACTGGATTAGCGTTGGAGCAACTAATAAATGCTCTGCTTTTGTTACAATCGTTGATATTGGTTCTCTTAAATCGCGCGATCGTCCATCACCTGCAAATTTTTGTTGTCCGATTTGTGCCAGATATGGTGACAAAACATAATGATGATTTCCTGTTAAAATTGTTTTTAAAGGGTCCGTGATTTTTCCACCAACATTATTAAATTGCTCACTTAAAATACTTGGTGCCAGAACGTCACTACTTTGATTGATCGGTATAATAAATGGTTCCGGTGCATCAAGCACGAATTTCTTCAAGCCTTTAGCAATTCGCTTCATGGTGTTTTCACAAAGTGGTTTTTTTCGTTCAAAAATTGATTTGCACTCAATAGACCAGTCAATAATTTCTGCCGCCGTTCTCCACGGTTTTAAACGTCTACTTTGTACTTCCAAACTGGATGGATCTCCATAAGTCGGCTCTGGCCATTTAATCGCCTGACCATCACAACGAGCAATCAGAAAAAATCTTTTTCGAATCGTTGGAGCTCCATAGTCACAGGCCCGTAGTTCTCGATAATCGAGTTTATACCCAAGCGCCTGTAATTGGCTTTTCCATTTTTCAAAGGTTTGTCCAGCAAGTTTTTTAATCGGCCGGCCCTTTCTGATCGGCCCCCAAGTTCGAAATTCTTCGACGTTTTCCAACATAATAACGCGTGGCCGAACTTTTGCGGCCCATCTTAACACGATCCACGCAAGCCCACGGATACTTTTTTCAACTGGCTTACCGCCCTTCGCTTTTGAAAAGTGTTTGCAATCGGGAGAAAACCATGCCAATGCAACTTTTCTACCAGCACAAACTACTACGGGGTCAATATCATAGACGTTTTCGCAATAATGTTCCGTGTCTGGATGATTTGCACGATGCATTGCTATTGCCGCGGGATCATGGTTGATAGCTATATCTACACTTTTACCAATAGCCAATTCAACTCCAGTGCTAGCACCACCACCGCCAGCAAAATTATCAACAAAAATTTCAGTTTTAGAAAACATACATAGTTGTTTCATTCAAACCCTCCTTGTTATGGATCCATGAGCGCCGGAAGAGTTTCCTCTTCCATCGGGCTTGCACCGATATCCATTCGGATGGCCTTGCGGATTTTACTGTTCAATTGGGAATGGTGAACAAATAACTCGTTCTTCGATATAAACAGGTCTTGCCTTTTTTGTATTTTTATCTAACATCATTACCCATGTCCCCTCTGCTGTTGCGGGTGTATAAAGTCCATTTGGTTCAGCTTGATCAATTACAGCACTAGAGCCAGAGTACCTTACTTGTTTAGGGTTGTTATACTGCGTAGCATACGGAATAGGAAATCCGACTGTTTCTCCGAGAAAAATAAGTTTTCCGGTCTGCTGAGCTACGATATAGGTATAAGTTGTAAATCCATCTTGATCCCGCATTTCATATATATCTTTCAATAATTTCTTTTCTCTGAAATTTTTAATAGAAGGAGTTCCCGTTTCTGCAATACTTTCTTTTTGCGTTCGCTCCTGCAATGCCGCTTCTCTCTGTTGACTAGAAGGCCTCCCATCATCTACACACCCTGTAACCATATTTAAGGCAAAGACTAAAAGTAAAACACTCACAATTTTTCGCATCATTTATCTCCTCTTTTCAATTTTTCAATAAATTCTTTTGTATCTGGTGGTAATTTTTCTAAATCATAATCAGCTACTCTGTGTAAGATAATGGATGCAAGTGCCGCTTTATGCCCATCATCTGTTTTCTCATATTCAAATTGCATATTTTGAATTTCTTGAACCATTCCCTGATTGTAAGCTTTGGAATGTTCAAATGTTTCTCTTCTTACATCTTCATATTTAGGCGCGAATATTTTATAGAGATAGAACTCCGTTCCTTGGGCTACGAAAGGTATTCCTATGAATAATACAAAGCCTAAAATCAATGTACCAATAATATTCATACTAACTCTGCTCCTTTTAATTAATTTCAATCCAGTGCTTTTTTTCAGCTACAGTGTTTAAATCACTTTGAGCTTCATCAAAACTATCTCGCCAAGGTGTTCCTCGATAAGCATGACCTCCGTTTTTACCAGGCTTAAGATAAAATATTTTAAAATTTCCTGATCCAATTCCTGATCTCACAAAATATTTCCAACCACGTTCATCTTCATAGGATTTTACAAAACGGCAAGAAGTTGCTTTTGGATGAAGTACAGGATCTATTTTTGAACAGATTATTAGATTTTTCTCAATTTGTGAGCACATGCAACAACGATATTTCCTATACTCGGGAAGCTTATCCAAAATTATCACCCCAACTTTCCTCCAATGTACTTTATGCTCAAGCGTACCGCTCCTTTCCTATTGATTTTTAAAAATCAGCATGTTATAATTTTTCTAATATAAATACGGCAGGGCAACAGGGCATAAACATTGCGTTGCTGTATGTTATGTCAAAAGCAACTATCTATTAGCGTAGTGGGTTGCTTTTTCTTTTGTCATTTTTCATATATTTTATTCACCACTTAAGGAGTTGATTTGTTTTGGATGAACTATCAAAATCTGTAATTACTTCAAGTCTCAATCCTATAATTTCTTGGTTTATTCCTTTTGTGTTTGGAGGTCTTATTTTTGTAGTTAACTCACCATTTTCCAAGAAAGAAAAAGCAAAAAATGAATATATAAGAATCATCACAGCTTATATTGCCGCTGGCCGTATTCCTTCAAAAAATGACCTTATCAGCTTGAAGCACATGTTAGCAAGAAAACATGGCACATCTGCGAATGATTTACCCGCTATGGAAATTGTGTTAGATTATAGTTATTGCACATATTGGGCAGCTGAAAGCATTGACATCGATCAAAAGAATTCGTTTAACACTCATTTTTTATCAAGTTCAGTATCTTTTCTTGAAAACGATTCCGTTATTCCTAAAACACTTAAAGATCGGTGTCGAAAAGGCGCATTCGAAATTTTTCTTAATCTTATATTTGCTGCTATATTAACTTTTATATCCTTTATTTTCATAATTGCTCTTGATCCTACATCTACCCCTTTTCCCACGTTTTTCCCAAATACTTTGGTCTTTTTAGGCTACAGTTATCTTGGGCAACTTATTCTTTTTCTACTTCAAGAACTTTTCAAATTGATTGTTTATATCTGCATAATAATTAAAAATAGATTCCACTCTAGCTAAATCTAAAAATGCAATAAGGAAAAAATTTATTACTTGATAAATTCTCCATAAAATTAATGGATTTGGTATAAAAAACATTAAAAAACACAGTGTTAGGCCGCTATAAATTAAACACATATATATAACTGTCCATCTGTTAAAAAAAAAGCTAGACGAATCCCATTCTCTATCTAGTTCAATTCGTGCACAAAACATATTAAAACCCATGGCGCATATTGATGCTGCAAGAACAGCCATTACATAGAATTGATAAATATTCATCGTTGGTATTACTGGCACATCAGTGTTTATATCAAATAGCTCAGAAAAATAGTTAAAAAAGAATACAAGCATAACAACATAAAAGCCAACTATTATAATCGATTTTATTGAGGGCAAGCATACATCATCTCCTAAAAGTACTTATTTTGTCCCATTTTTATCCACCTTTTGATTTACAATTATCGTTACCAGAAAGGACATTGAATTATGATTAAGCCACATCCTATAAAATTATCGCCAACAACACTTTATCTTGATGATTTAGAAAATATTGATAAACTTTTAAAATATTATGCAAAGAACATATCTTATACTGTAGCAGGCAAGGAGTCTGATATTATGTATTCTTCATTAGAAGAATTGGTCAAAACCTCTCCTGTTAGGTGTTTTTCGAATTTAGAGATTTATCCCGAAGAATTTGATGTACATATTCAGTTATCTTCAAACTTCACAAAAATCTTTTACTCAGATGGTGAAGACTATACTAGCCGTGGTGTTGTTGATGATTTGAAAAAATCTTGACCAAACGCACATCTTGTTTTGCCAAATGGCGTATCTCTTGGAATTTTTCAATGATTGTCGCTACTAGTACAACACTAGTACTGTTAAGGCTATTATTCCCAACATTGGATTGGGTGACCTATATTTGTTATAGTGTTGGTCTTGGTCTTATTGTATCGAGTTGGATATTTTATCTACTTGTCGACCGTGCTAATTTCTCAACAACTTATTTAACAAATAAACAAGATTACAAGGTCGTAGAAAATTTTTTTAAAAACCCTGCTGGCTTAGTTGGTCCTACATTTGCTGCAATAATATCTTTTTTATTAGGTTATCTTACCGGTAGTAAATAAATAAAATCAACAATACTAGAAGTAAAAACATACCTGCTACCTCATGAAGTGATTTATCGAAACAAAGTAAAGATACCGCATAACCTAAAAGTGCCGGCCATATCCACTTCCAAAAAAACGAATTTCGCCACTCTTTATTTGGTTCCATTTTTATCCACCTTTCAATTTACAATATCAATATAGAAGAGCAGCTATCTATTCGCGTAGGGGGCTGCTTTTTCTTTATGCTTTTTTAAGTACATAACCCGAATTGGACATCCAAATCCATTTTCGTCAGGATGGTTTCGAAAATAATATCCTTCTTCGCCCAATTTCAATTGATCCGGTTGCCATTTTTTATTAATAAAGATTTCAAACTTTTGCCCATTGAATAAATTGATTGATATTAACTCCCCGTCGCGTCCGACGTAACGAATTGCATAACAGTTGTACGTAAAATCATAAATCAATGTACCTGTCTTCATTTATAGCATCTTCCTTTATACTTTCTTTAATTGGCTTAAGCTTGCTACCAAATTGATTTTTCAACGCTATTTCGAGTTGATCCAAAGGCATCATGAATATTTTAGTTTTTTTTACGAAACTAACTTCATTCATTAAAGTAGGTTTGTTTTCTTGAAAAACATTCTCTACCTCTTTTCCTAATGAAATAGCAATTCGTTCTTTTGCTGCTTCACTGGGTTCATATGAATTATTTTCAATGGCAGTATACGTACTAGGTTTCATCCCTATATGTAAAGCAAAACGCGTTGCCGTTCTGTAGCCGGCAGCTATGCGTTGCTCTTTGAGATCGTGCAAAGCTCTTCACTCCTATCTCTCAATTTTGATTGCATACTTTTTCGTGTTTCCGTATTCAAACAATATTCCAACTCTTCACTTGTTAATTCATTAATAAATGGAATGCCATCCTTTATCGGACGATCCAGCACATTGATAACATTTGAACGTATGGAAATCTCTTCTAATTTACAAGGTGATGATTTAGAGAGCATACAATTGGTTCCCCAACGCTTCATGGCTGGATGAGACTTATAATTTTGTTTACACCATATTTTGAAACATTGTTTCATTGAACAATCCTTCTTTCTGTTGATCTGACATAATCTTATCTACAATGTCTCCTGCTGCAATATCTAAAGCAGTATCCAGAAAAGCCATTATTTCTTCATCACGAGCAGGCAATGCCGTAACAACAATTTTTCGTTTTGCCATTTCTTCACTCCCTTTTTTTAAATAGGCGAGGGTATCAGCCCCGCCTATCTAGGCACTTTTTTGGCTATCATCCTTATAGTCTTTCATAAAGATCATGTCTTCTGCGAGAATAATTAACCGATCTAATTGCTTTTCCGTTAATCTCGGATAAAGTTTTTCAAAAATTTTATAAAATTTTTCTCTCTTTTTTTCTCTCCGTAATGTAATTTTTTCTTCCATAATCTCTCCTCCTTTTACTTCTTATGGTTATTATATTACTTCAAAAGTTATAATAAATCAATATGTTTTTTACAAAAATGTTGCAAAAGAAGTATTTATGTATTATTATTTGTATAAAAGGAGGCTGCTCATGAGCATAAACGAACGTATAAAAACATTACGAAAAGCATTGAAGCTAACTCAAACTGAATTTGGTGAAAGAGTGGCTATTGCACAAGGTCATCTCACTAATATTGAAACTGGGAAAAGAGAAGTAACAGATAAAAACGTAAAAATTATTTGTCTTGAATTTAATGTAAGTGAAAATTGGTTACGCAATGGCGAGGGTGATATGTTTAACAACTTGAGTCGTGAAGATGAAATTGTCATCTGGGCTTCAAAACTTACTCGCAAAGATTGTAATAATGAATTTGCCAAAAATTTTGCAAGAGTATTATCTCGTCTCGACGATTCAGATTGGGATGTTTTAGAAAAAATGGCACATATGATGATAGAAGAAAATAAAAAAGGATAGACCTTTTGATCTATCCCCTCATCTTACATTTGATTTTTAATAAAAAAGTAAATTCTACGCAGTATATCCTCATCCTTGAGGTTACTTACCAACTTAATAATTAGTGCTTTATAATCCATTTTTACCGCTCCCTTTATTATTTAATAGGATAATAATCCCATACACATAATAAATGAAAACTATAATTATTTTCCAATATTTGTTTAAAGTAAATAAAATAAGCAATATTATTATGAAGTTTAAACAGCAAATTTAAACTATGACAATTCTCCAGTAAAATCTATACTTTTACTGGATTTCTATAAAAATAATAACAAGGAGATGTTTATTTATGGAAAACAAACCTCAAATCATTATTACACAGCCAACAAAAAATATTGGGATTTCGCTTCTTCTCACTGCTTTATTCGGACCTTTAGGAATGCTCTATTCAACCATTACAGGTGCTATTATTATGGGCATTGTATATGCGCTAATTGCTCTTTTTACTCTTGGATTTGGACTTGCCCTCATATGGATTTTGAATCCAATTTGCATGATATGGAGTTATATTTCAACGAAAAAATATAATAAAAACCTTTTAGAAGGATCTGAAAGCTAAAAACAAACTACACAAAGGAAGGGATTCCCTGTGAATAAAAAAATATGCATTCTAGCTGTACTAATAATTAACTTGTCTGTCACAACAGTCGCGTTTGCCAGCAATTCTAATGATACTGCAAAAATCATTGGTGGTTTAATCAATATCTTTGCTAAACAAACGCCTCAAAAAGCAGCTCCACCGGCAGCGTCAAAAGCAACCATAAATACAGAAGACAGCAATATATTTATTTCTGCAGTTGAAACTGGTGATTATGAATTAGTACAACAAATGTTGGATAGAAAAGTTAATATTAATGGTGTATATAATGATACGACTGCATTATATACTGCTTATAAACATCAAAACAGAGATATGATGCAATTCCTTATTGAGCATGGTGCTAATGTAAACGGATTTTATAATTCAAAACAGTCCCACATATCATATGTTGTTGCTGCAGCATATGGACATGATTTAGATACGATTACTTATTTAATAGGTTGGGGGGCAGATATAAATGGAATTACAAACTGTGCTTTTGGTAACGATAACCCTTTAACCGCAGTATTAAAAGATACAACCCAATCCTATAGTTATGAACTAGTAGCTTACCTTATCAACAACGGTGTTAACGTTAATCAAATAGGCGAATTTTATGGAACACCTCTCACAAGTATCTGCAGAGGATATGTAAGTGACCGCTCCAAGCAAGTCTTTTTTGCTCTATTAAATGCAGGAGCAGACATTAATAAAAGAGATAAAGATGGATATACTCCATTATATTTAGCAAATCAAAATAGAAATATGTTTTTTGTAAAAGAATTACTCGCACGCGGAGCTAAATAATCATTAACGATTTTATTGTTTTATGTATAAAAAAAGTGCCCATAATGGGCACTTTCAATAAAAAAGCCGCCTAGCATTGGAGTGCTAGGCGGCAGATGAAAATGGTTAATCAAATCTTCAACAATTAAATTATATTTGATTAACCTCTTAATTTCAAGGAGGTTTTTTTATGATAGCAGCATTATACGCACGATTTTCAAGTGATAATCAAAGAGAAGAAAGTATTGTCGCACAAATGCGTGCTGGACGTGAATATTGTACCAAAAATAAATATATGGTCATAAAAGAATATGCTGACCAGGCATTTTCCGGTACCAATGATAATAGACCTGCTTTTCAAGAAATGTTACGTGATGCAAAAGCTGGTCTATTTGAAGTTATTGTTTTTCATAAGGTAGATCGCAATGGGCGAAATGAATACGATTATTATAGTAATAAGAAAAAACTTTCAACATATGGTGTTAAAATTGAATATAGTGGACAATATGTAGATGATACAGCCGAAGGACAGCTTAGTGAAAGTATCCTTGTTGGTGTTTCATCCTATTACTCTCGCAACTTATCTCGTGAAGTAAAAAAAGGTCTTCGTGAAAACGTATTAAAAGGATTATTAACTGGTGGGAAACCACCTTTTGGATATAAAGTTGTGAATAAACAATATGTAATTGATGACTATGAAGCCATTGCTATTCGCCATATTTTCCAAGCATATACGGATGGTGATTCTTATTTAAATATTATAAGGTACCTAAACGATAAAGGATATACAACCAGACGAGGAAATACGTTTGGAACAAATTCTTTACATGATATGCTTTGTAATAGGCGGTATGTTGGAACATGCATTTTAGGCAAAAACCGCAAGCGTCCAGATGGAAAACGAAACAATCACGGAGCCGATCCAGATGATCTCATCGTTGTCGAAAATGCTTGTCCCGCAATTATTTCAAAAGAACTTTTTCACAAGGTGGCTGATAAAATGGTATCTAATAAACATCGTAATGGCGCAAATACAGCAAAACGTTTTTATTTACTTTCGGGGCTTATCGAATGTGGTGAATGTGGTTCATCAATGGTAGGACACACTTCTAGTAAAAAAAATGGTCAGATTAATACTTATTATCGTTGTGGCAATAAAAACCGTAAGGGAACGCATGTATGCGCGAATACGTGTGTTCCGATGACAGAACTTGACGATTTTATATTGAAAAAAGTAGATGGACTTTTTAGTTCTTCTGCTATTGATAAATTAACAGAAAAAGTTACAGCACTTTACACAAAACGCACTGGAGAAAATAATATCCAACAGGATACGCTGATCACAAAACAAAAACAGCTAAAAAAACGTATGAATAATTTGTATGAACTTATTGAAGAAGGAACTGCTGATCAATTCGATAAAGAACGTTTAAAAGATGTAAAAAAAGAACTACTTATCATTAACTCTAAACTTTCAGAGCTTGATAGTAGTTCTATGCCTAGTATATCTCAGGAACAAATCAAATATTATATTCTGAAATATCGCACCGACATTAAAAATGGTACAGCTAAAAGCCTACGTACTTTAGTGCATACTTTTATTGATAAAATAACGGTGAGTCGTGATACAATCACGATTCGCTATAAGTTTGGCTTTAGTGGTGCGCCTGGTGAGAATCGAACTCACGCCTTTAGCTCCGGAGGCCAACGCTCTATCCACTGGGCTACAGGCGCACATCATCGGAACAGGATTTATTATAGCATATCTGTTGATTCATGTCCAATAAAATCCAATTTTGCAAAACGAAAAGTTATCAATAGTATTGATTTCAATTTATTTTTCGGGTGTTTTTGTTTGACAATTTGGACAAATTTTCCAGTCACGTTGCAGCTCATGCTGACATTTTGCGCAATAAAGTTTTAAGGTATAACCACAGTGTGGACAATTGTTATATTCTTCACTGACTTGTTTTCCACACATTGGACAATCAATGACCACCTCTGAAAATTTTGCTTCTGCTTCAATCGTAATATTTTCCATGGTATTTCTAGCTTCCGGTTTTGCTTTCAACTGAGGTTTACGCCCTAGAATTAAATATAAGGGGAAAAATAGATACACCGTAAACAAGGTTCCAATTGACCAAAGTATAATCCAAGGCTTTGTATAGCCCCACTGTTTTGCATCCTTATACACCCAACCAGCTGCAAGCAGTCCCGCTAACAGCATAATATAATGAAACATAAAACCCTCCTGCCACTAAATAAATTTTATGTTTTCTATTATAACATATTTTCTCGAGCAGATACATTTTCATTGCATTTGCTTAGACTTTGCTGATTTCATCAAGTTTCAGACCTTTTGTTTCCGGTCCAAACAGAGCAACAATACCAGCCACGCCCAGCATAACAATTGTAAACATCAAAAAGATGTCCTCAAACCCACTCTGCCGTGCCAGCATCATGCCAACAACAGTTGGTGCTAGAACTCCGCCAACTCTACCAATCGCTGCCGCCCAGCCTGAACCAATCGCCCGAATCCGTGTTGGATAAAGTTCTGGCGTATAGCTATATACAACCCCCCATGCACCAAGATTAAAAAAGGACATCAAACTTCCCCAGACTAAAATTACTCCGGCTGTACCACCTTGTCCAAAAAAATAGGCACATACTGCACAACTCCCGAGAAAACTCACCAGCGTTGCTTTCCTGCCGATTCGTTCGACAAAATAAGCGGCTGCCAAATATCCTGGCAGTTGTGCGATCGTCATAATCAGTACATACTCAAAACTTTTAATTTCCGTAAAACCATTGCTCACCATCAACGACGGCAGCCAGGTAAAGATTCCATAATAAGAATAGACAATTCCAAACCAAAGACACCATAACATCAAAGTTCTTTTTAAAAATGCAGGCTGTAAAAGTTCACGAAAAGAAATTTTCACCTTAGGCAATAGCGTCTGTTCAACACAAGCAGATTCGGCATCGAGTAAACTGTCTGGGCTAACGATACCAGCCTGTTTTTCAATCCGTCTAACAATTTTATCAGCCGTCACAAAATCCCCTTTATTGATTAAATAGCGCACTGACTCTGGTACCATATGGAAAATATAAAATACGTAAAGAGCCGGTAGTGCTCCCAAAACAAAAGCAACATGCCAGCCAAAACGTGGAATAACCAAATAAGAAATAAGTGCTGCTGCAAGCCAGCCCAACCCCCAAAAACTTTCCAGAAGAACAATGAAGCGCCCTCTCAAATGAGCCGGAGCAAATTCTGTTACCAACGTCACCGCTACCGGTAATTGCCCACCAAGTCCAAATCCTACTAAAAATCGAAAAATCAACAAAGATTCAAAGCTCCAGGCAATACTACAAAGCCCCGTTGCTACCGAATATAAAAGAAGCGTTGCCATAAACATTTTTTTACGACCAAATCGATCGGCTAGTTCTCCTGCCAATACAGCTCCAATTGCCATTCCAACCAAACCGATACTGCCAATATACCCCATTTGTGGCGTCGACAAGCCCCAAACTTTCGCTAATGTTGGTAAAACAAAAGCAATAATGCCCGTATCCATCGCATCAAACATCCAACCAAGTCCAGTAACAAAAAGTAATTGATAATGAAATTTATTTACGGGTATTCTTTCTAAACGATTAATTAAGTTCATATTGTTTACACCTGTCTTTACAGTAAATTTGTCATGTTCTAATTATAACGATGAATCATTTGAAAGACAAGAGTTTCATTTAATAAAAAAATAACACTACCCGGCTAAATACCAAGCAGTGTCAAATTCTCCAAAATACTCTATATAGGATTTTTAAACTATTCATTTCATATGATTCGCTTCTTCAATCAAAATACCTTCTGATCGTAAATCTTGTTTAATGGCCTGCAATGTTTCTTCATCCGGAACTTCAATCGTATGCAAATGAACGCCCCCCGTAACAATAAGCAATAAATTTGCCGCACAAGCTTGCACTTTGTTTAAAAAATTAGTCACATCTTTGCGAGTAGAAAGCAATAAATCAACGCGAATTTCACCATAAAGTGGATGTTCTACACAAACATCACAAATTTTACCGCCATTATCAATAATAATTTCCAATTCGCGTGCCAACCCATGATTGTCATGCTGGCAGGCAATCATAGCGATTAGTTTTTTTGGCTCACCATGATCAGGTATCACATAACCACGTGGTGTCGCATACACTTGAGTACCCATAGCACGAATAATTCCAATGTCACCCACAATAATTTGCCGACTGACATTGAATTCTTTTGATAGTATTGTTCCCGTAACTGGAATACGTGAAGCCACTAACCGCTGCAATACTTTTTCACGCCGTTCTTCTGTATTCATATTGGAATCCCCTCCAATGTAAGTTTATCGTATCAATCTCTTTAATTATAATAGATAGAAATGAAAAAGCAATCTAAAACAAAAAGAGCTTTCGGTCAGCCGAAAGCTCTTATAATATATGAATTTGGTGGGCGATGACGGGATCGAACCGCCGACATCCTGCTTGTAAGGCAGGCGCTCTCCCAGCTGAGCTAATCGCCCGAAAAAATGGTGACGCGTATGGGATTCGAACCCATGAAACCGCCGTGAAAGGGCAGTGTCTTAACCGCTTGACCAACGCGCCATTTTGGCTCCTTGAGTAGGACTCGAACCTACGACCGATCGGTTAACAGCCGATTGCTCTACCAACTGAGCTATCAAGGAAGGAACATTAACTATTATAATGCAATAAAAATATAAATGCAAGTTTTTTTATTCACATATCTGTATCTAGCAAATTCTTGTCTATAAATCCCATTCAGTGGTACAATACTTGAATAAGTCAATTTATAAAGGAGACGTATCGTATGGATTCAAGAATAGAAACCCTTGCAAAAAATCTGATTCAGCATTCAACTAACTTACAAAAAGGCGAAAAAATATTAATTGAAGTCTTTGACAGTGGGAACCCCCTCGCAA